>Ga0315273_10003306_pt1 | contig 19389 bp, 15 predicted proteins | sample YL17G02_0_MG_FD_205753 | JGI IMG/M metagenome (GOLD analysis project Ga0315273, IMG submission 205753) | Sediment microbial communities from Yellowstone Lake, YNP, Wyoming, USA - YL17G02_0 | ecosystem: Environmental > Aquatic > Freshwater > Lake > Sediment | place: USA: Wyoming | collected...
CCATCGACGCCCGTCATTGAATAACTGTATGCTGTTGATGCCGCGCTTGAAAGGCTTGACGTCGGCGGGTTCGTGCCGTGCTTCGTACGTACTGAAGACGTGAGCTATGTTGCCGAACGACTCGATGCGACGCGCTATTTCAACCTCATGGAATGACTGGAGGCGAAAGTGGCCTGTGGTGTCTTCCTCGTAAGCCCGAAGATCCATGGCCGACGCTTGAGGAGTGCCGTCCGGCGCAATCGAGGTGCGCACGAGCCGCGCGCCGGGAAAAAACAGGGAACCGAATCGATCCCAATCCCGCGCTTCGCCCGCGGGTCCGGAAATCGTCTCGTAGAGCGCGCGGACAATGGCATCGATCGAGTGCGTGTCACTCATGGCAATCCGGAATTTCCATCTTAGCTTCCCGCCGCCTTCGATTGTGCATCCAACCGCCCGCGTTGGAGCCATTCTCCCATCCATTCCATCCTGAGCGACACACCGGACAGCCACTCCTCGACGCTCCGCTCCTTCCACTTCCGGCGCGCCCTGGTCCGTCCTGCCGGCAACTGCTTGGGCAGGTCGTTCCCCCACTCTCCCCGAAACGGCATTGACGCGGGGCCGCCCGGAAAGAGACACTATCCCTTCAGGAGGCAATCATGCTGTCAAACGCGCAGGAAGCGGCGGTCTGGAAAGCGATGGACTCATTCAACATCGAGGTCCCGTCCTGGGGCTTCGCCAACACCGGAACCCGGTTCGGCAAGTTCATCCAGGCGGAGGCGGCGACCACGATCGAAGAGAAGCTGAGCGACGCCGGCCAGGTGCACAAGTTCACCGGCTGTTGCCCGTCGGTGGCGGTGCACGTGCTCTGGGATTTCCCTCAAGGAAAAGCCAGCGCGCCCGAGGTCCAGGCCCTGGCGGCCAAGTACGGAGTGCGCATCGGGGCCATCAACCCCAACGTTTTCCAGGACCAGATCTACAAGCACGGCTCGCTGGCCAACCCCAGCGCCGAGGTCCGCCGCGCCGCTGTCGGCCATATCCTGGATTGCATCGAAATCTCGAGCGTGACCGGAAGCCGCGACATCTCGCTGTGGTTCACCGACGGCTCGAGTTATCCGGGCACGGCCAGCATCCGCGAACGCAAGCGCCTGTTCGAGGAGGGCCTTCGGGCCGCGCACGACAAATTGGCCGACGGCCAGCGCCTGCTGGTCGAGTACAAGCCCTTCGAGCCGGCCTGTTATCACACCGACATCGCGGATTGGGGCATGGCGCTGCTGCTGGCGAAGGCCGCCGGACCCAAGGGCCGCGTCCTGGTGGACACCGGCCACCATTACCAGGCCCAGAACATCGAGCAGATCGTCGCCTGGCTGCTCAGCGAGGGCATGCTCGGCGGTTTCCATTTCAACGACCGGCGCTACGCCGACGACGATCTGACGCTCGGCTCGATCGATCCGTATCAGGCGTTCCGCATCTTCCACGAAATTCGTTTCTTCGAATGGGAGACCGGGAAAGACGCCGGCCTGGCCTACATGGTCGATCAGAGCCACAATTTGAAGGGCAAGATCGAAGAGATGATTCAGACCGCCGTCATGGCGCAGGCGATGTGCGCCAAGGCGGCGCTGGTCGATCTGGAAGCGCTCAGCGGGTTCCAGCGGAGCTGCGACCTGATCGACGCCGAGGAGTGCCTGAAATCGGCCTTCGCCGACGACGTCCGTCCGGCGCTCGGGGCTTGGCGGAAGTCGAAGGGCCTGGCGGAAGACCCGCTGGCCGCTTTCCGCGCCAGCGGGTATCTGGCGCAGGCCGGGCGCGAGCGCGGCGCGAAGAACAAAATGGCGGGCGGCAGTTACGCCTGATTGCCGCTGACGCCGGCCGCTACCGGCGCCGGTTGGGCCGGCTTCTCCACGGGCGGCAGCAGGATCGAGATGTTCGCGCCCGCGCCGGGCGCGGTCTCGACCTGAACGAGGCCGCCCGACTGCGCCGCGATCCCCCGCACGGTCGCCAGACCGAGGCCCAGAGCCTTGCGGGGGTCCTTGGTCGTGAAGAACGGCTCGAAGAGGCGCTTCTCGGTTTCCGCGTCGATGCCCGCGCCCGTGTCGCGCATGGACACGGTCACCCAGATGCCGCTTTCCGTCGAGGCCGCGCTCACCGTGCGAACCGTCACCTCGCCGCCCTGGGGCATCGCCTCGCCGGCGTTCCGGGCCAGGATCAGGAGCATCTCGTCGAAGCCCTCGGGATCGACGTTCACCGGTTCCAGGTTGTAGTCCAGTTCGGCGCCGAGAATTACGCCCGGGCCGAGCGCCGCGCACAGCCGCGCCCGCAGGGCGTCAATCCGCGAATTGAGATTCACGGTCTTCGGCCGAAGGATCTGCTTCTGGCTGAACGACAGCAGGCGCCTGGTCAGGGTGGCGGCGCGCTCGCTCGCCTCCAGGATCTGCTCGACATCTCTTCGCGCGGGATCCCCCCGCCCCAGTGAGTCGAGCAGCAGCTCGCTGTATCCGCCGATGGTGGTCAGCGCATCACTCAGCGTGTGGGACACCTTGACCGCGAGTCTCCCGAGCGCATCCGGGGCCGTATCGAGCGCCCCCAGGTAGTCGGTCAGATCGACACCCAGCGCCACCACGTTCTCGACCGCGCCGCCCGCGCCCACCAGTTCCGTGCCACGCCAGGCGAACAGGCGGCGCCGGCCGCCCCAACTCACCCAGGACAAGCCCTTCAGCGCCGGGAAATGGGCGGGACTGCCCGCCAGGGACTGGATCGGGAGCAGTTCCTCGAGCAACTTGCCTTTGACCTTCTCCAGCGTCAGGCCGGTCTTGCGCTCCAGCGCGCCGTTGATGCCGGCGATCCGCCCGCGCTCGTCGAGCACGGCCAGCATGACGTCGGCGGTCTCGAAGAGGGAATTCAGGAAGTCGCGTTCGCCGCGCAACGACTCTTCCGCGCGGCCCTTGCCGGCGGGACGCAAAAGGGTCAGCGTCGCCGCCTCGCCGTCGACGGCCGTTTTCTTCACCATCACATCCAGCGCGACGCTCCAGCCGTCCCGCCGCCGCACCTCGGTCTCCACCCAGCAGGATTCGGGGACCTCCCCGGCCAGGGCCCCCGGCGCCCCGCGGCGTGCCAGCGCCGGCAGCACCGCGGCGAGCGGCCGGCCGGCCAGGTCCGCCACCGCGTAGCCGACCAGGTTCTGCGCGCCCAGGTTCGCCGCCCGCACCACGCCCTGCTCGTCCGCCACGAGAAACGCATCCGGCACCGCATTAAGAATGGTCTGCCAGCGCGACTCGACGGCGCGCACGTCTCTCCAGTTGGCGGCCAAGTCGGCCTCGGCGCCCGCCACGCGGCCTATCTGCCGCCCCAACATCAGAAGCAGCCCAGCCGTGATCAGCGCGAGGACCGCCGAAGCTATCGCGAAACCGGTCCAGAGCGGCAGTTTGTCGCTGGTGGCGTTCGACGTCCGAAGCTTCAGCATGGCTGTCTTCAGCTCCGCCAGCGCCACGTCGATCTTCGCGCGGAATTCGGCTTCCAGCGCTTTGGCTTCTTCCTCGGGGACCTTGGTCGCCAGCAACTGCTGCCGAATGCGCTCGGTTCGCCCCATCGCCGCATACAGCCGCAAAAGGTAGTCCATCACCGCGCCAATGGCGGGGTCCTTGCCTTCCAGTTGCTTGACCTGGCTGCGGTAGTTCCGGTACAGCTCGCGCCAGCGTTCCAGCGAGTCCGAGGCGACCGGAGTGCGCCACAACACGATGCTGCCCTGCTGCAACTCGAGCAGCTCCCGTTCGAGCGACTCCAGCTTTCCCACGGCGATCGCACGTCCGGCATCCTCCCGATGCGACTCCTGGACCACCACGAACATCCAGCCGCACCAGGCCAGAAACGCCAAAGGCGCCAGAAGCGTGAACCAAATCCACCATGGCGCGAAAACCTTGGGCTGGTCCGACATTTCTCCCATGACTCGAATCCAACTCCAGGGTACATTTCCATTTCGCTCTACGCCATGCCACCGAAGTACTAGGGATCACGTTACCGGGCTATACAAAAAGTACTCAGGTTTCCGGGATATAGCGCGAATCGTAGTCTGCGGCTAAGGCGGAAACCGGGGACGGAGTACTCCGTCCCCGGTTTCTTAATCCCCCTATAGTTGATAGAGATTGGGGAGATGTGGTACGCTGATCCAAGTATGAAAACCGACGGACACTCTGCCGAGGAACTCCTCAAAACCACCAGCAGTCATCTGCGAGGCACTCTGGTCGAGGAACTTGCGGGCCAGCCCGACAGTTTCTCGAAGGACGCCTCGAGTTTGCTGAAATTCCACGGCGTTTACCAGGGGCACGACCGCGATCTTCGGAAGGCCGGCGCGGGCCAGGTCTCCAGCATCATGGTGAGGGTCGGCATCCCCGGCGGCAGGATCACTGCCGGGCAGTATCTGGCCCTGGACCGGCTGGCCGACACGGCGGGGGACGGCACCCTGCGGATCACGTCGCGGCAGGGACTCCAGTATTACCGGGTCGGGGTCCGGAATCTGCGCGGGCTGATTCGGGCGGTCAACAATGCCGGCCTGACGACCCTGGCCACCGCCGGTGACGTGGTGCGCAACGTCGTCTGTTGCGCCGCGCCGCTGCCGGGCGAGGACCGGCAGGATCTCTGGCGATACGCGAAACTGCTGGACCGCGAGTTGAAGCCCAGCACGCGAGCTTACGCCGAGATCTGGCTTGACGGCGAGAAGGCCGCGAGTTTCCAGCCGCCCGCGGAAGAGGCGGAACCGCTCTACGGGGCGGCCTACTTGCCGCGTAAGTTCAAGATTGGGTTCGCCTTCGAGGGAGACAATACCACCGACATCTATACCCATGACCTCGGTTTCGTGCCGCACTTCGAAGGCGGGTGCCTGGCGGGGTTCACGATGCTTGCCGGCGGCGGGCTGGGATCGTCTCCCGGCGTCAAGGAGACCCACGCCCGCCTGGCCGACCCGGTGGCCTGTCTCCCGCCGGAGGACCTACTGGAAGCCGCCAAGGCCGTGGTGGCAATACACCGCGACTACGGCAACCGCTCTAACCGGAAGCTGGCCCGGCTCAAGTACGTCATCGAGGAGCGGGGCCTCCCCTGGTTCAAAGCCGAACTTTCCGCGCGTCTCGGGAAACCGCTCCTGCCGCCCCGCCGGCTGGTCTGGCGCCGCCAATCGGACTATCTCGGCTGGCACCGGCAGGCCGGTGGGGGCTGGTTCTTCGGCCTGCGCGTGGTGAGCGGGCGCATCTCGGGTCCGCTGCGCGCGGCGATCCGGCAGGTGGCGACGGATCTTGCTCCCGACATGCGTTTCACGGCGCGGCAAAACCTTATTCTCGCGGGATTCAACGCCCCTTCCCGGACTTTGCTGGATGCGATTCTGCGGGAGCACGGCGTGGCCGCGCCCGCCGAGTTGCCCCCCGTTCTCCGCCATTCCATGGCCTGCCCGGCGCTGCCCACCTGCGGTCTGGCGATCGCGGAAGCTGAGCGCGTGTTGCCGGGGATCGCGGCTGAAATCCAGCGCGAATTGGACAACCTGGGGTTGGGCGCGGAGACGGTTCACCTTCGCCTGACAGGATGCCCCAATGGCTGTGCCCGGCCCTACACGGCGGAGATCGGGATTGTGGGGCAGAGCCCCGGATTGTACGCCGTCTACCTGGGTGGCTCGCCGGCATCGACACGCCTGGCGCGGATGTTCCGCGACAAAGTTCCACAAGCCCGGTTGGCCGCCCTGCTTCGGCCGGTGTTTCAGGAGTACGCCTGGCGGCGCCGCCCGGGCGAATCGTTCGGAGACTATTCCAACCGCGTTGGAGTGGAGGCGTTGCGCGGGCGCCAGGAGGAGGCCGCATGACAATTCGGCACCCGGGAGGACGGCTGAGGTGATGGAGACTCTGCTGGGATTCGCCATTGCGGTGATGGTCGGCCTGACCGGCGTGGGCGGCGGTTCGCTCACGGTGCCTATTCTCATCCTCGCCTTCGGGACGCCGGCAGCCTGCGCGGTGGGCACGTCCCTGCTCTTCGTGACCGCGTGCAAACTTGTCGCCGGGCCCCTGTATCTGGTCCGAAGGCAGGTGAACACACGGGCTCTGCTGTTCCTGCTGGCGGGCGGAGTTCCCGGCGTGGTGGCCGGCTCGTTCATCCTCCGGGCGGTGAGTTCCCGTTCCCTGGAACCGTTGGTGCTGACCCTGGTGGGCAGCGTAATCGCCGTCATGGCTCTCATGAACCTCTGCAAGCACCTGCGCAATCGTCGTGGCCGGCCCGTTTCCGACCGGCAGCACCGCCTGGCGTGGGTGGCGTTTCCCATTGGCCTGGAGACAGGGGTTTCGTCGACGGGCGCCGGCGCGCTCGGCAGCATGGCATTGATGTGCCTGACGCCGCTGGCAGCCTCCGAGATTGTTGGCACCGATCTGCTGTTCGGACTGGCCGTCTCCGCCGTGGGCGGAAGTTTCCACGCGGCCGCCGGCAACCTGGATGCCGGCCTGCTCGCCAGACTGTGCCTGGGGGGAATCCCGGGCGCGGCGTTGGGAGCCTGGCTCGGCGGGTGGCTGCCCTCGCGGCAATTGCGGGCCGCCCTCAACCTGTTTCTGGCTCTTCTCGGCGGGCAGTTGTTCTGGAAGGGAGTGCTGGGACTGGTCCGGTGAGCCGGGTCGCCGGGCCAGCACGCGATGCGCCTGGAATAGGCCGGCCGCAATAAGGTTGCACATGTCAATCCACTGAGGTAGCCTCAGGACAGCAGGGAAACGGCTATGAAACCGAAGAGCCTGATTGCGCTCCTGTTCGCTGTCCTGGTCCTCGGCGCTCTCGGCTACTCTGGATGGCGCTACGTCGCCGAACGCGAGACGCACTCCTGCAAGGCCTGCTCCCGTCCGGTTCATGAGCACTCACGGACAGTGGCGCTGGTTGATGGAAAGCGAACCTCATACTGCTGTCCCGCCTGCGCCCTTTCCGAACGCCTTCAGTCCGGAAAGCCAGTCGAAGTGATCGAACTCACGGACCACCTGAGCGGGCGCAAGCTGCAACCCGCAGGCGCCTTCGTCGTCCGCAATAGCGATGTGAATCCCTGCCTTCAGCATCAGCCTGCGGTGTCTCCTGACCAGCAACCAATGTACTCCCAGTTTGATCGCTGCTCGCCCAGCATCCTGGTCTTCGCGAGCAGGACGGTCGCAGAGGGATTCTCGCAGCAGCACGGAGGCCAAGTACTTCCTTTCTCTGACCTGGCCTCTCAGTACCAACGTTAGCGTGCAGCGGCTGCTCGACCGCCTCGACTTTGTCGATCGCGATTCCTTTGAGACCGGCTTTCTCCTTCAGGGTGCCGGTCACCTTCACCTTCTTCTCGATGAAGCTCATCAGTTTGGCGTTCGGGTTCTTGTGGTCCATCGAGATCGGGAGGTAGAGCTGCTTGGCATCGGCGTCGTAGATTGCCAGCGGGTTGCCGGCGCGCGCACAGGCTTCCGCGCACTTGGCGTGCTTCGGCCCCATGGTGTCGTGCCCGACAAAGCAGGCGATGTCCACCACCGTTCCGGTCACCTGGGTTGACTTGGCGGCATGTTTCTGGTGGGAATGGTCCTGCCTGGCGTACCCAGCGCACGCCAGCGATAGCATTCCCGCAACCGCGGAACGGGCAAGCAACATCGGGTGCCCGTCAGTGTTTATGACCCTGGTCGCGTTTCTGACCAGCGGCTGGTGCGCTGGTGTCGAGCAGAACCTCCTTGGCGATGATCTCGCCACTCGCCAGCGTCGTTCCGAGAATGGCAACCCGATCACCCTTTTTGAAGTCAGAAAGCGATGCCTTGACCTTTCCGCGTTCAAACGTCGTCTTGTCGTTCAGAGCGATCGTCTTCACTCCCTTGTCCGTCTTGACCTCGATCCGGTCACCGGCAATAGACAGCACCTCTCCCTTGGTCGGCGTCCCCTTGTGCTGGCTGGGATCGTGGGCCATCACCACGGCCGCGCCCACGAAACCAGTCAAAACCAACGTCGCGAACAGTTTTCTAAACATGCTCCAGTCTCCTTCGTTCGAGTTAATGAGATTCACCGCCGTGCACCTCGAGACCGTTCACTTCCTTCATTAGCTCGAGTTCTTTGGGGGTGATTCTTGGCAGATGCCGAATAAACAGAACGAGCTTCCAGTTCTCTTCGTCCTCTCCGCCCCACCCCGGCATCCCGGTGAAGCGGATTCCGTTCCTGATGATGTAGAACAACTCACCATCCGTGAGCTCCTGTGTATCCGCCGCCCTGAGCTCAGGCGCCGGTGGATAAAGTCCGGCGTTGATCTGTGTCCGGCCACTGCCGTCATTAGCGTGGCAAATAGCGCAATGATCAGCAAAGTGGTCCCTCGCCTCTGCGATGGCTAACGGGGCAGGGCTCACCGGGTTCTTCAACTCTCTTGCTCCAGGGGGCGAAGCGATTCGCCTCGCGTGCCTGGCCAGGAATGCCTCCAACTTCGAAGGCTTCTCCCGTGCGCTAAATCCGCGAGCTGTGACAAACCAGTACATCCACAGCCCCAGCGCTAGACACAACGCAAGGCTGAGAAACGCAAACACCTTCGACGCGCGCATTCGATCCCCCTGAGGTCAGCATTGATATGATAGCTGGCTACTGCACGGCCTCGATCTTCTCCACCTGGAGAATCTTCGTCTTTAGGAAGAGTACGCCGGTGACCCTGACCTTCTGGGCGGCGAAGTTCTCCGGCGTCTGCTGGTCGCTGAGCGTGTAGACGTTTTTGCCGTCGTAGAGCGCATACTTCGTCTTAGGGTCCATCTTCACGCACTCCCGGACGCATTTGGCGTCGGGCGAGATGCCCATGGTGTGCTTGGCGCCGCACATGGTGTCGGTGATCACGCCAACGAACGTGCGCGGCTGGTCCGCCGCGGACAGCAGGCCGACCAGGGCGACTGCGAGAACAGCTAGTCTTTTCATGGTTGTTTATTGCCTTCCTGAATGGATGTGAGGAATTCGAGTCCTTTGTTGTGGTTCAACCGCCGCCACAGAAGGTCGAAGCGCTTCTCGTCGAGCGGTTGTTTGAGCTGGAAGTTGAAACCCTTCCTGCTGCCGTAGTGGGTCGTGGCGCGTTCGTAGGTCGTCAGAGTCAACTGGTACGGATCGGAAGTGCTGATGTTATCGATGTCCTGGTAGCGCCAGGTGCGCGAGTTGTTCTTCTTGTCCGTCTTGTAGACGACGTGGTCCGGGCCGAACCGAAGCACGCCTTCCGAGCCCTGCAGGGTTCCCAGAAGCTTCACGGGAAGCTCCCACATCACCGCCACCTGGTCGTCCGCGAGAGCGGCCACGAACCGCCGGTCCAGACGGTTCTTGAGCAACTTGTAAACCTCTTTCAGGTCTTGACCCGGCAGCAGGCGGAACTCGTACTCCTTGTCGATCCCGAAAAGCCATTTCCGGTCTTTGTAGGTAACAACCGTCAACCGTTTGGGCGCCAGGTGAAGCTGCTGAATGTCCTGATAGTCCCACCGGCCGTGGTGAAGTTGCCCGGGCTTCTTTTTCTTCTTCTTGCTGGTCTCCTGGTAGGCGACTCCCTGGTCGTCGATCACCAGCGTGCCGGAGCCGTCCTTGAGCAAGTGATCGTGACGAACCTGATAGCGTAATTCGGCCGCGGCCAGGCTCCAGGGGAGCAACGCGATCATCAGGTAAGCTGCTTTTTGACTTCGAAGTTCCATTTCCAGACCTCGTAGATTGCCGGATAGACGACCAGTTCGAGAATGAACGACGTAAAAATGCCGCCGATCATCGGGGCGGCGATGCGGCGCATCACATCCGCGCCCGCGCCTGCGGACCACATGATCGGCACCAAGCCCGTGAACATGCAGGCGACGGTCATGAACTTCGGACGGATGCGCTTCACCGCGCCGTCGTGGATCGCATTCTGAAGTTCGACCAGGCTGCGCAATTTGCCCTCGGCCTTGGCCTTCTCGTAGGCCAGATCGAGGTACAGCAGCATGAAGACGCCGGTCTCGGCATCGACGCCCATCAGCGCGATGAGTCCCACCCATACGCCGATGCTCATGTTGTAGCCGAGCAGGTACAAGAACCAGATGGCGCCCACGGCGGAGAACGGAACCGCGAGCATGATGAGCGCGGTCTTCGCGAGCGACTTCGTATTCAGGTACAGCAGCATGAGAACGATGAACACCGTGAGCGGCAAGATGACGATCAGCCGCTTCCTGACTCGCTCCATCGCTTCGTACTGCCCGCTCCAGGCGATCGTGTATCCGGCGGGTAGCTTCACCTTCTCGCGAACCAGTTTCTTGGCCTCCTCCACGTAACTGCCGACGTCGCGGCCGGCCACGTCCACGTAGACATAGCCGTTCAACATGCCGTTCTCATCGCGCAACATGGCCGGACCGGAGGTGAGCTTGATGTCGGCCAACTGGGAGAGGGGGATCTGGGCCTTTCCATCCATGGTCGGCACCAGGACTCGCCGCAGACGGCTGATGTCGCTGCGGAAGTCGCGGAAGTAGCGGACGTTCACCGGATACCGCTCGCGGCCCTCGATGGTCGTAGTGACATTCTCCCCGCCGACCGCGCTCATCAGGACGCCCTGCACGTCCTCGATGGACAGGCCGTAGCGGGCCAGTTCCTCGCGTTTCCATTCGAAGTCCACGAAGTAGCCGCCGCCAGTGCGCTCGGCGAACACGTTGCGGGTGCCGCGGATGGTTGGCAGCATGCCTTCGATGTCAGTGCCCAGACGCTCGATCTGGCGGATGTCGGAGCCGTAAACCTTGATGCCGACCGGAGTGCGTATGCCGGTGGTCAGCATGTCGATGCGCGCCTTGATCGGCATGGTCCAGGCGTTGGAGACCCCCGGCAGTTTCAGCGCCTCGTTCATCTGCTCCACCAACTGTTCGGTGGAAATGTGATCGGGGGTGATGTGCCGGAATACGCCCTTGAGCCACTCCGGCGCCCAGGTCCAGGACGAGTACCAGGTATCGACCTTGCGCCACTGGACTTGCGGCTTGAGGACAATGACCGTCTCCATCATCGAGAACGGCGCCGGATCGGTGGAGGTCTCCGCGCGCCCGGCTTTCCCGAGAACCGAATCTACCTCGGGGAAGCCTTTGATGAGCCGGTCCTGGGTCTGCATCAGCTTTTGAGCCTCGTTAACCGAGATGCCCGGGAGGGTGGACGGCATGTACAACAGAGATCCCTCATCTAGCGGCGGCATGAATTCCGAGCCGAGCTTCTCATAGATCGGAACCGTCACCGCGACCATGGCGAGCGCGCCGGCGATCACCATGTATTTCCAGCGGAGAGCCCACCGGCAGACCGGATCGTACACGCGGATCAGGACCTTGCTGATGGGATGGTGGTCCTCGGAGTGGATTGTACCCACTAGCACCGCGTTCGTCAGCCGGCACAGAAACCGCGGCCGGAAGTCGAAGTTCTTCATGTGAGTGAACAGAAGCCGCATGGCCGGGTCGAGCGTGATGGCCAGCACCGCCGCAATGATCATCGCCAGGTTTTTCGTGTAGGCGAGAGGCTTGAAGAGCCGGCCTTCCTGGGCCTCCAGCGTCAGCACCGGCAGGAACGAGACGGCGATCACCAGCAGAGCGAAGAAGCTTGGCCCGCCGACTTCCTTGACGGCGTTGATCACCACGCGGTGGTAGTCCTCTTTGCGGCCGGTCTTTTCCCATTCCTCCAACTTCTTGTGTGTCTGCTCCACCACGACGATCGCGGCGTCCACCATGGCTCCGATGGCGATCGCGATCCCGCCCAGGGACATGATGTTGGAGGTGAGCCCCATCATCTTCATCGGAATGAAGGAAATGATGATGGCCACGGGAATGGTGATCACTGGGATGATGGCGCTGGGGATGTGCCAGAGGAAAATGAAGATGATGAGGGAGACGACCACCATCTCTTCGATGAGCGTGCTCTTGAGATTCTCAATCGAGCGCAGGATGAGGTCCGAACGATCATAGGCAGTTACGATCTTGACTCCCTGGGGAAGACCGGGCTGGATGTCTTCTATCTTCTTCTTCACCCGTTCGATAACATCCAATGCGTTCTCACCCTGCCGCATGACAATGATCCCCGCCACTACGTCGCCCTCGCCGTTCCAATCGGCGATGCCGCGGCGGATGTCGGGACCGAGCACGACATTGCCGACATCCTTCACGCGGATCGGCACCCCGTTCTCGCTCGCGCCCAGCACGATGCCGCCGATGTCGTCGACGTTCTTGGCGTAACCCCGTCCCCGGACCATGTACTCCGTGCCGGAAAGCTCGATCAGCCGCGCGCCGACGTCGTCGTTGCCCTTCCGAACGGCCTCGACCACCTTCATGATCGGGATGTTGTAGGTCTGCAATCGGTTCGGATCGACGTTGACCTGATATTGGCGGACGAAGCCGCCCAGGGGCGCAACTTCAGCGACGCCGGGGACGGCCTTGAGCTGGTAGCGCAGGAACCAGTCCTGCAAGCTCCGTAACTCAGCCAGCGATCGCTTGCCGGTTTGATCCACCAGCGCGTACTGGAAAACCCAGCCGACGCCGGTTGCGTCGGGACCAAGTTCGGTCTTCACGCCTTGCGGCAGGCGGGGCAGAACGGAGGACAGATACTCGAGGGTGCGCGAGCGCGCCCAGTAGATGTCCGTTCCCTCCTCGAAGATGATGTAGACGAACGAATATCCAAAATCCGAAAAGCCGCGGATGTCCTTTACCTTCGGCGCGCCCAACATGCTGGTGACGATGGGGTAAGTGACCTGGTCCTCCATGATGTCTGGGCTGCGATCCCATCGGGAATAGACGATCACCTGGGTATCGCTCAGGTCGGGAATGGCGTCCAGCGGCATGTTCATCATCGACCAGACGCCGGCCACGACGGCGAAGCCGATCAGGATGAAGACCAGGAACTTGTTGTTGGCGGAGAACTCGATGAGCCGGTTGATCATTTCTTGGGCTCCGGCGTCGCGGGCATCCCCGGCATTCCGGGCATGCTCTGCTGGCTTGGCTGCTCACGTCCCTGGCCCTGAGACGGGGCCGCTTGCTTGCCGCCCGCGGGAGAACCGCCATGCTGGTGGCCCGCCATGCCGGCCGCGGAGGACTTCAACTGGCTCTCCGAGTCGATCAGGAAGTTCCCGGAGGTCACGATCCGCTCGCCGGCTTTCAGACCTTTCGTGATCTCGACGCGGTCGCCGATCTGCTCGCCCGTCTCGACCTGGCGCGGCTCCAGGTACCCGTTGCCGCGGTCCACGAACACGGTCTTCCTCAAACCGGCATCCAGCACGGCTTCGGCGGGAACCACCAGCCGGCGAGGCATCGCCACCTGAAAGTCCACGTCCACAAACATGTCTGGCTTCAGCGCCAGCACCGGGTTATCCGCTTCCAGGCGCACCTTCAGCGTGCGGGTCATGGAATCGACCTGCGGCTGGATGTAGTTCACCCGGGCCGAGAACGTTCGGCCGCCTCCGTAAGAAAGTGTGACCCGCGCCGGCATCCCTTCGCGGATCATCGGCGCCTCGTTCTGAAAGACGTCAGCCATGATCCACACCTTACTCAGGTCCACCACCGTGTATAACTCGGTTTCCGGAGTAATGCGCTGCTTCGGGAATGCCTTGCGCTCGGTCACGTAGCCGGTGATGGGTGAGTAGATGGTGATGTTCTTGACCGGCTCACCGGTCCTGGCGAGTTCGTCGATCTGACGCTCGCCCAGATCCCACAATTCGAGCCGCCTGCGCGCCGCGACAACCAGTGAGTCACTCTGCTCGAGCGAGCTGCGCAGCGGGCTGCCCTTCATGATGTTCTGACTTTTCAGGGCCAGCAGATACTCCTGCTGCGTCGCCAGCATCTCGGGACTGTAGAGCGTGAGCAGGGGCTGGCCTTTCTCGACCAGCTTTCCGATGAAGTTCACATGGACTTTTTCGATCCAGCCTTCGACCTTCGACTGGACTTTGGCGACCCGGGTCTCGTCCGCCGCGACTTTGCCGACCGCACGAAAGCTGTGGGTGCCGGCGGCCATCTCAACCGTCCCATAGCGCACTCCGATGAGCTGCTGCTTTTCAGGGTTGACATTGATGGTCCCCATCGGCATGCTCGCCGGGTCGCCTTCGGATACCGGCTCGGGCTCGTTGCCGGTCTCCGGATTCATCCCCGGCTTGTCGGACTTGAAGTCGGGAGTCTTCGGGTCGCGGTAGTAAAGAACCTTGCCCTTGGCGGCCTGCGGCGGCGCTCCGGCCGGGTGCGCGGCGTCATCGTCCGGCACCAGCCGCATGCCGCAGATGCCGCAGTTTCCCGGCTTGTCCGAGTGGAAACTCGGGTGCATCGGGCAGTGGTAGCCGCTCGGCTTATGTTCGGCCTGGTGCTCGCCGCCCGCCGCCGGCTTGGGCCCGTACCAGCGTCCGTAACCGTAGCCACCCACCCAGGCGGCCGCGATGAGGGCAAAAATCAGGATGTATCGTCCGGCTTTCATTTGTGGTTTCTCATTGGATCAGCGGCCGGCCGGTCATTTCCTCCAGCCGGCTCAGGGCGAGGTAGTAGTTCTGCAACTCCTCGTAGTAGTTCATCTCGTACTCGACCACGGTCGCGTAGTTCATTAACACGGACAGGAAGTCCACCGCGCCGGTTTCGTAGGAAGCCAGCGACGACTCCAGCGCGAAGCTGGCCTGCGGAATTACAGTCTGCCCGTACAACTTCACCAGTTGCGCCGAGGTCTCCGCCATCAAGTGATCGTCCTTGATCCGGAAGTGCAGCGACTGGTTGGTTGCCTCGTAAGTCTTGCGCGACTGAATCAGGTTCTGCGCCTGCTCGGCGACGGCGGGCCGCTGCTTGCGGAAGAAGTAGAGCGGTATCTTGAAGTCAACACTCACCTGGTACATGTCCGGCATGCGGCCCATGTTGAAGTAACCGGCCTTTACCGCATAGTCGGGGTAATACTCCTTGCGAGCCATGTTCACGGCAAGTTCGGCGCGCTGGATCATCTTTTCGTCCCGGTGCAACATTGGACTGTTCTGCCGGGCCGACTCATAGAGCTGCTCGAGGTTGACGATCGCACTCAGCGGTTTTAGGTCCGCGGGTTTCGGGAGTGCGCCACCGGGCCGCCGGTTCAGAAGGCTGAAGATTTCGGCTTCTCGGGCGCCCTTCTCGCGTTCGAGGCGAACGCGCTTGGTTTCGAGAATCGCAAGCTGAGTCTGCGACTTGAAGACATCCTGCTGGGCCGCCTTGCCAACCGAATAGCGAGCCTCGGTGATCTTCAGCAGTTTCTGAAGCAGCGCCAGGTTGCGGTCGATCACATCCACGGCGGCAAAGGCATACGCCCGGCGATAGTAAGCCTGCTTCAGCCGCGAGACGACGCTGAGCTGCGCTTGCTGGTACTGCTGAAACTCCGCCTCGGCCTCTTTCACGGCCATGCCGCCCTGCAACTTCCGCTTACCCGGAAAAGGAAACTCCTGCGAAATCATGAAGCCGATGTTGCTGGTGGGCTGCATGCCGAGGCCGGCTCCGGGCCAGGGTCTCCCGCTGCTCGCATAACCGGGGGAGAACATGGGATCCGGCAGGCTGCTGACCTGGCTGGGCCGCTGGCGCGCGGCCTCATACCGCTTTTGCGCCGCCACGATTTCCGGGTTGTTTTGCAGGGCTTCCGCCAATAGCTCCTTGAGTTCTCCCATCGCATCCTCGGCCGCCAGCGAGAACGCAAACGGCCCGGAGACGATCAGAGTAAATGCCAGCCTTGCGATCGATGAGGAAGTCATCCTGCTCCAGTATAGGCACTTCGGCTGCCAGCTCTGGCGAAAAGTGGCAACTCGTTGAAAAATGACAGGATTCATCGGCTCGCCAAACACCGGCGCCAACTGGGGATTGGATGATTTCGGACAGCCGTTGGGCGATATGCGGCAGGGCCGCGGCGCGTCGGACATGGTAATGCCTCTCCCTAAGAGGGTTAGTGAGGTGGCCCCCGGCTTGCTCTCCATTCCTTGCGACGCACTGCACTAACTTGGGAGACTGAAAGCTGGTCCGTGCCGCGTACAAGGAAATCGAGATGAGCGCGACCACATATACCGGCCCCGGATCGGAGGCCGGCCGCGGGCACGCCGTCCGGAGAGACCTGGTCCTGGTGCTAGGGGGGATTGCGCTCACCAGCGCCGGGCACTACTTCACTCCGCCGCAGTTTCTTCTGTGGCACGGCATCTTCCAGCGCCTGTACTACCTGCCGATCGTCTACGCCGCGATTTCGTTCGGTTGGAAGGGCGGGCTGACAGCCGCCGTCTTCGCGGGCTTGCTATACATCCCGCACATCGTCATGACCTGGGCGCCCATGCCCCACTTCGCGATGGGCCAATACGCCGAAATTGTCATGTTCCTGGCCGTCGGGACCCTCACCGGGATCCTGGCCGACCGGGAACGGCGCCGCCGGGTGGAACTCCAGGCGACCGCTCAGCGTCTGAGCCAGGTTTACCGAGAGCTGCAAACGACCTTCGAACAGGTGAAGCGCGCCGACCGGCTCTCGGCCATCGGCCAGCTCGCCTCCGGCCTGGCTCACGAGATCCGCAATCCGCTAGCCAGCATCGACGGCGCGGCGGAGGTTTTGGAGGCCGGCGCCGAGGCGGAGTTGCGTCAGGAGACCTTGAGCATCATCCGGAAGGAATGCGCCCGTCTGAACCGCCTGCTGACCAATCTGCTCGACTTTGCGCGACCGCGCAGGCCCGAGTGGCGGGAGGTCGGCGTGGTGGAGGTTCTCGATTCCGTGGTCGAGCTGGTGAGTCACTCCGCGGGCAAAGGCATCCGCTTCCGCCGCGAGGCGGCGCCGGATCTTCCGCTCCTGTTGTGCGATCGGGAACAGATTGCCCAGGTAATCCTCAACCTGACGATCAACGCGGCCCAGGCGATGCCCGCGGGAGGAGAGGTGGTTCTCTCGGCTCGAACCGGAGCGGATGGCTTGCTGGTCGAGGTGAAGGATGAAGGACACGGAATTGCGCCGGAAGACCTGGATAAGATCTTCGACCCTTTCTTCACCACCAAGGACACGGGTACCGGGCTCGGGCTGTCGGTGGTTCACCAGATCGTCAGCCAGCACGGCGGTTCCGTTACGGCGGAACGGAACCCGGATCGCGGGATGACGTTCTCACTTTACTTTCCGCAGTCGGGCAGAGGAGCGGCATGACTGGCAAACGCATTCTGGTGGTGGATGACGAGGAGAACCTGCGCCGCGTGACGCAACTTCGGCTCCAGCAGGCCGGCTACGACGTCGCGACGGCGGCCGATGGGAACCAGGCTTTGGCGTTCCTGGAGCGCAATCCGAGAGACCTGGTGCTGACCGACCTCCGGATGCCCGGGCTCTCCGGCATAGAGCTTCTCGAAAGGATCAAGGAAGCCCACCCGGAGGTCATCGTGATCTTGGTGACCGCGTTCGGCACCATCGAGTCGGCCGTCGAGGCGATGAAACACGGCGCCTACGACTACGTCATTAAGCCGGTCAACGCCGAAGCGCTCAAGCTCATCCTCTCCCGCGCGCTGGAGCACCACCGCCTGCAGGAAGAGGTTCGAAATCTGCGCAGCGCCATCGACCGCAAATTCGGTTTCGAAAACATCATCGGCCGAGCCAAGGCGCTGTTGGCGATGCTGGATGCCGCGGCGCGCGCCGCGCAGAGCGGTTCCACCGTTCTAATCCGCGGGGAGACCGGCACGGGAAAGGAGCTGCTCGCCAAGGCCATCCACTTCAACAGCCCGCGCCGGGACAAGCCCTTCATGGTCATCAACTGCGGGGCAATTCCCAAGGAACTGCTCGAGTCGGAGCTGTTCGGCCACATGAAAGGTTCCTTCACCGGGGCGGTGGCCAACAAGAAGGGCAAGATCGAGATGGCCGATGGCGGAAGCCTGTTTCTCGACGAGATCGGCGAGATGCCCATCGAACTGCAGGTGAAGCTGCTGCGTTTGCTCCAGGAGCGCGAAATCGAAAAGATCGGCGCGGCGCAGCCCATCAAGGTGGACGTGCGCATCATTGCGGCCACGCACCGCAACTTGCAGGCGATGGTGGAAGATGGCACGTTCCGCGAAGACCTCTACTACCGCCTGGCGGTGATTCCCCTGGAGCTGCCGCCGCTGCGCGAGCGCACCGGGGACATCCCCGAGCTGGTGACGTTGTTCTTCCGGAAGTACCAGGAGCGGATGAACCGCCCCGGCCTGAAACTCCCGCCCGCGCTGCTGCCGTACTTCACAACGCATCGCTGGCCGGGCAACGTCCGGGAGCTGGAGAACGTGATCGAGCGGCTTGTGGTTCTTGTACCAGGCGATGAGATTACGGTGAACGATCTGCCCGAATCCCTCCGCCGGGAGAAGCCGGCGCTCGACGCGATCGAACTCGAGCTGCCGCCGGAGGGGATCAGCCTGGAAGCCGTCGAGAAGGAGCTTATCCTCCGCGCCCTCCAGAAGTGCAACTGGAACCAGACCAAGGCGGCGGAATACCTCGACATCAGCCGGAAGGTCCTGATCTACCGCATGGAGAAGTTCGACTTGCGGAAAGACGGCTGATCCCGCTCACCGCGGCACTGCCTCAAATTGCACACTGGGTGGACGAACTGGGGCAGTTGGTTTCACCGGCGAAGCTCCTATCCGTTCATTTCAGCAAGTGGCCTCTAGCTTGCTCTGACCACGGCGTGGCTCTCAGACGCTTACTCGGCATAACGGCCTTCCTGAGCACTGCCCTCCTGGCCCAGATTCCGCGCGAGGCGCCGGACCTGCTGCTGACGGATACCACCGGCCGCCTGATCCAGCTCAGCACGCTACGTGGGAAGGCCGTTGTAATGGAGTTCATGCTCACGACGTGCCCGCACTGCCAGGACACGGCGAGGATGCTGAGCAGGCTGGCCCAGGAATACGGGCCACAAGGGCTTCAGGTAATCGGCGTCGCCTTTGACGGGGACGCCCGCCGGACGGCCCCGGTGTTCGCACAGGAGAATCAGCTCGCCTATCCTCTCGCGGTCCTCTCGCCCGAAAAAGTGTACGAGTTCGCGCAGTTGTCCGCAATGCTCCGGCATTCGGTGCCCATCCTAGTGTTCATCGACAGGCAGGGCAAGATCCGATCGCAGTTCACTGGTGACGCGCCGTTCTTCCAGAACGAAGAAGCGAACCTCAGAGCGAAGATTCACGAGCTCCTCAAGGAGCGGCATCTCAAGGCAACCGGCGGTCCGCGAAGGACCGCCACCTCGCGGGAGTTGCCATGAAATCGCACATCGTCCTTGCGGTTCTGTTGATGCCCTACGTGCTACCGGCGCAGGTCGGACCCACAAAGCCCTCCTCAAAGAAGGAGGACTGCTGCGTGCTCGAGCCTTTAATCGCGCCCGGCGCTTCCGCGGGCCGTGTCAAGAAAGATGGCGCGCCTGGTCTGGTGGAAGGGAACGCGGCCAGCCACGTGCGAGTAGTTGTGTATGAAGACCTGCAATGCCCCGACTGCGCTACGTTCCGGAAGGCGATGGACGAAGTG
>Ga0315273_10003307_pt1 | contig 19387 bp, 10 predicted proteins | sample YL17G02_0_MG_FD_205753 | JGI IMG/M metagenome (GOLD analysis project Ga0315273, IMG submission 205753) | Sediment microbial communities from Yellowstone Lake, YNP, Wyoming, USA - YL17G02_0 | ecosystem: Environmental > Aquatic > Freshwater > Lake > Sediment | place: USA: Wyoming | collected...
TGATCCCCGGATCCAGGTGCGCAAGGACCTGCTCCTTCGTCATGGTGTAGGCGCCGGGAGCGCCGGGCTTCTTAGCATAATCGCAGAAGCGGCAGGACAGCACGCAGACGTTGGTCGGGTTGAGCTGGCGGTTGATCGTGAAATAGACACGCTCACCGTGCAGGTCGCGCGCATAGGCGTCGGCCAGGCGCCCCAACTCGAGCACGGGCGCATCGAAGAGACGCAGGCCGTCCTCCTGGTCGAGCCGCCCGCCCTCGAGCAGGGTGCGCTGGGCGGCGGCCACCGCCGGATCGCGGGGCCGGATCGCGGCCAGGCGATCGTGCTCTCGGCGCTGCATGGGACCTCCGTGGGTGCGGCGGGCCGGGAGTATACCCACGCCCGCCGGGGGAGGTCGAGGCCGCTACAGGTTCAGGTAGTACGTCGCCTTCACCAGGAAGATGTCGTTGGCCTGCGCGTCGAACAGCCGGCGCGTCGAGGGGCCGAAGCGCAGGTCCCCGAGTGGCTCGAAGTCCGTCCGCTCCTGCGTCCAGACGAAGTAGAGCACCGAGCCCGGCCGGTACTCCCAGCGCAGCACCGCGTTCCCGCGGAGCGACTTGATGTTGAACGATGGGTCGACCAGCCGGAACTCCGGCGCCGGTCCGGGGCCGTCCGGGTCCACGATGCCGGTTGCGGGGTCGTAGGTCGAACCGTTGTCGCGCCCGTAGTGGATGAACTCGTAGGAGCCGGCGCGCGCCAGTTCCTTGAAGTCGCCGTACCGGCCGGCGGCGATCAACGGCTGGATGTAGGTCTGGAGCGTGAGGTTCCGCGTGAATGACACATCGAACCGGAGGTTGGCCGAGACCGTCGTCTGGTCCAGGCGCGCGAAGGCGTAGCGCCGGCCGCCGAAGTCCGCCGGCACCTGGCCGGGCGCCTCAGCCGAGGTCCCATACAGTTGGACGTATTGCGCGTCCTCGATGACACGATCCAGCCCCGGGCCGACGCTCATGATGAAATTGGATGCCGGCTTCCACTCCACCGACGGATAGACCGACCCGTAGTTCGTGTTCACCGTCGGGGCGCTGCTGCCGGACGTGACGAGGTGCCAGGTCGTCTTCTGCCGGGGATCGGAATCGAAGGAGAACTGCCACCAGCTGCTGGCGGGCTCGAACATCAGGGGCCCGCCGCGCGTGCGCCGGTCGTTGGTCGCGGACAGGAACGGGAAGAACTCGGGATTGATGGTCCAGTCGTTGGCGAAGACGATGGTGGGGTTCAGGTACAGGCCCTTCGAGGTCAGGTCGCCGTCCCGGTTTCCAGTCGCCACGACGATGCCGACCATGCTCATGTCCTTGCGCCACGCGTTCGGCTCCGTCCACTTGTAGCCGATCCCGGCGTGGCCGTTCGTGGCGTCGGCCTGGGACATGTAGCCCACGTCGTTCACGTCGAACTTCGGGGACAGCATCCCCACGGCCGAGTTGAAGACGACGTTGCCCTCCTGCTTGTTGAGCCACAGCCGCGCTCCGTAGCCGGTCAGCGAGGTCGCCGTGCTGTCCACGCCCAGGTGGCTGGCGTCCGGACGCTGCAGGTAGTGCAGCGAGCTGCGCTGCAGGTCGATCATCCGCTGCTCCGTCCCCGCCACCCGCGACATCCCCGCCCAACCCGACAGCACCCAGAGCTTCTTGCGGTCCAGGAAGTGCCAGCCGTCCAGGCCGGTCATCAGCGACTGGCGGTTCATCGCGTCCGCCGGTTCGCCGTCTCCGAAGCGGCGCTGCACCAGCGTCGCCAGCACCCCGAGGCCGTTGTATCCGCCCTTCATCTGCTTCAGCCCGCGCACCACGCCGTAGTACGTCAGGGGCTCGACCGCCGTTCTCGACTCGCGTCCGTCCAGCCGGTAACGCGCCTCCTCGCGGGACGTCAACGCCTGCAGCGTCCCGAAGTCGAACCCCGCGGAGGGCTTGCCCGTGAGCTTCGCCGCCCCGAGGATGTGCGTCGCCATCGGCACGTCGCTGAAGTCCGCCCGGTCCGGCACGCCCCCCTGCGGTGCCCGCCCGATGCGCCGGCTGTAGAAGAAGCGCGGCGCGGGCCAGCCCAGGTTCCAGTAGGAGGCCGCGCCCTCCTGGCCGAAGGAGAAGATGCGCGCGTTCTCGGTGAAGAACTGGCGCTTCTCCTCGAAGTACGATTCCGCGTCGGAGAGATTCACGACCGCCGGATCCACCTCGACCTGCCCGAAGTCCGGATTCACCGTGGCGTTGAGCGTCAGGTTGTTCCCGACGCCGGTCCGCAGATCGGCGCCGAGGCCCGGCGTGTAGCGCGAGCCGTCGTGGAACGGGTCGCCCGCGTCGTGCACGACGTACTCGGCCTTGCCCGTCGCGTAGGGCAGCAACTCGACGTTGCGTCCCCGCCGTCCGGGCTCGAAACCGACCAGGTCGGGGAAGCGCGACACGAAGCCGCTGGCCTTCTTGGGAAGCGGGGCGAGGTAGTCCACCTCGTTGAGGCGCGTGATGCAGCGCTTGAAGTTGATGCCCCAGACCTGCTCGGCGCCCGCACGCGAGCGCATCTGGGAGATCGGGATCCTGAACTCACAGGTCCAACCCGGCCCGCTCCCACCCACCCCCTCGCGGCGCACCCGCGCATCCCAGACCCCGTCCCACGAGGCATCGCTCTGGATGTCGTTGAAGAGCGTGCCGTCCATGAGCACGCCCGCCGCGTTGATGCCGAAGTAGTACCCGCTGCGCCCGTCGTGATAGGTGTCCAGGTAGAGGAAGAAACGGTCGGATGCCGTGCTCACGTCGCGCCGCACGAGGGGCGCGACGATGGAGTCCGGCCGTGAGTCCCACAGGCGCGCGGCGACGTAGAGGGCCCGGTCGTCGAACGCGACCCACACCCAGGTGCTCTCGCTGGGGACGGCGCCCTCGACCGGGTCACGTTGCGTGAACCTCGTGACGGACGGCGCGCCCTTCCAGACCGTTTCCTCGAGGCGTCCGTCGATCACGATGGGCGACGCCAGGCGCACGGCCCGCACGGGTCCCACGCCTTCCGGCACCTGCGCGGCGACCGATCCGGCAACGGCCAAGGCGAGGAGCAGCACTGCGGGGAGGATGCGCATGGCCGGGGCTCTCCAGGGGGTTGCCGGGATCACGGAAACGGATGAGGACTCTCGCCGGGGCAGCCACCGGCACGCGCCGGCGGCATAGAGAATCCACGATTCCGGCCCCGCCTTTCGCGGCACCCGGTCGAACGCATGTCCGGCCCCGACCAGAGCGGCATTCGCGCGAACGAGCGTGGCGGGCCGGCAACGACACCCGGTGCGGGCGGTGCCCGGGCGCCCGACGGGGCGGACTCAGGGGGTCGAATGCCCGGCCAAGGTCTTCGCTTCCTCGAGCAACCGGTCGAGGTCCACTCGATCGAAGTACTGCCCCCGCTTGAAGACGCCTTCGATCTGCCCTGCGTTCCGGACATCCTCGAGCGGGTTCGCCCGGACGAGGACCATGGAAGCCATCATCCCCTCGCTGACGCTGCCGAGGCGGGCCCCCAGGCCCATGAACTTCGCCGGCACGAGCGTCGCGCTGCGCAGGATCTCCGGCGGCGCGATACCGGCGTCCTGCCAGATCGCCATTTCCTCGTGGACGGCGTAGCCGGGGAAGACGCCAGGGAACAGCAGGTCGGTGCCCACCATCAGCGGCACCCCGGCCCCGCTCAACCCGCCGACCATCCGCGCCCAGTTTCGCCAGATGTACTCCGGCAGGTCGTCCTGTTGGGACCATTGCGACTTCCAGATGTCGAAGACCGCCGGCGAGATGTATTCCCGACGCGGGAAGCTGTCACGCTGGACCGCCTTCATGTCCGTTGCGCTCTTGAACACGACGACGGTCGGACAGACGGCCATGCCGGTCGCACGAATCCGCCGGTACACCTGCTGCAATCCCGCGGTGTCGACCTCACCGAGACGCTGAAAGTAGTCCGCCCCCGCCCCCATGCCGGCGTAGCGACGCGTCGCGGGAGCACCCAGCAGCCCGGCGATGACCCTGTCGAAGCCGAAGAAGTGCTCGCTGCTTGCCAGACCGGTGCGGGCGGCGTCTTCGAGATCGACCGTCTCCGGAACGTGGCCGACGGCCTTCAGCCCGTGCTTTTGCGCCTCCTCCACGATCGCCCGGAACACGTCCGGGTCCAGGCGGCTGTAGACCTTGATCATGTCCACGCCGGCCGCCGCCTGCTTCCTCACCGCATCCCGGCCTTCCTCGGGGGTCTTGATGCCCTGTGAGATCAACGGCACCAGCGGCGGATCGCCGTCGAGGACCGTGCCGGTGGCGACCATCTCGGGCCCCAGCCCTTCACCACGGTTCAATCCATCCCGCATCTTCAGGATGTAGTCGTTGGGCATTCCCATGTCCCGGACGAGCAGGACACCGTTGGCGATCATCAAGCGCCCGAACACGGGTGGGTCGAGGTAGTGGACGTGTGCATCGACGAGGCCGGGCATCAGGAAGAGCCCACGGCCGTCGATCCGCCGCGCTCGTCCCGGGGCGGCCTGTCGTGCCGACGCACCGATCCCGGTGATTCGATCGCCCTCGACGACGACGGTCTGGCGGGGCACCGCGACTCCCCGCTCGACGTCGATGACCGTGATATCGGTGATGCTGTAGACGCTCGCCGGAGCGGGCGCGGTCGTGCGCGGGGCCGCGGTGGCGCCGCAGGCAAGCGAGTTCGTCAGCACGAGCAGAGACAGCAAGGCGAGACGTCTCGTCGCGGACGCCCGGGTCCTGCAGGCTCCCGGGGTGAACCGGCCCATCGAGGATCGATCGTGAGGCACGGCGCTTCTCCTGGTAGGGGAACTCGGCGTCGAGAAACCTCTCGCGGCCTCTCGAATCGGCAAATCAGGCCCCGCTCGCGGGGGCGCGCGGGTTCGGTCCGCAGTCGCCTGCCGCACCCCGATGCTGGTTAGACCGATGCGGGCCCGGTGCAGGTTTCACCGGAGGCGCGCACCGGCTGCCGGGCCGGCGAACGCGGCAGTGGGGTCGCCGGGCGCACGACGACGAAGCCCGGCGCCGAATACGCGCCGGGCCCGCCGCCTGCACCCCTCCTCGCACCCGGGACGCGCGGCCCTCACCGCATCGCCCCTGGGCCAGTCGGGCTACAGGTTCAGGTAGTACGTCGCCTTCACCAGGAAGATGTCGTCCGCCTGCGCGTCGACCAGCCGCCGGGCCGAGCGGCCGAACTGCAGCTCGCCGAGGGACTCGCTGTCGGTGCGCTGCTGCGTCCACACCAGGTACAGCACCGACCCCGGCCGGTACTCCCAGCGCAACACGGCATTTCCGCGGAGTGACTTGAAGTTGAAGTCCGGGTTGGAGAGCGCGAACGGCGTGCCGCCAGCGGGCGTGACGGTGCCGGTCGCGGGATCGTAGTTCGCGCCGTAGTGGATGAATTCGTACGAGCCCGCTCGCGCCAGTTCCTTGAAATCGGTGTAGTGGCCGGCCGAGATCAGCGGCTGGATGTAGGTCTGCAGCGTGAGGTTCGTGGAGAAGGACACGTTGAGCCGGATGTCCGCCGAGATCGTGGTCTGGTCCATGCGGGCGAAGACGTAGCGCAGGCCACCAAAGTCCGCCGGCACCTCGCCCGGGGCCGAGACCCACCTCACGTACTGGGCGTTCTCGATGGCACGCTGGAGGTTCGGTCCGACCTGGATGGAGAGGTTCGAGACCGGCTTCCACTCCACCGCCGGGAAGATGTTGTAGAAGTCCGTGCGCTCCGCCCCCGGGGTGTAGTTGCGGTCGGCGTACAGGCTGTAGACGAGCCGGTTGCGGCCCGCGGTGCTGAAGTTCACCGCCGCGTATGTGCCCCAGGGCTCCTCCATGAGCGGTCCGCCGCGGGTGCGGCGGTTGTTCATGGTCTGCGGGACGTACATCAGCTCGGTGTTGAGGCTGTGATCGTTCGCGAAGGTGACGGTGTTCCCCTGCCAGTAGCCCGCCCCGGTGACGTTGCGGTCGAAATCGAGACTCGCGAACACCACCCCGGCGACCCAGGCCTCGCGGCTCAGGCGGTTCGGCTTCGTGGAATGGTACTGCAGGCCGGTGTGCGCGGTGACCACGTCCGCCCGCGACTGGAAGCCCATGTCGTTCACGTCGAACCTCGGGTCCATGAGCCCGATCGCCGAGTTGCTGATGAGGTTCCCTTCCTGCTTGTTGAGCCAGACCCGGGCGCCGAAGCCGGTGAGCGACGTGGTACTGCTGTCCACGCCGAGGTTCTTCGCGTCCGGCCGCTGCAGGTAGTGCCGCGAGCCGCGCTGTAGCGCGATCATCCGCTGCTCGGTCCCCGCCACCCGCGACATCCCCGCCCAGCCCGACAGCACCCACATCTTCTTCCGGTCGAGGAAGTGCCAGCCGTCGAGCCCGGTCATCAGCGACTGCCCGTTCAGCAGGTCCTTCAGCCCGGCCCCTTCGAACCGCCGGTGCACCAGCGTCGCCATGAGCCCGAGGCCGTTGTAGCCCCCCTTGAGCTCCTTGAGGCCTCGCGCCACGCCGTAGTAGGTGAGCGGCTCGACCTCGGCGTTCGAGTGGAACCCGTCGAGCGCGTACTGCGCGCCCTCCCTCCCCGTGACCGCGTGCATCGTGCCAAAATCGAGGCTCGGCGAGAGCTTCCCGGTGAGCTTCGCCGCCCCGAGGATGTGGGTGGCCATCGGCGCGTCGCTGAAGTCCGCCTCGCCCGGCGCGCTCCCCTGCGGCGCGCGCCCGATGCGGCGGCTGTAGAAGAAGCGCGGCTCCGGCCAGTTGAAACCCCAGTAGCGGTTCGCGCCCTCGTTTCCGAAGGAGAAGATGCGCGAGTTCTCGGTGAAGAACGGGCGCTTCTCCTGGAAGTAGGACTCGACGTCCGAGAGGTTCACCACCGCCGGGTCCACCTCGACCTGCCCGAAATCTGGATTCACCGACGCGTTCAGCGTCAGATTGTTCCCCACGCTCATGCGCAGGTCGCCGCCCACGCTGGGCGTGTAGCGTGAACCGTCGTTGAACGGGTCGCCCGCCTCGTGCGCCAGGAACTCGGCCTTGCCCGTCGTGTAGGGCAGCATTTCGATCGAACGTGACCGGCGCCCGTCCTCGATCCCGACCAGGCGCGGAAAACGTGAAACGAATCCGTTGCCCCGCTTCGGCGTCCAGGCCAGCTGGTCGAGTTCGGCGCGGCGCTCGATGCGGCGGCGGAAGTTGAAGCCCCAGACCTGTTCGACACCGGGCCGGAACCGGAGTTGCGAGAACGGGATCCTCAGTTCGCAGGTGTAGCCCGACCCACGCTCCGCGTGGGTGCCCCCATCGCGCCTGGCCCGGCCCTGCCAGACTCCGTCCCAGGAGTCGTCCGAGCCCATGTCGTTGAAGAGCGCGCCGTCCCAGAGCACGCCGGCCGCGCTGACCGAGAAGAAGTAGCCGCTGCGCAGGTCGCGGAACGGATCGAGGTAGACCACGACCCGGTCCGACGGCACCCAGAGGTCGCGCCGGACCAGGCTCGCGATGATCGAGTCGGGGTGCGAATCCCAGCAGCGCGCCGCGATGTAGAGGGCATCATCGTCGTAGGCCAGCCACACCCACGTGCTCTCCGAGGACGCCTGGCCCTCGAACGGGTCGCTCTGCGTGAGCCGCGTGATGGCGGGCGCGCCCTGCCACGCCGCGTCGTCCAGCGCGCCGTCGATCACGACCGGGGACGCGAGGCGCACGGCCCGCACCGGAGGGAGCGAATCGCCGGCAGCCGTCGCGGCCGCGACGGACGGCGCGGCAACCGCCAGGAGCGCAAGCAGCACGGTCAGGAGACGGCGCATGTCGGAGGATCCTCGAGGGTCGGAACGAACGGTCGCCGGGTGTCGCACGATCATCAGATTGCGCGACCCGGGACCCCGCCATGTCAAGGAGTCCGGCCATCGCGGCGGACCGCTGACGAAGTCGGATTCCCCGGGCACGAACGCGGCCGGCCGACCGACCGGCGTCAAGCGTTTCGCGCGGCGGGGCACACCCCCGGGCTACAGGCTCAGGTAGTACGTCGCCTTCACCAGGAAGATGTCGTTGGCCTGCGCGTCGAACAGTCGCCGCGTGGACGGCCCGAAGCGCAGGTCGCCCAGGGCCTCGTAGTCGGTTCGTTCCTGGGTCCACGCGAAGTACAGCACCGAGCCCGGCCGGTACTCCCAGCGCAGCACCGCGTTCCCGCGCAGGGACTTGAAGTTGAACGACGGATCGCCCAGCTCGAACGGGGTGCCCCCGTTCGCCGGCGTCACCACGCCGTCCACGTACGACGTGCCCGGCGTCTGGCCATAGTGGACGAAGTCGTACGAACGCGAGCGGGCGAGCTCCTTGAAATCGGTGTACGTGCCCGCCGAGATGAGCGGCTGGACGAAGGTCTGCAGCGAGAGGGTCGGCGTGAACGACACGTTGAGCCGGATGCGGGCGGCGATCTCCGTCTGGTCGAGCCGGGCGAAGACGTAGCGCTGGTCCCCGAAGTCCGCGGGCACCTCGCCGGGGGCCGCCACCTTGGTCACGTACATGGCGTCCTCCACCGCGTGGTCGAAGCCGGGCCCCACGCTCACGGAGATGTTGGAGGCCGGCTTCCACTCGACGAGGGGGGCCACGGACAGATAGTGCGACGCGCCGTCCGGGGTGGTGTTCGCGTACAGGTTGAGCCCGTAGTAGAGCCGCTTGCTGGCGTTCGTCGTGACACCCACACTCATCTCGCGCTGTGCCAGGCTGGCCATGCGCGGGCCGCCGCGCGTGCGCCGGTCGCTCAGCGCCTCGGGGTTCAGCGCGGCGTTGACGTAGTAGCTCCAGTCGTTCGGCGTCGTGACGTCCGCCGCGGCCCAGACGCCCTCCCAGGTGACGTTCCCGCCGAAGTCGCGGTTCTGGAACAGACAGCCGAGGACGTCGGCATACTTCATCCACTTGTTCGTCTTGGTCCACTTGTACCCGCCACCCACGTGCAGGTTGATGACATCCGCGTTCGGCGTGAAGCCCACGTCGTCCACGTCGAACCTCGGGCCCAGCACGCCGATCGCCGAATTGCTGATGACGTTCCCCTTCTGCTTGTTGAGCCACAGGCGCGCGGCATAGCCGGTGAGCGACGTGGCGCTGCTGTCCACCCCGAGGTAGCCGGCGTCCGGGCGCTGGAAGTAGTGCCGCGAGCTGCGCTGCAGGTCGATCATCCGCTGCTCGGTGCCCGCCACGCGCGTCATCGCCGCCCAACCCGACAGCACCCACACCTTCTTCGCGTCCAGGAAGTGCCAGCCGTCCAGCCCCGTCATCAGCGACTGCCGGTTCATCACGTCCTCGAGCCCGGAGTCCAGCCGGCGCTGCCCCAGCGTCGTCATCACGCCCAGCCCGTTGCAGCCGTCCTTGAACTCCTTGAGCCCGCGCGCCACGCCGTAGTAGGTCAGGGGCTCGACCGCGGCCTTCGACTCCAGCCCGCCCATCGAGACCTTCGCGTCCGCGCGGCCAGTCACCGCCTGGAGCATCCCGAAATTGAGGCTGGGGGTCAGCTTCCCGGTCAGCTTCGCCGCTCCGAAGATGTTCGTCGCCATCGGCACGTCGCTGAAGTCCGCGTCGCCCGGCACGCTGCCCTGCGGGGTCCGGCCGATCCGCCGGCTGTAGAAGAACGTCGGGTTCGACCAGTTGAAGCCCCAGTAGTTCGAGCTGCCCTCCTGGCCGAAGTTGCCGAAGATGCCCGAGTTCTCGGTGAAGAACGGCCGCTTCTCGCCGAAGTAGGACTCGACGTCGGACAGGTTCACGACCGCCGGGTCCACCTCGACCTGGCCGAAGTCCGGGTTCACCGTGGCGTTGAGGGTCAGGTTGTTGCCCACGCCCGTGCGCAGGTCGGCGCCCATCGTGGGCGTGTAGCGGCCACCGTCACGGAACGGGTCGCCGGCGTCGTGGACCAGGTACTCGGCCTTGCCGGTCGAGTAGGGCACGAGCTCGATCGAGCGCGAATGGTGCCCGTTCTGCAGGCCCACAAGGTGAGGGAAGCGCGAGACGTGCCCGCTCCCGTTCTTCGGCGTGTAGACCGAGTAGTCCTCCTCGCTGCGGCGCTCGATGCGGCGGCGCAGATTGACACCCCAGGTCTGCTCCACCCCGGCGCGGTAGCGCATCTGCGAAAAGGGGATCCTCATCTCACAGGTCCAGCCCCGGTCGTCGCGCCGTGAGCGGCCCTCCCAGACCCCGTCCCAGGATTCATCGGTCCACACGTCGTTCAGCAATGCGCCGTCGCGCAACACGCCGGCGGCGTTGACGGTGAAGAAGTAGCCGCTGCGGTGGTCGTGGTAGGGGTCAAGCAGCAGCAGGAACCGGTCCGAGGCGACGAATCCGTCCCGGCGCACCAGGTTGGCGATGATGGAGTCCGGGTGCGAGTCCCACATGCGCGCGGCGACGTAGAGCGCCTGGTCGTCGTACGCCAGCCACACCCAGGTGCTCTCGCTGGGTGCGGCGCCCTCGACCGGGTCGCCCTGCACCAGGCGCGTGGAGGCGGGCGCGCCCTGCCAGGCCGCTTCCGTGAGCGCACCGTCGATCGTGACTGGCGAGGCGAGCCGCGCGGCCCGGATGGGCGGCAACGAGTCGCCGGTGTTGGGCTGGATCTGAGCGGAAGCCGTCCCGGGCACGGCCAGGAGGCTCAGGAGCATCAAGGTCAGGAGGCGGCACATGACGGGGCCCTCGGGGAACGTGGGTTGGATGCGCTTCACACGGGATAGGACGGGGCCCGGGCCTGCAGAGTTGCGATGGCCCCCCTCGTCGGCTCGACCGATTCGCACGAACGCGGCCGAACAGGGGCTTGAGCGCAGCTACCGTCCCGGGATCACGAGCACGACCAGCGCGGCCAGCGCGTTCACTGCCAGCGCGAACAACATCGCCGCGTAGCCGACCGCCTGCCAGCGTGCGAGCCAGGCCACGCCGGTCCCGAGCACGTCGCCCAGCCAGAGCGTGGCGAGGTTCGCGATCAGGACGAGGAAGACGAGCGTGCCGAAGCCGGCGAGCGCGCCCTTGAGGTCGGCGCTGCTCAGGGAGATCGAGCTGCCGACCGCGAGGGTCAGGTAGAGAAAGACCCACGCCGGCCAGTCGAGGAGACGCTGCGGGTCGAGCAGCGCCGCGAGCGCGGCACCCGCGCCGCCGGCGACATGACGGGCGAGCGCCAGCCCGTCACCGCCCGAGCGCAGGAGTCCGCTCTGTGGCAGGGGCTCGGCCATGCGCGTGAACGCCTCCGCACCCAGCAGCCCGCGCGCGGCTGCGACGATCACCAGGGTCCCGAAGAGGATCGGCGCGATGCCGATGAAGAAGTTACCCACCTGCTGCCAGGGGTTCGCCGGGTCGAAGGTGTGGCGGACGTGGCCGCGGGTGCCGTCGCGCGGGGCGAAGTCGAACAACTTGATGCCCGTGATGCGGTGGCCGAAGAGCAGGCAGAAGAGCGCGTGGCCGGTCTCGTGCACCGCGGTCCCGAGCCAGCCGAAGAGCAGGTACGCTGTGCCGCCCAGAGCGCGGCCCGTCCTGCGCTCCACGAAACCCGAGAGCGCGTGCATGAGCGCGGCGAGCACCAGTCCCGGGCCGAGCAGCAGTGCGAGCTGGGCCGCAGTCGCGGCCGCCGCCGAGCCCGTGTAGCGAAGCGCCGCGGCCAGCGCGGGGGCGACCTCCACGTCAGCGACCGGCCCAGGCCGCGAGACCGTTCACGCCGTCCTCAGGCTTCCCGCGCCAGCGCCCGCGCCAGCTCAGCGGCCACGCGTGCATTGTTCCGCAGCAGCGCGAGGTTGGCTTTCACCGTGGCACCGCCGGTCAGCTCGCGCAGGCGGTCCAGCAGGAAGGGCGTCACCTCGCGCCCACGCAGGCCGCGCTCCGCGGCCTCCGCCAGCGCACCCTCCAGGGCCAGCTCGTACACGGCGCGCGGCAGTTCATCCGCCTCGGGGATGGGATTCGCGACCAGCACGCCGGTGCGCGAGCCCAGCGCCCAGTGCGCGCGCGCCACGCGGGCCAGATCGTCCACCGAGTCACACCTGCGATCCACGCGCTGGCCGCTCGAGCGCCGGTAGAAGGCCGGGAACTCGTCCGTGCCGAAACCCAGCACCGGCACACCCAGCGTCTCCAGCATCTCGACCGTCCGGGGCAGATCGAGGATCGCCTTCGCACCCGCACACACCACCGCGACCGGGAAGCGCCCGAGGGCGGTGAGGTCGGCCGAGACGTCGCCGCTCTCCGCCGCGTCGCGGTGCACGCCGCCGATGCCACCGGTGGCGAAGACACGGATCCCGGCCTCGGCCGCCACGAACAGGGTCGCCGCCACGGTGGCCGAGCCCGGGGTGTTCGAGGCGACCACGGCCGCGAGGTTGCCGAGGTTCACCTTGGCGACCTCGCGCGCGGTCGCGAGGCACTCCAGTTCCGCGCGCGTGAGCCCCACGCGCACGGCGCCATCGAGGATGCCGACCGTGGCCGGCACCGCACCGCCCGCGCACACGATCGCCTCCAGTTCCAGCGCGGCCTCGAGCCCCTGCGGGTGCGGCAGGCCGTGGGTGACCAGCGTGGTCTCGAGCGCCACCACCGGCTTGCGGCGGCGCAGCGCCTGCGCGACCTCCTCGGACAGCACCAGCAGTTCGTTCATGGGTCCACCCTCGTGCCGAACCACTCCACGCGGCGCTGCCGCGCATCCGCCGGCGTGGCCGCGATCAATCCCGCCGCTCCCCAGGTCCCGATCGCGAACGACGCCGACACCACACCCCGCTCGAGCGCGCCCGCCGCGTCCTCGCCCGCGAGCAGGCCCGAGAGGAATCCGCCCGCGAACGCATCACCGGCGCCGGTGGGGTCCACCACCTGAGTCGCGCGCGCCTCCCACGAGCACGTCTCCTGCGTGCGGGCATCGTACAGCAACCCGCCGGCCGCGCCGCGCTTCAGCAGCGCGTAGCGCAGTCGCCCGCCCTCGAGCCGCACCAGCGCGCCCAGCGGGTCGCCCGCCACGCCGGCCAACTGCAACTCCTCCTCGCTCACGAAGAAGACGTCCAGGAGCGCCAGCACCTCGCGCCAGCGTTCGAGATTGTCCTCCCGCACCGGATCGTGCGGATCGAGCGAGAGCAGCGCCCCCGCGCGCGGCGCGAGTGCTTCGAGTAGCGGGCGCTGGCAGACCAGCGGCGCGGGTGAGAGGTGAAAGGCGCGTGCATCGGCGAAGCGGCCGGCGACGTCGCCCGGCGCGGGCGAGGCCTCCACGTGGTTCGCCGAGCCCAGCCGGTGCACGATGCGGCGCACCGTCGCTTCGTAGAGCAGCCAGGCGCGCAGCCCCGGACGCCCGAGCGGCCGCAGGCCGGTGAGGTCCACGCCGCGGTGCTCGAGCGCGTGCAGCGCGCGGGCCGGGTAGTCATCGCCGAGCGGCGCCACCACCGCCACGCCGGTCTCCCACAGCACCGCACCCAGCGCCGCGTAGAGCATCGCCCCACCCGGCTCGCCCATGCGCGTCGTGCCGTCGAGGAACACCACGTCGTCCACGACGAGGTTGCCGAGGCAGACGAGGTCGCCGCTCACCGGAGGGCGTGGAACGCGGCCGCCACCGCCTGCGCGCGCTCACCGTCGAGCGGGTTCGACCAGAGCCCGCCCTGCTTCACGAAGGAGCCCACGATCAAGCCGTCCGCCAGCGGGTAGGCCGCGAGGTTCGCCGGCGTGAGCCCGGACCCCACGAAGACCGGGATGCCGACGCCGGCGGCCACCGCCTCGACCTCGGCCGTGTCGGCCGCCCGCGCCGTGACCGGGCCCGTCACGACCACGCCGTCCGCCAGGAAGAACTCCGCCGACCGCGCCGTCTCGAGGATGTCAACGTCGGCCGTGAGCGCGTGCGCGGAGTGCTTCTTCTTGATGTCCACGAAGACGCGCACCTGCTCCGCGCCGACCGCGCGCCGGTAGCGCATCAACTCGCCCGCGCCCGCCTCGATCAGGCCCTCGTCGGCGATGTGGGCGAAGACGAAACCCTCAGCCCGCACGAACGTTGCGCCGCAGGCCAGCGCCACCGCGATGGCCTCGCGGTTGGCACCCGCCAGCACCTGCACGCCCAGCGGCAGCGCGACCTCGCGGCGGACCTCGCGGCCCACCGCCGTCATCGCCGCCACGATCTCGGGGCCGGCCGTGCTCTTCAGATACGGCCGGTCGTGCATGTTCTCGATCATCAGCGCGGTGTAGCCGCAGTCGCGGTAGGCACGGGCCTCGGCGACCGCCGTCCCGATCACGCGCTCGAGCGGGGCGGCCGCCACCGGCGTGCCCGGCAGCGCGCCCACGTGGATCATGCCGATCAGCGCGCGGCGCGCGCCGAAGAGATGGGTCATAGTTGCGTTGCGCTCCATCGTTCCTCCCATCCACGGTTCCCGCGTCACGGAGCGCCGGTCCCGGCCTGCGCCGGACGCTTCCCGATCACACCACCCCCGGCTTCCTCCTCCGGTTCATCACCAACCCGCCGCCGCCCAGCGCCAGGAAGATGACGGACTGCACTGCCGTCCGGTACTGCGGCGGCTGCGTGCTGAAGGCGAACACCAGGAACGCCACGCCGAGCAGCAGGATGCCCGCGTAGACCCCGGTCATCACCTTGGTCGCGCCACGGCGCGTCTCGGGCGTGTCCTGGCCGAAGGCGCGGTTGAACATGATGAGGCCGAACACGGCGACCACGTCGAGGGCGGCGAAGATCAGCCAGAACAGCCGCGCGCGCGCGCCGGCTTCGGGCAGGCCGATGACCGGCTTGAGGATGCGCTCGTAGAGGAAGGCGCCGATGTTGGAGCCGAGCAGCGAGCCGAGGATGCCGTAGAGGAACGAGTAGCCCATGTAGACGGCCTTGCGATCCTGCGGCGCGATGAGCCCGACGAACGAGTAGTACTTGGGATGGGCCGTCATCTCGCCGATCGAGAAGATCGCGATGCCGAGGATCAGGATCCAGGGACTCTGCGAGATGGCGAGGCAGACGAATCCCAGCCCGCCCAGCACCATGCCCGCGACCATCGTGGGCAGCGCTGGCCGGGTTCGCACGATGCGGCTCACCACCACCTGGAGCAGGATGATCATGCCCGCGTTGATGACGGTGATGTGCTCGGTGTCGAAGACGAACTTGACCGGCAGCCCGACCGCGGCGAACCACGACGTGACCGCGACACTCACCGGCGCGCGGTCCACGAAGTCGCGCAGGTACCAGAGCACCGAGCCGAAGTTCTGGAAGTAGAGCACCCAGAAGCCCGAGTAGACCACGATCATCAGCACGAAGCGCGCATCGCTCAGCACCTCGGCCGCCCCGCCCATGATCTCCTTGAAGGTCTTGCGGTTCTCGGGCAGCGGCGGGTCGCGGAAGAAGAAGATGGCCGGCACCAGCATGGCGGCGGTGTAGGCCGCCGAAGCGGTGAAGACCGCCTGCCACGAGAAGCCCTTCAGGACGCTCACCACCAGCGGTGCGAGGAACGCGCCCAGGTTGATCATCCAGTAGTAGATGCCGAAGCCGATGGCCGACGTGCGCTCGTCGGTCGTGCGGGCGATGGTCCCGGAGATGATCGGCTTGAAGAGCCCGGCGCCCGTGGCCATCAGCAGCAGCGCCATGAACACCGCCGCGTAGGAGGACATGTGGCCCGCGGCGAAGTAGCCGGTAGCGAGCAGCGAGAAGGCGAAGAGCAGCATGCGCCGGTAGCCGTAGCGGTCGGCCAGCGCGCCGCCCAGGATCGGGATGATGTAGGTCGCGGCGTAGACGATGCTCTGCAGGAAACCGACCGCCGACTCGGTGAAGCCCAGCCCGCCGCTCGCCTTGCTGCCCGTCAGGTAGATCGCCAGCACCGACATGAGCCCGTAATAGGCGGCGCGCTCGAACAACTCCATCACGTTCGCAGTCCAGAACGTGCGGGGGAAATCCCGCGTGATGCTGATCTTCATCTGACCTCCCTGATTCTCCCGTGGCCGGTCCGGACATCCGGCGTGGCGCACCCTGACGCTCGCGGCCGCCACCCCGCGCATCCTGCCGGGGCGCGGCCGAAACGCGGCCGCAGCGACCGAATGGCGCACCTTATCCGGTCCGGATGCCGTCGTCCACGGGCCCGCGCTGCGGACACTCCTTGGCGGCGGCGGCCACTCGTGGCACCCTGAGCGACTCAGGTTCCCGTCAATAGTGAAGACAGGGCGAGCCCAGGGGCGGGCAGCACACCACCTACAAGATCGAGGACTGATGGCACGAACGCGCCGGTCGCGTGCCTCCAATGCCCAGCCACAGGGCCAGGCCCCGCCGCAGGAGTTCCTTCCGCAGCGCCATCCGCCGCGCGCCTGGTTCGCCTCAGCGCTGGCGCTCCTGTTCGCCTGGGCGTTGGTCTTCTTCCCCCAGCTCTTCCTCGGCGAGCGGTTCGCCCAGGGGGACGCGGCCATCTTCCGGCCGTTCGCGGAGTTCTCCCGCGCCCGCTGGCACGAGTCTCATCAGCGCACCTACTGGAACCCGTACGTCTTCATGGGCATCGAGTCGGTGGCGAGCCTCGCCGATCCGCGTCCACAGTACCTGCCCGACCGCCTGCTCGATCTGACCGAGCGGCTGAGCGAACCGAAACGCTCACCCCAACTCTGGCTGCTGCTCGCCGTGCTCGCCGGGATGCTCGCAGTGCCCACGCTGGCATGGGCGCTGTGGCGGGTGGACCCGTGGAGCGCGACCGCGGGGGGCCTGATCTGGCTGCTCGCCGCGCCGGTGCTGTTCCCGTTGACGCTCGGCTTCGACGCCCAGATCCTGACGAACGGGCTGCTGCCGGTGGTGATGCTCGCAACCTGGGCGATCGTCGCGGGCAACGGCATCGGCACCGTGCTCGCGGGTGTGCTGGGACTCTCGCTCGCGCTCGGCATCCAGGCCCTGCACGGCCACCCGCAGGTCCTGGTCTACTCCTCCGCGCTGATCCTGGCGTTCGCACTGCAGCAGGCCTGGGCGCTGCGGCGCTGGCTGCGACTCCTGCCCTGGAGCGCAGCCGTCGCCCTGGGCGTCGCAGTCGGCGCCGCAGCGTGGTGGCCTGCGCTCCTCTATAGCGGACTCTCCTCGCGCGGCGCCGGCGCGACTTCCGGCGTCGCGATGGAGGTGGTCGCGCGTTACAGCCTGGCGTGGCGCGACCTGCTCTCGCTCCTGTGGCCGCACGCCGTGGGTTTCGGCGGGGCGACCTACTGGGGCGGTCTGCAGGTCGCGGCGTACTCGCCCTATCTCGGGATCGTCGCGGTGCTGTTCGCGCTGCTCGGCGTGCGGCGCGCCCCGGTCCCGGGCGGAGCGCCCTCGCTCTTCTGGTGGGCAGTGTTGCTCGGAGCCGTGGCCTGCGCGCTGGGCGCCACGCTCGGGCCGGTGTTCCAGTTCCTGCATGCGTACGTGCCGTTCTGGAGTAAGTTCCGCTCGCCATCCTACGTGCTGGTCGCCGCGGTGCTGGCGCTCGCCCTGCTCGCCGCGCGAGGTTTCGCCCGAGGCACCGCCGAGTCCCCCGCGGGCTCCGGACGGGCGCGGCGCGTGGCGTTCATCGTGGTCGGAGCGCTCGGGCTCGCGGGGCTCGCGCTCGCGTTCCCGCTGGCGGGCCGCTATGCGGAATCGGCGCGCGCACTGCGGCCGGCGCTCGAGCCAGTGGCCGCACGGGTGGCGGCACAGTGGGCAGGGTTCGATCTGCTGCTCCGCAGCGCGCTAGTGGCACTGGCGCTGGCACTGCTCCCGCCGGCGCACGCCGGGCGCCGATGGATGCGACCGGCGCTGCTGGCGCTCCTTGCCTTCGACCTGGTCTCGATCGGCCTGCCCGGGCTACGTCGCGCCACAGGACCGGCGTCCGCGGTGGAGCCACCCGGGCCGCCGGCCCTCGCCCGCATCGCGGGCCCGACGAGCGCGCGCGTCTATGCCGGAGCAGCCCGTCCGGTGGTGGACCCCCGCTTCGTGGTGCGCAACTACGCCGAGGCGTACACCAACTTCTGGGTGAGCTGGCGGACGCGTTGCCTGACCGGCAACCACGGCGCGTTCCCGGCCGCGTGGCGGCAGGTCATGGAGAATCAACTCACGCGCTATCAGCCCGTGCTGCGGGCCTGGGGCGTGAGCTGGTTCGACCTCGACCGCGCCGTGCCCGCGCCCGGGCTCACCCGGATCGCGGGCGACGAGCACGAGGACGTCTACGCGCTCCCGGGTGCCCTCGGCCGCGCCTACGCGGTGCCGCTGGTGGTGGCGTTGCAGGACGAGGACGCGGTCGCGCGGGCGATGGCGCATCCCGGCTTCGACCCAGCCATGGTCGCGGTGACGACGGACCGCAGCGTCGATGGCTCGTACCCTGGCTCCCCGGACTGCGTGATCCGCTGGATCCGGGACGATCCCCAGTGGCTCGTGCTGGAGGCCACGGCCCCGGACCGGGCGTTCCTGGTCGTGGCCGACAGCGATTTCCCCGGTTGGAGCGCGTGGGTGGACGGCAGCCGCACGCAGATCGCCCCGACCAACCTGCTCGTCCGCGGGGTCCCGCTCGCGGGAGGACGGCATCGCGTCGAGATGCGCTACGAGACCCTTGGCATGCGCGAAGCCGTTGGGGCGACACGCGCAGGACTCGGGGCGTGGGCCCTGCTCGCACTCGTCGGCGCCGGTTGGACAGGCTGGACTCTGGCGCATCGACGGCGCAGGGCGGGCGCCGCGTAGCCTCGAGCGGGCTCTACCCCGACGAACCCTTCCCCCACCAGCCATCCACCTTCGCCACCAACTGCGGCGTCTGCGCCACCGGCTCGGGGTAGCCGGGCTTCCAGGTCGCGTCGATGCCGAGCGGACCGCGGCAGGTGAGCCACGCACCGCGCGTCTCGGTCTGTGCCGGGATCACGTCGCGGGCGCAGTCGAAGCGCGTGAAGATGCCCCAGAGCAGCGCCTCGTCGTCGTCGAGCGGCACGTCCGCGCTCACCGCGATGACCAGCTTCACCGCCGCGTACTCCGGGCGGTGCACGAGCTTCTCGACCACCACGCGGCCGTCGGCGCCGTCCTTCAGTTGCGTCACCAGCAGCCCGCCCCAGGCCAGCCGCCACGCGGCGATGCGCTCGTCGAATGCCCGCGGGTCCGCCACTGCCACGAGCGGCGCGACCGGCGCGCGCCCCGGCTTGGTCTGCGCATCGAGCACCAGCTTGCTGCCCAGGTTCATGGTGAAGGAGGTGAAGTCGAGCGTGTCGAGCGGCACGCCGGGCACGAGGATCAGGTCCCCGGCCGGGTCGAAGTTGCGGGCCAGCGCGCCGAACACCGCGGCGCGGTCGCGCGGGTTCACCTCTGCATCCACCAGCACGATGACCTTGGTGAGCGAGAGTTGCCCCGTGCCCATCAGGGCAAGTGCCGTCTTCTTCGCCTCCTTCGCGAAGCGGTTCTCCACCGCGACCACCAGCAGATTGTGGAAGCCGGCCTCGAAGTACGCCCACAGGTCGCGGATCTCGGGGTGGATGACCTTGAGCACGCCGGTGAACAT
>Ga0315273_10003308_pt1 | contig 19379 bp, 19 predicted proteins | sample YL17G02_0_MG_FD_205753 | JGI IMG/M metagenome (GOLD analysis project Ga0315273, IMG submission 205753) | Sediment microbial communities from Yellowstone Lake, YNP, Wyoming, USA - YL17G02_0 | ecosystem: Environmental > Aquatic > Freshwater > Lake > Sediment | place: USA: Wyoming | collected...
CCGGAGGCCGGGGCCGGCCAGCTGGTGTTCGAGTTCGCGGTCCGACAGATCGGCGACGATCAAGACTTATCCGGTTGCGCCAAGCCAAGCCGCGCAAATTCGGATAGTACCTCGGCGACCGCCCCGGTCCAACCGGCGTCGTCGGCGTCGCTTGGGTCAGCGCTCAGCCCGGCGGCGAGCGCCTCGACGGTTTCCCCGCGCTCCGCCGCGATCAGGCGGCGAAGGACCTCGCCGCCAATTTCGTTGAGGAGGTGCGTGCTGCCCGTGTTCTGATTGAACACGACAACCTCGTCGTCCCACTCGCGCCACGCCAGGGCGTCAGGAGGGACGGCGTGCCATCGCAGCTGCGGGTCCGGCAACATGGGTTCAGCAACGGATTAACCGGTGCGATGCGGCGCCTCCCGCGTGGCTCAGTTAATACCTCTATTATTTAATCTTTGTAGGTAATCGACGAGTTCAGCGGCATCCCAATGGGCGCCGGCGCTCGGCGTATAACCACCGGTCGCGGCGAACTCGGTCCACATGTGCTGGACTTGTGCCAAGGCTAATACCGTCGGTGGTATGAGGCCACCTGCTCTTATGTTGAGGTACGCAGCCGCAATCTGGGCTGGGGCATTCGTCCCGTTCAGCACGTCCAGTAGCTTGGTTGTTTGGTCGGTCCCGCCGAACACTTTTTTGACCTTGACGTGATCGGGGTGGGTTAAGCTAGGCGTACCTGCCGGCCATCCATTCGGGGTTTGGCCTTGCGTCACCCAATAAGCGGGCGTAAAACCGGAACACATGTTCATCCCGGGATTGCTTGCGTTCCCCGAAACGAACCCTGACGGTGATTGGCAATTGCCCGCTTGCGCCAGAACAGGCCTGCTCAGCACGGTCATGATGACCGGTGCGGTGGAGATGCCGGCCTGCAGCAGTCGGCGCCGGCCGGCGCTGCCCACCTCCAGGACATCAGGCTTCATGCCAGCGCTGTGGGGCACCTTTGGTGAGTCCGTCATCTCTGCTCCAATCCATCTGGGGACCGACGGGGCCGCTCCCCAGACCGCCCCAAACCAAACGTGTACCGCAATATGCCTGATTCGAGAATACTCAGGGGGTGCCGGCGCCTATCGGATCGGCGGACCTCCCTGTCGGGAAAATTTACACAGCAAACCACCCCTGATCGTGGAACCGGATGTCCCACGGGTATTTTGTGGTCAACAGTGCGTGAGTTTTTCGTTGAAAACAGCCTTTCTGTACCTGACCCCCATCATTTCGCGACCTACCGCGCCAAGCATGTTTCGGCGTCGTGGCTTGGCAAATCGCCAAATAGGCGTGTCGGTGCCGTTTACATCGGCAGCGATTTACGCAGCTTTAACCATTTTAAAGCAAAACCCGGGCCAACTTTGGGGATTTTTGAATGCCTAATGCGCTTGGGAGCCGAGGCTGTCGCTCGCGGCACGATATGCAGCCCCGAGTTCGTCGCGCACGACGACGAACACCGAGTGCAGCAATGGGTCGAGATGATCGATGACGTGCCGGACGTCCATCACCGAGGGCGCGCGCAGGCCGCGGTGTTCGGTCGCCTCACCGATTCGCTCGTTCGTGATCCCGATCTTGTTGAGGTGCCGCGCCAATCTCGGCTCGGACAGGAGGAAAAGCTTCTCCAGGCCATGCATGTCCGCGATGGCAAACACGCCCATGTACAGGCCGACCAGCAGGTAAGGAAACCGGGGTCGGTCCGCCGTGCCGAAGTCGGCGTCCTGCACGATACCCGGCGTTCGTTCCTCGCCGCGGCGGCGGCGATATTGCCCGACAATCGCAAGCCGTGAGACTTCGGCGATCCTTGCTCGAAGGAGTGTGGCAGGATCGATGATCGAGCGGTCCAGAGTATTGCCACAGGTATGTTCGAACGGGAGCGGGGCAAGCGGGTCCCCCGGTGCAGCGAGGATGAGGCGCACGCAGCCGATGAAGTCACCCGAGGCCCGACTCCGGATCAGACAGTGGAGGGAGTGGGGGTCGTAGGCATCGGTTTCCATCCCGTCGGCGCGCGTGGCCTCCCAGCCCAGGTCCTCGCAGTAGACGCTGTGGCGAATCCGAAACGTCGCTTGCTTCTCGCTGTCGGTGAGGGCCGGCAGGATCTCGAAATACTTCTTGAAGCCATCACCGGTGCTCAGGGAATCAGTCGCCATGACCGTCATTACGACGCTCCTCGTCCCGATCGGTGGACCGAGTAACCCTTGATATTACCGGCAATAGCCGGCACCAAGTCGTCCAGCTTCGCCACCGTGCACAAGCTTTCCTGCATCGCATGCGAAGTTGTGTCAACGAACTTTGGCACTTTCATTCGCGGTAGCCCAATCATAAGGCTGACACGAGGGCGTGCCGCAGCGCGTCGTTTCACTCCAACCGCTTCAGATAATCCTTGGTGAACACCTTGTCCGGCAGGTCGCGCAGCTTCATCGCGCTGTATTCCAGCACCGATTGCTCGCCCTTGCGCAGCGCGTCCTCCATCACCAGCTTCGTCGGCCGAACCTTGCCCGCCATTTTCTCGAAGTCCTGATACAGGCAGGTCTTCAGCAATCGGCCGGAGGTGGAATAGAACTCGGCCTTGTGCGGGGCGTTGTTGGACTGCCGGACCCAGAAGATCACCCGCTGGTAGGTGACGCCGCGGTCCACGGCGGTGAGTTCGAGCACATGGTGCTTCTCGCCGTCGAGCACGTCGGTGCGCAGCAACCTGGGATTGTAGTCGCCGGCGAAATTGGCCCGCGCGAGATCGCCGTTGGCCACCTGTCCGGTGAGCCGCTGCGCCATGGACAGCCGCACCGGCTGCGACACACTGGGCAGGAAAATCCACAAATCCCGCCCTTTCATCAGCATGATCTGCCCGCGCTCCGATGCAGGCTCGGTCACCATCACGATCGAGTTCTCATTGCCCTTGGCCAGCACCCGATACTTGCGCTCTTCGGTGGCCTTGCCCTCGCTGGTGGTTACGATCGCCACTTCGACCTGGAAGCCCTCCTGCGGGAAGCGGATTTGGTCGGCCTTTTCCAATATACTTCGTGCGGCAGGATCGTCGGGCACTTCGGCCGGCGCCGGTGCCTGCCCGAAGGCGGGCAAAGTCAGAGCCGCCAGCGCAGCGGCGGCCAGCATCTTGCGCAGGGAATTGGCGTTCGGGGTCATCGCGGGCACCCGGATTTCGCGAGTTGCCGGCAGGGCAGGCCGACGGGACAGGAATAGCGAAGCATTCAGGGATCGAATGAGCGTCGTTCGCGTCGACCACGTTTACAAGGATTATCTGCTTGGCGAGCAGAAGGTGCCTGCACTCAAAGATATCACGCTGGCGATCGAGCCGGGCGTGTTTCTGGCCATTGCCGGGCCTTCGGGCAGTGGCAAGACGACGCTGCTCAACCTCATCGGCTGCATCGACACGCCGACCCGCGGCAAGATCTACATCAACGATCGGGACGTCAGCGGCAAGACGCCGGATGAGCTCGCCGACCTGCGCGCACGGAAGATTGGCTTCATCTTCCAGACGTTCAATCTACTTCCGGTGCTGACCGCGGCCGAGAACGTCGAGTATCCGTTGCTGCAGCGGCGGGACATCGACAAGGCCGGCCGCAAGACGCGCGTTGATCATTTCCTGGCCGTCGTCGGGCTGACGCCGTACGCGCACCATCGCCCGAACCAGTTGAGCGGCGGCCAGCGGCAGCGCGTGGCAATTGCGCGCGCGCTCGCGATCCAGCCGTCGATCGTGCTGGCCGACGAGCCGACCGCGAATCTCGACCGCGCCACCGGCAAGGAAATTCTTCAATTGATGAAGTCGATCAACCGCAAGCTTGGCACGACGTTCATCTTCTCCACGCACGACCGGCGTGTGATGGCGATGGCCGATCGCCTGGTGCGGGTCGACGATGGCGAGATTTCGAAGCTGTCGATGCGGGTCGACCGCAAGTGGAAATCGGTCACCGAGCGGCGGCGCGCGATGGCCGAGACCGAGCCATCCGCAACACCCACCACCGAGGAGGCGCGATGAAGACGAGCGGGGAGCGCATGGCGCTCGATCTCAGGCGGACAGGCGCGGCGCTCACGCTTGCGGCGCTCGCTGCAGTGGCCTGCGCGACCGGGCACGCGCAGACGAAGCCCGTGGCGGACGCGTTGTCATCGTCGCGCGACGCGCTTTTCGGTGACGCCGCCGGCACCGAGCCCGGGGAAAGCGCGAAACTCTCGGGATTCTACGAGTTCGCGCCGGCCTACACCTATGCCGGTCCAAAGCACTGGTCGCGCGCCGTCAATCGCCTGGCGCTCGATGGCCGGGGCGACCTGGGCAACGGCGTCAAATGGAAGCTCGGCGCCCGCTTCGATGTCGATCCCGTTTACATGGGGTCCGACTTCTACCTGCAGGATGTGAAGAAGAACCAACGCGCAACCGCGATCTGGCGCGAAAACTACCTGGACTTCGATGCGGGCGGGTGGGACTTTCGCGTAGGGGCGCAGAACATCGTGTGGGGCGACGTCGTGGGCCTGTTCTTCGCCGACGTGGTCTCTGCCCGGGACCTGCGGGATTTCCTGCTGCCGAGCTTCGACGTGATACGCATTCCGCAATGGGCGGCGCGGGCCGAGTACTCGAAGGGCGATTCCCACCTTGAACTCGTGTGGATTCCGGTTCAGACCTTCGACAACATCGGCAAGCCGGGTTCCGACTTCTATCCGGCACCGTTGCCTTCCCCCACGCCCGCAGACGTCGCCGCAGCGTTCCAGAATCCGGACAAGCCGTCGCAAACGCTGGAAAACTCGAGCTACGGTGTCCGTGCGAACACGCTGGTTGGCGGTTGGGACATCGCTGCGTTCTATTACCGCAGCTTCAGCACCTCGCCGACCTTCTATCGTGAGCTCACTGGGGTGGCGTCGCAGCCGTTTGTCTTTCAGCCTCGCTACGACCGGATCTGGCAGGCGGGGGCGACCTTCAACAAGGACTTCGGGAGCATGGTGCTGCACGGCGAGGCGGTGTACGCGAAAGGACAGAACTTCGGGACGTTGAACCCGGCCACCGTGGACGGTGTGGTGGCGCGGCCGACGGTGGACTGGATTGCCAGTCTGGACGTCCCGTTCTCGGAGGTCGACGGCCGGATGAACTTCCAGGTCTTCCAACGCATTTACCTCGACGGTGGCGACGAGGCGGTGGCGATCAAATCCGGCAACTTCGGCGTCAGCGCTTTCGTATCGGCGAAGATCACCAGCGCCTTCGAGCCGCAAATCCTCTGGATCCAGACGTTTGGCGGCGGCGGTGGCCTGGTCCGGCCCCGGCTCAATTGGTATCCGGTGAAGAACACGATCGTCGGAGTGGGGGTCGACATCTTCACGGGGCCGGCGGACGGTTACTTCGGTCGGTACAACAATCGCGATCGCGTATACGGCGAGGTGCGGTACACGTTTTGATCGCGGGATTCGGACAGCGTGCCATGAGCGCCCTGCGCAGCGATGAGCCGCGCAACCCTACGCCCGCCACAAACAAGGGGGTCTGAGGATGCGACTGAGCGAACAGGTTCTCGATCTGGCCCGTTGGGCGCCGAGCGGGGACAACGCGCAGCCCTGGCGATTCGAGATTCGATCCGAGAACGAATTTCTCGTCCACGGTTACGACACGAGTGCGCACTGTGTCTACGATCTCGATGGCGCGGCGAGCCAGTTCGCGCACGGAGCGCTGCTCGAGACTGCGGCGCTGGCAGCAACAGGACTGGGATGCAGGGCCGATATCTCGATGCTCAGCACAGATCCCTCGGGCCACATCGTCTACCAGGTGGTGCTCGTTGCCGACCCGAACATTCCCGAGGATCCTCTAGTGGCATCGATTACCGAGCGTACCGTCCAACGCCGGCCGCTGTCGACACGCGCGCTGTCTGCCACGCAAAAATCCACGCTGGAGGATGCGGCCAAGCCCTACCGGATCGTGTGGATGGATACGCCGGGCAAACGCTGGCGGATGGCGGCGCTGAATGCGTTCAGCGCCCATATCCGCCTCACCATTCCCGAGGCCTTCGCCGTCCACAAAGCCACCATCGATTGGGGAGCGACAACCAGCGAAGACCGGTTGCCGGGTTCCGCGCTTGGCGCCCCCTGGTTTCTCGTGCCGATCATGCGCTCGGCCATGGACAGTTGGGAGCGTGTCGATTTCTTCAACCGGTATCTGGGAGGAACGGTGATGCCGCGGCTGTTCCTCGACTGGCTTCCCGGGTTGATGTGCAGCGCCCACTTTGCGCTGATCGCCCCCGAAATTCCGAAACAGCCGAGTGATCATGTCGCCGCCGGTCGAGCGACACAACGCTTCTGGCTCGCGGCAACCCGCCTGGGGCTCCAGGTGCAACCGCAGTACACGCCGCTTGTTTTCGCCAGGTTTGCGCGGCAGCAGCGCGATTTCACTGTCGTCGAAACGGCCAAGGCGCGGGCGAGAGTTGTGGCCGCACGACTGGATGACATTTTCGGCCCGGAGTCCGCGCGACGGGCGGTGTTTCTCGGTCGCCTCGGCCCGACGCGGAGCGTCAACGGCCGGTCGATAAGGAGGCCGCTCGAGCAGTTGATCGTGACGGAGGCGCCGAAGACGCTTTGAGCCCGGCCTCGAATCACTGCCCGCTCGCTAAATGGCCTGTCGCAGCGCGTCGACCACAGGGATGCGCGCGACCCTGCGCGCGGGGAGCAATGACGCCACGACGGCCCCGACCACGCCGAGCGCAAATGCCGTGGCGATGACCGAAGGAACGAGCCGAATTGCCGCGGTAAGCCCGGCCTCCGAGTTCGGCCCCGGCGGCATGGGGATGCCGACAGCCGAAATCAGCAATGCGAGCGCTACCCCAATGATCACTCCCAGGGTCGCGCCGAGGAGACCGAGCACCGCCGACTCGACAACGGCGAGGCGGAATATGTCCGCCCCCCGCCGACCCAACGCGCGCATGACGCCGAATTCGCCGGTACGCTCATGAAGCGTCATGTTGACCGTGTTGGCGACACTCAACAGAACCATTACCAGAATGATCAAGTGCAGCACTGCGAACTGCCGGTCATAGAATGCCGCCGTACTCACGTAAAAGTCAGCCAGCTCGCGCCAGGTCTTGACCTCGTAGCGACCCGCCGGCAGCGCGGCGGTCAGCGTTGCGAGCGCAGGCTCGGTTTGTGCGGTTTCGTCCAACAGCACGACGACTGCGCTGATCCCCGGCGTATCGACCAGCTCCGCCGCCGCGACCAGAGGAATCTGCACCCCGCGGGCGTCGTACTCCTTCGACATGCTGCGGAACACGCCGACGATATTGAACTCGAGGGTGTTCATCGCGCCATCGCGCGTATTCAGCACAAGGTTGACGCTGTCGCCTACGTTGACCTTCAGGGCCCGAGCGAGACCTTCGCCCACCACAATGGCGAACTTGTCGCTATCCGACAGCCGCCGCCCATGGAGCATGGTCACTGCCGAGCCGATGCGGCTCTCGGGCTCGGGCTCGATCCCCTCACCCCAAATGGGCAGGTCACCTCGCCCATTGCTGATGAGACCCGAAAAGCTCAACCGGCGGGCTTGAGCCGCGACTCCCGGTAGCGCGGCAACAGCTTTCTCCATCGCCGGCGCGTCCTCGATCAGGTAGTCGAACGGACGCTGGCCGCCACTCGCGTACAGGCCCGCCTTGTAGACCTGCAGATGACCAAGACGCGACTTGATCGTCGCCTCGCGCAATTGCACCAGCGTGTCTTCGACATAGCCGCCGGCCAGGATCAGGCTCGCGACCCCCAGAGCGATTGCCGCCAGAGTCAGCGCCGTGCGCGTTCGCTGCCGAAGCACATTGCGGAGCGCAAACATGAACATGGGAGGCGCCTGGTCAGCGGTTGTGCCGCAGGGCATCGACAATGGGCAGGCGGGCCGCCTTCCATGCCGGATACAGGCTCGCGAGGGTTGCCGGAACCACGGCGACGACCGCGCCCCAGAAGGCGAGGCGCGCCGTCAACATGATCTCCGCCGAATAACCCGTGTCGCGCCCGGGCGGCGGCGGCATCGGAATGCCGACATGCGAGATGATCGAGGCAACCGCGAATCCGATTCCCAGGCCGATGATTCCGCCGATGACGCCGAGCAGGAAGCCCTGCACGACGAAGAGCTGCAATACCCGGCGCGGAGGCGTGCCCATGGCCATGATCGTACCGATTTCGCCGGTGCGCTCGAGCACGCTCATCGTCAGCGTGTTGGATATCCCCAGGACGATGATCACGCCGATCAGCAAGGTCACCAAATCGAGTTGGCGTGAAAGCAGGGTCACCGACTTCTGGTAGAAGTCCGAGAGGTCGAACCAGGACTTGAGTTCAAAGCCGTCAGCCGGCAATCGCTCGCGCAGGTAGGCGATGGTCTCATCGGTTCGTTCGGTGCTGGTTAAACCGATGACCCATAGATGGGAACCCTTGACCCGCAGCAGGTCACGGGCCAGCGTAATCGGCATGCGGATAGCACTGTCGTCGTAAGCCTTCACCTGCGTGGAAAACGTGCCCCGTAAACGGCCTTCGATCGCATTGATCCCGCCTCCGGGCAGACTGACGATGAAGCTTACTTTGTCGCCACGGCTGACGCCGAGCGCTTTGGCCAGACCGCGACCCAGGAGCACGCCATTCCGATCGATGGCGTCCAGATTTTCGCCGTCGACCTGCAAGACCTTGCTCAGCGTCTTTTCCGCGATCGGGTCGACCGCGTCCCCGGCGAACGCCAGGGTAGTCTCGCCGCTGCTGACGAGACCACTCAGCAGCAGCCGTTCACCGACCGCCTCAACATTGGGCGCGCCGCGCACGACAACGAGTTCGGCGCTGCCGTCGCGCAACAAGAAGCCGCTGGGGTCAGCGAAGCCGGCGTCCCGAAAGCCCGGGCGCGAAATCTGAACGTGGCCGAGGCCCGTTTGTATGGCCGCCTCGCGAATGGCCCAGAATATCCACTCGATGAACCCCCCGGCCAACAGCAGCGCGATCACGCCGAAGGCGATCGCCGAAAGCGAGATCAGCGTTCGCGTATGATTTCTGGTGAGGTCGCGGGCCGCGAGGATGAGTTGGGATGAAGCCATGAACGAAACCGTTGGCAATGTCCGGACAACCGAATGTCCGCCAGAGAGGGCCACATGAAGCGGCGCATTCTAATCGTCGCCGAAGCGGTCACTTTGGCCCATGTCGCACGGCCGCTTGCCTTGGCCAAAATCCTCGAAGGCTTGGGTCATGAGGTCGTCGTCGCCTGTTCGCCTTCCGCGCGGCGCTGGTTTGACGCGGAGGGCCGTGGTTTCGAGCCGATTGAATCGATTTCGCAGGAACGCTTCCTCAAGTCCTTGTATATGGGCAAGCCGCTTTACAATACTGCCATGCTTAGACGCTATGTGGAAGCAGATGTCGCACTCATGGACCGGGTTTGCCCTGATGTCGTGATTGGCGACTTCCGACTGTCACTGCATGTCAGTACCAAACTTTGCAAGCTACCCTACGGCGCAGTGACCAACGCCTATTGGTCGCCCAAGTATTTCCAATACGCGCAGGTGCCCGATATCCCGCTTACGCGGGCTGTGGGCATTAAGGTGGCGGACATTCTGTTCCGTGTCGCATATCGGCCTGCGTTCGCTTGGCATGCGCGGGCTTACTCCGAGACCGCTCGATACTTCGGCGTTGCCCCGGCCTCCGGGGGACTATTGGGCGCCTATACCGCCTCAGATTGCACGGCCTATGCCGATGTCGCCGAATTTTACAACGCGACCAACGACGATTCATCCCACGAACTATTCCTCGGACCGCTGCTTTGGTCCCCCAAGAACCAGCTGCCCAAAGGGGCCGAGCGCTGGGGTACGAGCCGTCCGCTGATTTATGTGACACTTGGAAGTTCCGGGTCGCCCCACGTGGCGGCGAAGGTGCTGGCGGCATTGGCCGATCTATCAGTCGATGTCTTCATAGCGACGGCCGAGGCCACGATCGACCATCTTCCAGCCAATGCCATGGCGTTGGACTACGCGCCGGGCGACGTGCTGTGCCAGCGCGCAACGCTGGTGATCGGGAACGGTGGTAGCCCGATTACCTATCAAGCCTTGGCAGCAGGAAAGCCGGTCTTGGGGCTTGCCAGCAACTTTGACCAATTTCTCAATATGCATCGGGTCGAGGCCTTGGGCGCCGGGCGCTGTCTCCGGGCTGCCGACGCCTTAGATGGCGATATTCGCGCAGCGACCGTCGAGCTCACCAACGAACCCGCCTTCAGGATTGCGGCCGAGCGAGCGCGTTTGGCCATCGCGGCCAGCGATGTGCCGGCGCCGGTCAAGAATTGGTTGCGGCAGTTGGTGGCGTGACTGTACCGGATGCTTGAGCATAGGTCTCGAATCGATTATTCGGGGGCCGTATTTGGCCTCGCATCCAAAGCCTAGGCCCAACTCCACTTCCAGTCGCTGATGTTGCGCGCGCGCTTAGCGCCTACGGCGTGACCTCTCGCCGCAGTGGGAGGTGTAGGGGCTTTCCAACGCGGTGGAGTTAGCGGGATTCCCTATTGGTCGCGGTTTTCGACAAACAGACCCCTCTTTCGGCCCAGAGCTGTCGGATATCGTTACACCCCATCCGGCTCCGCCGTTCGGCCGTGGGAACAGCGCAAGGAGCAGCGCCGGCAGGCAACATAGGACTCAGACCCTGACTGCTGTTTTTGCATAACTTGACGAACACAGCCGCTCGTCAGCTCTGTCTGTCGAAAAATTTTACACTACGAGTGTTGCGCAAGGTAGGGGTTGTGCCGAATCGCCCCATGAATGCTCCTAACCATATGATTAATTGATGGTGTATAAAATCTGGCACGCTGCGTGCTTTCTGAACGACTGCCAGCACACTCTTCGGGCGGTAACTCAGGGCAAGCCTTGAGTTCAATGGCAATAACAGCAGACTTTTTGGGGATAGGAGAATTCAATGAAACGGTCACTAGTTGCACTTGCGATCGGCGCCGCCCTCGGTATGTTCGGTACGGCCCAAGCGGTACCCATCTCCGCTCCCGTCAATATTAATCCGGATGCGGCGGGCAGCGACCCTGTTATCAACGTAGGGTCACTCGACTGGAACGCTGGAAATTCGCTTTCGGTGGCTGGCGCCGGGCAGACCCTTGCGTCTCCGTTCGTCGGTCAGCAGTTCAACACTTATTACCAGGCAAACCTCTCCAGTTTCCTCGCGGGACCATCGCAGCCTTTTGTGACTGAGGGCAATCCGATCGGGGGACTCCAGCTGAACGGGATAACCGCGGCCACCAACTACGAATGGACCGTGGTGGCGGCCTTCAATGAACAGTTTACAGGCGTTGGAGTCGTAGGTCCCGCGGGAACTGTAAACTTTACGACCGTGGCGGGTGGCACCAACTACTTCGAGATCTGGTTTGATGCCACCCCCGACTCGAATGCGTTGGCCGGCACGGGGTATAACGATGGCACGCTGATCCTTAGCGGAACGGTAAGAGTGGGCGGCGGCGGCTCCTTCACGCGAAATTTTGCTACAGCCAACCCCGGTGGACCAGGCAACCCGCTTGACGGGTTCCTGAGCAATGATTATCCCACGCTTTCTAGCGTCAACGGCGGAGGCGATCAATCAATCGTTGTCGATGTCCTGAGCTTTAATCCCGCCTATTTCATCGACGCGATTACGACGCTGCAACTCGAATTCACGTCTCAGCAGAGGATTAACTTTGCCCAAACCAATCCCTCGGCGCTGATTGTCACCCTGCCTGGCGGAGTTGCGGCGACCCAGCTCGGCGCAGCCGCGAGTTCCATCGGGACGGTGAATGGTGGCGGGACGGGGGAGTTCCCGAATCAAACGTCGGGACCCAACCTCCTCCTGCAAGTGGACGGTACCAACAGCTTCAAGGTGGAGAGTATTCCGGAACCCGGCTCCCTTGCACTGCTTGGGTTGGGGCTTGCCGGTCTGGGCTACGCGAGGCGCGGGCGTAAGTCTGCATAGGAGCAGCTGAGGGTAGCGGGGGTCAATCGCTACCAACCATGCGGGGCGAAGGGGGTTGTGTCCCCTCCGCCCCGTCTTTTCTTAATCCGGCCCGGAAAGATAGGCACGGAAGTCGCAACCAAGCACACCATACCTCCGTGTGGGGCCTTTCAGCTGGAACGCACGCCGCATTTCTTGAACAGAACCATCATCTCGGAGTGGGGCGGGAATAGATACCCCAAGACGGCATAGACCCAAAGGGACGGCGACCGCGCTAACAACCCAAACTTCGGCTCCTCAAATGCGGCGTCGAGCGTGTTCCCGGCTTTGCGCACATATGTCTTGAGGAAGCGATAATTGACGGTTGGAAAACCCGTGTCGTAATAGAAGCGATGATGAACGGCGATCGGCTCAAGCCGATGGACGCTGGCAAGCGCGAGGAGCGCCGATTCAGAGAGGATGTGACGGTGGTAAGGCTGATGCAGCGATAGGGAGAAATCCGCCGGCCGGGACAGGTCGATCCCGTCGGCATTTGGCGTACCGATACACAGTATGCCCCCCGTCTCCAAGAAACCGGCAAGTTGCGCCAGGAACGCAGCCGGTTCTTCCATATGCTCGATCACGTCCTGGCAGATCACTACGTCGAACTGGTGCGATAGGACCTCGGGGTCCGAGTATTCGACGACGTGTGCATCGTACCCGGACACGCGGCCGAAGCCATGCTCCCGCAGGAACTGAACCAGCAGGCCAGGGCCACAGCCGAAATCGAGTACGCTGTACGAGGATTTCACTCCGGCCCGTCGTAGTCTCCGCAAATACTCCGCGTATGCAACCCGAGTCCAGAAATCCAGGCGGTGCGCCTTAATGGGATAGCGTTCGTAGTAGCGATCAAGATCGACTTCCTCCCGGCAATGCAGGCTTCCGCAGCCATCACAGCGCCACACAGTGAACGTCTCGTCGCTGAATGCCCGCACGTTGGAATGAACTTTGCAGCTCTCCTTCGCCTCGTGAAGGCGGCCAGGGCGTTCACACACGTTGCAAACAACGGAATCTGTCATGGCACCGCCTTACAAGGGGGCAGGGAAACGCAACTTCTGCTGGTCTCCCGCCGCAACGCTCAGATGCGCTTCTCCAAAATCCTCACGCTATTCTCTCCGCACCGGTGCTTCATGCAACCGGCCTCGATGAGAGAGTGACCGCGACAGAACGGCTGCCGATGATCTGCGGAAGGGGGGCCGGCACCTGCCGTCGGAGCAGAATTCCCACTGGAGTGGAAGGACAACGTCGGAGCGCTATCGCTGATGGTTGAAGGTAGTGATTCCCAACTTCGAGGAGGCATTGACCTAGCGGCACTTTCGGGCTGAGGCCTCACTGTGACGTTACGGGTCTAAATCGCGGAGCTTGACGGCTGGCACGCCACCCCATACTTCACCGGGCCCGATCTGGGTGCCCTTGCTCACTACGGCGCCGGTCGCCACGACCGATCTATCGCCAACGCTTGTTCCCGAGAGAACGGTCGCATGCGCCCCGATGGTCACGTTGTTTCCGATCTTGATGGGATAGTGACCCAAACGCGAACCCTCAATGACGTGGGGAATCAGGATTGCCGCTTGGCCGATCACGCTATTATCCCCGATCTCAACAAAGACGGGGTCAAGGATCAATCCCATGCTGTAGGTGTTTTCGCCTAATCGTGCACCCAGCCCAAGGTACACCGCGCGCATTATCGGCGCCGGGACGAATCCGCTGCGCATGACCGGATAGAACAACATTAGGTAAAACAAGACATAAACGTGGTAGATGAATTCCTGTTGCGAATTCTTGGCGATCTCCCCGGGCAGCAATGGAAACCAGTGGAGAAAGGCCCTGTAAACGCCTATCCCATACACCAAGATGAGGAAAACACAGACAAGGAATAGGGCGACCCCGCGCAGATCACCGGAAGGGAAGATTGAACCCAGCAATGCTGTAGTGATCACGCTGAGCGCGATGATTGTGGCAAGCAGGGTGAGAAAGACTGCAACTTGAGTTGTGGTGATTTTGCGCATGAATGCATCTCGCGACTTATCGATCGTAGGTTAGAAACCAGCTTCAGTGCGTGATTGGATTTCCGATCATGCGTGCCCGATGCCGAGCTTCCGACGCCCCACCGCGATGGCCAAGCGCTGCAATGGGTTGCCATTCCCGCCGGGACGCCACGTCGTGACCGCCTTGTTCCGATACGCATCGAAATGCACGCCCCGCGGGGCGGCGACGACGTTGCCACGGCCCAACAATATCTTCAGCGCTTCGGTGGCGGCAACGCCGGCGCACAGTTGGCATCCCATCGCGGTCGACGGCCCCTTGCGCCCCTTGAAGTCGATTGAACTCGGGTCGACCAAGTAGCCCTGCTGCAGCCCTGCCGGGGCGAGCCCCACGAAAAAGCGCAACGCCATTTCCTCTTCCGAGCAGCCGTCCCAACGGAAGTATTGCTCGAAGGTCATCTGGCCCGGGAGGAAGTTGAGCAGGGCCGCGCCCATGCCGAGTGGCGCCACCGTGGTCGCCGGAACCTTGCGGCGCGCACAGGCGTCGAAAACCGCCTTGCGGGCCGCGAAAGCGAAGAAGTCCAGCCCGTCCACATAGAGATCGACGCCGTCGAGAAAGGCATCGACGTTGTGCGCGCCGACACCTTCTTCGAATAGCGAAATCCGCAACTCGGGATTGATGTCGAGGGCCATCGACGTCACCACATCGGCCTTCTTCCGGCCTAGGCTGCTCATCATCGCACCGGCCTGGCGATTGAAATTCGGCAAGTCGAAGCTGTCGAAATCGGAAAGGTGGAATGATCCAATTCCCAGTCGGGAGAGCGTGAGCAGATGCGATCCGCCGACCCCGCCCAGCCCGGCGATGGCGACGCGCTTGCCGCGCAAGGCCTGCTGTTCGGCCCGGGTCACCCATCCGATGTTGCGCGAAAAGGCTTGGTCGTAATTGAACTCGGGCGTCGCCACCGGATGTGAACCCTGTCTACATGGGGGAGATGCTACAGGGCGAATGTAGCACCAGTCGCATCAGAGCGGGACTGTGCCAATGGCGGCAGGTGTCGGAACCTCGGTTGACTGCGTATCAACCGAGACCTTGGACGATGCGGGCCACATCGGGACCGAGGAGGTCGCGTGCTTCGCCTCGACCTCACGCGCCGCTCAAGCCGCGAGCTGCTGCTGCGCTTCGTCCGCTTGGGGTCGTTGAACCGGATATCCGGACGAGAATTGGGGCAGCAACGGCGTCGCCGTTGATTCCAGATGGTGCAGGTAGTGCCTCATGCGATGGAGCAACACCCGTTGCTCGGCGCCGGAAAGAAAGTGCGGGTAGAGCGTGCGTGCGCCGCGGCGGTTCCCCCCACCATGCACACGGATCTGCGTTGCCATATGGTGCAAGTCGATGTGCATCAGCACGGCGGGGGCATCCACGCGACTGCAGATTCGTTCCGGCCCTATCTGGCTGAACCCCAGCGACCGCCGATAGAAACCGGCATGTCGCGGGTTGACTTCGATCAGCATGTCGGTCGCATGCTGAATCGGGTACGCATACACAAAGGCCACGTGGATCAGGCGCGCCAGGAAGTCCTTCGAATTGAAACGCGGCTCGATGTCGACGGCCAGCCGCGTGAATTCACACAAGCGTTTGCCCGGCTTGCGGACGACATTGATTTCATCTCGATAAAGTTCATCCGCTGCGAGCCCGTCGGCAGAGTCCAGCACCACGCTGAGGGTGCCCATTACGCGCTCGCCGGTCGACGCTTTCAACGTAATCCGCTCGGCCATCGCCCATTTTTCTTCTTCCGCCGATGTCATGTAGCCACGCCATGAGTACATCCGATGGACCAGCGAGTGGGCTTCGTCGAGCTGCGCTTGGGTATGGGCGACGCCGATGCGATAGCCGTCGAATTCGAAGGTCGGCGGATGGGCTGGGCCGCAACAAGGCCGCAGAGCACCGGGAACGCCCTCCGCGTGCTCGCATGCCATCTCCGTCGGGCAATCAGAGCAAGGCGTGGCTTGGGAGGACCACGGGTAAACGCTATCTGCCAGATTCATGGTCGCCCTCATCAAATGGCGCGAACGCTTCGCGACAGGTTTCGCAACAGAACCTATCCCGACCCCTTACTGAATGGCGCCAGTCGCCAACGCGGTTGATCGGTTTGACAACAATCAATCTTCCGGGCCCTCGGGCGGGAGCATTCATTTTTACCATGCTAACTATACCGTTAGCATAATATACCGTTAGCATAACTGATGCACAAGGGGACAATTCTTGCCGGTTCGTAAAAAATTGTTTGGAAACGAAGTCAAACCATCGACCTGACCGTTTGGAAAGAGGGTGCCGGTTGCCGGTTGCCGAGGCGCGACGAAGGCCCCCGTCCTCGCCCGGCAGCAATGCCGGCGTCCATTGGTGCTGCGCGAATTTGCAATTTCCAAGCGGTGCGGTGGAGTTGCTTTCCGGGCTTTCGGTCGGTCACGCTCGAATTGTAGTAGACAGAAAAATCTGTTTGTCATATCCATGGCCGGAGTGCCGTGATGACAATGGGAATTGGACCGTCTTGGTGGCTCCCGCATGTCGTGAACAACTAGCGGAAAACGCCCCGTGGAAAGCACAAGTTATGCCGTGCAGCAACAAACGGAAATAATCAACATCTTGTAGGGGTTCGAAAAGTCGCGCTGCACAAATTGTAAAAATTTTCGACATGGCAATCGCTTTGGCGCGAGGTTCCGCCGACCCTGTGGATCGCGTCAATCCCAAAGGGCACTGGCGCGAGCAACGTATATGAACCTCTCCTCGCTTGCTTTTGGCTACGGGATGAACGGCGAGTCACGCCTTGCAGGAACGCGTGGTGTCCGGGGCCGGCTCGGCGGGCGGTTGGTCATCCATCCCTATCCGATGCCGCGGGAAGTCGGGGCACGCTTCGAGAGCGGTCATCAGGTCGGCGAACCCATGCCCCGCGAGCAGCACGTTCGACCCGCAGGCGTCGAGCCGCGCGCCGACCTCGCGCGCCACGCGTAGCGCTCGCAGATGAGGCGATTCGCGGCCTCGATCTGATCCAGGGATTCCGCGATGCCAACTTGCAGCGCGGCCGATTGGGCGGTGCGCACGGCGGCTAGCGCTCGATGTTGCGCTGTTGGGGAAGGTCCCGGAACCCTGTCGCGCGGACGTCCGCGGTTTATGATCAGTCCCTCGAAGCCGCGACGTGCGCCCGAGACCGGCAGATGATCCAGGGCATGCGGCCGAGTCTCGGAGCGGATCATGTCCGCCGAAGTTACGGGCTCGGATGGGTCCGATGCTGCGGCGTTGTCTCGAAACATTGGGGGCCTCTATTGAGCGAAGCGAAAATTTCTCGAACTGCTTGAGCCACATAGAGCGCCGCCAACAATAGTCCGCGGCAAGGTATCCGTGATGCACGACGGCGCGCCCGAAGGCAAACCCGAGATCACTTCTTCCCCCGAATGCGAACCATTCGCACGACGCATCTGAACCTCGGCAAGCGCGAAAATTTCTTTGTCTTTGTCTGTGGAATACTGGTCTGTGGAATACATGAAAAGAAAACATTTCGCAACCGGGGAGATCATGAAAATGTGTTGCCGGGCTGCGATGCAGGACTCGCGTACCGCCGAGGGTGGCGACGAATGTCCATGTATGTAGATGACAGAATCGTGACGACCCCGAGCCGAACGCGAGCGCCAAATTTGACTTCAGCCCAGCGCGATGAAATTGGTGTTGACTACAGATACCGTCACGCTCACTCGAGCGAATTTCCGCTCGTTCCTTCGCCGACTCGACCGTCGGTTGGAACCACATGTTTCGATTTGTTTTTCAAACGACGGGTCCGGCGTGATGTCGCGCTTGTCCGCTACAGAATCTGCGGAATCTGTCCTCGACAAGCAGCCGAACTTCCCGGAGTCAACGGCCGGGGCGATTGTCTCGTCGCTTGCGAGATCGGGACTCGATGGGAGTTGCGCGTCGAAGAAGCGATCGATTGGCGGCGAGCTGTACACTACTAACGCGCGATGATGGATCCACTCTGGCTGAAGGCACTGATCAAGGCGCTGGTGCTGCCACCGACCGGTCTGTTGCTGGTGGTGGCGCTCGGACTTGCGCTGCACTCGCGCTTTCCGCGCGGTGGGCGCGCGCTCGCGCTCGCGGGTGTACTCGGATTGCTGGTCCTCGCAATGCCGGTCACCGCCGACTTCCTGGTGAAGTTCGTCGATACGTCCCCCGTGCTCGAGGCGGCGAAGGCGCGGCAGTCGCAAGCCATTGTGATTCTCGGCGGTGGTATCCGGCGCGATGCGCCGGAGTATGGCGGCGACACGCTCGGAATACTGACGCTTCAACGGGTGCGCTACGGCGCGCGCGTTGCGCGCCTCACCGGTCTGCCCGTGCTCGTGACCGGTGGTTCGGTCCTGGGTGGCGAGCCGGAGGCGAAGCTCATGCAGACGTCGCTTCAAGAGGAGTTCGGCGTACCCGTGCGCTGGGCTGAGGCGCGCTCCCGCACCACGCACGAAAATGCTGTCCTCTCGGCAGAGATATTGAGGAAGGAAGGCATCCGACGCGTCGTACTCGTCGCACACGGTTTCGATATGCGGCGCGCGACCGCGGAATTCGCAGCACAAGGCATTGAAACGGTCGCGGCTCCGACGGGAAAGCACAGCGCGACGCGCGACACCGTGCTCGACTACGTGCCCAGCATCGGCGGCATGGTCGGGAGCTATTACGCAACCTACGAGATTCTCGCCAATCTGGTTTTCTGGGTGAGCCATCGGTAGCGGTCGTGCTGCTCGGGCGTTGCGCCCACACGACGGATAGGCGGGTGACCGCCGCATCGGCGATCCGGCACCCGGCCGGCGCCCGTCAACTGCCAAGCCGCAGCAGCTCGATTGCGAATGCTGGCTCGAACGGCGGCACGCGACATTCGACGACGTTTCCCGCAGCGACTTGCAGGCGGATGCCGACGATGTCCGCACGAAGCAGTAGCCGGGCGACGCAGTGCTCGACCAGTACGACGGCGCGGATCGTCGGCGCGCCCCGCTGCGAAAGATGCGTCGACACGCGCGCGAGCGAATGGCCGAGATAGAGCACGTCGACGACGATCGGGACCGTGGAGCGCCCGATGTCGCGCGTCGCGAACTTGGCATTCTCGGTAAGCTTGGTGTCCGGGTGGAGCAGCGCCAGGTTGTCCGCGTAGCGCTCGAGCTGGGGGGGTAGTGCGGCAGTTCCAGTCCCTGCACTTCCCGCAGCCGCGCCTGCAACATCTCAGCAAGCGGCGCGCCGCAACATAGGCTCCTCCTAGCCAGCGCCGCGATTCTGTGGAAGAATAGGTCCAACTAAATTTCGGGATGACCGCGATGTTGGACCGCGACGGTTATCGCCCGAACGTCGCCATCGTCGTTGTCAACGCGAAAAACCAGGTCTTTTGGGGCAAACGGGTC
>Ga0315273_10003309_pt1 | contig 19379 bp, 17 predicted proteins | sample YL17G02_0_MG_FD_205753 | JGI IMG/M metagenome (GOLD analysis project Ga0315273, IMG submission 205753) | Sediment microbial communities from Yellowstone Lake, YNP, Wyoming, USA - YL17G02_0 | ecosystem: Environmental > Aquatic > Freshwater > Lake > Sediment | place: USA: Wyoming | collected...
AAGAGAGGCCTTTTCCGATACTGACAATTGCGAAATCGTCAAAGACCCATGTGTTCAATTGAATTTATTCGAATTATAACCGGACACTACGGTAAAAATATAACTATTTAATAAACAGGTATAAAATGGAAATATTCGGTAACGGCAAGTTATTTTTAAAATATGGATATGGAACTTTCTCTTTCCGAAGAAAAAGAAGATTTATTAATTAAAGAACAATTGAACCGTCTGGGCTTCGGGGCGGTGCTTCTGGCGCGTGATGTCCTGCAGGACCCCAATTTCATCGCGACCATGGTGCTGCTCTGCATTTACAGCAAAGAGGGCGGAGCGTACGGCCTTGTGCTCAACCGGCCGTCGCACATACCGCTGTCCGAGATGTTCGACGGCTATTCAGAAATGCGCGAGCCGCGCAAAGTATATATCGGCGGCCCGGTGCAGCAGGAAGAACTCCAGATCATCCAGATAACCGACGACCCGGTGGCGGACTCGCACAAACTTTCGCCGCGGGTGTATCTCGGCGGGAAATGGGAGGACGTTGAACAGATGCTCACGCTCGACGCGGACGCTACGCGGCTGTTCCTCGGCTATTCCGGCTGGGCGCCGGACCAGCTTGAAGGGGAGATAGCGGCCGGCGCATGGGACGTTTTTGACAAGCTTGACCTTGAAAAGCTCCTGTTAAACATCGACCGGACCGTGGGCGGGGACGTGAAGCGGATCGCGCAATACCTTGAATCCCTCCGCTCCTGAAAAGACCCTCGCACGCACTGGGCAAAGTGCCTGCAACGTTTGCCGCACCCGCCCGAAGTGCCGGCCTATAAAGTACACTCAACAGTCCTACAGGTCTGCCGGCCTTTTATGCTGCGGCTGTTGGTGGAAGTAAACCGGAACGCTACCATAGTGTAATGTCTTTCGGCGGCGGCGGTCTTCGAGCTTGAAAATGATTTGGATATCGGAAAAATGTAAAATGGCAGAGAACGACATCATTGTTGAATTCCAAAGTGGAGATATTATCCGTTCACATCTTTTATTCCTGTAATGCGTTTTATCTCTTTGTCAAAATCGGAAATGTAATTTAGGTCCTGATCGTTCCAATTTATTGACCACAACGTTTGCCGTGTTATGACGTTGCCTGCGATAGGCTGCGTGACGGAGGGCGTGTTTTCAGACCGACATGACACGCAGCCTTTAAACGCAGGCTATGTGCCGCTGGACAAAACAAAGAAAACCTGGCAAGGCCGAGGCCGCTTCGGCCGACGCATAACGCGGCTGTTGTTTGTCTGTTTTTGCGCCAGCTACCATATTTTATTCTCTTTTGTTTGCGCGTCTTATTGCCTGCGCTTAGGACAAGCGCAGGCATTCGCTCTTTTCTTAAACCTTATCTGTTTTAATTGCATTTGTCAGCGAAGCAATTTCACCAACAACTTTATCATGTTCAAATAGCAAACAAGTTCCATTGAACTTTTCCTTATTAAATCTTTTCCTGATTTCACTAAAAAATGGAGATATGAGAATGGTCTCTATCTTTTTGTTTTTAATGTTATCAGAGGCATAATGCGAAAATGGACACGGCTCAACGAAACCATCCGCATTAATATGAATGAAACCTTTTCCAGCTGCTTGGCAGCCATCTTCGCCATATTCATCTGGAGGAAAATTAATAACCAGCGGTTTTGCTTCGGTATTTCGACATAATAATTCATTTTTCTTAAATTCCATATCTTCTTGAGTTAAGATTAATGAAGAATCCAGATCGGTTTGAAAAGGAATGTAATCAATAATAAACCCAAATCTGGCCCCATAGCTCCAAATCTCTTCAAACCATTCTCTTGAAGTCACTTGCTTTAAATTCTTATGTGTAGCCATTGCAGAAAAACCAAAACCAATTTGCGAATCAAACAGTACCTTCATGGCATTTGAAATTTTATCAGAAACACCAGCTCCACGTCTATAATTTGTAAAATCCGAGTCACCTTCAATGGAAATGATAGGTATAATATTCTTTGTGTTACGGAGCTGGTTAACAATTTTATCAGTTATCAAAGTACCATTAGTAAAAATAAAAAAGAGACCACCTTCAACTTTTGCTAAAGTTTCTACTAAATTTGGTATTGTTAACGGTTCACCACCGGCAATAATAAATATAAAGCAACCAAAATCCGATACCTGATTAGCAATACTATAGACGTCTTCAACAGTCAGAGAACCGGAAGATGAATAACTTTTTGCATAACAACCAATACATTTAAGATTGCATTTCCAAGTAACTGAGAAAATACAAAAGCGAGGAACCGGGGTATTAAATTTATCAGAATTCTGAAGTCGCCGTTTTTCTCCACAATCTATAAGTTTTGCTAAATATTGTGGGTCATTCAGAATCAAAGGAATTTTATCATGATTTCCAATTACGTTTTGATATGTTTTCACAAAAGACGAGGTGATTTCTTCAATAGTAGTCATATATCCTTCTTATAGATTAAAATTTGTAGATTATCAAAAAGAACTTTATTTATCTAAACAATCCTTTTCTTCTGGAGGCGCAGGACGCGCTGGCTCTTGTCTTCGCGCAAACAAACTATCAATTCTTCTGGCGCAAAAATGGCTTACAACTACTGATTTAACGATACCGCCAAATATGCCAAAATGGCATGTTTGGTGCCACGGAGTGGCGTCTAATCTGCCTTAGGTTGTCCCTTCTTTCAGATTCAGCGTAGAAAGCGGACTTCTGATTTTAGAGATTTCTTTATTGCTTACAAGCGTATAGATCTCAGTCGTTTTTATGCTTGAGTGGCCAAGAACTTCCTGGATATGCCGCAGACCGGTGCCTTGTTCAAGCAGGTGCGTGGCAAAAGTGTGCCGCAGGGAGTGGATGCCGCCTTTGCGTTGTATGCCGGCCGACCGGCATGCGTTTTCGTAAATCTTTTCTATCGTTCGTTTCGGATAGGGTGATCCTTTTGACTGACCTTCGAATACATAACGGCAATCAGGTTTGCCCGCAAGGTACCGTTTAAGGGCATGTCCAAGAACCGGATCGAGCATGACCTGCCTTTCTTTTGACCCTTTGCCTTTGATCCTTATCACGCCCCTGTCCCAGTCAATATCGGCTGGCGCAAGGTTCTGGATTTCGCTGAGACGCAATCCGCAGCCATAGGCCAGCATAAGGACCAGCCGATGCTTCGGGTTCGCAGCGTTGTTTATCATACGTTCGACGTCATTGCCCGACTATACCTTCGGCAGACTTTTGCCTGGTTTCATCCGCGGCAGGAGGTCAACCGCACCATGTTTACCGATGACCTTTCGATAGAAAAAGGACAAGGCGGCGGCAGCGAGGTTGACGGTGCGCGGCGCTTGGCCAAGGTCTGTTTTCAAATGAATTAGGTAATCGCCGATAGACTTGGAATCGTCATCGCCGGGTTTTGTCTCAACAGCCGTTGTCACGAAAGAAATTCCTTTTTAAAATGTCAGCATGTGTGTCTTAGGATGATGAGTCAATAATATACGTCTGTCTCATGCCGCGCATCTATTTCTCCGGCCCTGATAGAGGAGAACAGGGGAGAGGCCGTTTTTTCCCCCTTCTCCTGGCGGAGAAGGCCGGGGATGAGGTGTGAGGTCAACAAAAAAGCCCTCCCTGCTTCCGCAGTAGAGGGCTTTCTGATTTATCAATCAGTATCGCTCGTTTACGCCATTATTTCCTTTTCTTTCGCGATAAGCGTATCGTCGACGAGCTTGATGTATTTGTCGGTCAGCTTCTGGATTTCGTCGTTTCCCTTTTTCACCTCGTCCTGCGTGGCCTGTTTGTCCTTTTCCGCTTTCTTGAGCTTTTCATTCGCGTCGCGGCGGACGTTGCGTATCGCGACTTTGCTCTCTTCGCCGGTTTTCTTGCAGTTCTTGAAAAGCTCCTGCCTGCGCTCTTCCGAAAGCGGAGGAATGGGCAGGCGCAGCAGGTTGCCGTCACCCTGGGGGTTGAGACCGAGATCCGAGGCCTGGATCGCCTTCTCGATGGGGCCCAGCATGCTTTTTTCCCACGGCTGGACCACGATGAGCCGCGCGTCCGGGATCGAAATGTTGGCGACCTGGTTGATCGGCATGGGCGAGCCGTAGTAGTCGACCGTGAGGCCGTCGAGAAGTGCCGGCGTGGCGCGTCCGGTCCTGATGCGGGACAGGTCTTTTTTGAGCGTGTCTATCGTCTTCTGCATGCGCTGGCCTGTTTCGGCGTGTATCGTCTGGAAAGCACTCATGACAAACCTCCTGTGGTGACGAGGGTTCCCACTTTTCTGCCTTCAATGCATTTCATCAAGTTGCCGCTTACGGCGAGTTTGAAAACGATGATCGGAATATTGTGTTCTTTGCAGAACGAGAACGCCGTGGCGTCCATGACCTTCAGGTTCCGGGCAAGCGCCTCGGCGTGAGTGATGCGATCGAACCGTTTCGCGCGCGGGTTCTTGACCGGGTCGCTGTCGTAGACGCCGTCGACCTTGGTCGCCTTGAGGAGCGCTTGGGCGCCGATCTCCGCGCAGCGCAGCGCCGCCGCAGTGTCGGTGGTGAAGAAGGGGTTTCCGGTGCCGCCGGCGATGATGACGACCGTGCCTTTTGCGAGAAGCTCTTGCGCTTTCCGCGCGGTAAAGCGCTCGCCGGCGCCGTGCACCGACATTGCGGTGAACACCCGCGCCGGGCATTTTGCCTCTTCGAGATAACTTGCCAGCGCGAGGGAGTTGATGACCGTGGCCAGCATGCCCATGGTGTCGGCGGTCACGCGCGGAAGCCCCTTTGCGGACGCGCCGCGCAGGATGTTTCCGCCGCCTATGACAATGCCGATTTGAACGCCGCGCGCGCGTGCGGCGGCGATTTCGCGGGCTGTTTTCCTGCAGACCGAAGGGTCGAGCACGCAGGAGTTTCCCCGGTCTCCGGCAAGCGCCTCGCCCGAGAGCTTGAGCAGTATCCTGCGGTATGCGGCCCTGGCTTTCAAAAAACTCCTACTCCTCGGCGCCGAGTTCGAGGCGGACAAAGGAGAGTACCTTGATTTGTGCGCCTGTCTCTTTTTCGGCAGCCTTGATTCTGTCGGTGACCGTGGTGTTCGGGTCCCTGATAAACGGCTGTTCGACCAGCACCGCTTCCTGGTAGAACTTGGCGAGCTTTCCCTCAACGATTTTGTCCCAGATTTTTTCAGGTTTTCCCGATGCTTTGACCTGGGTCAGATAGATCTCTTTTTCCTTGTCGATGACGGCGGCGGGAACGCTCTCCCGGACGGGCGCAACAGGGATGGCGGCAGCGACCTGCATGGCAAGGTCTTTCCCGAGCAGGCTTACAGCTTCGCCGGCGAGCGCGGCGGCAGGAGATGCCGAGAGCTTTACGGCCACGCCGATTTTGCCCTTGCCGTGCACGTACGTGGCAATGCGCTCAATCGCCGGATTAATGTCGATTTTGCGGTAACGGCGGAACGAGAGGTTCTCTCCGATTTTGCCGACAAGTTCGGTGATGCGGGCTTCGACCGTGCCGCCGGAGTCCGGCATTATAAGGGTCTTTGCCTCCTCGAGCGAGGACGGCTTTTTTGCAAGCAGGAGTTTTCCGAGCTGGTCCGTAAAAGAGATGAAATCGTCGTTGCGGGCGACAAAATCGGTCTCGGAATTGACTTCGTAGGCGATGGCGCTCGTTGTGTCGGTCACCACTGAAACGATCCCTTCCTTGGCGGCCTTGCCGGCGCGCTTGGCCGCGGTCATCCGGCCCTGTTTGCGCAGGTTCTCGATAGCGACTTTCATGTCGCCTTTTGACTCCTGCAGGGCCTGTTTGCAGATCATCATGCCGATGCCGGTTTTCTCGCGGAGGTCCTTTACCTGTGATGCGGTTATTTCCATGTAATGCTCCTTAGTGTTTGTTATCGGTTGTCAATCCTGCCGTTATGGAGTGTGGCTGGGAATTCCATAATCGCTCCCGTCCGGCTTTAATGTTCTTCGGGGAAGCGGGTGACCTTTTTATGCACGACACGGTGGTGTTTCGCCTTGGCGTCTTCGATCAGGTCGGCGGGCAGGCCGGGCACGGCATCGATATCCGGTTCGTCAGTATCTTCGGCGCGCGCCGCCAGAGCCTTTGCGTTTTCGGCGGCTTTCATTTCGTCGGCGGAGACCGGCTGTCCTACCGAGACGATTTCATCCACCACGGCCCTGGTGATGAGCTGCACGGATTTGAGCGCGTCGTCGTTCGCGGGCATCGGATAGTCGACAAGGTCCGGGTCGCAGTTGGTGTCAACGATGGCGCCTATCGGTATGCGGAGGCGGCGGCCTTCGGCAATGGCGATGTGCTCCTTGATGGTGTCCACGACAAAAATAATGGCCGGAGGGCGCTTGAGGTAACGTATGCCGGCGAGCACGGAAAGAAGTTTGTCCTTGCGCTTGAGCAACAGCAGGCGCTCTTTTTTCGGGATCGCCTCAAAAGTCCCGTCTTTCTCCATGGTCTCGATTTTTTCCAGCGCGGTGATGTTGTGGCGGATAGTCTGGAAGTTTGTCAGCATGCCGCCCAGCCACCGCTCCGTGACATAGGGCATTCCGCAGCGGGTCGCTTCTTCCCTGAGGCAGTCTTTTACCTGTTTTTTCGTGCCGACAAACAGAACCTTGCCGCCGGCAGCGACTTCTTTGTTGACGCGTGCAAGAAATTTCTCTATGCACGTCAGCGTCTTGTTAAGGTCGATGATGTAAATGCCGTTGCGGGGACAGAGGATGAACCGCTTCATCTTCGGGTTCCACCGCTTGGTCTGGTGCCCGAAATGGGCGCCCGCTTCAAGCAGGTCCTGCAGGGTCAATGAACTCATGACAACTCCTCTTGTTTGGGTTTGGCCTCCACGGGTATCATCGCAGAAAGATTATCTTTACTTTACCAGAGTATGGAAAAGTAAAGGCACCCTGCTTTCTGCTCGCACCGTGTGCGGGATTAAGAATAAAATAAAGAAAAAATTATCGTTTCGAGAACTGGAACCGTTTCCGGGCCCCTGCCTGGCCGTATTTCTTACGTTCGACGATTCGAGAGTCGCGGGTAAGCAGGCCGTTTTTACGCAGAGGTTTCCGATAGTCTTCGCTGATCTGTGCGAGTGCGCGGGAGATGCCGAGACGCAGGGCGCCCGATTGTCCGGAAAGACCGCCGCCCCGCACCGTTGCGGTCATGTCGAAGCTTTCGCCGCCCGGAAAGAGCAGAAAGGGCTTTTCCACGTCCATCACCAGCACATCGCTCCGCAGGAATTCGTTGATGTCTCTTCCATTGACCTTGCGTTCGCCTTTGCCCGGCTTCAGAATGACGGAGGCGATCGCGTTCTTACGTTTACCGATGGCGGAATATCTGTTTTCCAAATTTACCACTCCTCTTAATAGCTATTTCAAAGAAACCGGCGCCGGCTGCTGGGCCGCATGCGGATGCTCCGCGTTCCGGTAGACGTGAAGTTTCTTCATTATGATTCTGCCGAGGGCGTTTTTCGCTACCATGCCGTAGACGGCATGCCGTATCACCTGGGTCGGGTCAAGCGCCATCTGTTCCTTGAACGAACGGAACTTTTCCCCTCCCGGGTGCCCGGAGTGCCTGAAATACCGCTTGGTATGAGGTTTTTTTCCGGAAAGCCTGACTTTTTCCGCATTGATGACGATGACAAAATCGCCATGGTCCTGATTGGGCGAGTAGGCAACCTTGCTTTTGCCGATAAGCATATTCGCCACATTCGAGGCGAGCCTTCCAACAATCTGGTCCGTCGCGTCAACGACATACCAGCAGCGTTTTATGGATTTCAAATCAACGACAACTGTTTTCATAACGCGTCATCCGTTCACCGGTAATAGGGCTTTAACAAAAAAGTGTTTTGAAAATATAACAGAGAGGGGAGGGGTGTCAATAGGAATAACCGGATTAGGGGAGCAGGCGAAATTCCGGTGGCATACCTTATGAGTACGCCCCGTATCCCTACTTTTTCGCCCGCGATTTCGCCCGGAAGGTCTCCCAGGCGTAATAAAACGTCGGGGTGACAATCAGCACGAGGAGCGTATTGAAGAGCAGGCCCCAGAAAATGGCCCAGGCCATGGGCGCCCAGAACTGGGTGGTTTCGGACCTCGTTACAATGCCGAAATGGAGGAAATCGATGCCCACGCCGGTAGCGATAGGCAGCAGTCCTATCATGGCGGTTATTGCCGTCAGAAGTACCGGACGTAAACGGGTCGCTCCGCCTTCGATGACGGCCTCTTCCAGGGGCCGACCGCTTTTCCTGAGCCGGTTCATGAAATCGATGAGCACGATGCCGTTTTTCGCCACCACGCCCGCGAGCGCGATTATCCCGACGCCGCTCATGAGTATGGCGAAGGTCACGTCGCGGAGGTCCGCTCTGCCTGAGGTCATGAAATTCACCACTGCGTTGAATTTATTGATAATCAGCAGGCCCCAGAAAACGCCGCCGAGCGACAGAAGGATTCCGATGAGAATCAACAACGGCTGGAACAGGGAGTTGAACTGGAACACCATGGTGAGGAACACCAGGCTCATGGCGATAAAAAATGCCTTAACGATGAAAGCCTGCGCTTCCGCCTGCATCCGGTTTCCGCTGCCCGGACGGATGGTATAGCCCATGGGCGGATTGATTTTTTTTACCGCCGCCATCGCCAGCGCTTTTGGTTTGCGCTCGTCTTTCTGGCCCGGCGCGAGCTCGGCCGATACCTGAATAGTCCGCTTCCCGTCGATATGTTTTATCGACGCGATAGTCGCGCCCTGACTGATCACCGCTACGCTCGTCAGCGGCGCTTCCTTGTTGTCTTTTGAAACTACGATCTCGTTGAGCCCGTTGATTTTTTCGCGTACCTCAGGAGAAAGACGGACCATGATTTTATACTCGTTTTTGCCCACCCGGTATTTTCCGGATTCGTTTCCGTAGATGGCGCCGCGGACCGCGGACGCGACGTCGAGCGTTGAAAAGCCGAGACGTTTTGCCTGTTCCCTGTCAACATCCACCCGTATTTCGGGTCGTGCCGGATCATAGTCGTGGCTGACGTTGGTAAGCCCCGGTACCAGCCCGATCATTTTCTTGAGCGTGTCCGCAAGCACACTCAATTGATGATAGTTGTCCCCGCTTATTTCGAGCTCAACCGGTTTTCCGGTAGGCGGGCCCATGGCCTGCTTTATGACCTGGAGCTTCCATCCGGGCACCATTCCGGGCAGGGTATCTTCCAGCCAGGCCATGGTTTTATACGAGGGGATTTTCCGTTCTTCGTAATCCTTGAACACAATATCAATATATCCTTTATTGCTTTCGACTTCGCCTCCGCTGAAATGCCCTGATTTTCCCGAACCGACAATGACGCCGATGTTCTTGACAGAGGCGATATTTTGCGGCATTGACAGACAAACGCGCTCCGGCACCTTTAGGGTCGCGTCGGTAATGCCGATGTCCTGCGAGAGCGGCCCTTCAATCTGCACCGACGCCACCTCCGGTTCGACAATCGGGAAAAAGACCGTGCCGGGCCCGAACATGCCATAGGCGATAATTCCGGAGAAAACGAACAGAATGCAGAACAAGGCAAGAATCCAGGGATGATGGAGGACTTTACGCAGGAGGGTGCGGTAAAAATCCTTGAACCGTTCAAATCTTTCTTTAGATGCGCCGCCTTCCCGTTGGCGGGCCTCTTTCCTGGTCATGGTGAGCGAGGCAAAAACCGGGTTGAAAATAAACGCGACAAAGAGAGAGCCCGACAGCGTGATGCCGACGGTAAGAGGAAGGTATCTTAAAAATTCCCCCATGATTCCCGGCATCCAGAACACGGGCGCAAACGCGGCGACCGTGGTCACCGTTGCGGTGAAAACAGGGACCATCACCTCCCTGGTGCCGTCGAGGGCCGCCTGGTAACGCCCCTTTCCCATATGCAAATGCCGATAGATGTTTTCGACCACCACTATACCGTCGTCCACAAGCATCCCGAGTACCATGACGAGAGAAAAGAGCACGACCATGTTGAGCGTGACGCCCATGTAGCTCAGAACAATGAACCCCATGGCCATGGAAAAGGGGATCGCCGTGGAGATGAAAAGCGAATTGCGGACGCCGAGAAAAAAACTCAGGACAAGGAGCACCAGTATGATGCCCATGAGCAGATGGTTCTGAAGTTCATCGACCATCTGCTTGATGTTTTTCGACATGTCGTAGGTGACTTGGTAATGCGTGCCGGCCGGCCAGCGCGACTGTTCCCCGGCCAGTATTTTTTTTGCCTCTCCGACGATCCGGACAATGTCCTCGCCGGTCCGTTTTGCCACGGTCAGCGTCAGCGATGGTTTGCCGTTGGTACGGGAAATGGACTGCCGGTCCCGGGTGTAGGTGAAGGCGACCCTCGCGACGTCTCTCACCCGTATCATCCGGTCGTTGAGCGAGCGCACGATGAGATCGTTGAACTGGTCAGGGTCGGTCAGTTCGCCGGTGACCTTTATGGAAAAGCGAAAACCGGAAGCGGTCAGGGTGCCGCCCGGAATATTCGTATGCTGTGTTGAAATCGCCTTTGAAATGTCCGCCAGCGTCAATCCATATTGCCGCAGGAGCGCCGGATCAACGTCCACGGCGATCTCCTTGTCCTGCTTGCCCAGCACCTTGGTTTCAAGTACGCCGGGGATTTTGGCCATTTTGTCTTTCAGATTGTCCGCCAGAGCCTCAAGACGTTCAAGATCGTAATCGGCATACAGGGCGATGTTAACAATGGGAATAGAGGAAAAATTCAGCTCCTGGGTGATGGGTTCTTCGGCGTCCCGGGGCAGGTCGCCCTTGGCCTGGTCGACCTTGTCCTTGACGCGCCGGAGCGCGTCTTCAATTTTGACCGACGGATCGAACTCCAGAAAAATATTGGAATAGCTCTCGTTCGAGGAACTCGTCATCTGCTTGACCCCGTCGACCCCGTCCAGTTTGTCTTCAATTTTCTGGGTGATGAGGTTTTCGATTTCCGGGGGGTTGGCCCCCGGATACACGGTGGTGACGAAAATATACGGGATCTTGATTTCAGGGAATGCTTCCCGGCGCATACCCGTAAAACTCATGAGACCGATGATGAAAAGGATGACCGCCAGCACGATGACGGATACCGGATTTTTTAACGCGAATTTTGTCATGGTTTTTTCCCGTTTGCGGTAGGGGCAATTCATGAATTGCCCCTACAAATGTTATTGATTCCGTTTAATAATTTACCCTCGTCCCGTCGCTCACCTGGAACGCGCCGGTGACAATGAGTTTATCGCCCTCTCGGAGTCCTCCGGTGATGAGCGTGCTGTCGCCGGCGGTCGCCACAATCTGCACCGTGCGCTGACGGGCGATCCCTTCCTCCACGACCATCACCGAAATGCCGTTCTGTAATCGCACCAGTGCGGTCGACGGGATGACAATCGCCTTATTATAGGTACGCCGTAATATGCTTGCGCGTCCGACCATGCCCGGCCTGAGCAACCCGTCTCTGTTGTTCACCGTAATGCGGGCGGTGACGGTCCGCGACTTGGCATCCACGGCCTGGTCACGGCTCGAAAGTCTCCCCTGGTAAACGCGGTCCGGATACTGAAGCAGACGGAACTCGGTCTTCGCACCCTCGTCGTAACCGAACGCCTCGGTTTCGGGCAGTGCAATGATCGCCTGAAGACGGTCGACGCGCGAGACCCGGACGGTGGGCGTTCCGGGGGCAACGGTCTGGTATTTTTCGATGCTCTGGCTGACAAGTACCCCGTCGAAAGGCGCCTGGCACTGGCAATCTTCATACGCTCTTTTAGCGGTGGCCAGCGACATGCGTGCGTTCTGGAACGCCAGATTTGCGCCGTCAACGGCTGAACGGCCGAGCGAGCCTTTTTCCACGTTCAACCTGGTTCTTTCAAGGTCGCCTTTGGTGACTTCAACCTGCGCCTGTGCCGCTTCGAGCGCGGCCTCGTATTTGTCGCCGTCGATATCGCACAGGGACTCTCCGGCCTTGAAGCGCGTACCGACTTCCTTCAGTGAATTGACGCGGCCGCCCTGGTTTGGCGCGATCAGTGTCGCGTCTTCGATGCCGCGCAAATCAGCCGAGTAGCTTCCCCAGTCTTCGAACGGGCGTTCGGAGACGGGTGCGACAACGACCCTGACAACCGACGAGTCGGCGGCCTGCTTAGAGGCTGACTCCGCCGTATTTTTACCTTTGCCGCCGCACCCGGCTGACGCGGCCCCTAAAACCAGGCAGGCGCAGGTTGCGGAAACGAAGGTTAACGACAGCGCTTTCTTTCCGGATATTTTCATTGTTCCTCCTCATTTATTTTCACAATGTCTTTTCCCAGGGCGACAAGCAGGGCGGCGCGGCTCCGAACCTGTCGGTATCGTGTGTTAAGCAGAGTAAATTCGGAAAGCTGAAGTTGTTCATCCACCCGCTGCAGATCGGTAAGCGACCCGCTCCCCTGTTTGTAATTGCTATTGGTGAGATCAAAAGCCTCATGAGCGGCACTATACATCTCCTGAGAGGCTGCGAGCGAGCTGTCTGCTGCACCGCATTCGCTTACCGCAGACCGGATCTCTATTTCAGCCGCTTTCTTTATTCCTCCTTCAGCGATTTCGAGTTTTCGTGCATCAGAGAGAAGCTGTGCCGCTTTTGAACTGTTCTGAAAACCATCAAAAATCAACAAGTTGAGCGAAACACCCGCAGACCAGTCAAAAGCACCTTTGCGCGCCATTAAGCCCTTGGAATCGATTTGAGTGTACCCAAGCGACCCATTACCATAAATAGATGGATATTTCATTGCCTGGTAAATTTTTGCTCCTCCGCGACTGCTTTCGGCCATGAGTCGCAGTGATTGCACATCGCAGCGTTTTTCTATAGTATTTTGAATTGTTGTATCAGAAACAGATAATACGTTTTTCTGCAAGGATTCCGGAATGCGGGATGTATCAATTGTCCATGCATCGGTTAATGGCCGCCCCAGAAAGGAATTAAGGTACATCTTAGCGGATTCCGCGTCCCGTTTTGCGGCGATGGTTATAGCGCTCTGGCTGAAAGCGTCCGCTCTTGCCATAAGCAGCTGGGCCTTGACACCTGAACCAAGTTTAAAGTTCCCATTAATATATTCATAGAGTTCGTTTTTCCGCGATAAGGTCTTTTCTGCGATGTGCGCCGACTCAAGGGCAAGCATTGTCCGATAAAACATATCAAGGGCCGTAAGCTGCAGCGTCTGCACATTGCGGACATGTGCGCTTTGAACCGATTTGTTATAGGTTGCCGCCACCTTTATCGCCGTTCCAACTTTACCAAAAGTAAAGATCGGCTGGGAAAGCGATAGCGCGCCGTTGTAGGTTGTCGATGCTTTTGGCGTAGCAAACCCGCCTATCATTCCCTGCAGCCCGCCCCAGGTAAGCGGTGTACTGTCCGGTATTGTCAGGGCTGATCCGCTCTCTTCTTTTTTGAAAGGGGACGAGTAATTTGTATTTGTTGCGAAAGATAATTTCGGATAAACGGCAGCCCAGTTTTCACGCACCATAGCATCCGACCTAACGATACTCTCCTTCATCATTTTTGCCGAATCACTTTTTGTACACACCTCCTGAATGACCTGTTCAAGGGTAATCCCCTCGGAAAAAAGCGAGACCGGAAAACCGAGCAGTATGCCTACAAGAATAACCGATGACAGCCGTTTTACCATAACGTACCTCATGATTGTACCGATGAAATAATCGGATCCCCGGCGTTTGCCGGACACCCAAGTCCGTATGCCATGAATTTAAGGAGCTGGTGTATTTCCAGCTTGACATCCCCCATTTTGCCGCGTAATTGCCAATGAAAGATAATGCCCCGGACGAGTGCATACAGGTAATCGGCAAGCTGCGCATCGTCGATATCGCTCTGAATTTCCTTCCGTTCCCGGGCCACCTTGATCAGCGCGATCTGCTGTTCTATTATTTTTTGGAACTTGGACGGTAGTTCCGCGAAAAGGAGTTTATGCTTTTCAGAAAGCTTTTCCTTGTGGATTTTGCACATGGTCTGGAAATTTGAAACCGAAAGAAGCAGTGCAAAGTTTTCCCCAAAGAAAGTAAAAATTGTCGTAAGCAGTTCTTCGAGGTTTTTCAGAAAACTCATATCAGGTTTCACCTTGGCCTCCAGCTGATGGTAGAGGTTTTCGAGGTCCCGGATCGCGAGTGTCATGAAAATCTCCTCTTTATCCACATAGTAGGTATAAAGAGCTGCCTTGGAAAAACCGGCCGCTGTTGCAATGTCTTCAAGACGGGCATCAAAGAAACCCATTTCCGAAAAGACCCTTCGGGCCGCGTCAAGGATCAGATTGGTCTTCAAATCCCTGATGGTTTGTTCGCGAATGACTTTCTGGTCCATATCATTTACTCCAGATTGATGTGTGTGACTTTAAAGTTAATATACTAAATCAAAAGTTATAAAACAAAGAAAATTCTATTTCCCGATAAAACTCTCTGGCGATGCGAACATGAAATACGAAGTAGCGCCGCTTTGTGCTAAGGTAAAATGTATTTTAGTTTTTCCTCAATAATTGTGAAACAAAAGAGCGGCTATAGCAGTCTAATATCCTGTCGTTTGCTTGGCCGGCATAAATTCTTATCAGATAAACATGAGGGTATTTATGGCAACACCCAATAAAAAACGTATGCTCTTAATCATCGTAATATCAGCCGTGGTGGCGCTCCTGGCACTGCCTAAACTCCTGTCCGGGCCATCAAAAGACAACGCTCAACCGAAACAAAAGGGCCAGCAGCCAAGCCAGTTGGTAAATGTGGGCGCTGTCATCGTGCAGGTGAAGCCGTTGAGTGAGAACATCAGCGTGCCCGGGTCGGTACTCGCCAACGAACAGGTCGAGCTCAAGGCAGAGGCGCCGGGACGCATCGTGAAACTTGCCCTCAAGGAAGGCACCGAAGCGCAAAAAGGCGACCTCCTCGTCAAAATCAATGACGCGGACCTGCAGGCGCAGCTCGAAAAGGCCACGGCCTCGTTCAGGCTGGCGCAGGACCGCGGGACCCGCCAGAAAACGCTTCTGGCCAAGGAGCTCATCAGCAAAGAGGACTACGACGTTGCGGTCAAAGAACTTGCGGCCGGCCAGGCGGACATCGACCTGACCAGGGCGCAAATTGACAAAACAGAGATCCGCGCGCCGTTCGACGGGCGTGTGGGACTCAAATTCGTGAGCGAAGGCGCCTATGTGTCGGCAGGCGACAAGATCGCCGATTTCGTCAGTGTCCGGCCGCTTAAAATAGAGTTTTCCGTTCCTGAACGATACGCAGGCAGGGTGGGCCAGGGCTCGAAAATCACGTTTTCCGTGCAGGGATCGCAGGATCGTTTCAACGCGACCGTGTTCGCCTGCCAGCCCGGCATAGACGAAGCCACGCGGAGTCTGCGCATGCGCGCCTTGTGCCGTGAAGCGACCGGCAACGTTTATCCGGGTGCTTTTGCCAATGTGGGCATTTCGCTTGGCAGTAACCCGCAGGCGATCGCGGTGCCGACCGAATCCGTGGTACCGGACATCAAGGGGCAGAAGGTGTATTGTGTCAAATCCGGCAAGGCTGTGCCGCAGACGGTGCAGACCGGCGTCCGCACCGAGACGTTGATTGAAATAATTTCCGGCCTCACGCCCGGAGACACGGTCGTCACCTCGGGCGTACTCATGCTGCGTCCGGGCATGGCGGTTGACATTAAAAAAATAGGGCAGTAGGCACCATGCGCTTTTCCTCCCTTTTCATCAACCGGCCGGTGCTCGGCATCGTCTGCAATATCCTGATCGTCCTGTTCGGGATTATCGGCGTCACCTTCCTCGGCGTCCGCGATTACCCGGCGGTCGACCCGCCTATTATTACCGTGTCAACTACCTATCAGGGTGCAAACCCTGACGTCGTTGAAACGCAGATCACCGAACCGCTGGAGGAGTCGATCAACGGCATCGGCGGTATCCGGACGCTAACCTCAACGAGCGCCGAAGGCCGGAGCGCTATTACGGTCGAATTCAATATCGGCACCGACCTTGAGGCCGCGGCCAACGACGTGCGCGACCGGGTATCGCGCGCTACGCGCAACCTGCCGCTTGACGCCGACAATCCGGTCATCACCAAGGCCGACGCGAACGCCGTGCCGATCATCAACGTAAGCTTCAGGAGCGACAAACGTTCTCCGCTCGAACTCACCGATTACGCGATCAATGTGGTCAAGGAGCGGTTGCAGACCATTTCTGAAGTGAGCGAGGTGCGTATATGGGGAGACAAACGCTATGCCATGCGGCTCTGGCTCGACCCTGCGAAAATGGCCGCGACCGGGGTCACTGCGCAGGACATCAAACTGGCGCTTGAACGGGAAAACATCGAGCTGCCGTCAGGACGCATCGAGGGGGCATCCACCGAACTGACCGTCAGGACCATGAGCGGCCTGCACACGGAAAAAGATTTCAATGACCTTATCATCCGGGAAGATGCCGGCGGCGTGGTCCGGCTTTCCGACATCGGCGAAGCGGTGCTGGGGCCGGAGAACGAGCGCACCATCCTGAAGCTCGACGGCGTGCCCATGATCAGCGTCGTACTTATTCCGCAGCCCGGAGCCAATCATATCGCCATTGCAGATGAATTTTACAAGCGGTATAAAATCCTGCAGAAAGAGCTGCCGGCGGACATTACGTCGGAAGTAGTGTTTGACATCACGAAAACCATACGGGCCTCGATAACCGAGGTGCTGGAGACCGTCGTCATCGCTTTTTTCCTCGTGATGCTCGTGATCTTCACCTTTTTTCGCACCTGGCGTGTGACCCTTATCCCCATGCTGGCAATTCCCATTTCGCTCATTGGCGCGTTTTTTATAATGTACCTGTGCAGTTTTTCCATTAACATTCTCACCCTGCTCGCCATCGTGCTCGCCACCGGTCTTGTGGTCGACGACGCGATCGTGGTGCTCGAAAACATCTATGTGAAGATCGAAAAAGGAGTGGCCCCTCTCGAAGCCGGCCACCGAGGCGCGTCCGAGATCTTTTTCGCCATTATTTCAACCACGCTTTCACTGGTCGCCGTACTTTTGCCCGTCATTTTTCTGCAGGGGCTGTCGGGCCGCCTGTTCAGAGAATTCGGGGTGGTGGTGGCAGGCTCGGTCCTGCTCTCGGCATTCGTGTCGCTTTCGATCACTCCCATGCTCTGCACCAAGCTCCTCAGGCCCCATGCCCCGCACTCGCACTCGCTTTACACAAGAACAGAGCCGTGGTTCGAACGGTTCATCGGCGCCTACCGCGGAACGCTTGAAACCTTGATGCACCGACGCTGGCTCGCGGTTCCGGTCATGGGCATTGCCCTGCTCCTGATCCTCGTCGTATATCCGTTCCTTCCTTCGGAACTTGCTCCGCTTGAAGACCGCGGGCGCATCACGGTTTCCGCGACCGCCCCGGAAGGGTCTTCGTATGAATATATGTGCGACTATATGGACGATCTTTATGCAAACGTTACCGTCTCTGTGCCGGAACATGACCTCATATTGACCATGGTCCCGGGCGGCGGCGGCGGTATGGGCGCCGGCGTCAATTCGGGTATGATACGGATCATGCTCGTTGGTTCGGAACAGCGTAAGCGGAGCCAGCAGGAGATCGTCACTATGCTCAACCGGCAGCTGCGGCAATATACGGGCGCCCGTGCGTTCGCTTCCCAGGAGCCGACGATCGGCGACCGCCGCGGCGGACTCCAGCTGCAGTACGTTCTCCTCGCGCCCGACTTTGAAAAGTTAAAAGACAAGCTGCCGCTGTTTTTCGAGGAAGCGGCAAAGGACCCGCTCTTCGCGGCTGTTGATGTCAACATGAAGTTCAACAAACCGGAACTGCGCGTGGAGATCAATCGCGACAAGGCGCGGAATCTGCAGGTCTCGGCGCTTGATATCGCGCAGTCGCTTCAGCTTTCTCTCGGAGGCATACGCTATGGCTACTTTATCCGGGGCGACAAGCAGTATCAGATCATCGGGCAGTTCGCCAGGCAGAACCGAGACAAACCGTCCGACCTCATGAGGTCTTTTGTCAAGAACAAATCGGGAGACCTGATCCAGCTCAATAATCTTGTCTCGATCACGGAATCGAGCACCCCGCCACAGATCTACCGGTTCAACCGTTTCATCTCGGCCACCGTGTCGGCCGGTCTTGCGCCCGGCAGGACACTCAGTGACGGCATCAGGGAAATGGACCTGATAAAGAAACGAGTGCTTGACGAGTCGTTTTCTTCGTCGCTGTGGGGCCAGGCCAGGGATTTCGCCGAAAGTTCGTCGAGCATGCTCTTCGCGTTCGCCCTTGCGCTCGTGCTCGTGTACCTCGTGCTCGCGGCCCAGTTCGAGAGCTTCCGCAGCCCGTTTATCGTGATGGTGACCGTGCCGCTCGCCATTGCCGGCGCGCTGTTTGCGCTCTGGTATTTCAACCAGACCATGAACATTTTCAGCCAGATCGGGATCGTCATGCTGGTGGGACTCGTGGCAAAAAACGGCATCCTCATCGTGGAGTTCGCCAACCAGCGGCGACGGGCGGGCATGCCGCTTGACAAAGCGATTATCGACGCGGCCGCATCGCGGTTCAGGCCCATTGTCATGACGAGCCTCACGGTCATGCTGGGTTCGCTTCCCATAGCGCTTGCGATCAGCGCAGGCGCCAAGAGCAGAGTGTCGATGGGTATTGTAATAATAGGCGGGCTGTTGTTCTCGCTGGTGCTTTCGCTCTATGTGGTGCCGGCGGTGTATACCTACATCAGTCCTAAAGACAAGAAATAATACTATTATCGCCCCAGCGCCCTGTTCGCCGCCTTCTGGGCGTCTTCAATGCTCTTATTCATATCGTTCATGCTCTTCTGCGCGTCGTTGATGTATCCCCTGGATTCCTCGACATAGATTTTTCCCGCATCAGCGCCCTTCTTGCCGATCTGCAGATAAAAGAAAACCATAACCACGATGAAAACGATCACGGCGATAATGCCGGCATAGCAGATGAATTTTTTGCATAGGATGCGCTCCAGAAAAAGTATCGCATGCATTCGTAATTTTGAGTTCTGATTTTAGATATTGACTTTTTGACTGAGAGATTGTATAATTGACCAGACGTTAAAAACACTGACTCTTAGTCAGGGGTAGTCGTGGATCCAAAGGAACATCGAGAACAAGTCATTAAGGACGCCAAGTGCCAGCTCATTCTTGATGCTGCACACAAGGTCTTTACCAAAAAAGGATACTGGGACGCGCGGCTCGAGGACATTGCCGCGGACGTCGGATTTTCGAAACCTTCTCTTTATAATTACTATCCCGATAAGGAATCGATTTTTCTTTCCCTGACCATCCGCGAGGTCGGCGGCGTGTTCGAAAAACTTGAAGAAGAGGCCAATCAGGAAAAACCGTTCTTCGAGGCCATTGAAATGATGCTCCGTACAATGTTCA
>Ga0315273_10003310_pt1 | contig 19377 bp, 10 predicted proteins | sample YL17G02_0_MG_FD_205753 | JGI IMG/M metagenome (GOLD analysis project Ga0315273, IMG submission 205753) | Sediment microbial communities from Yellowstone Lake, YNP, Wyoming, USA - YL17G02_0 | ecosystem: Environmental > Aquatic > Freshwater > Lake > Sediment | place: USA: Wyoming | collected...
CCGCGGTGTGCGACCAGCGTGCCGCCGGGGCGCCGACGGTGGTGATGGCGGTCCAACGGCCGGTTCTGCCCGTTTCCGGGTCGTAGAACACCGGGTCGTAGCGGGCCCCATCATTCATACCGGTTGAGGGTCCATCTGAGCCGCCCCAGACGATCATCTGGGCGCCCGTCCACACGGCGCTATGGTAGGCGCGACCGGTTGGGGCCCAGAAGTCGTTGACACCCGTCCAGCTATCGACTGACGGGTTGTAGAGTCCGCCTGTGTCCAATCTGGAGCCGCCATCCTCTCCGCCCCAGATCAGCAGTGTGCTGCCGGTCCACACCGCGGTGTGATGCACGCGCCGCGCTGGGGCGTCGTGCGTTGTAATAGACGTCCAGGTATCGCTCGCCGGGTTGTACCGCCCGCCCGTGTCTACTGCCCCGTTGGCATCGAGCCCGGTACTGCCTCCCCAGACCAGCATTTCGCTGCCTGTCCAGGCGACCGTGGGCCACATGCGTGGCACGGGGGATCCCAATGCGGCGATTGCCGACCAGGCGCCCGGACCGACCACGTTCGTCCGACCAAGTGCGGTGTAGCCGGCGCTTGCCAGCCGGCTGTCGTTCGCCAGCCCCAGCACGATCGCCCCGCTGGGCACGGCCAGATCGGCTGCATGCTGGCCATCCAGCAGGTCGGCATTCAGCGTCGAATTGAGCACGCCGTTGTTCAGTGCTACGTTTCCGGCGCCGTTGCCCGCGGGGTACCCTCCAACCGACGAGGAGTTCGCAGCCGTCTGCGCCGCCTGCGCCTGGAGGGCGTAGGGGGCAGCTGCGATGCTCCGGTCGGGCGCCAGCCGCACGAACCCGGCCTCGTAGTCGCTGAACCAGACGCGCAGCGCCCGGTCGTCCTGGCTGAAGACCGCCGCACCCAGCGGCATCATGTTCAGCAGCGAGGTGTCGCCGAGCCGCACGTCGAAGAGGCCGGCGGTCACGGTCAATGGCACCGCCTCGAGGGGCTCCGACCCGCTCTCGGAGTTGTCGTCGTTGGACCAGTAGGAATGCGCGCCGGAGGTATCCACGACGGCGAACTTGAAGTAGCCCGTGCCGCTGTAGGGCACACCTTCCAGCAGCACCCGCCCCTGGTAGCTGACCATCTGGGGAGGGCCGGGATTGGCAGCGCGTGCAAGCAGGACAGGATCCGCGCCGGCGAGCGGCGCAAGCCACAGGAGCATTGCAACCAGGGTTGAGACTGCGAGGAACACGATCGCGAGGCGTTTCATGGGTCTCTCCTTGCGCGGGTGGGAGCCAGGGGTGTGACCGTGATGCGGGGGCGATGGCAGGGTCAAGCCCGCCACGGCGAGCGCCGGGCAAGGCCACACCGACCTGTGACAGGGAGTACAATTCCCAATGACAGTATCGCGCTCCGACGGGGTGGCGTCAAGGGGTTTGGGCGCGCGATGTTATCGTTCAGTGATAGTGTCAGTAGATAAGTGATAAGCTGTATTATTGGGTCTTATGCCAAGCGGCTTTGGGGGCTCGGCTAATCGGGAACCAAGTCCCTTCCCCCCCCCGACCTCACGACAGCGAAGGCCCCAATTGTTGTTCTTGTGTATACTCTTGCCCTTTGATATCCTGAAATCCGCGGCGTAGGCCGGCGGCTCGGCGTCGAGGTCGAGCGTGGCGCGTCAGGGCTCGATAGGATGGTAGCCGCGGAAATGGGTGATGAGGCGGGCCAGCTCAGCAAGCCAAGGGCTCCAAGCCGTAGACCAATCCCGTCCACGATGCGCCCAGAATGAGTAATGCCATTCTACAACTCACTTGCCACTCTCACTTCTTTCCTGGGCGACAGGTTGAGTCTTGAGGACAACCGGCAAGTAGTGAGATGTAACTGCCGTTCGACGCCAGATGCCTCCACAACTGGTTCCGGCGAAGACATCGCCTCTCGGGCCGATCGTCAGGGCGCTCACGCCTCGGTGTCCCAGACCGGCATTGGCCGGCGTCCAGGTATTACCGCCATCCGTGCTTTCCACCAGTCCGGGGCTGCTATCCGCGCTGTGCCACACATCTCGACGGCTGAAGAAGAGATGTTGGGGATTGCGAGGATCAACTGCGATCGCCATGCCCTGATCGCCGACGCCGTCGCCGTCGTCCACCGTTATGAAATGGCTGACTTGTTGCCAGGTGTCGCCGCCATCCGTGCTGCGGTGCAAGTTGGCGTCACCCGCCGCAGCATACACGGTGTTCGACACGGCCAGGGCCTGAAAAATCGTGCTTTGCGCCGTCAGTACGTTCTGCCACGACTGGCCGCCATCCATCGAGCGCCAGAGTCCATCGCGAATCGTCCCAGCATAGATGCGATGCACGGCGTCAACCGTTAGCGCGTAGGTGAACGAGTTACCTCCCGGTTGGCCGCCGGTGGGCGACCAAGTTCCAGGGTCGCCATGGCTCGTCGACTTCCACACCTGCCCGCCGTCTTGCAGAAGATAGAGTGTGGAAGGCGTGCTGGGATCAACCGCCAGGCCCAGCATAAAACCGCCCATCCAGGTGCCGGTAGGCCGGGGATTGGTGAACACCGTTGTCCAGCTGACGCCGTCCGTGCTGCGCAGCGCCTGACCGTAGCTGGTATCTGGGTCACCCACGGCGTAGTAATACTTGACGCCGCCGGATCGCGCGAGGGCGATGCGCCAATAGTGACCGGCCATCATCGGGTCATTGAATTGGGAGGGGATAACCGCCGTCCAGGTGACACCCCGGTTGGTGGAAGCGAGCAGCCCGGCGTCCCAGTGAGTCGCATATAACTTGTCCGGTTGCCCTACCGGATGATCTGTATCCACCGCCAAGGCAGTGACGCAGGTATTTTGAGCGCCGACGATCTTGTTCATCCAGTGCTCACCACCGTCGTCACTGCGAACAATGTCCCAGTAGCTCACGTAAAAGAGCCGATTCGAGTCGTGCGGATCGAGTGTTACTTGCCAACTTAGCGTGTAAGGCCAATAGTCTCCGCCGGGGCTGGTCGTGGCCCAGGCTTCGGTGGGGTCGTTCACTGGGTCAATCATCACGTCCCCTTTGGCTACCCAGGTCGCCCCGCCATCGACGGTCTTCCACACATTGGCGTGGTCGTAAGTGGCCAATGAGAGGTAAGCAATGTCCGGGTTGGCGGGATGAACCGCCACCGAACTGACCCAGGCAGGATGTCCGCCCGGGTCGTAATCAGCGACCAGGGGTAGGGGCGGCGAACCATTGGCTGCCTGCCACGAGTCGCCACCATTGGCGCTCGTGTAGACTCCGGCCGTGCCGACGGCGGCATAGAGGACATGGTTGTTGCTCACGGCCAGGTATTTGATGGTAGCCGAGGCGGGTAAGCCGGCATCGATCGGTCGCCAGGAAACGCCGCCGTTGGTGCTCCTTACCACTCCCGCGCCATCCAGCCCGGCATATACCGTGTTCGAATCGGCCGGGTCAAAGAACACGATCGATACAGGCGCAGGATATGGATTGGGCCGATCATCTTCGTAGTTGACAAATAGCGGCGCGTGGGTGAGTGGAGTCGAATAGACTTGCGTCCAGGAGTCGCCGCCGTCCGTCGTACGCCATATGCCATTCTCACGGCTGCCGCTGAGAATCACTCCTTTGTGGGCCGGGTCAGGCGCGATGGCGTTGATGGTGCGAAAGCGGCGGAAGGTGATCCTGAGGGTAGATGTGCTGGGCAGTTGCTGCCAGGTCAGTCCGGCGTCGTAGCTGGCATAGATGCCCGACTTGGCGGAAGAGGCAAAAGCGCCAGCTCCCGCATACAGCGTGTTAGAGTCAAATGGGTCCACGGCAAACGACGACACTTCATAATTTCCCAATCCAACGCTTCGCATCTGCCAGTGATCGCCATTGTCCGCGCTGCGAAAGACTCCTGCCACGTCGCTGGCGGCATAGACAACGCCCGGTTGGTTCGGATCGAAGAACACGCCATCAAAGTTGCCTGCGCCGCCAAAGCCAGCCGGTTGCCAGCTCAAGCTCGCCGAGTCTGCCTGGCCGAAAAATGGGCCGGTCAAGGCCGCGCCAGCCGCAGCCGTGGCCACGGACCGACCACCAGGCGAGTTTGCTTCATCTGGTATTGCACCAGACCGGCTTGCTGCGCAGGCTAGGACAAAACCCACGAGAAGCACAACCGGAAAAGCAACGGGGCTTGTGCGATTCATCTGTACTCTTAGTCCTCGTGCCAAACAATGATCATGGCTCAGCTAGTGCCGGCCCCGGTCTCTTGGCCCCCACGATCTCACGACAGTATACCCTCAACTGATGTTCTTGTGTATGCTCCTGCTCTTTGATGTCCTGAAAGTCCGCGATGTGCGTCGGCGGCTCGGCGTCGAGGTCCAGGGTGGCGCGGCAGGGCTCGATGGGATGGCAGTCGCGGAAGTGGGTGACGAGGCGGTTGGGCGTCTCCACGGGGTAGACGTCGATGCCCCGGATCCAGGCTGCCTTGGGGGTGTCCGCCACCGGCACGAAGGGCGATTCGAAGCCGAGCTCCTGAGCCAGGCAGGCCATGAAGAGGATGCCGTTGACGTGGCGCACCGAGCCGTCAAGACGCACATGTGCGGACCTGGCAACAGTCCGCAACGGGGGGGGGCCGCTCCCCTATCGATGCCGTCAGCGTTTTCCCAGAAGAAAGCGGTTCGGCGGACCAACCTGGCCGCGCGACTTTGCTGCACGATGCCTCAGAGCACGCCGATACCGAACACGCAACACTTCGCGGGCGACGCTCTCGCTCATGAGGAGCACGGTTCTAGCGTGGCGTGTCAGGTTGCACGCTCACCGGGGCATCTGGCTGGTCCGTGGCCGCCCGCCCGGGTGCGCTGGTACCCTGGCCTGATGGGCTAGGTGCGCCCGCCGGCGTGGGAACGAGGGTCGGCTCGGGTTGCCAGCGCGGGTTAGGCAGGCCGGCGTTAGCCGGGCTCCCGACGGCGCCGCCGTCGACGCTCTTGAAAAGGAACGCACCGCTGTCGGTCCCGGCATACAGGGTGCCTGACGCCTGCGGGTCGACGGCAAGGGCCAGGATGGTGCCTGTCAGGCCAGCGTTAGCCGGGCTCCAGTGGGCACCGCCATCGACGCTCCTGAACACACCGTTCTGGTACTTGCCGGCGTAGAGCGTGGACGGCGTCTGCGGGTCGACGGCCAGGACATTCACATGGGAGGAGCCGTAAGAGGCCAGGCCGGCGTTAGCGGAGGTCCAGTGCGCGCCGCCATCCGTGCTCTTGAAGAGACCGTCCTGAGTCCCCAGGTACAGGATGGCCGCCGTCTGCGGGTCGATCGCCAGGGCCAGGCACTCCGTAGTATTGCTGGGCAGGCCGGTGTTGGCAGGACTCCAACTGGCGCCGCCGTCCGTGCTCTTGAAGATCCCATATGTCGTCGCGGCATACAGAGTGGCCGGCGCCTGGGGGTCGATGGCCAGCGCCGCCACGGAGCCTGTGATCGAGCCAGACCACGCCAATTGCCAGTGGGCGCCGCCATCCGTACTCTTGAACACCCCGGCGGGCTCCCCTGCGTATACGGTGGCCCGAGTGTGGGGGTTGATGGCCAGCGCCGGAGAAGTGATGATGCCGATCCGAGCAGCCGTCGCCTTTTCCGAGTCTTCCAGGCCGGCGCCGGCAGGGCTCCAATTCACGCCGCCATCCGTGCTCTTCAATACGAATGCATCCGTATTCGTCCCCGCATATACGGTCGCCGGCGCCTGCGGATCGATGGCCAGCGCCTCGATTGCGCCGGCCAGGCCGGAGCCGGCTGAAAACCAATGGGCGCCGCCATCGACGGTCTTGGACACGCCGTAGCCAGTGGTCCCGGCATAGACTGTCGCCGGCGTTTGGGGGTCGATCGCCAGGGCTTGGATGAAACCGGTCACCGAAACGGTGTTGGGCGAGACCCACCGGTACGCGCCATCCGGCGTGCGAACGAGCATGCGGACCGAGGCATCCGGGCCGCGGACGATCAGGTTCCCGGTCTCCTCATCGATGAGCGCGCCCTTTGCGCCCTGTAGCGTGACCTCCTGGCTGAAGGTTCGCCCGCCATCGCTCGATCGGAACACCCCGTCATCTCGCACGTGGTACTGGACATCGGGGCGGGCCGGATTGTGCAACTGGGGATTTGACACGCTGAATATGCAGCTATCCCTGATAGCAGTCAGCCGCTCGAGCGATGGGCCTGGCAGCGCCGGGTCGGGGTACTCAGTCACACGGCCGTTCTGCCACTGGACCAATCTGTTCCAACTCAGCCCGCCGTCATCACTCTCATAGACCTCGAGCTCATGTTCCCGGCCGGCGTAATGCTTAGGATCTCGCTCCGAGCCCTGATAGTTCAGGATAACCTGCCCTTCCTGGACCAGGCAGGAGAAAGTGGGCGCGGGCGGCCTCGGCGCCGGGGAATCGGCGATCAGCGCGAGCGCGCACAGGCCGAGAGCGGCCCATCGCACCGTGCGCCTTGATCCCCTGTGCACCGGCACATGCTGCCAAAGCGCATAAGTAGCCAGAAGGCCCGGCAGCACCAGCAGATCGGTCGCATCGAGAGCCAGCTTGAGCGGCACGCCGGCCCGGTCTCCCAACGACCGGACGAGGGTATTGGCAGGGGACCAGGCCTTGACCAGCGCGTAGCCCAATGCAAGCAAGAGGAGAGAGGCCAGACCAACCCAACGCCCCTCATTGCGCCCGCGATGGGGGATCAACCAAGCCAGCAGGGCGGCGAGCACCAATGGTCCAATTATCATCCACGCCAGGTCGCCGACCTTGCCGCTGAACCACGAAGGATGATACGGCTCCAGCCAGAGAGCATTGAGCAAAAGAGTGCCTGCGGCGGCTAGGGAAACCGGGTGACCAAGACAAGCCAGCGCACGCTCGAAGTTCGGATTGCGCGACATCTTCCCCCCTTGTTGGGCCTCTCGGTGCCAGCCAAGGTCGCATCGAGTCATGCCCATCGCAAAACCAATTATACTCGCTGGCTGGTGCGGGCGCTACTCCCCGTTTTCTCCACGCCCTCGTCGCGGTAAACCGCAAACTGGTGCCTTTGGGTGTACTCCTGTCCCCTTTTATTTTGAGAATAGGCTGAGGAGGAAGGGGGGCGGCCTCCACCTCCACGACCGCGCCCCCCCGAAGGGGGAGGCCGACCAGCGCGCAACCCCTGCCCGCCCGTGGCGGTCGGGGCGGGCTGTGGACTTTGGCGAGCACGGCGTATCTCCCGAGGAGCGAAGTGTATGGCGCCATATGGGACGGGCGAAGCCAGTTAAGCTCGCGAAGGGGAGCGGGGCAACGGCTCCACGAGGGGACGGGGCTCTCAGCGCGCGGGCGGGCCTCTGCCTGCCCGCGCCGGCACGGCAGTCGTTTCCGGGGTTTCGGCGCCGCTGCGCACCACGGGCCCTAGCCGACTTACGCGAGCTCCGCCAGCAGCGCACGCGATGCCATCAGGTCAGGCAGGCCGAAGCCCTCGTTGAGCTTGGCGTAGGCGTCGCCCAACACCTGACGCGCCATCTCCGCCCTTCCCTCGGCGCGCCACAAGCGGCTCAGGCGCAGCGCGGCGCGCAATTCGAGCATCGGGGCCTGTACTTCCTGCGCCACGCTCACGGCCTGTTGGAGCCACCCAGCCGCTTCGGCTGCGTTGTCGTGCGAGATGGCGAGCAGCAGCTCGCCCTTCAAGCCAAGAAACTCCGATGACAGCGTCTTGCTGGGGCCGGCAGACCCTATTTCGATCGCTTCGTTCAACGACTGCAGCCCCTCAGCGGGACGGGATGCCGCACCGTAGGCGGTCGCCTGAATTTGCAGAAGCATCGGCCAAAACACGAGCGGGCTCTTCAGCCCTCGGTACTCTCTCATGCCGCTCTCGAGCAGTGGCAGCCCCGCCTCCGGACGGCCCCCACCGGTCAGCGCGGCGCCCCGCACGCACGCGCCGACCGCGCCCCAGATGCGGAACTCGTGTTCCTCCGCCAGGTCGATCAGTGCCGCCGCCCGCCCAACGGCGACCTCCATGTTTCCCAGCCATAGATTCAGCAGCGCGTGGTGGAACGTGGCATAGCATAGGCTGAACGGATGGCCCGTACTTTGCGCTAGGGAGATCGAGTCGGCGGCCCGTTTCTGCGCTCGCTCCGGGTAACCGATCATCCATAGCACAAGCCCGGAGACGGTCAGGCCGACCACCCCGGGGTTGGTGCTGAGGCCGAAACGACGCGTTCGCTTGTGGTTGGGGTCGAAGCCCTCAATGCCTTTCTCGAGGTGGTCCAACCCGAGGTGCAGCTGGTTGAGCATCGTCAGGCTGGAGCCGTACATAATATGCCCTTCGACCCTCATATCCATGTCGCCCGTACGCTCCGCCAGCTCAATAATTCGTTCGCCCATCTGCTTGGCCTTCTCGAAGTCGGAGCGAAGGGCATAGAAAGACCCCAGCCCGCGCAGTACGGGAAACAGCTGTGGGACCTCGCCGGCGCGCTCGCAGAGGTCTAAAGCGCGCTCGTAAGCCTGCTCGACCTCTTTGGTGAAGCCCTTCGTGACCAACAGAGCGCGCGCGAGCGACGTCTGCAACATGATCTCCTCGCGGGCGCGCTCCGGAGTCGAGACGGTCGCCGCGAGCACCCGCAACAGCTCCGTTGTGAGCTCGACGGTGGCATTATACCAGCCGCGGGCGTCATAGAGCAGCCACAAGCTATCGGTGAGCTTGCCGAGTTGTTCCAGGTCGCCTTCCATCGCCCAGTAGCGCCACGCGCTCCGGATGTTCTCGAGATCGGCCGTCAGGGTGGCCAGAGCCGCTTCGCGCCCATCTCCCGTCAGCAGCTTCCACTGCCGCTGCGTGAGATCCGCAAAGTATGCCGCGTGCGCACGCCGCGCGCTTGCCTGAAGCTCGGTGTCCTCGGCGAGGCGGGCGGCGGCGAACTCGCGGATCGTTTCCAGCATGAGCAGGCGCGATTCGCCGTTTGCCTCCTCCGTTTGTCCGATCAGGCTCTTGTCCACCAATGAGCCCACGGTTTCTATGATGTCAAGCGCTTCGAGCCGCCCGATTCGCGCCGCCACCGCTTCGACCGCCTCGAACGTTGCGCCGGAAAAGAGCGCGAGCAGCTTGAATACATCCTGCTCGCCGGCGCCGAGCATTTCGTAGCTCCAATCGATCGTGGAGCGCAAGGTCTGCTGGCGTGCGGGCAGATCACGCGCCCCGCCGCGCAGGAGAGAGAGCCGGTTGCCAAGACGCTCGGCCAGCGCCTGTGGCGTGAACACGTTGAGCCGCGCCGTCGCCAGCTCGATCGCCAGCGGCAGCCCGTCCAGGCGCGCGCAGATCTCCGCTACCGCCTGAGCGTTCGCGGCAGTGAGCTGGAAGCCCGGCCTCACCGCTTGCGCGCGCTCGACAAAGAATTGCACGGCTTCGGACTCCGCCAATTCTTCAAACGATGGATGTCGAGACTCGATGTGAGGGAGCGCGAGCGGCTGCACCGGGTAGACGATCTCGCCCCGCACGTGCAGCGCTTCTCGGCTCGTCACCAACATCCTGAGCTCGGGGCAATCGCGCAGCAGCTCCGCCACCGATGGGGCCGCGGAGGTCACTTGCTCGAAATTATCGAGCAGCGACAGGATTCTCTGGCTCTTGATCTGTCCCTTGAGCTCGTCGATTAGCGGGTGATGGCTCGTTTCCCGCACTCCGATCGTGCGCGCGATCGCTGCGAGCACAGCATCGGCATCCCGGCTCGATGAGAGGTCCACAAAGTAGACCCGATCCTCGTAGTCCTCCAGTTGTTCCCGCGCCGCCTGCACCGCCAAACGCGTCTTGCCGGTCCCGCCTGGCCCGAGAAGTGTGAGCAAGCGCGACTGCGCGAGCCGCTCTTTCACCTCGCGCAGCTCGTGTGTGCGCCCGACGAAGCGGCTGAGCATGCCGGGCAGGTTGCTCGGCGCGGTGTCAAGGGCGGGCAGCGGGGGAAAGTCGGCCGGCAGGCCGGTTGCGACAACCTGCCACAGCCGCTCGCGATGCGCCATCCCCTTCAGCTTGTGCTCGCCCAGATCGCGCAACGAAGTGCCGGCGGGCAAGGCATCGTGCGCCAGTTCGGCGCTTGTGGACGAGAGCAGGATCTGCCCGCCATGCGCCACGGACATGACGCGCTGCACGCGGGCGAGCGTGGAGTAGCCCGTGTAGCCGCCCGCCACGCTGTCGGCGGCGCCCGCCTGCGCCTCACCCGTGTGGATGCCCATCCGTACGCGTACGGGCGCAGGGTCCCACCGCTCAGCGACGAGCATCCTCTGCGCTGACAGCGCGGCGGCGAGCGCGAAGGGCGCCGTGCGGAAGGCGGCGCAAAACGCATCGCCGATGATCTGGAAGACGAACCCATCCTGCGCTTCGATTGCCTGGCGCAGGATGGCATGGTGGCGCGCCAGGAGCGCCGGCAGCGCGTCGGGAACCCTTTGCGCGAGGTCGGTACTGCCCTCGATGTCGGTGAAGAGAAACGTGACGGTGCCCGAGGGCAGCTCACTCATGACACACCTCTCCTGCGACCACGACGAAGCCTCCCCATGGGATCGCTGCGCCCTAGGCCCACCCGGGCAACGGCCTGGAGGCGGCCAATCCGGTAGGTGCGTTGCGGCCCCTGCCGACGCGGGTCGGGACGATCCAGCCCGGAATCCTGCCGTCCCCGGCGCCGAGGGCGCGAGGCGAACGCAACGCGACGGTTAGCCGGACTATAGCGCGAATCGCCCGGCTGTCAAACGAACGGGATCGAACCGCCGGCGGGCGGCGGAGATGTGCTCATTCCACACGGCGACTTGATGCTCATTTGCGGGCCCGTATTGGTCGTCGTGGCCGAAGGCGACGCACGCGCCGAGCTGCAACGTCGATGCTAGGAAGGGCTGACCCTGACAAGCCGTTGTGGCACTGTGACTGACCTGGACGTGAGGCTCCCTAACTGAGCCATCAGACTTCGTACGAACAACAATCGAGGCTGGGCCAGCCGAAATGTTAGCCCGTCCCCCATGACCTCGTGACAGCTAAGGCACGGACTGGCATTATTGACCTGATTTCTGCCCTTGTAAATCCCGAAAATCGGCGGCGCTGGCCGGCGGCTCGGCGTCAAAGTCCAGAATGGCGCGGCAGGGCTCGATGGGATGGTAGTCGCGGAAGTGGGTGACGAGGCGGGCAAGCGTCTCTACGGGGTAGACGTCGATGCCCTGCATGAGGGTTCGGCGCCTCGGCAACCGGCACGAAGAACGACTTGTAGCCCAGCTGTCGCGCCAGGTGAGCCATCGGCAGGATACCGTTGACGTGGCGCACCGAGCCGTCCAGAGATAGCTCGCCGACGAACAGCGTGCCGTCGAGGTCGGCGGGGAGCTGGCCGCCGAGGGCGAGGAGCGTAGCGGCGACAGGATAGTGCACTGCCTACCGTCGGCAGATCGTAGGCCGGGCCTTCCATGCGCAGGTCGGCGGGGGCCAGCCTGCCCCGGTCAGGGGGTTGACGGTGAGCCGGCCGCGCGGGTACATGAGCCCGGAGTTGACGATGGCAGCCCGCAGGCGCTCGCGCTAGTCCTTGACGGCGGCGTCGGGCAGGCCGACGAGGGTGACCTGGGGCAGGGCACGCGGGTTGAGGGCGGCCTCACCCTCGACGACCGCGCCCCCCAGGCCCACCAGAGCACGACTGAAGGTCTTGGCGAGCATGGGTGCTCCTGCCGACCGGGATGGAGAAGCAGGTCATGGGCCGGGCGGAGCCACTCTACCCTGCAGTCCTCGATTCGCCAACCCACCCTACGCCACGCAGCCAGTGGCCGAATCAGGTTCAAATAGATGGATTCGTCGGCCCAAACCGGCTGTATAATGGAGCAAGAGGTCTCCGAGACCTGTCAGGTCTTTCTGAGGGCAAGAAGGTCGGGGGGGATGCACAAGGGAGCGCGTAACATCACCTTCTGCGGCCTGGGGACGGCAGGCGGCCTCGCCCTGGCGCTGTTCTTGATCACCGGCGCGCCCGTGAAGGGCATGGCCATCGGTCTGCCGGCCGCTCGCCTCGCGGTTTCGGAAGGCGAGCCGCAGGCTGGGGCCGCATTTCCCCTTTCCTACAACGCGTGGAGCCCCCGCACGGCGATGCCCACCGGACGCAACCTGCCGGCTTCCGCCGTCCTGAGCGATACGGTCTTTGTGATCGGCGGGAGGATAGAGAGCGGCGCACTCATTACGGCCGAGGCAGATGATCCCCTGGCCGCCGGCTGGTTGCCGAACGCCGGCATGCTCACCGACCGCAACGCGCTGGGAGGGAAGATCTGCGCGGCGGACGGCTGGAGCGGCACCGCGATGACCATGACGGCCGCGGTTGAGGCATACGACCCGGTCGCCGATGAGTGGACCCCATTGGACCCGCTGCCTCATGGGCGCAACGAGCTGGCGGCGGCCCGAGGCGAGATCTTGGCGCTCGGCGGATCTTACCCACCGACGAGCAACGCGATGTACGAGCCTCCGGCACCTCATGCCCTCTTCCTGCCCGCCGTGCTGCGCAGTGCGCGCCCATCGCATGATCACGTCGCGCGGCCACGCTTCCAGGTGTTCATCCTCAACCCGGTGCGCACCTGCCTGGTGGGCAACGACTTCGCCAGCGGCAGCGTTTGCCGCGGGACCAATTGCGGCGACTGCGACTGCACCTGGGAGCAGTTCGACCCGCGGGCACCGCTGGTGGGGGTTGGGCCGGAGCATGTGAACGATCCGCAGTACGACGCCTTCAAGTATAAGGTCTGCGTCGAAGTCACCCTGACCCAGGCCGAGGTGGACGGCATCATCGCCGACATGCAGCTCGTGCGCGAGGAAGTGCTGGAGTGGAGCGGCGGCGCGCTGGACTTGCAGTTGCAGTTCACGGTGCTGTCGCACGATCACGTCGGGTTCGTGGCGCCGGATTTCGTGTTCGGCCCATTCGAGGTGGACGACGAGCTGCTCAACCCGTACGTGAGCACCGAGACCGACTTCGTTTACGTGGTGACGGGGGTCTACGACCGCGCCCAGGGGGTCCACCTGGCGTATGCCTGCGGAGGGTCGTACGGTGAGATGAGTGTGCACGGGGCGGGTTACGCCAACATCCAGTACAACGACATCTGCGGCCTGGCGACCTTTGCCGGCCGGCAGGTCTACGAAGCGCTGGTCCACGAATGGCTGCACAACCTCGACTGGGCGCTGTACTACATCGACCGGGTACCCGACCTGTACCAGCACGTGGGCCCCGACTGGGCACACTGGCAGCACGGCGACTGGCCCGCCTGCGGCACGGGCGACCCGAACCCTTTGGCGTGGTTCCCCAGCATCGACTACTGCGAGTGGGACCCTGACTGGATCGACTGCAACAACATCGGTTCGGCCGGTCGCTGCGTGCACGCCGGCGAGGTGGGGGGCGCGATGTCGTGGTACGAGCACGTGATCGCCGCGCACTACCCGCGCGGGATCGAGTTCATCGGCAACCACTGCCGCGACGGCAGGCAGGACTTCGGGGAGACTGGGGTGGACCAGGGCGGTCCATGCCCTTGAGGGCGTGAAGGCCGCTGCGCTGACATGGCTGGAATGAGGTCCGCTGGCAGCGCCGCGTGCTCCGGGATCTGTATTCTTAGCTATCGTGCCAACCAACCAAAGAAGTTCGGCTAATTGAACCCCGGCCTCTTGCCTCCCACGACCTCACCACAGTAGACCCCCAATAGGTTTTTTGTGTATACTCCTGCCCCTTGGTGTCCAGGTAGTCGGTGGCGTAGGCCGGCGGGTCGGCGGGGGCCCCGAAGAGCGTTATCTCAGTGCGGTTGGGTGGTGGTATCGCCTGGTGGTCCACTATGGAATTAGTGACGAGAGTGCCGTTCGTATATTGCGTAAGAACCAGGCCCAGGGCGCTCGCCAGGTCGTCTTGGGCGGCCGCCGTGACGAGCGCCGAACCAAGATCGCGCGCGACCCGACCGCCTCGGCAACTCCCTTGTCTGGAGGCCGGGCTGTGCTATACTGGGAACTGCCATTCGGGGAACTCACGACAAAGGGGGAGTCAATGAAAGTACCATTTTACGGTCACCAGCGGCAGTATCAGAGCATCAAAGACGAGATCGACGCCAAGATGCAGGAAGTGCTGATGAGCGGGCAGTACGTGCAGGGGCCGATGCTGGCCAGCTTCGAAAGGGAGTTGGCTGCCTATAACGGGTCGAAGTACGCTATCGGGGTCGGCAATGGGACCGACGCGCTGTGGCTCACGTTCATGGCACTGGGCCTCGGCGAGGGCGATGAGGTCATCACCAACGCCAATACCTTCTTCGCCACAGTCGAAGCGATCTGGATCGCTGGCTGCACGGCGGTCCTGGTAGATTGCGATCGCGAGACCAGGTGCATCGACCCGGCGGCGGTCAGGAAAGCGGTCACCAAGCGCACGCGCGCCATCGTGCCGGTCCATCTCTATGGCCAGTGCGCCCCGATGCGCGCGCTGCGCGCCATAGCGGACGAGTATGGACTGTTGATGGTCGAGGACAACGCGCAGTCCATCGACGCCCGGGGCGACGACTTCAAGATAGGCGAGCTTTCAGATGCGGTATGCACAAGCTTCATCATCCAGAAGAACCTCGGCACGTTCGGCGACGGCGGCGCGATCTGGACCGATCACCAGTTCGTCAACGACCAGGTGCGCAAGCTGCGCAACCACGGCTCGAATAGGCGAGACGTGCACAGTCCCGGCTTCAACAGCCGCCTCGACGACCTGCACGCGGGCGTGCTGAGCGCCAAGCTCAAGCACATCCGTGAGTGGAGCGACCGCCGCATCACGATCGCCGATAAGTACACCCGTGAACTGGCTGGTTGCCACTTCATCGACCTGCCGCGCGCGCGCCCCGGCTATCGCCACGTGTTCCACCTGTACGAGATCGAGACCCGGGATGCCGCCGACCGCGACAAGATGCTCGACTACCTGGTGAAGAGCGGGATCGACGCCAAGACGCACTATTCCATCCCCATCCACGGCCAGGAGGGTTTCCCATGGGGCAGACCGTCCCGCCTGGCCGGCCCGCTGACCAATGCCGAGAAGAACGCGGCTTCCTGCATCTCGCTGCCCATGTTTCCCGAACTGACGGAAGACGAGATCGACTACACGATCCAGGTCGTGCGCGACTGGCCCAGGAACAGGTAGGGTAAGAGCCATGAGTGCTGCACCGAGCACCTACACCGTCGCCGTCGCCGGGCTGGGCAAGCGTGGCCTGCACCACGCCACCGCGGTGGCCGCCAACCCACGCTTCCGCCTTGTCGGACTGTGCGACCGCCAAGCGGATCGGGTGGCGGCTGCCCAAAGGCAGTTCGGCATTGGGTATGGGAGCCCCGACGCCTCGCAAATGCTCCAGGACACTCGTCCGGACGTCTTCATCTTCTGTACCTTGCCCGAGGTGCGGCTGCCGTTGGTCCAGGCGGGCGTCGCGGCGGGGGTGAAGCTGATCGCCTACGAGAAGCCTATCGCCCTTTCCACCAACGAGGCGCTGGAGATGTACCGACTGTTGCGCGAGGCGGGCATCAAGACGGTTGTCAGCCACCAGCACCGCTACGGCGGGCACTACCAGATTGTGAAAGAGATCATCGCCAGTGGGGCGATCGGCCGAGTGCACACGGTCTACGGCCACGCTTTGGGCTGGATGATGCACATGATGACGCACCTGATCGACTACGCGAGTTGGTATAACGACTACGCCGGCGTCGAATGGGTGGCAGGGCAGGCCGCCGGCTGCGAGAAGTTCGGCGATGTGCACGCCTCGCCCGACTATATTACAGCCGTGGTGCAATATGCCAACGGCGTACGCGGCATCATCGAGTGTGGGGCCGGCGCGCCCGACGTGCCCGAGGTCGAAGCCTGGTGGCGCAAGTGCCGCATCGGGGCGCAGGGCAGCGAGGGCTTTGCCGAGGTGCTCACCGGCGGAGGCGGCCAGGGCGGCGGCTGGCGCGCGGTCACGCGCGCCGGCGTGAGCTCGGGCCCCGGCGGTATGGACTACGGGCACGACATGCCGCCCTACATCCAGGACATCGCCAACTGGCTCGACGACCCGGCGCAGGTGCACCCCTGCAACGGCGAGACGGCCTTCCAGGGCTTCCAGGTGATGATGGCCGCCTGCCGTTCGGCGGTCCAGCGCGGGAAGATCCGGCTGCCGCTAGGGCCGGGCGAGCCCGAACTAGAGGCACTCCACCGCGTCCTGCCCGAAGACGGCTGATGGGGTCGGGAGAAGCCAGTCGACGACAACTGGCTGCCCGCGGGTGGCACAGTTGGTGCTGAGCCCCCGGGTGATGCTGCGCCTTGCGCTTAGTTCATTACGCAGTTAGGGGGAACAGAATGGCGGCGCATTTCCGGTCCTTCGAGAACGCACCCAGTGACTCTTAGCGGAAGTTGAGTGAGGGGAGCGACAACTGAGCGCGAACCACGAGTCGCCGCGGACGACCTAGGCCCGCGGACTCAGCAGCGATGCGATCAGTATGGACGAGGTCGAGCAGATTCTGATGAACGCTAAAATTGAGCCCTTAATACACCCCCCTGTTGACTACACCTGCTTGTTCGTGATGATACCTTTCGGCGTCATAGCACTTGCGCTTTTCTTGATTATTGTAGGAGCGATAAAGTAAGGTTACCTCTAGCACGTGTATCGCGTGTGGGACTCCCCCTGGCTGCCATGCAATAGTGCGAGCGTTCCCCACACGCGGCCTGTCGGGTTACTACTTATCATGTCCACGTGTGGGGGTCCCCCGACCTGCCGTAGCCCTCGCGTGGTCTCTGTGGCGAGAATGCGCGTCCATTACCACGTCTCGCCGTCGTGCTATATGCGAGTGTGCCCCACACGAGGAAGGGGGGCTCTAACGGCCCCGGCTCACATCGATTCTTCCCGCGTGTGGGGTCCCCCCGTCCCGCTGGAGGGCTCTGTGGTGAGAATGCGCTTTACTACGGGTTGCCGGCGTTCAGCGCCGCCCAGCCCTGCCTGTCCTGGCCCGCCCGCAGGGGGCCGCGGGCCAGGACAGGCAGGCCCAGGCGCGCGCCTCATGACTTGCCCCCGCCATGGGTCGCCCAACGCGCAAGCGCGTTCTGCCGTTCCAGGGAAGCTCCGCGCATCGCTCCGGCACCAGGAAGAAGGCTGCGGCCTTGAACGTATTAGTGCCGCAGCGATTTGAAATACGCTCCGATTCCAGCTTCTTCTCAGAGAGCCGTTTCAGCATCCTGCCGGCTGCCGAAGACTCGTGGCTCGACATCGCTCTTTGCCAGGCCGGTTTCCAGTTGGGCACGCAGGAAAGCGCTGGTGGCATAGCGGGTGGCGCTTTCGACGTATTGCGTGACAACATCCTTCACCATGAACCAGTAGTCATCCTCCAGTTCGGGGAGAACGGTGAAGCTCTCATAGTTCTCGATGGTTCTGACCTTCTTGCCCAGGGGTTTGAGGATGCTCTCGGCCTGGCACCGGATGTCTTTGATCTCTTTTTGCGAATGGACGTGTAAGCCTTCAAAGTTGACGAGGAACAGGTTCTTCTCGACATCATATTGGAATCTGTCGCACAGCGGCACCGCTAGCCAGTCCGTCCTCAAGTCCATCGGCGCGTCACGGAAGATGCGCGCATCCATCAACGCCGGTTGGCCCTTGATCACGGGGCGGAAAGCCATCTTGGCAATAATGTCCTTTTCAACATCCACGCCGGGGGCAACTTCGGTCAGCTCCAGGCCATCCGGAGTCAGCAAGAAGACGCAGCGCTCCGTGATGTACAACGCCGGTTGGCCAAGCATGACAGCGATCTTCCCGGAATAAGTGACCTGCTCGACCTGTTCGACAAACTTGAAGATGGTTCCATCCTTTTCGATCTTCAGCTTTCCATCTTCAATGTTGATCTTCCGCTCGCCTGCGATGAACGTGCCGACAAAGACAACTCTCTTGGCGTTCTGGCTAATGTCAATAAAGCCGCCCGCGCCTGCCAGCCTGGAGCCGAACTTGCTGACGTTAAGATTGCCATATTGATCGGCCTGTGCCAGGCCAAGGAAAGCCACGTCCAGGCCCCCGCCATGATAGAAATCGAACTGGTAAGGCTGGTCGACCAGGCTGTCCATGTTGGTGGATGCGCCAAAGTCCAAACCGCCGGCCGGGACGCCGCCAATCGTGCCGGGCTCGGTGGTGAGGGTGATCGTATCGAGGATACCTTCCTCATTGGCGATGTTTGCCACTCCTTCCGGCACTCCGATGCCCAGGTTGACGATGCTGTTGGGTTTCAGTTCAAACGCCGCTCGCCTGGCGATGATTTTGCGCTCGTCCAGCGGTATCGATGCTAGGCTTTGCGTCGGCACCCTGACTTCGCTCGCAAACGCCGGGTTGTACCAGGTGCCGAAGGTCTGCATGTGGTTTTCGGGCTTGGCTACCACCACGCAGTCCACCAGAATGCCGGGGATCTTCACCATGCGCGGATTCAATGTGCCTCGCTCCGCGACGCGTTCCACCTGGACGATGACATAACCGCCGGACGTCTTGGCCGCCATTGCCACGGAAAGTACCTCCAGGGTCAACGCTTCCTTCTCCATGGTGACGTTACCGCCTAGGTCGGCGGTTGTGCCGCGCACGATCGCAACATTGACTCTGGGCAGCTTGTAGGCCAGGTATTCCTGCTCGTCGAATCTGATGATCTCGACGATTTCTTCCTGGGTCAGGGCATTGATCTTGCCACCGCCGAGGCGCGGATCGACAAAGGTTCCCAGCCCAACCCGCGTGATGGTGCGCGGTTTGTTGGCGGCGATGTCCCGGAACATATGCGAGATGACGCCCTGGGGCAGATTGTAGGCCTGGATTTTGTTATCGATTGCCATCTTCTGAAGCTTGGGAACCAGGCCCCAGTGGCCGCCGATCACGCGCGAGACCAGCCCTTCCTGTGCCAGGTTATTGAGCCCGCGTTCCTTGCCGTCCCCTTGCCCGGCGGCATAGATAAGGGTCAGCCCCTTGGGGCGCCCGGTTTGGAGGTAGCGTTCCTTCAGCTTCACCGCTATTTCTTCGGCGAAGCCAGCGCCGACAAATCCATCGGTTGCAACCACATCACCATCCTGGATCAGGCGCACAGCCTCTTCTGCAGAGACCAGCTTCCCTTTCTTAATTTCTGATTTCAAGTCTGATGAAGATGCCATTTCTTCTTCCCGGTCTAGAGGTCGCCAGCGTCTTCGAATAACGGGGCCATGATCGGCCAATCACTAAAGATATGCGGTACCGAATTAGTACTCTAACGACAGATCACTCTGATACAATAACCTCCAATCGAGCGGCTGAGCCGTTGTGGAGGTCGAGACATCAATCAGAGCGGGTTCGAGCGGGTGGCGATTTCGTTCGCCGCGTTTCATATTGATGGTTGACTCAGCAAGTATAGCCCGACACAATGCAAAATGAAAATCGGCTACTGAAACAGAAAGGGTGTAACAATGAAGGCTGCG
>Ga0315273_10003311_pt1 | contig 19374 bp, 14 predicted proteins | sample YL17G02_0_MG_FD_205753 | JGI IMG/M metagenome (GOLD analysis project Ga0315273, IMG submission 205753) | Sediment microbial communities from Yellowstone Lake, YNP, Wyoming, USA - YL17G02_0 | ecosystem: Environmental > Aquatic > Freshwater > Lake > Sediment | place: USA: Wyoming | collected...
TATGCCGGGGAATACTGGAAAACCAGACCGTGGAGGTATTATATAATACTCTTGCCTCATCCTCCTGCCCCCTTCTCCCAGGAGAGAAGGGGGCAATGCTCAGATTGTTAATTATATAGCCCCTCTCCCTTGGGAGAGGTCCCGATAGCTATCAGGATGGGGTGAGGTTAATAATCTCGGAATCAATGTTTAAGTGTTGCCAGGTTGATAAGCTTATCGAAATTAAGATGAACCATAAATGACCAATCCATCCTTTTCAGGCAGACATCATAATATGTATCCATCCCTGCAAACAATTCAAGATAGCTTTCAGGCATAAAAGTCAGATAGACAGAGTTTGTAATTATTTTACGGTCAGGAACAACATAATTCGACCTGGTATCAATAACACTCCCATAAATTGAATTTCCGTTAGGTGCAAAGAAATTGTGAGATTTCCAAAAATACATACCGAAGTAAATGGCTTTGTAAGTGTAATGGAACCTATACCAGGAAGCATTTCCATGCGTTATTCCTGAAACAGGTTTCCCGGGGAATTCTCCATTCAGAAACTGAAGAAATTCAATATCTGCCCGTCCGTATTTCCTGCCTGCTTTACCAATATTAATTCTTAGTCCGGTTGCCAGATTATAATAAGTTTCAACATGTTCAGGAAAGTTACTAATTTGTCCGCCAAAGTGTTTAAGCTGCAATTGAACAGGTACTTCAAACTGAAGAAAATCTGCAACGGGAGAGGATGTATATTTAAACGATTCGCCTGTGGTGAATATTTCTCTCACTGAATCCCCTTTAACGATAAAATTCTCCCAGCTTAACCAGTTATCACTGAAGAGATGATTAGTTGATGTGGTTACCTGGAACCCGTCTTCAGAATAATCGGTATAGAGTCTTTCACTGTTAAAAAGTGGATCGAAAAGCCTGTGCCGGTCGCTTCCCGAGAGTGATCCTATAGTGAGAGAGGTGTGATCAAATAACTGCAAAGTTGTAGAGAATACAGGTTTTATCTGTGAGAACTTTTCACTCCCTGAATACTTTAAAAAATGGGTTCCGGCACGAATAGTAACCTTTTCTGATGGAGAGTATACCAGTTCAGGTTGGAAATAAAATCCAATGAGGGTGTAGCCTTCAACCCAGAGGGATTTGTCAGTGATACCTGGCAGACTTGGGGAGCCAATATTATTGAAATATTCATTATCCTTAACAAAGGTTATACTTTTTATCCTGAGGGACAGGTCTCTATATTGAGTTTCGGACCCTTCGCTGACTTGTCCGCAAATAATCCTGCTGGTAGATAATATTATGAAAAATATGATTGCCAGATATCTCGTCATTATGAAGGATTTAAACAAATGTAGCAATTTTCTCTCAAGTTAAAATGATGTTAAATAGAATAGCAAATGTGAGGGTATAATATTTTTTTGCGTTCTTTGTTTCCTGAATAAATCAAAAACAATTCGTTTATGGATTTAATATGGGGCAATTACCGCCGCTGGAATAATCTTACCGGATGGTTTCTCTTTGTCTTTTCAGCAATAGTTTACCTGTTAACTCTCGAGCCAACTGTAAGTTTCTGGGATTGTGGTGAATTCATTCTTTCAGCCTTTAAGCTTCAGGTAGGTCATCCTCCCGGAGCTCCCCTGTTTTTAATGGTTGGAAGAATTGCTACTCTTTTTGCCGGAGGGGACACCTCGAAAGCCGCACTGATGATAAATATCCTGTCGGCCATTTGCAGCGCATTTGCTATTATGTTCCTCTTCTGGACAATTACACATCTTGTCCGAAAGGTATTTGTTAATGGGAAAGCTCTTGAATCAAAACATGTACCTGCAATCATATGCAGTGGAATCCTGGGGGCACTTACATATACTTTTTCAGATACTTTCTGGTTTTCTGCTGTTGAGGGTGAACTCTATGCTGTCTCCTCACTTGTTACCGCACTCGTTTTCTGGGGTATGCTTAAATGGGAAGAGGAAGCAGATCAAACATATTCAGGCAGATGGATAATACTGATTGCCTACATTATGGGACTTGGTCTTGGCATTCATCGTCTGAATCTTCTGGTTATTCCGGTTATTGTTTTTGTATTCTATTTCAAAAAATATGAAGTTTCTACCAGTGGGGTGATAAAGACACTTTTATTTGCAGGACTTCTCCTTTGGCTTATGGTCTTTGTTTTAATGCCTGGAGTTCCAAAAGTTGCAGGATGGTTTGAGTTGCTTTTTGTAAATATTCTCGGATTACCTTATAACAGCGGACTTCTGTTTTATATTGTTTTTCTTTTTGGTGCCCTGGCCTATGGAATAAACTACTCTTTAAAGCAAAAGAGGATAGTCCTGAATTACATACTGACATCTTTAACTGTGGTTATGATTGGTTATTCATCATATGCCATGATAATGATAAGATCATCTGCCCGGCCTCCGATGAACCAGAATAATCCATCGGATGTATTTGCACTTTCATACTATATTAATATGGTGCAATATGGCAGCTCCCCAAAATTCTTTGGCAACTATTACAGTGCTCCTGTTGTTGATGTAAAGAAAGTTATCGCCGGGTACAATAAGGTAGATGGTAAGTATAAGCCATATTTCCGACCTGAATATGAGTACAGTAAACAGTTTGAAACAATTTTTCCGCGTATGTACAGTGCCGATCCTGACCATGAAAGCGCCTACAAATACTGGGGAAAGGTTACAGGCAGAAAGTATACAGTTGGCTCAGGGTCAGGTAAAGAGTCTTTAGTCTGTCCCACTTTCGGTGAAAACCTCCGGTACTTTTTCCGTTATCAGGTTGGATTTATGTACCTGAGATATTTCATGTGGAATTTTGCAGGCAGGCAGAACGATATCCAGGGAAATGGGAATTCCATTTATGGTAACTGGATTAGCGGGATAAAATTTATTGATGAAGCTCGTCTCGGCAACCTTGATAAACTTCCGGAAGACCTGAAAACTAATCCGGGCAACAATAAATATTTTTTTCTTCCGCTATTGATTGGACTCGCCGGGATGTTCTGGCAGTACAAGATAAATAAAAACGGATTCTGGCTTGTTATGGCATTTTTTATAATGACAGGAGTTGCGATAATTTTCTATCTGAATCAGTATCCTAATCAGCCCAGGGAAAGAGATTACGCTTATGCAGGATCATTTTATGCCTTTACAATATGGATAGGAATAGGATTTATGTTTGTTTATGAAAAGCTTCTGAAGTTACTTGGAGATAAAGGATCAGCCGTTGTTACATTTGTCGCCCTTCTGGCTGCAGTTCCGGTTATTATGGCTGCTCAGAACTGGGATGATCATGACCGTTCAGGACGGTACACTGCAAGAGATATCGGAGCAAATTATCTTAAATCATGTGCTCCAAACAGTGTTTTATTTACATATGGTGATAACGATTCATTCCCGGTCTGGTATGTTCAGGATGTGGAAGAGGTGAGGACCGATGTCCGTGTTGCTAACCTGAGTTATATCCAGGCAGGCTGGTATATTGAAATGATGAGGCAGAAAGCTTTTGAATCCGATCCGTTACCCCTTACACTGGAACCTGAAAAGTACATTGAAGGAGTGAGAGAACAACTTCCTGTAAATGACAGGGTAGAGAAACCTGTTAATCTGAAGGAGGTTGTCCAGTTTGCAGGACTTGATGATAAAAAATACAAGATTGACCTTAGCGGCAGAGGCGATTATCTGAATTATCTGCCTGCAAGCAAATTCCTGATTGATGTCGATTCCTCTGAGGTATTATCGAATGGCACTGTTAAGGAGTATTATAGAGACAGACTGGTTTCACCGATGATCTGGGAGTATTCTGAGTCAGATGCTTTCAAAGGTGATCTCGCAATAATGGACCTGCTTTCGACCAATAAATGGGAAAGGCCTGTTTACTTTTCAACCACAGTTCCTTCGAGTCAATATAAGGGACTTGAGAAGTATTTTATCCAGGAGGGCCTTGCTTACAGATTAACTCCTGTAAGAACAGATCAACCTGAAAAGGGCGAATTCGGAATGATCGATCCGGTTGTTATGTATGACAACCTTATGAATAAGTTCTCATGGGGAAATGCAGAGGATCCTTCAGTATATCTCGATGAGAATAACAGGCGGATGTTCAGCAATTTCAGAAGAATTTTCGCAACCCTGGGGAAAGCGCTGCTTCTCAGAGGAGATACTGCAAAAGCTGTCGAAGTAGCCCACCGTGGTCTTGAAATTGTTCCCGCACAAAAGTTGCCAAACGACTTTTTCACTATCGGACTTGCAGAAGTCCTGATCATGGCAGGCAAAAGGGAAGAGGGCGAGACGTTATTAAGTGAGGTCATTGAATACTCAAAAAAATATCTTGATTATGCAATCAGTATTAAACCTGAAGAACGGTTCGGACTTGAATACCCGACAGGGATTAATATGCAGGGATTACTTGATATTTATAATTTGTCGGAGAGGTTGAAGCTGGACTCTCTTACTAAGATTATTGAACCGGAAATAAATAACTACTACAGTAAACTTTATTCGGTAAAATAAATTCATATGCGGCTTTTCAGGCCTTGCTTTATTGCAGGTTGGCTTTTTCCTGATGCAATATTCAGGATCAGGACAATTGAAAAGTTATTGTGTCTGACTTTTGATGATGGCCCGGATCCCATTTCCACATTACCGCTGTTGGATTTGCTCGACAGACATGCCATAAAAGCAGCATTTTTCTGCAACGGGATAGCTGCCGAAAAATATCCCGGCCTTATTAACCAGATAAAGACAAGAGGCCATCTGATTGGTAACCATGGTTACAATCATCTTAATGGGTGGAGAACTTCACTGAAAAGGTATGTTGCTGACGTTTCAAATGCGGCTCCATATACATCTTACAGTTTATTCAGACCTCCTTATGGGCGTATACGGTTTAACCAGTACAGAAAATTGAGGGGAACATATAAAATAGTATTCTGGGACATCATGCCATACGATTTTGACACTTCATTTGGAAGTGAGAATTCGCTGCAGATACTTAAAAACAAAATCCGGCCGGGGTCGATAATTGTGCTTCATGATAATCATAAAAGCAAGTCCCCGGAGTTTATTGAGGAGTTCATTTATTTTGCCACGGGGGAAGGGTTTAGATTTGATAATTCCTTTTTATGTGATAGCTCACCTGTCTGACGTTTTTTTTATCGGGATGAAATGTTACTTTTGAAATAATAAAAATATTTCCTTAAAAATGAATATTCTCATTCTGGGATCTGGCGGCAGAGAGCATGCTCTTGCCTGGAAACTTGCACAAAGTAAAAAAGTCAAAAGGATTTTTATAGGCCCGGGGAATGCCGGGACCGTAATTTTAGGAACAAACCTGGTGATGGATCCTGAAAACTTCCATGAGGTTAAGAAGGCTGTTTTAGAAAATAAGATTGATATAGTTATTGTTGGCCCCGAAGCTCCACTTGTTGAGGGAATACATGATTTCTTTCTGAACGACAGCACTCTTAAAAATATCCCCGTAATTGGTCCTGACAAATCTGCTGCCCGTCTGGAAGGAAGCAAGGATTTTGCAAAAGCATTTCTTACCCGACATGAAATACCTACTGCCGCTTATAGAAGCTTTGACAGGTCATCCTTGAAGGATGCTCCCGGTTTTCTCAGAACACTTAACCCTCCGTATGTTATTAAAGCAGATGGTCTTGCCGCCGGGAAAGGAGTACTGATCATCTATGACATTCATGAAGCAGAAAGAGAGATAGAAGCAATTCTGAGCGGTAAGTTTGGAGCTGCGGGACATAAAGTCGTAATTGAGAAGTTTCTTAAAGGGATTGAACTGTCGGTATTTATTATTACTGATGGTATTTCATATAAATTATTACCAGAGGCAAAGGATTATAAAAGAATAGGAGAGGGCGATACCGGTCTTAATACCGGGGGAATGGGAGCAGTTTCACCTGTCCCGTTTGCTGACCACATCTTTATGGAAAAGGTAAAGAGCCGGATAATCGATCCGACTATGAAGGGATTATCGGAAGATGGAATTGTATATAAAGGATTTATTTTCTTCGGTCTGATAAATGTCGAAGGTGATCCTTACGTAATTGAATATAATGCCCGGTTGGGAGACCCTGAAACGGAGGTAATCATACCAAGAATAAAATCGGACTTCTTCGATCTGATCGAAGGAGTGGCTAAAGGGGACCTGGCATACAGGAAAATCGAGATTGATGAAAGATTTGTTACAACAGTCATGATGGTCTCAAGAGGTTATCCGGGTGATTATGAGAAAGGGAAACCCATTCAGGGATTAGACCTTACGAAGGAAAGTGTAGTGTTCCATGCCGGAACAAAGAGAGCAGAAGATAAAGTTGTTACTTCAGGAGGGCGTGTTCTTGCAGTCACTTCCTGGGGGACTACAATGAAAGAGGCACTTGAGATGTCTTATCGAAATGCAGGTTTATTAAACTTCGAAGGCATCAGTTACAGAACAGATATTGGATTTGATTTATAGTTAAATGCTCTTACGATTATTCAAAGGAACCGGTCCCGGAGTGATTTTTCTGATTATAGTTACTCTTATTGCTGTCTGGATCAGTGCATTTCTTATTCCCGAAATAGATTCCGTATTTCATTATGAGACAGATCCAATGCCTCTTTATGGCCTTTTAAAGCAGGTAATTGGCAATAATCATATTTTGGGAATGATTCTTTCCTTTTCCATGGTTTCCCTGATGGCATTCTTTCTTGTAAATTTCAATACAACCGTTTTTTTTATTAATGAAAGGACTTATCTTCCTGCATTGATTTATATTTTATTTGGCGGACTTTTTCCACAATATCAGCTCTTGAATCCGGTTCTCCCGGCATCACTTTTTCTTATGCTGGCAATCATAAGAATAATGGAAGGTTACCGCAAACCCGGAACTGCATACAATTTTTTTGATGCTGGTATTCTTATAAGTACAGGCAGCCTCTTTTATGCCAATCTCATCTGGTTTGGGCTGTTGATTATAATAGGAATTGCATTGCTCAGAACAGGTAACATGGGCGAAATTGCAATTTCCATCCTTGGACTGATAACACCATATCTCCTTGTTTTTGGTTTGTATTATGTTATCGGGAAAGATTTGAAGGCTCTTTTATCGCTGGTGGAAGATAATCTTTTCGCCAGATCAGCGGGTTATCTCTTCCCACGATTGACTGTGGTTGCCTTGATCTTTACCGCTATTATCATGCTTGTAAGTATTGCATATTTGTTTATGTTTATAAACACTAAAAAGATAAAATCACGCAAGACATTTTTCCTGCTGATATGGGTGTTTGTTATCTCGATAGGAGTTTACTTTGTTCTGCCTTCGGTTTCAGTCGAAATAGTCTGGCTTACAGGGATCCCTGTAAGCTATTTCCTGACGCATTATTTTGTATTTGTTAAAAAGAAACTGGTACCTGAAATATTTTTTTCTGTACTTTTTATTCTTATTTTACTGATACAGATTTGGTACCTGAAGTGATGGGATTATTTTACCATCGAAACAACCCCTACACCTGATCCCTGTTGCCCATTAGTAAAATCATAATGGAGCTGATATATTCCGCTTTTATTGCATATAAAATCAACGTAAGGATATGTCTTGCCGGTTTTCTGATCGAATGATGATAGCACTACTTTATTGGCATCGTCTTTAATATTAAGAATAAGCTGACCCTTTGAATCCTCGGTATTGCACATCGAGAACCGGTATTTAGTATTTTTCCAGAGCGACATATTAGCTTTGAATCTGAGTTCACTTTGGACAGCAGCTTTCCCGAGCTGGATTCTGAAATCTTTCAGATATTTGGTGTTGGTCCCGGCGTTCATGACGCAGTTACTTACAAACGGATCCGTTGTCTGTCCAAAAGACAGAAACCCGATTGTAAGCAAAAATGAAAGTGTGATAATATGTTTTTTCATCATATTATAATTGATTTTATTGGTATGATGCCTGCCTGTCGGCAGACAGGAAACTCGCATGTTTATATTTTTATTGTTATAAAGTTTATGTTTGCAAAACATGCTTGGTTCATATCAATTAGTTAAAATTAGCCTGTTCCTGATATTTTTGGTAATCTCAATAATACCTTCAAGCTGTTCTTTAGACATTTCAACAACACTTGTCTCAGTTTGAGTAATAACAAGTCCTCCGTCTTTTTCGACACTAACAGGATCCCCCTGAGTATAGGTTATTCTAACGTCCCGGTACTTTTCTTTAATATCCTGGAGGTTTTTGCAAAGGTTGGAGAATTCTGAATCACGATTGCAGTAAGGGCTGATCAGAAGAAGAAGATCATTCAAAATTATCTTCTGTTCACCAATCCTGTCGCTGAGCATTTTATCAGGGGATTGGCTTACAACCTGGGTAGCAAGATATTGACCTTCAATCCATACACCTATTATCATAAGGGCGGAAAGTTGCCCGCGATCATTGCCTCTCAGATAATTATCTATCTTAGTATAGGAGTCAATTGAAATGAACAGGAGGGAGTCGAGATTTGATTTATTCTGTGATAATCTTTTTATCGATTCGAAATCAAAAAACTGACCAACCTTAATATCTTCAGCAAGCTTTCTGATAGAAGAAAGAACATCCAGGGAAGAACCGGTCTTTTCATACATGTTCAGATACCCGAGGTCAGCACCAAGAATACCCAGTTTGAGCGCTTTGCCAAAATTTGTGCTTTGTTTATTAGCATCTATTGATGTAGCAAGGTAGTTTTGTGAGAAAGGGACTTCTAACATCTGAAGAAGATTTGCAATCTCAACTGGCGATGAGATGTTCCTTGAAATGTCTGCTATTGCCTCAGGGCTTAATTTTTCAGCTTCAGAAACAGGAACTGAATCAGCCTCGGGAAAAACAAACTCGCCTGTTTTGTTTGATGAATTTCTGCATGAGAAGAATACAAACACAACAATTAATAATAGAAATACTCTTCCTTTCATACAGGATGATGTATAGGTTAATACAAAAGTACAAAAAAACAGATTAACAATGTATTAAATATCTATTTTCGAAATTTAAAATTTTCAAAAAACCGGACGGCTCTTCCCAGCAACTCATAATAAAGTACCAGATAAAGTAATACGGTGCTTAAAAGAACTAAAGAAATATTGAATACAAAAGTGTCTGTTTTTATTCCAAAAATATATTTTGCAGGTGCATAGAAATGGGTTCTGAAATTAAGGAATCCTTTCTTGTAAGGGTTGAGATATATCGGATCAGTATTCTGTACGAGGGAATTATTATAAACAAGAATTTTTTTACGTTCGTAAGGTTTTGTAACAATCTCTAAAAGTTTATAATTATAATAGTCATTTTCAAGCTTCTTAAGTTTTATATCATTCATGTTATAAAAACTATCCCTTCTGTCATTTGCTGAATTTGAGATTTTGCTGAATACTAAATCCAGTCTGTCGAGATATTTTGTAAGAGAATCAGCAATTCCCGGATTAAATTCATATGGTGTCAGATCAGTCAGATAGTTAAATTCAGGGACATTGTTGACGGTGGCCATTTTTATCAATTCATTTTTGAGAAGCTGAAGTTTGCTGAATTGACGGGTAGATCTCTTAAGAAAAAGGTCATCCCTGTTCCCGATATTTTTAGGATTACTCCTGTATTCGAAAAGTGTGGTTTCGAGTGCTTCGCGCAATGCTTTAATTCTGTGAACCTTATTGAAATCAGCTTCACTGATCTTTTTTTGAAGTATAAAATATGTTTCTTTGTCTTTGTTGTATTCAACTTTGCTGTATCGGTTATCCTTAAACTGAGTCACAATAAGCGCTTCATAAGTCCACCTTGTCGGCATCAATTCAGCAATCAGGGGAACTTTATCAACATTACCTATCTTCCTGTTCAGCTTGTCAAAGGGGAACATGGCACCACTGAGTACCATCATTGGTATTATTAAAAGAGGTATTACAATGTATATAGTTATAGCCGAATTAAATGAAGCTGATATATTCAGCCCCAGCATATTGGCACAAAATGCAGTTGTAAAAAGCGCCAGCCAGTAATTGAAATACATACCTTTTATTGCGAGAATGGGGTTAGCAATCATTACAAACAGTAACGTCTGTAAAGCAGATATGAATATTAAAATTGCAATTTTTGATAAGAGATAACTGGTCCGGCTAAGATTAAGGAAGTGCTCCCTTTTAAGAATTTTTCTGTCACGGAAAATCTCCTCTGCACTGATAGTCAATCCAAGGAACAGAGCAACAATCAGGCTCATAAAAATATAGATGGGGATATTTTCATTTTCTGAAAAAATGTAAATATCAGAGTTGGGGTCCGGAATATATCTGATTATAAAAGAAAGAACAAATCCCAGAATCGGTGCTTCCAGTATAGTGAGCATAACATATTGACTGTTAGCTATTTTACTCTTAAAGTCTCTGGAAAAATAAATCAGGAACTGTTTAAGGATACCTGGCCTCTGGAGATTCCTGTGAGGTGGCTCCTTAACATCAGTTATCCGGGTAAATGGATGTTTTGAATTAAAGGTATTTGACCATTCCTTTGGTTTGACTTTCCGTTTTTCAGTATATTTCCCAAACTCATCAACAACCTGAGTTTCAATTATATTAAATATGGTTTCAGGATTGACGTTACCGCAGGAGGGGCACTCTCCCTGCTTGGAATTGATTTGAGCATTAAGAGTCTTAAAATAGATTACCGAATCGACAGGATTGCCAAAATATGCCATACAACCCCCCTGATCGAGTATGATAACCTTGTCAAACATCTTGAATATTTCAGATGATGGCTGGTGAATGACTGTAAATATCAGTTTCCCTTTTAAAGTAAGATCGCGGAGAAGGTCCATCAGGTTTTCAGAATCTCTCGATGAAAGGCCTGATGTAGGCTCATCAAGAAACAGGACTAAAGGTTCTCTGATAAGTTCCAATGCAATATTCAATCTTTTTCTTTGTCCTCCGCTGATCACTTTGTTAAATGGAGAGCCAACTTTAAGTTTTCTTTTCTCGAGCAATCCGAGATTTGAAAGGGTATGATCAACCAGTGCAGTGAGCTCTGCTTTGGTTTTATCTCTAAAGCACTGACAGGCAGCAAAATAGAGATTTTCAAATACAGTGAGATCCTCAATAAGCAGATCATCCTGCGGTACATATCCAAAAACTCCCTCAAGTGCTTTATTATTATTAATTATATCTAATCCGTTAATTTTAACACTACCGGAGGTTGGCTTTTGAATGCCACTCATCAGGTTCAGCAGAGTTGTTTTCCCCGAACCACTTGCTCCCAGAATACCAATAAGCTTCCCCTCCTCAATTGAAAAATTGACATTGTCAACTGCGGCTTGACCCTCCCGGAAATTAAAGGAGAGATTTTCGACGGTGAATGAAATTTTGTGTATAATTATATTGGAAAGAAAGCTGGAACTAATGTCACTATAGTAAATTGCATGTCCCTGTTGTGATTTTACCGAACCTCCTTTTGCAAAAGTATAGACATGCCCTGATTTTATTGGAAGGCCGTTAAGATATAACTGATCACTTGAAATATACTTGATAAAATAGAGGTCAACACTTGCAACCCTTAAAATGAAAATTTTTGTACCCTGGTAACCGGTCAGCATTCTATTGCACAAATCACACTCTTCATCTCCGGGGCTGAGAACAAGGATTGCCGGGTTTTTGAGGTTTTCAGGATTGTCATTCTTCACGAACTGCTCTGTCACAGCAAATTCATCGGGGGATATTTTGAAAACTTCAGCTACAGTATTTATTATGTTCATCCTCTGAAGCGTGAACTGACGGTCAGCATTTACCAGTTCGTACAGTCGAATCAGAACAACAACTTTTTGTTCCTGGTTAAGAGTGCGGTTGATCTTTTTGCATATACCAAGTATCTTAACTGAGTCTTTTACGGAGGGAGCAGAAGGCTCTTTTACAAATGACCTTTCCATGACCGGTCCCGCATGCTCATCAAAAAGAGCCAGGTATTCATTAACGATTTCTTTGGTCAACTGTTTGTTCAGAAAGTCGGAAACATACTCACGCTCATTCATAAGTATCCCTCCGTCCTGTTTCACAACCAGGGCAAACAATTCCATTAATGCCTTGAGAATCTCTTCACTCATAAATTAGCTGTGATAATCTGCATTCAGAAAAACCGAAGTTAGAAAAAAACTACCTCTTTTTAATGATTGGCTTAACAAATTTTCTTTCAATCCAACCGGGAACAAGTAAAGCCCCGATAATAAGATAAGGATAATAGCTGATTATTCTCCAGATAATAGCTATTGCAAGAGATATACTCCCGGCTATTAACGGATCGGCAGGTATCTGATCTGAAATATAGCGGCTAAGGATCAGTTCAGCAAAGCCACTTCCTCCCGGGGAAGGACTTATTATCATCATTATCCATGTAACAAGTTGCCTTGCGAAGATCAGAAAATGGTCGTTGATAGTAAAAAAAGCGACAATTATTGCATTTACAACCCAATACCTAGCTGTCCATGAAAGAAATGTTGCTGTCATAGCTTTTAACCAGAATGAAAGTGGTCTCCTCTTCAATTCATGTGAACTTTCGACAATATCATCACCGGCTCTGACTGCAGCTTCATGCCATCTTCTTAATAAAGGGAGTTTGAAAAATTTTATTATTAGTTTTCTTATCCCTTCCGGGTTGAAAAAAAGGCCATATCCTACCAGGATAACCCATACGAAAATAATGCTGTATCCTATAGCTGAAAAGAGGATAAGTTCATTCAGGAAAGAAATCCCTGTACCCTGAAGTGATGTTGTAAATAGTACATCTCTTCCAACCAGAAGAAGGATTAATGGAAGCATGACCACAAAATAAAGTTCATCGAGAAACGATGTGGCCAAAACAACTGAAGTGCTTCTTCCTACAGTCATTCCTTCCTTGTGAAGGAAAACAACTGCAACAGCTGTCCCACCAACTGTTGAGGGTGTAATTGCAGAAGTGAATTCCCAAAGCATAATTACCCTGAAGGCTTGTCTCCATGTTAGATCTTTGTCAGATAATATCCTTATTCTGATCATATATCCAAGGTCCCTGCAAATCATACATAACCAGGCAATTAAAAGCCAGAATACAGATTTCCAGGTGAAGACTAGTTTACTAAGGACTTCAGTATTTATCTCTCTTGCGATAAACCAGCCAACAACAGCCAGTCCCAGAATTATCGGCAAAATTATTTTACCGGGCTTGAGTTTGCTTACAAGATGATAATGGCTGTCCTGAGTCATCCTATGGAGGTTTTCTAGAGCTTAGCTAAAACGATAAAGATGAAAAATTTTTAATTCAAATGCAATTAATTGATTCAGGATGGTAGTAGAGACAGGTCTCAGACCTGTCTCTGCACATTCCGGTTGAAACATCATAATTTACCATTCTGCAATATATCTGAACCACTCTGCATCTTTTATTTTTATTCAGGCAATTCAGTCTTTTACTTTGATCTGATTTTATTGTTTAACCATAAAAAATAAAAAGATGAAAAAGTTATTAATTCCATTCATTGCAGGAGCTTTAATATTCTCAGGAACTGTTTCTCCTGCCATTTGTTATGGTCAGAGTCAAAATGCTGTAGTAAATAAGTATCTGACAGAATTGCCTCATGGCAAAGTTACAGATGATGGGAAACTGCAAAAATACAGGATGACAGCAGTTTATACCAACAGGGACCTTTATGGAAACTTTACCGGAAAACAAAAAGTATCCGGCGATTATACACGGGGCCTCGAAAATGGATTCGTTACCTGGAATAACATCTTTATCTCCGGGTCAAACAATTTTTCAGAACCTTTCCCGGCCGGGACAAAGCAGGAATATATGGAGAACTTTAAATATGTTCCTTCTTCTAATATGGTAGAGGAGAAGGAGGCTTTTAAAAATTTTCCTTCATCTCCTGAGAATATATATGCAAGAAATCTTATATGGGACATGATGTCCTTTGAAATATTTGCCTGGAATTACTTTGACTCTCTGAAATTAAACAAAACGTACATAATACCCGATATCTCTGGCCAGTTCGATATGGCTGAGATTGGCAAATATTCTCATAATAAAATATTTTTATCGTGGAAAGGAATATCTGAAATAAATAATGAATTATGTGCGGTAATCGATTTCAATGCCCTTGATAATATAGTCGAATTGACAATGGACATAATCAAATCAAAAGGGACAGAACAATATTGGGGAACTATTCTGGTCTCGCTTAAGACGAAGAACATCGAACAGGCTATCATGTATGGGGGGACTATCCAGGAGATTGAGATTAATGGGATGAAAGATAAATTTCTGGTTAAGACAATCAGAGAACTCGAGCTTAACAGAATTCAATAGGAACTATTAAATTTGCTGATATGAAAGCACCTGCCCTGTACGACTTTATGAATCTGCGTAAACCTGTTTCGCATATAGCCTATTTTGTATTATCACTAATCGTAACCATAATTATCAGATTCACCGGAAAATTCCCGGACTCTTTCCTAATTTACATAAGTTTATTTATCCTGATGTTTATACAACTGGAAGTGTTTATCTATTTTGGTAACAGGTTATTCGCAGATTTAAACTTCGACAAAAGCCCGAAGGAAATTACCCGGATTATACTTGTCCGGTTTACGATTTTTTTAATAGCATGCCTTGCAATTTCAATGATTCTTTTTATCCTGGTGCAATATTTTGGGCTTTGGATAAAAGGAGAAGATTTCTCGAAAGTGCTCTATAATTTCATCCATTATGAGTTCCGTGGATGGTTCAAATCAACAATATCAGGATTAACTGTGGGTGCTATAATATTTATTGTTTTACTTTGGCAGACATCTTTAAGAAGGGAGCAAAAACTTCGGGAAGAGAATCTGATTTTTCAGAATGAGACACTTAAAAATCAGGTCAATCCACATTTTCTGTTTAATAGTCTGAATACAATATCCTCATTGATAGCTTCTCATCCTGAAACTGCCGAAAGGTTTATAAGCAGGTTATCTTCAATTTACAGGTATATTCTTGAGAATGCACATAAGGATAAAGTTCCGCTTCAGGCCGAACTGGCATTTATCAGCGAGTATTATGATCTTCATAAAGTAAGGGATGAAGAAAAAATAGTGCTCAACATAAATACCCCCGATGCTGACAAGTTTGAGATTCTTCCTGTTTCACTTCAGATTCTGATCGAGAACGCTATCAAGCATAACATGGCTACACGGGAAAGCCCATTAATTATTTCAATTTATATTGAAAAAAAGCATGTTATTGTAAAAAATAATCTGCAGAAGATGGCAGTACAACTGAAATCAACTAAAATCGGACTTAAGAATCTTGCAGAACGGGTCAGACTTATTTCCGGAAGTGATCTGATTATTGAAGAGACAAATAATTATTTCATTGTTAAAGTACCTTTATTATAATGAAAATTCTGATTGCTGAGAATGAAATACCGGCTTCCGAAAGGATTGTCAGGATATTGAAAAAAATTGATAAATCTATTATTGTTCTGGGTGTTGTTGAGACTGTCGAAGAAGCTATAAACAGGTTACAGGAGAATCCACAGCCGGATCTGATCCTTATGGATATTCAGCTCGATGACGGACTTTGTTTTGAGATTTTTGAAATAATCAATGTTGACACTCCGGTGATTTTCACTACGGCTTACGATGAATACACACTCAAAGCTTTCAAGGTAAATAGTGTAGATTATCTCCTAAAACCAATTGAAGAAGAGTCGCTTAAGTCAGCTCTCGACAAATTTAAAAAACTTTATGCTGACAAAGATCCATTTAAGAGAGATTTCAAACAGCTCCTGAATGAGTTCAGGAATCAATATAAATCGAGATTTCTTATTAAGATTGGTGATAAGTACAGGTCGGTGCCAACCCGGGAAATCAGCCATTTTCACATATGCGAAAGGAATGTCTTTCTGACTGACTATCAAGGTAAAGACTATGGTGCTGATTATTCTCTTGAACAGTTACAGAGTATCCTCGATCCTCGTAAATTCTTCAGAATTAACCGTGAATGTATTATCAATATCGATGCAATTGCACTAATGCACAGTTACTCTTCGAGCAGGTTACAGCTGACTTTAAAGGGTATTGAAAAAAGTGATCTTTTTGTTGTGAGCCGCGATAAAGTTGCCCTTTTCAAGAGATGGGTCGATAGATAGAATTCTTGTTGTTACCTGAATTTTTTTCAATTAATTTATCAGAGCCGATTTTAAATTTATTTATTAAATAGAAAAATACTAAATTTATGTCTGGATCTCAAATCTTGAATTCTATTAATAATTAGAAAGCAAAATCATGAAAAAGTTACTCGTAATCATTCTTAGTTGCCTTATTACAGGCATCGCTACTTCACAACAGACCACGAAAGATCTGCGTAAAGACCTTAAGGATAAAGCTATCAGAGAAGCCCGGAAAGAAGCAAAAAAGATGGAAAAAGCCGGTTGGTCAGTTGCACCCGGATCAATCCCCCTGTCAAAAGTGCTCGAAAATACCTGGATGAAACAGGTAACGGTCGACGACAACGGAAATGTCAGATATATTTATGCCGATGGCAATGCTGTTGCTGAGACCAAATCAGTTGCTGAAATGCAGGCCATTGAACTTGGGAAACTGCAACTTGCAGGATTGATACAAACCAATATGAGCTCACTGATCTCTGCCAATATAGGGAATGCCCAGCTTTCTACACAGGAAGCTGCATCCGTTACAGAAATTGTACAATCGGCCAAGAACATTATTGCCATGGAACTGGGCTATGTTGATCCTTCTTTCAAACTATTAAAGAATATAGGAAAGGACAAGATTGAAGTTCAGGTCAGGCTTTTCTACGATACAAAACAATCGCTTGAAATAGCTAAGAAAGTTGTCCGTCAGGAACTGAAGGATAAGCTTAAGCTTAATGAGGAAAAGCTGGAAAAAATAATGGGCATTAACTAAGCTGGACCTGTCACTTACTAAACCTCATTTGCATCCCTTTCGTAAAAAGGTGTGCAGTTTCATTTAAACTTTCCAAAATTATGAAGAGAGTTTTTTTGTTTCTTTTATTGACTAGTGGTTTTCAGTTATTCGGACAGGAAAACATAGCAGATCTCCTGGCAAAAAAAGGTACCGGAAAAAATACATTTGCGGTAATCATTGCTAATGAAGATTACCAATCATACTCCAGTGTATATGTTGAAAATGAAGAACTTGCCATTTATCAGGCAGAAAGGTTCCAGCAGATGCTTATCAAGAAATTGGGGGTCCTTCCGGAAAATATTGCTTTATACCCCGATGCCGTAAACACGCACATTAAGCTGGCTATTGCAAAACTTCAAAAGAGTATTCCTCAAAACTCAAATCTCATATTTTATTACCGTGGAAAAACATTTACCGACACAATGACCGGAGAGCTATACCTTATCCCTGTTGATGTATCGGATGATGAAACATTCTTCATGTTCGGATTAAAAGATTTGTGCACACGACTTAATACAATAAATAAGAAGGGTACTGATATTTTCATTGATTGTCTGCCTACAGGCAGATCTGGCATTAACTGCATGATTGACAATGGATTTGAGAAGGGAGCAATTCCGGTTTCAGCAATTAGCAACATGGCTCTGTTTAATCTCAGGCCTCCGGAACCCTTAGACGAAAAAAACCCGTCAATCCCATTGAGCGCCCAAAAACCTGAGATTATAATAACAGAACCTATTTTGAAAGTGGTTGAGACAGACGGGTTATCTGCTATTATAAGAGGAAGAGTTGAATCGGACTGCAATATTGAAGTCATTTCCGTTAACGGGCAGGAGGCACATTACCTGTACGACGGATCATTTATGGCAAGGGTTAATCTTGAAGAAGGAGAAAACAAAATTGCAATCGAAGCAAAGAACTGCGCTGGATGGAGCAGGGATTACATCAGTTTTATCACCCCGGTTGCTCCACCAGGTGAGACAGCTAAAGTACCAAATGATTCTTCTGTAACCGGTGAATTAAAAGAAACCGGAAAAAACTTTGCAATAATCATCGGCATAAGTCTATACCCGGACCCGATAATACCTGATCTTTTCTATCCTATCAAAGATGCAATGAGGGTAAAGGAGGTATTAATAGCCAACTACACTTTCGAAACAAATAATGTTTTACTGCTTGAAAATCCCCCAAAAGAGAGAATAATCAAAACGCTTGATTCTCTGACCAGGGTAATCACCCCTGATGATAATCTTCTTATCTTTTATGCAGGTCATGGCACCTGGAATGAGAAATCGAGCATGGGATACTGGCTTCCCTCAGATGCTGCAGCAAAGATATATGATAATTGGTTAATGAACAGTATTATAACGAGTTATGTAAGTCAGTGTAATGCCAGACACACATTGGTCATTGCCGATGCATGTTTTGGAGGTAGTATTTTCAGGACACGCGCATTTAAGAGTGAAGAGGAAAAGGCAATTTCTGAACTTTACAGCAAAACGAGTAAAAAAGCAATGACAAGCGGGGATCTTACAGAAGTGCCTGATAAGAGTGTTTTTGTGCAGAATTTTATTTTTTTACTTTCGGAAAACAAGGATGACTATCTATCTTCCGAAAAACTATTTTTTAACATAAAACCTAAAGTTGTTAATACTATCGACCTTATACCTCAATTTGGGATTATCAAAAATGCAGGTGACCAGGGTGGTGATTATATCTTTTTCAGAAAATAGATAACTTATTTTGTAATAGTAATATCTACTATTGCAACTTGCACATTGTCTCTGCCAATACTGCGGTAAGAATTCAGCCACCGCTGAAAATCTTCTGAATTTAATGATTTTGGCAAACGGTATCCCCCGGCATATTCTTTTTTATCCAGCATCTTTTCAGAAACATCTTTTAAGGAAGGTTTATTCAGAGGTTTTTTGGAGAATATAATAAATAACCGGTTCATATCCTGTGAACTGTTTGAATAGAGCTGATAGATATCGGGAATGATTTTTTTACCCGGGAAATAGTCAAAATCAGGTATCTCTGAAAACAGGATATATTTTTTATCTGCTTCCACAGGTACTCCTCCTTCAAACTCAGCCGGCATTGTACTATATGGATAGAGGCATTGGGTTTGTGTTCTTTCATCAAGATAAACTGTGATAAATCCACTTCCCGGGGAGGAGAAGAATAGATAAAGATTATCATTATTTTTAAATGCAGTTGTTTTGCATTTCTCATCGGGGCATGCCAGGGGGAAAGAGGTAAAATTAACCGGTGGGGTAACTATTTCACGAGCCATTAACTCGATATCACACCTGATTTCCAGAACTTTCTCTTTCTTCCCGTCAACGGTTTTAAAACCTTCTATGTCGGTAAACTTCTTATCAACTACACGCTGAACCTCTC
>Ga0315273_10003312_pt1 | contig 19373 bp, 5 predicted proteins | sample YL17G02_0_MG_FD_205753 | JGI IMG/M metagenome (GOLD analysis project Ga0315273, IMG submission 205753) | Sediment microbial communities from Yellowstone Lake, YNP, Wyoming, USA - YL17G02_0 | ecosystem: Environmental > Aquatic > Freshwater > Lake > Sediment | place: USA: Wyoming | collected...
CGCCCGCGGCGGCGGGTGGACCACGGAGTCGACTCGGAGGCCGGCGGCGCAACCCTGGCGGCGTTGCTGCGCCAAGGGCGTTGTGGCACCGTGCCACAACGGCCCCCGTGCCAGGCGGGGGTGGGGTATGCCGTTGTCGGCGTGAATTCGCTGCGCAGCAAATGCGAAAACCCTTCCGACGGATTCGTCGCAAGGGTTTCCGCGCCATCAACGGGCGATTTATGCCGGTGGTGGCGGATCCGGCCAACCCGGAGCCAGACGGCGCAACACGGGGCGGCCGGGCGCCAACGGGGCACCACCCAAACGAAATCGCGGGCCCCTCCTGGCCACTATTCCGGCGGGTTGATTGGCCTCACAACGTCTTTAGTATCAGTGGCTTAACCAGGTACGCTTAGCCGGTGCGCGGTACGCACTCCAGGGCATGTTCCCCACCTTGTTGGATCTGGTCGGCTTGTCGTTGGTCTTCGCCCAGGGTTCGCCTTAGATCGCCGGCATTTGCTTGGCGCGGGGGCAGTCAGCCCGCCGGCAGAACTGACTCAAGCGCAACCTGGCAGAGATCGAGGCGGTTTCGCGGGTTGCGAGGTTCGGCGAAGAGTTTTGGCTGAACCAAGAGCAGCTCGTCGAGGTCTGCATGCTTAGCAGTGCGCCGCGGGCAGCGGACGTCCGCGAGGCTGTGATCCACATGGCCATGGGTGTCGTCCGAGGCCAACTCGTGCCGATGTCGAACGACTCTATCCGGGTGAAAGCTGAACTGGATCGGCTGCTGGGTAGAGCGACGGCAGCCGAAGGCAGGACGATGTGAACGCGATGGATGAGATCCGATTCCAGGACGAAGAGACTGGCATCATCCTGGTGGCCGCGGTGCGGCAGGAGTTCGACGACGGCCAGCCCCGGGTGCGGGACCTGGACCTGGGCGAGTGGCTGGGGTATGCCGACCCCGTTTCTATCCGATTGGCGATCAGGCGGAACAAAGCAGAGGTCGAGGCTCTGGGAATTGTTTTCAGCCTGAAAACAATTCCTGAAGGCGCCGGCCGCCCCGGCGAGGAGTTCTGGCTGACCGAGGATCAGGCCATCGCGGTCTGCCAGTTGAGCCAGACGGCGCGCGCCGGCCACGTCCGGACCATGCTGCGCCGGATGTTTGTGGAGTACAGGAAGGGATCGCTGGTGGCGGTGTAAGCCATGAACATTCCCACGCAAATCGACCTCCGGTCAGTGGGTAGCCTCCTGCCCAACGCTCGCAACTCGCGGACGCATTCCGACGAGCAGGTGGCGCAGATCGCGGCCAGCATCAAGGAGTTCGGGTGGACGAACCCGGTCCTGGTGGGCGCGGACGGTGTGATTATCGCCGGTCACGCCCGGGTGCTGGCCGCCCGCAAGCTGGGGATGGACGAGGTTCCCGTCATCGCGTTGGCGCACCTGACGCCGGCGCAGCGCCGCGCTCTCGTAATCGCCGACAACAAACTGGCGCTGAACGCGGGATGGGATGAGGAGACGCTCCGTGCGGAGATGGCATGGCTCGATCAACCTAAATCCGGCAGTTCCCGGCGTCAAATCCCGCTATCACCTGTATCCGCAAGAATTTACAAACAAAGCACTTGTCACCCGGAAGGTGATCTACGGAGCAGTTGGATCTGAGGCAAACAAAGGGCGAGTCTGCGCTGGCAGCGACCGAACTGCCGGATCTAGGATCAAAGCAACCATGAGAAGATCGCATGACCTCCGCACTTTGATAATAGGTGGAGCTATCCAGAGTCGTGTGCGCGGCGATCGACAATCGGCACACGCGCGAGACTAGCGGCGGCGAGGAGAGCAAGTCCCGATGCGGCGTCGCCATAGCCGTGGTTGGCCTGGGCTGCCACCTTCCTCCCGATGAAGTCACGGTGCTTGACCCCCGGCAGCGATTGCCGCTCGAGTGCAGTTGGAAGGCGATTGCGGTGGACGCCGCCGGTTCTGACTCCCTGGTGGCGTTTCACCCGGCCTGCCAGGCGCTGGGCAACGAGGACCGCGCGGCAGTGCCGGCGGGCGGAGGCAACGTGCCGCTTCGGCCGGAGCGGTTCGGGCGCCTGTCCACGATGGTACTGCCCGCGCCCGGCCGTCGCGGCCAGCCTTTCGAGGCGTCCGCGAAAGGATATGCGCGCGGCTGGGGCGGCGGCAGCCTGAGCGCAGCCAGCGCCGCGGGGCAGGAGACGGTGATCCGCCAGGCCCTCCACCGGGCCGGGTTCTGGCCAGCCCAGGTCGGCTACGTCGAAGCGCACCTCATCGAACGCCTGGCCGTGGCGGGGTCAACGGCGGCGGAACTGATTGAACCAGGTTTTGAATTCTCCGGAGCCTTATGACAAGCGCGGACCGAGACGACCTTCTGAAGAAAACCTTCGCGGCCCTGAATGCGGCCCAAGGCAGGATCGAGGAACTGGAGAGCGTGCGCAGCGAACCGGTCGCGGTGATCGGGATGGCGGGCCGGTTTCCGGGTGGCGCCAACGACCCCGACCAACTGTGGGACTTCCTCATGGCCGGAGGCGACGCCGCGGGTCCGGTGCCGCCCGAGCGCTGGGACGCGGCCCGGTTTTACGATCCCTCGCCGGATGCCTCGGGGAAGACCAACGCCGAGCGTGCGAATTTCCTCGCGGTTCCCGTCGATCTGTTCGACGCGCAGTTTTTCGCCATCTCGGCCAAGGAAGCCATCGGCCTCGATCCCCAGCAGCGCCTGTTGCTGGAGGTGACCTGGGAGGCCCTGGAAAACGCGGGGCTGGACCCTTCCGGCCTGAAGGGCAGCCAGACCGGCGTGTACGTGGGTATTACTTCGGACGACTACGCGCAGGCCCACCGCCACTCGGGCAAGCTCGAACGCATCGACGGGTATTCGCTGGCCGGCACCTGCATGGCGCCGGCGGCCGGCCGCCTCTCCTACACGTTCGGGTTCGAAGGGCCGTCGATGGCGGTGGATACGGCCTGCTCCTCCTCGCTGACGGTGGTGCACCTGGCCTGCCAGAGTCTGCGAAGCCGGGAATCGAACCTGGCGCTGGCGGCCGGAGTCAACCTGCTTCTCAGCCCCGCCTATTTCGTCGCTTCCACCAAGCTCGGCACGATAGCGCCGGATGGCGTCTGCAAGGCGTTCGATGCTTCCGCCAACGGGTACGGCCGGGGAGAAGGCTGCGGCGTGGTGGTGCTGAAGCGCCTGTCGGACGCCCGGGCGGCGGGAGACCGGATCCTGGGCCTGATCCGCGGATCGGCGGTCAATCAGGACGGCAAGAGCAACGGGCTGACGGCGCCCAACGGGCTGGCGCAGGAGATCGTCATCCGGCGTGCGTTGGAGAACGCCGGCATCCCGCCGGCCGCCGTCGGCTACATCGAGGCGCACGGCACCGGCACTCCGCTGGGAGACCCGATCGAGGTCGAAGCGATAGGCCGCGTCATGCAGGCTTGCCGGCCGCGCGAGAATCCGGTCCTGTTGAGCACGGTGAAGTGCAACATCGGGCACCTCGAGGCCGCCGCGGGCATCGCCGGGTTAATCAAAACCTTGCAGTGCCTGCGGCACGAAATGATTCCCCGGCACACGCGGATGCACACGCCCAGCCCGCACATTCCCTGGGACCGGTACCCCATTCGCGTGCCGGTCGAGCACACTCCGTGGCCGCGGCAAGGACAGCCGCGTAGGGCGGGCGTCAGTTCGTTCGGCTTCAGCGGGACCAACGCACACCTGATTGTCGAAGAGGCGCCGGCCGAAACGGCGCAGCCGCTCGCGGCCACCCTGCCCGCCGAGTACGTGCTGGCGCTATCGGCGCGCAATGCCGAAGCGCTGCGCCAGTTGGCGGAGCGATATGCCGGCCACCTGGAGAAGACATTGCACACGTTTGCGGAAATCTGCTCGACGGCCGGGGCCGGACGCAGCCATTTCCCGCACCGGCTGGCGTTGCGGGCCTCTTCCCCTGCCGAGTGCGCCGAGTCCCTGAAGCAATATCTCGCCGGTGAGCCTGCCTGGCGCGCATCGCGCAGCGAAGGGGCGGCGGGCCGGCCGAAGATCGCGTTCCTGTTCACCGGCCAGGGTTCCCAATACGCCGGCATGGGCCGGGCGTTGTATGAAAACCATCCGGTATTCCGGGAGGCCATCGACGACTGCGACGCGATCCTGCGCAAATACTGGGGCGAGTCCCTGGTGGAATTGCTCTACGGGCCCGCTCGGTGGCACGGCCTTCAGGCCGTGGATCTGCTGCAGCCGCATTACACCTGCCCGGCGATCTTTGCCGTCGAATATGCGCTGTTGCAGTTGTGGCGCGGCTGGGGCATCCAGCCGGATGTGGTGTGCGGTCACAGCCTGGGCGAGTATGCGGCCGCATACGCAGCGGGCGTGGTGGACCTGCCGCAGGCGCTCGAGCTGGTGGCGGCGCTGGGCCGGCTGCTCCAGGCTTTACCCGCCGGCGGCGCAATGGTCGCGGTCTCGGGCGGCGAGGCGCAGGTGGCGGCGATCATCGCCGGGTATCCGGACGTCGCTTTTGCCGCGGTGAACTCGCCCCACGACATTGTGATCTCCGGTCCGGCCGCGGACTTGTCCGCGCTGTCGGAACGATTCCGGGCCCAGGGCCTGCCAACCCACGCGCTGCGCGTCGCCCATGCGTTTCACTCTCCCCTCATGCGGCCGATGGTGAATGAGTTCGCCGCCGTGGCCCGCGGATTGATCTTCCGGCCCGCGACGACGCCGATGGTCTCGAGTATTTCCGGCAGGAGGGCCGCCGGCGACGAACTGGCAAGCGCGCGCTACTGGAGCCGGCAGGTGGAGACCACCGTGCGGTTCGGCGCGGCCGCCGCCACGCTGGCCGCCGACGGCGTCACGGTGTTTCTGGAAATTGGCGCCATGCCGGTTCTCAGCGCCCTGGCGCAGACCTCCATAGGCGCGGGAAGCCACGTTTTCGCGGGCGCGCTGAAGGCCGGCGATGCCGATTGGCCGCGCCTGATGGCTAGCCTGGCCGCGCTCTACACGTCTGGCGCGGAGATCGACTGGGCCGGCGTCTACAGACCCTGGCCGCAACGCAGAGTGACCGTGCCCGGGTATCCATTCCAGCGCAAGAGCTTCTATCTCCAACCCGTTTCGGATGCCGGCGCCGCCGCGCCGGCGCTGCCGGGCACTCCTCATCCGTACCTCGGATCCCGCATCGACTCGCCCGGCCTGAAGGAGAATGCCGCGCTCTATGAGGCACTGTTCACCTCCGGGCGCCCTGCGTTCCTTCGCGAACACCAGATCTTCGGCCGCATCGTCTCGCCGGCCGCGGCGCACATCTCGATGGCCATTTCAGCGGCTCGGGAATGGACCGGCAACGCCGCCGTCCAACTCGAGGACTTGGCCTTCACCTCCCCGCTGGTGGTGGGCGATGGCGAGTCGCGCCGGGTGCAGGTGCTGCTCGAATCCGGCGAGAACGGGAGAGCGGCGTTCCGCCTGGTGAGCCGCCCGGCGCAGGGAAAGCCAGGGGAGTGGCAGTCCCACTCGACCGCGTGCGTTGCCGCGCCGCAACCTTGTTCCGCCCCAACGGCCGAGCTGGCGGAACTCGCCCGGCGCTGCCCCGGCGTGATGGATCACGACGACTTTTACGCGCTGCTGACGCGCGCCGGTTACTCCACCGGGCCCAGTTTCCAGTGTGTCCGCACGATTCGCCAAGGTGAAAACGAATCGGTTTGCACGCTCCAGGCCGCCCGCGGGATGGAGGACGGCTCCATCCATCCGGGATTGATCGACTCCGTGCTGCAAACCGTGCTGCCCAGCTCGGCGGAAGCGATCGGGGCAATGCTCGCCGGCGGCAGCGTCCTGATTCCGTTCCACATCGGGGCGGTGCGGCTGGCAGGCGCGATGGATGGCGAACTGGTGTGCCACACGCGGGTGACGGTGGCGCCGGACCACGTCAAGAGCAACATTGTTGTATTCAACCCGCGGGGAGATCCGGTGCTCGAAATCCGCGATCTCCTGCTGAAACGGACGGACCGGGATACGCTCTATCGCGAGATGCGCCAGGACGATCGAAGCCTGCTGCATACGCTGCGATGGATCGAGAGCGCTGCCAGGCCCGCACCTGCGGAGGCGGACCACCAGACCGGATACGTCCTCTTCGGCGGCGATTCGCACGGATGCGGGCGGGCCATCGCCGGGCACATCCGGCAGCGCAACGCCGAGTGCCTGGTCGTCGCACCGCCTGAGTTCGACCCCGGAGCGCTCGCGGAACTGCTTTCCACCCGCGCGCGAGAGGGCCGGCCGACTCGGGTGCTGTATTGCGCAAGCCCCGAACCGTACGCCGCCACTTCACTTACGGCGGACCAACTGGAAGAACGCGAGAGGCTGCTCGTCGAGCCACTGCTCGCGCTGGCGCAAACCATCGGGCGCATCGACGGGCGGGACCGGGCGCGGCTCTGGGTCATCACCCAACGGGCGCAATCGGCGCTGCGCGACGATCCGGCGGTGGACCCCGCGGCAGCCGCGCTGTGGGGTTTCGGACGGGTGATCGCGCGCGAGTACCCGGAGTTCTGGGGCGGGCTGATCGACGTCGAGCGCAAGCCGGGCGACGGGTTCCCGCACACGCTGTTTTCCATTCTCGACCAGCCCTCGGGCGAGGACCAGTTCGCCATCCGCAAAGGCCGCCGCGTCCTGCTGCCCCGGATTGCGAAGTCCGCGCGCAAGCCGGAACCGGAGGGCCGGACCCTGCCGCCGCTTACCGCCGGCAGCGCCTGGTTCCTGGATGCCGGCCCGCGCAAGACGCTCGACAGCCTCACCTTCAAAACGCGGCAGCGGAAGGAGCCGGCGCGGGGCGAAGTGGAAGTCGAGATCCGCGCCACGGGGCTGAATTTCCGCGATGTGCTGAACGCCCTGGGGCAGTATCCGGGCGACGCGGGACCGCTGGGCCTGGATTCGGTGGGGACGGTCTCGACGGCCGGCGAGGGCGTCACCGGTTTCAATCCGGGCGACCCGGTGATTGTTCTGGCCACGCCGGGGTGCTTCGCCAGCCACATAACGGCCGATGCGCGGCTGGTGGTTCCCAAGCCGGCGGGCATGAGCTTCGAGGAAGCGGCCACGGTTCCCGCCACGTTCCTGACGGCCTGGTACGCGCTGCACGTCCTGGGCAAGATGCGGGCGGGCGATCGGGTCCTGATTCACGCGGCGGCGGGCGGTGTTGGACTGGCGGCCGTGCAACTGGCGCAAAAGGCCGGGGCGGAGGTGTTCGCCACCGCAGGCTCTCCCGAGAAGCGCGAGTATCTGGAGGCGCTGGGAGTCCGCCACGTCATGAGTTCCAGAACGCTCGATTTCGCGGCCCAGATCCAGGCGCTCACCAAAGGCGAAGGCGTGAGCATGGTGCTGAACTCGCTGGCCGGCGAGTTCATCGAGAAGAGCTTCGAGACGCTGGCGCCGCACGGCCGCTTCCTGGAGATGGGCAAGATCGGAATCTGGGATGAAGCTCGCGTCCGCGCGTTCAACCCCACGCTGGCCTATCATCCGTTCGATCTGGGCAGCCTGGCGCGGCAGGACCCGGAAATGTTGCCGCGGATGTTCAACGAGCTTCTCGCCCGGTTCGAGACCGGAAGCCTGCGCCCGCTCCCGCACTCCGTGTTCCCGATGCAAGACGCCGAAGATGCGTTCCGCTTCATGGCGCAGGCCCGGCACATCGGCAAGGTGGTCCTGTCGCGCGCCGAGGAGATCCGGCGCGAGCGCCCGCGGCGCATCGGGCCGGAGGCGACCTACCTGATTACCGGGGGTCAGGGCGCATTGGGTCTGCAGGTCGCCCGGTGGCTCTTCGAACAAGGGGCCAGGCGCCTGGTGCTGGCAGGGCGCGGTGAACCGGGGGCCGGAGCTCTTGGGGTCATCGAGGAACTGCGCGCGGGCGGCGCGCAAGTGATGATTGTCGCGGCCGACGTGTGCCTCCAGGCGGACGTCGTCCGAATCTTGGAAGCGATCCGCCAATCGATGCCGCCCTTGCGCGGCGTCATCCATGCGGCCGGAGTTCACGACGAGGGCATGATCCCGGACCAGGATTGGACCCGCTTTCGGAAGGTGATGGCGCCCAAGGTGCTCGGCGCATGGAACCTGCACCTGGCAACCCGACGCCTGGACCTGGATTTCTTTGTGTTGTTCTCCTCCATCTCGTCGATCCTCGGCAGCCTCGGCCACGGCAACTATGCGGCGGCGAATGCCTTCCTGGATGGACTGGCGGCGCACCGGCGCAAGCTGGGGCTGGCGGGGGCGAGCATCATCTGGGGACCCTGGGCGGAAGCCGGAATGGCCGCGGGGTTGAACCGGGAGTGGCTCTCGGCCCAGGGAATCCGGCTCCTGAAGCCGGACCGGGCGCTGCGCGCGCTGGGCACGGTGATCGAAGAGGGTGTGGAATCGGCGTTCGTCGCCGATATGGACTGGGAGGCCTTTTCCGTAAGCCTTGGGTTGGATCGCGCGGCCGGCATCTTCTCGGAACTCGCCTCGACGTCGGCGAAAGCCGCGCCCACGGTGGTTACGAAGGCCCAGGAGAAGAGTATTGCCGAGGAGGCGCGGAGCGTGCTGCCTATGGAACGCCGTGCGCTGGTGCGCAAACGGCTCCAGGAACTCGCGCGGCGGGTGCTGGGCTGCGACGAGTCGGAGCCGGTGGCCTGGGACCAGCCGCTGGTGGACCAGGGCTTCGACTCCCTGACCGCGGTGGACATGCGAAACCAGCTCGGCAAGAACCTGGGGTGCACGCTGCCGGCATCGTTGCTCTTCGACCACCCGACGCTGGATCGGATTGCCGAGTATCTGATCAAAGACATCCTGAAATTCGACGCCGAGATCTCGCCGAAGGCGACCGCCGAAGTGGCGGCGGACTCGCTTCTCGACGAACTGGACATGCTGGTGCGGTCGGCCTGAGATGGATCAACAGCCTGAAGGGAGATACCGGGAGACGCTCGCGAAGGCGTCCGCGAAAATCAGGCATCTGCTGGCGGAAAACGCGGCGCTCAAGCGCCAGGACCCCATCGCGGTCATCGGCGTGGGGTGCCGCTTCCCGGGCGGAGCCGATTCTCCCGAACTCTTCTGGGAATTGCTGGCCCGCGGCGGCGATGCCGTGGGCGAAATCCCGCGCGGCCGCTGGGACGTGGATCGCTATTACGACGCCGACGCCGAGGCGCCCGGCAAGATGTACACCCGCCAGGGAGCGTTTCTGAGCGACGTGGCGGGGTTCGACGCATCGTTTTTCGGCATCACGCCGCGCGAAGCCGAGTCCATGGATCCGCAGCAGCGACTGCTGCTGGAAGTCAGTTGGGAAGCCCTGGAGAACGCCGGACTGGACATTCGCAAGCTGCGGGGCGGCCGCACCGGCGTCTTCATCGGCCTGACCAACTACGACTACTTCATGGCCCACTTGTTTTCGGGCGACGCCGCGCGCATCACGTCGTTCTCGACGAGCGGAGTGATGCCGGGCACGGCCTCGGGACGTCTGGCCTACGTTTACGATTTCCGCGGACCCTCGATCGCGGTGGATACGGCATGTTCGTCCTCGCTGGTGTCGCTGCACCTGGGGGTGGAAAGCCTGGCGCGGCACGAATCCGACATGGCGCTGGCGGGCGGCGTGAACCTGCTGCTTTCCCCGGAAAGCTACGTGGCCCTTTCCAAGGTGAAGGCTCTGGCGGCGGACGGGCGCTCGCGGGTGTTCGACGATTCCGCGACCGGCTACGGACGGGGCGAAGGTTGCGGTCTGGTGGTGCTGAAGCGGCTCTCGGACGCACAGCGCGACGGCGACCGAATCCTCGCCGTGGTGCGGGGATCGGCCGTGAATCACGACGGGCGCAGCAACGGACTGACCGCGCCCAATGGCCTGGCGCAGCAAGCCGTCATCCGCAAGGCGCTCGAAATGGCGGGCCTCGAGCCAGACGCTTTGGACTACATCGAAGCCCACGGCACCGGGACCGTGCTGGGCGATCCGATCGAGTTTAACGCCATCCAGCAAGTGATCGCCGGCGGGCGTCGCGAAAGGCCGCTTCTGCTGGGCTCGGTGAAGACCAACATTGGCCACACCGAAGCCGCGGCGGGCATCGCCGGGGTGATCAAGCTGATCCTGGCTCTCGAACATCGGCAATTGCCGGCGAGCCTCCACTTCGATACGCCGAACCGGCATATCGACTGGGACGGGACGCCCATCCGGGTGGTTGCCTCGCCCCAGAGTTGGGAGCCGGGCGAGCGGCCGCGCGTGGCCGGCGTCAGTTCCTTCGGCCTGGGCGGCACCAATGCCCACGCGATTGTGTGCGAAGCGCCGCCGCCTGCCGTGCAGACGCCGCCGGACATGGAACGCCCGAGCCACATTCTGGTCCTGTCGGCGGCGAACGAAGACGCGCTGCAATCACTGTCGCAACGGTATTCGCGGCTGCTGGGCGAAGATCCGGAACCCGGCATTACGGACGTATGTTACACCGCCGCCTTGCGCGTCCCCCAGCGGGCGCGCTTCGCGGCTTCGGGCTCGGCGGCGGAAATCCGCCAGGCGCTCGCGGACCGGCGGCCGGCCCAACCGATTGAGCCCCGGGGGGGGCAGGGAATCGTGTTTCTGTTCAGCGGGCAAGGCGCCCAGTACGTCGGGATGGGGCGCGAACTTTATCGAACCCAGCCCGTGTTCCGCGATGCGCTGGATCGCTGCAGCGGCCTGCTCGAACCGGCGCTGGAGCGCCCGCTAATCGACCTGCTCTATGCCGACGACGCGGACGCGGCGGCGCTCGGAAGGACGGCGGTCACCCAGCCCGCCATCTTCGCCCTGCAATACGCGCTGACGGAACTGTGGAAGTCCTGGGGCGTGCGGCCCGCCGCCGTCGCCGGGCACAGCATCGGCGAATATGCGGCGGCTTACGCGGCCGGCGTACTCCCGTTCGAGACCGCGCTCCATCTGTCGGCCGAGCGGGGACGGCGCATCCAGGCGCTGCCCGCCGGCGGCGGCATGGCCGCGGTATTCGCACCCCTGGAGAACATTCGCGCCGCCCTGGCGCGAACCAACGGCGAGGTATCGCTGGCGGCCGTCAACACGCCGGAGTGTCTCACCGTCTCCGGCGGCGACGAGGCCCTGACCGAATTCCTCGCCACCCTCGATCGCGGGATCAAGTGGCAGCGGCTGGTGGTATCGCACGCATTCCATTCGCCGGCTATGACGCCGATGGTAGCGGGGTTCGAGCAATTGCTGGCCAGCGTGCGGCCCATGCCGCCACAGGCGCACTTTTATTCGACGGTGACGGCGGACCGGCTCCCCGCCGAGGAACTGGCTTCACCCGGCTACTGGGGCCGCCAAATCCTCCAGCCCGTGCAGTTCGCCGCCACCATCCAGGCCCTGTTCCGGGACGGCTACGACCTGTTCCTGGAACTCGGTCCCAGCGACACCCTGGCGGCATTTGCGCGGCACTCGCTGGAGCCGGCGAGCTGTCTGGCGTTGAGTTCGCTTCACAAAGGCACCGGCGACTGGCATCGCATTCTGGCCACTCTGGGCGAACTGTTTGTGCGGGGGCAGGAGATTTCGTGGGAAGGCTTCGATGCGCCCTACCCACGGCGGAAGGTTCTGCTGCCCACGTATCCGTTTCAGCGGAAGAAATACTGGCTCGAACTGGGTCCGGCGCAGCGCCCAGAGGGCGGCCCAGAGGGCGCCCGACGACAGGAGGCAGACCACGTGGACGGACGAATTGGGATAGCGGACTACCTGGCGGGACTTCTGTCGGAAGTGAGCGGCCTCGCGGCGGCCGAGATCGACCGCAAGCAGAACCTGATGGAGATGGGACTCGACTCGCTGATGCTGGTGAAGCTCGGTCAGCTTGTCGAGCGCCAGTACGGCGTGGAATTGCAGTTCGGTCAGTTTTTCCGGGAGTTGAATTCGATTGAGGCCCTGGCGGCGTACCTCCTGAAGCACGGAACGATGCCGGCCCCGGAGCCGGACGTTGCGCCGCGGCTCGCGCCCCTGCCGCCCCAGGCGGCCGAACCAACGGCCACGCTGTTCCAGCAACAGTTGCTGTGCATGTCGCAGATTGCGCAGCAGGGCATGGACCACATGGCGGAGCTGGCGCGGCAGCAGTTGGCGGCGTTGAGTGGCACACACAGCCTGAAGGCTGTGCTACCGGCTGTGCTACCGGCCGTCGTACCGAAGGCCGCGAGCACCGTCAACTTTCGCGGACTCAATCTTTCCCCGAACCGCGCACTGACCGACTCGCAGCGCCAGTTCGTGGACCAGGTGGTGAGCCGGCACGTCGAACGCACGCGGAAATCGAAGGATCTCACGCAGAGACATCGCGCCGTGTTGGCCGACTGGAAGCACACGCTGTCCTTCTGGGGACAGCTCAAGGAAGCGAAATACCCGATCGTGTCCGCGCGTTCCGACGGCGCGCGGTTCTGGGATCTCGACGGCAATGAGTACATCGATATCGCCATCGGGATGGGCGTCCATTTCTTCGGCCACAAGCCCGCGTCTATTCAGCAGGCGCTGGCGCGGCAGATGGAGGAAGGGCTCGAACTGGGCACCCAGTGCGACCTGACGGGCGAGGTGGCCGAGCTCATTCACGAGCTGACCGGAGTCGAGCGCGTCACCTTCAGCAACACTGGCACGGAGGCCATCATGGTGGCGCTCCGGCTGGCCCGCGCCGCCACGCGGCGGAATAAGATCGTCCTGTTCCGCGACTCCTATCACGGCATCTTCGACGGCGTGCTGGCCGCCGAAGAAGATGGCGCGATCGTACCGGTAGGCATCGGCACGCCTCCGGGCATGGTCGAGGACGTGATGGTGCTGGATTACGGATCGCCCGAGTCGCTGGCCGCCATCGCGGCCCATGCGGACGGCCTCGCGGCGGTGCTGGTGGAGCCGGCGCAGAGCCGCAATCCCGATCTGCAGCCGCAGGGATTCCTGAAGAAACTGCGCCGCCTCACGGCCGAAAAGGGCATCGCGCTCATCTTCGACGAGATGATCACGGGGTTCCGCATTCATCCCGGCGGCGCGCAGGCGTGGTTCGGCGTGGAAGCTGACATCGTGGCGTTCGGCAAGATCGTTGGCGGCGGGCTGCCCATCGGCGTGATCGCCGGCAAGGCCAGGTTTTTGGACCATATCGACGGCGGCCACTGGGAGTACGGCGACAACTCCGGTCCGCGTTCGGACATGATCTACTTCGGCGGCACGTTCGGCCGCAACCCGGTGACCATGGCCGCCGCGCACGCCGCCCTGCTGCATATGAAGGAGCGTGGGCCGGAGCTGCAACAGGCCGTGAACGCCCGGACCACGGCGTTCTGCGACGAGTTGAATTACTGGTTCGAACGCGAAGGGGCGCCGCTGCGCGCGAAGCATTTCGCATCGCAATGGCGGCTCACGGGTCTGGGCGGGCACGACGCCCAGTCCATCGAGATGGAACTGCTGTGGCTGCTATTGATGGCCAAGGGGATTTATACCTGGGAGCGCCGCATCTGCTTCTTCTCGACCCAACACGGCGAGGCGGAAATAGCGCAGGTGCTGGCGGGCATCCAGCAGAGCATCCGCGAAATCCGCGCCGCCGGTTTTCCGTTCGAGGTCGCCGAATACCAGCCGCGCCAGTTTGGCGCGCCCTCCTCGACCCAGCGCCGCCAGTATGCGCTGTGCATGCGTACCGGCGGGCAACTCGCCTACCACCTGCCGTCGGCCATGTGGGTGGATGGCCCGCTGGATGTCGACCGGATGGAGGACTGCTTTCGCGAAGTCATCCAGCGGCACGAAAGCCTGCGAACCAGCTACGCGGTCATCGGCGGCGACCTGGTGTTCAAGATCGAAAGCGAGCCGCGCTTCCGCATAGAACGATACGAGCGCGAGGAAGACCAGGTGGCCGCGTTCGTTCCGTCGATCCTAAAAACATTCGACCTCGGGACAGCGCCGCTGCTGCGCGTCGCGGTCATCCGCACCGCGCCCGGACGGCGCCTGCTGATTCTCGACGCGCAGCACATCATCGCGGACGGGTTGTCGTTCAACATCATCGCGCGGGAAATCATGGCGCTGTACGAGGGGCGTCCGCTCCCGGCGCCGGGCTACGATTTCCGCGCCTCGGTGGCCATTCAAGACGAAGCGGGCCGCGGCGAGCAGGGCGCAAGGCTCGAAGCATTTTGGAAAGCGCAACTGGCCGGCGGCCTGCCGCCGCTCGACCTGCCGGCGGACTTTCCCCGTCCCAAGGAGGCGACCTTCGAAGGCGGCCATGTACTGGCGAAGATCTCGCCCGAGATCACGCGGCGGCTGAAGGCTCTCGCGCAGCAGAACGGCGCGTCATTGCACATCCTGCTGCTGGCCGCCTATAACGTGCTGCTGCACCGGCTGACGCAGCGGGAAGACATTCTGGTGGGCGGCCCCGCGTCGGGCCGAACCGACGCCCGCCTGGCGCGCGCCGTCGGGATGTTCGTCAACACCATCGTGTACCGCAACCGCCCCCAGGCGGACCTGCCATTCCGCGCATTTCTGGAGGCCGTGAAGCGCAACTGCGCCGAGGTTTACAATCACGCGGATTATCCGTTTGAATTGATGACCCAGTGGAACGGCTCGCGTCCCCCCGGCCGCAACCCCATCTTCGACACCATGCTCTCGTACGAAAATGCGGGCAGCCGCGTGGTCGAGTTGAAAGATCTGCGCTTCACCGCGAGCGATGTCAAATTGCCGGCGTCCATGTTCGACCTGAGCCTCGACATCCTCGAGGAGAACGACGTCCTGAGCCTGGACTTCTCGTATTCCACGAACCTGTTTTCCGCGGAAACCGTGGACCGCTGGGCGGGTTACTTCCAGAACCTGCTCACGGGCATTCTCGCCGGCCCGGACTGTCCGCTCGGCCTCATCGAGATCGCCGGAGCCGAAGAGCGCGCGCTGCTGGAGCGCTTCAACGCGACCTGCGCCGCCTACCCTTCCGGCAAGACCATCACCGATTTGTTTGAAGAACAGGTTCGCTCGACGCCAGGCAATACCGCGCTGGTGTGCGGCGCGGTCTCCCTCACCTACGCCGAACTGAACGCGCGCGCGAACCGGGTTGCGCGTTTGCTCCGCGAGCGGCAGAATATTCGCCCGGGGGATTTCGTGGCCGTATTCCTGGAGCGTTCCGAGTGGGCGGTCACGGCGATCCTGAGCATTTTGAAAGCCGGGGGCGCTTACGTTCCGCTCGACGCCGGCTATCCGGCCGGCCGTGTGGAATTCATGCTCCGCGACAGCGGGGCGAAGGCGATTCTGACCCGGCCCGAACTCGCGCCGCGACTGCCGGACGCATTCCGCCACCTGGCTCTGGACATCGCCGCGGCCGGCGGCGACGCCGGCGACCCGCCGCCCGTTCTCTCCCCCGACTGCGTGGCGTACGTGATCTATACGTCGGGTTCCACCGGCGTCCCCAAGAGCTGCGCCGTGACTCACCGCAACGTGGTCCGGCTGATGAAGAACCAGCGCCACGATTTCGACTTCCATGGCGGCGACGTGTGGACCATCGCGCACTCGTTCTGCTTCGACTTTTCGGTTTGGGAGATGTACGGGGCGCTGTTGTACGGCGGGTGCGCGGTCATCGCGCGCGAAGACGAGGTTCGCGACACCGCGCGGTTCCGCGCGCTGATCCAGCAGCACGGGGTCACGGTCCTGAATCAGACTCCGGGAGCGTTCTACGCGCTGATGGAGGAAGAGGCGAAGCAGCCCGCGCCCACGCTGGGCCGGCTTCGCTATGTGATCTTCGGAGGCGACCGCCTGGAGCCGGCTTATCTGCGCCAGTGGGCGGACCGCTATCCTCTCGATCGAATAGCGCTCGTAAACATGTACGGCATTACCGAGACCACCGTGCACGTCACTTACTATCGCCTGCGCGATTGCGACGCGCGCGGGCCCGCCGGGCGCAGCCCGATCGGCCGGCCCATTCCCGAAACCACTGTGTATGTCTGCGATGCGCACCTCAGAGCGCTGCCGCTGGGCGTGCCCGGTGAACTGTATGTCGGCGGCACCGGCGTCGGCAACGGATATCTGAACCGGCCCGAGCTGACGCAGGAACGCTTCGTCGCGAGTCCGTTTCGCGCCGGAGAACGGCTGTATCGCACCGGCGATGTGGGGCGGTTGCTGCCCGACGGGAATCTCGAATACCTGGGCCGCAACGATCAACAGGTGCAGATCCGCGGTTACCGCGTCGAACCCGGCGAAGTGACGAATCAGTTACTGCGTCATCCTGGCGTCCACATGGCGCTGGTGCTCGATCGGGAGGGCCTCAACGGAACCCGGCAACTGGTCGCCTACCTGACCGGGCCCGACCGCCTGAACGCCACCCAACTGCGGCTGCACCTTTCGGCGGCGCTGCCGGATTACATGATCCCCAGCCACTTCGTGCAACTGGACCGGTTCCCGTTGACGGAAAACGGCAAGGTGGATCAGGCCGCGCTGCCGCCTCCGGAGGAAGCGAGCGTGGAATCCGGATCGCGGTTCGCTGCGCCGCGCAACGCAATCGAAGATACGCTCGCGCAAGTCTGGCAGCAGGTGCTGGGCCGCAATCGGGTCGGCATTTACGATGACTATTTCGCCCTGGGTGGAGATTCCATCAACGCCCTGCAGATCGTCAACCGCCTGCACCGCGCGGGAATCAAACTCGAATTGCGGCGCCTGTTCGAAGCCCGGACCATTGCGGCGCTGGCGCCGCTGGTCGCTGCCACCGCAGCCGCCCCCGTCGCGGACAACGGCGAACCTGGCGCCGGCCTGACTCCCATCCAGCGCTGGTTCTTCGCCGAGCACTCGCGCGATGTCCACCACTTCAACCACGCCGTGCTGCTGAGGGCTCGCGAGCGCGTCTCGCCCGGCGCGCTGATGCAGGCGCTGGCCGCTGTTCATGCGGCGCACGACGCATTCCGCACGCGGTTCCGCCTGCGCGACGGCGCGTGGGTGCAGGAACTCGCCGGGCCTGTCGCTCCCCGGTTCGAGGTGGTGGACTTGCGAGGAAACGCGAGCGAGACCGCCGCCCTCACCGCCCACGCCGGCCGGCTTCAAAGGTCCTTCGATCTTGCCGCGGCGCCACTGGCCGCATTCGCTCTCTATCACCTGAGCGATGGAGACCGGCTGCTGCTGGTTCTTCATCACCTCATCGTGGATGGCGTCTCCTGGCGCATTTTGTTCGAAGACCTCGACCAGGCTTACCAGCAAGCCGTTGGCGGAAAGAAGATCGCGCTTGCCCCCAGCGGCTCCTCTTTCCAATGGGCCCGCGCGCAGGCGGACTACGCCACGACACCGGCGCTGTCGGAACAAGTCGGCTACTGGATGGATGTCGAAACCGCGCCCGCTCTGCGAATCCCCGCGGACTTCGATAGTCCGGGAAACCGCTATTGCGACGTCGTCACGCTGAACTCGGAACTGGACCAGGCCGCGACCCAGGCGCTGCTTACCGGTGCGCATCGCGCCTACCGCACCCAGATCAACGATCTGCTGCTTACCGCTCTGGCTCGCGCCGCCAAGGCCTGCTGCGGAGCCGGCCCCATGCGACTGCTCATGGAAGGCCACGGCCGGGAGGAGATCGCCGAAGGAATCGACATCACCCGAACCGTTGGCTGGTTCACTACGCTGTACCCGGCGGTCCTCGACCTGGCCGGCGTGGACGGTCTGGGCGATCAGATCCGCGAGATCAAGAATGGCCTGCGGCGAATTCCCGGCAAGGGAATCGCCTATGGCATTCTCCGCTATCTGACGCCGGGGACCTCGTTCGCCCGGATGCCCGAATTCAGCTTCAATTATCTGGGGCAGTTTGACAGCGACCTCAACAGATCCTTCTCGCTTGCCCCGGAGCCGGTGGGCGCTTCGCACGGCGATGCCCTGGAACGAACCCAGACCGTCGAACTGGAAGCAGCAGTGATCGGCGAGCGTCTCCGTTTGTCGGCGGCCTATAACCGGAATCTTCACCGGCGCGAGACCATCCGGCGTTTTCTCGATTCCTTTGAAGCGGAACTGCGCGCCGTGATCGCGCACTGCGTTGCGGGCGGCGATGATGTGGAAGAGGCGCTGCCGCTATCGCCGTTGCAGGAGGGAATGCTGTTCCATGCGCTGGAGAGCAAGTCCCAATCCTACTTCGAACAGTTCACCTACCTGCTGCGGGGCGATCTCGATGTGGCTCGTTTCGCCGCCGCCTGGAAGCAACTGGCGCGCCGGCATCCCGCGCTTCGGACTGCCATCACGGGCGTTGGCGACGGCAAGCCGGCCCAGGCCGTGCTGAAAAGCCGCAGCGTCGAATTCGAGTACCAGGACCTGCGCCAGATGCCGGCGGACGAGCGGGCCGCCTTCGTCGAGCGGTATCGCGAGGCCGACCGCGTCCGCGGCTTCGATCTCGAACGCGATGCCCTAATGCGCGTTGCCGCTCTCCAAACCGGGGACCGCGAGTGCGAGATCGTCTGGAGCCACCACCACATCATTCTCGACGGCTGGTCGGCGAGCATACTACAAGAGGAACTCGCGGCTCTCTACAGCGGCGCTCCGGCGTTGCCGCCCGCTCCGCCCTACCGCGATTTCCTCGATTGGCTGGCCACCCGCGACCGCGAAGCTTCGCGCCGTTTCTGGGCCGGGTATCTCGCCGGTTGCCAACAGCCGGCGAGCATTCCGGGCCTCGACCTCGGGGGGCGCGCCCGCGGTTGGGCGCTGGAAGAGCACATCTTCCATTTCGATAAGGACGCAACAGCGGCGCTGGCGGCGCTGGCCGCGCGCGAGGGTGTCACGCTAAACTCGGTTCTGCAAGCGGTCTGGGGCATTCTGCTGGGTGCATACAACGGCTTGCATGACGTGGTCTTCGGCGCTGTGGTGTCGGGGCGTCCGGCCGGGCTGGCGGGCGTCGAGAAGATGGTCGGACTGTTCCTGCAAACGGTCCCGGTGCGGGTTCAATTCGAGGGGCAGCAGACGTTTTCGAAAGTCGTCCGCGGGGTCCAGGCCGCGGCGCTGGAGTCGGCGCCGCACCATCACTTCCCGCTCGCCGAGATGCAAATGCTTTCGGGCACGGCGCACACGCTGTTCGATCACGTGCTGGTGTTCGAGAACTATCCGGTCGGCGTCAGCGCCTCCGCGCCCGGCTTCACCGTCGAGAACGTGCGGGGCTTCGAACAGATGCACTACGATTTCAGCATCGTCGTGCATCCGCGCGAGGAACTGGAGATCAAGTTCACATTCAACGCGAATGTCGCGGCCCATGAGCAGATAGCCCGCACGGAAGGCCACTTCCGCGCCGTGATCGCGAGCGTGCTTGGGGATGCCGGCGTGCGTATTGGATGGCTCGACATCCGCTCCGAGCAGGAACGGCGGCAGCCGGGAACCATGGTGGCACAGCGCGGCATGGCCGCAAACAGAGAAGTCAGAATCCAGAATCCAGAATCCAGAATCTGGGGACACTCCGGGCTGGCCTTACGGAAACCATCGCTTACCCCGGGACACAGGCGTGTC
>Ga0315273_10003314_pt1 | contig 19373 bp, 18 predicted proteins | sample YL17G02_0_MG_FD_205753 | JGI IMG/M metagenome (GOLD analysis project Ga0315273, IMG submission 205753) | Sediment microbial communities from Yellowstone Lake, YNP, Wyoming, USA - YL17G02_0 | ecosystem: Environmental > Aquatic > Freshwater > Lake > Sediment | place: USA: Wyoming | collected...
AGTGTAGAGCGTCTGCGCGTCGCCCGAGGAGAGGTTGACCAGATCTATCTTCTGCTCCATCTCCATGGAAAAGCGGTAGGACTCGAGTTTGGCAGAGGAGTCAACCACCAGAGACTGCAAAGCTGAGGTCATCAATTCATCGAAAGAGGTACTGTTCGTCTGGCCGAGCGCTGCGGAGCTGGTGAGCAGCAGGGCCAGGGATAATCGTATAAGCGATCTCATAGAAGGCAAATAAGTTGGGAAAGGGTAAATCTTTTTTGCTCTGTTGGAGTGTGCCGCCCATCTACTCGACCTTCTTGAACATGCTTCCCTTCACCCCGCACACCTGGCACTTCTCTGGAGCCTCGCGCTCCACAGTCATGCCGCAGACCGGGCAGACGAAATAGGGGTAGCTCTCCTTCTTGGCCTCCAGGCCATCCAGCATATCGTGGTAAAGCCGGGCATGGTACTCCTCCACGGCGTTAGCATAATTGAAGCTCCTCTCCGCATCCTTGGCACCCTCTGCTTTGGCGGCTGCAATCATCTCCGGGTACATCTCTTTGAACTCATGCGTCTCCCCGGCAATGGCCTCGCGCAGGTTCTCCTTGGTGGTCTTGATGGCTTTTAAGGCGCGCAGATGGTTGGCGGAATGCACGGCCTCCGCCTCGGCTGCGGCGCGAAAGAGCTTGGCAGCCTGAGGAAAGCCCTCTTTTTCCGCCTGGGCGGCAAAAGCAGTGTACTTCCTGTTCGCCTGCGACTCTCCGGCAAAAGCCTCCATCAAGAAATCCTCTGTCTTGGTCAATTTAATCACTCCATTTTATGGCATTGTCTTTTTTTTGGCTATGCTACCAGGCGTAATTTGGCTGGCAAATAAGTTAAGGCTTTTGTCTGCCTGCCGGTCATATCTGACATCTATAAATTCTCCGAGCTCGTAAGAAGCCCTACAAATGAGCGAGAGAATCATAGAGGTCAAGGATCTCGAATATAAATACGGCGACTTCAAAGCAGTGGATGGCGTCAGCTTCTTCGTTCGGGAGGGAGAGATCTTCTCCTTCCTGGGGCCCAACGGGGCGGGAAAGAGCACGGTCATCAATATTCTCACCACGCTTCTGCCTGTGCAGAAGGGCATCGTCACCATTGCCGGATACGACCTGGCCAAAGAGCCGCAGCAGGTGCGCCGCTCCATCGGCATCGTCTTTCAGGATGAGACATTGGACCGCGATCTCACCGTCTGGGAGACCCTGGAGCTGCATGGCCGAATCTACTCCATGCATAAAGTGGAACGAAAAGATAGGATTGAAGAGATCATAAAGCTCGTGGAGCTGGAGGAGAAGAGGAATGTGCGCACCCGCTTTCTCTCCGGCGGCATGAAGCGGCGCCTCGAGATAGGCAGGGGCCTGATGACCAGGCCTAAGGTGCTTTTCCTGGATGAGCCCACCATCGGACTGGACACACAAACCCGGCGCAGGCTGTGGGACTACATAAAAAAGGTAAACGATTCCGGAACCACCATCTTTCTGACCACCCACTACATGGATGAGGCAGACCAGGTGAGCAACTGGATCGATATTCTGGACCACGGCAAGATCATCGCCTCCGGCGAGCCGGCCAAGCTCAAAGATGCCCTGGGAAATGATATGATCTACCTGGACACCAGCGACAACGCCAGGGCGGAGAGCATGCTGCAGGGCATGAAGGCCGTTCGGGATGTCAAGGCCGCAGCCGCAGGCTTGGCCGTCACCATAAACGCGGACGGCACTCACTGCCTTCCCATCATCATGAACCGGCTGCGGGAAAAGGGCATCGATATCGTCAGCGTCAACCTGAAAAAGCCCACATTAGATGACGTCTTCGTGCACTACACAGGACGCGATATAAGAGAGGCGGGAGCTGGGAAACTGCACAGGATTCCATTCCAATTCAAAGGAGGCAGATGACATGTCCTGGGAGTTTTTAACCATCTACTGGCGCGATATGCTTCGCTTTGTGCGCTTTCGAATTGCTCTAGTGGTTTCTCTCATCCAGCCGGCTTTGTGGATGGCGCTTTACGGTGCCGCCATGTCCAGCAACTTCTCCCGGCTCAGTTTTGGCATGAACGTGCCCGAGGGCTCGATTGCAGTCTCCTACCTGACCTTCATGGGGGCGGGAGTGATTGCATTGACCACTCTTTTTACCAGCCTCTTTGGTGGGATCACCCTCCTGTTCGACAAGAACTGGGGGCTGATGAGAGAGCTGTTAGCCAGCCCCATGCCCAGAAACCACATCATCCTGGGCATCGGCCTTTCCGGCGTCACCAAGTCCTTCATCCAGGTGATGGTCATCATGGGCTTTGGCCTTCTCATCGGGGTTCGCTTCTTTCCCCGCTACACCTTTATTGAGACGGGCGGAGCCGTTTTGGGGGTTCTGCTCTTTGTGGGCGTCTTTTCCTTAGGATTCCTCTTCCTCTCCTCGGCCATATCCATGAGCATGGACACTCCGGAGGGGCTGCAGGCCGTCATCACCCTCCTCACCCTGCCCCTGTTCTTCGCCAGCAATGCCCTCTACCCCATTGATGCCTTTCCAGGAGTGGTTAGGATGCTCTCCCAGTTCAATCCACTTACCCACCTGGTGAACGGGGTGCGCTACTTTACCGTAGGCAGCGACTTTTATGCTATCGGCATTCATTACGTCTACAGCAGCAGCGACATCATGCTCTCTTTTCTGGCGCTGACAGGCTTTGCGGCGATTATGTTCCTTGTGGCCTGGAGGGTTTTCAAGAAGGCAGTGGTCACCTGAATCGCAATTTTTCGGAACGACGGAAAAAGGCATGAATAAAGGCAAAGATCAAAGAACGCTAATCATAATATCATGATAGATTCGTGGAGGAAAAGAGATGAAGGTATTAGGAATTTGCGCCAGCCCGCGGGGCTCCAAGAGCACGACCCTGCGGCTGGTTCAGGCGGCCCTGGAAGGCGCGAAGGCCTCCGGAGCTGAGGTGGAGCTGGTGGATATCTGTGAGCTGGACATCAAGTACTGCAACGCCTGCGCCGTCTGCTTCCAGAAGGGAAAGTGCGTGCATAAAGACGACTTCCAGGGGCTTTACGATAAAATCCTGGCTTCGGACGGCCTGGTCTGGGGCTCGCCCAACTACTTTCACACCGTCACAGCCCAGATGAAGACGCTCATCGACCGCATGGCGGACGCCATTCACTGCCAGCTTCTCACGGGCAAGTACTGCTGCAGTGTTTCCAGCGGCGGCAACAACTACGATCAGGTCACGACCTACATGGACGGCCTGATGCTTAACTTCGGAGCCTTTGTCACGGGTAGTGTGGGCGCGGCGATGTCCCAGGGGCCGAAAGCCCTGGAGGGAGCAGAGAAGAAGGCCATTTTGCTCGGCAAATCTTTAGCGGAGGATATCACGAGCAAGCGCGACTATATCGAGCAGAGGGAGATGCAAGAGGAGATGCGGGAGTACTTCAAGAAGCTCGTGAAGATGAACAAAGAGAGCTGGGAGCACGAGTACGAGTTCTGGAATAAGCTCAACTGGAACTAGGAGAAGCATCTATGCTGACACTGGAAGAGGGCCGCCTGGCCGTCCGTCTGGCCAGGCAGGCTCTGACCGGCTACACGGAGAAGAAGAAGATCATCGAGCCCCAGGGCCTTCCTCCCGTATTCGAGGAGAAAAGGGGCGTATTTGTGACGCTGCACGAGGACGGCGACCTGCGCGGCTGCATCGGCTACCCGGAGCCCATCCTGCCCCTGGGAAAGGCCATTGTGGACTCGGCCATCAATGCCTGCTCCCGCGACCCGCGCTTTCCCTGCGTGCGCCCGGGGGAACTCGGGAGAATTGAGGTGGAGGTGACCATACTCACCCGGCCAAAGCCCTATACTGAGGCCAAAAAGAAGCTGCCCGAGCTGGTGTTGATCGGCAGGGACGGGCTGATCGTGACCAAAGGACCGTTCTCGGGCCTGCTTCTGCCCCAGGTGGCCCCAGAGTGGGGCTTCGACTCGCTGGAGTTTCTCTCCCATACCTGCGTCAAGGCGGGCCTGCCCCCGGATGCCTGGCTGGATGAGGACACAGAGGTGCAGCACTTCGAGGCGCAGATCTTCGCCGAGGTGGCAGCTGAGAGGGAGGTCTTCGAGAAGAGCTTCACAAAGAGCCCCTGCGGGACTTGAAGAGGGATATGCTATAGGATCGAAGATCGGGCGCAGCGAGCTGATGCAGATTCAGGATAGCTTCATGCCATGATCACAAGTTTTTTATGTAATGAAATAATCATTATAGATTTGATTAAGAAGATCATTTGAATTGTTTGAGAAATGCATGTCATCCCTGTGCAAACACCGCTAACAGGGAGCACTGAGATGAGTTTAGAATAAAGGTGGAATAACATGACTCAGAGACATCAGACTGACCCTAGAATGGTAAAAATTAATCTAGCAGTTGAACAGTGTCCGAAAATTTTTGGCTATGGCCAAGCCCATCAAATATGTGATGAAGTAATAAAGGAACTTGAAAATGAACTTGGGGAAAAAAGTAAGGAAAAAACTGAAAAACCTAAGGGAAAAAAGCTCCATGATGTACAAGATCTCAAAATAAAAGATATGTTAGGCCATGCTTATCTTCACAAGAGATGCATTTTTAGACTTCAGGGAGATAAGGAACAAGTCGCTCAAATGTATGATAAAGTGAAAAAATGGAACCCAGATGAACCGGAGCTTCTTGAACCCCGATATCCGGAGGAGGAATAGCTATGAGCAATATCGAAAGATCCAATAACAATAGTTGCCTTTTGCCGTTTGGTACCAAAATGTCTCAAATTCAATTTGGCTCTGGGATGGATGTCTTTGATTTCTCCCGGAGGCTTTCATCTGGGAATAGAGAGAACGTCATAGATATTCTCCAAAGATTGGAAATGTTGATCCGCTCGAAAGAAAATAATGAGGAGAAATGGGCGGATACATGGGAGTGCATGATGGAGAATGTTAGAGCATTGAGAGCGTCTGAAGATGCTGAGTGTGCTGCAAATATCTTCAATAACCTGAGGTTCCTTGCTCCACCTTCTGAAATAAGAGAAATTCATAGAGGTTAATTAATATTTTTTTCATTTCCTCCATATTCGATTAAAGAGAGTGAGTGTTGATCCTAACGCAATTTATAAATTTTTTTATATATTAATATGCCTATACCTTTTAAATAAAATAGTCATAAATCTTCGAGCAGACCAGGATTGAAGGCGTTTGCAATCTTTGACCTGGCAACAAATCCTGATATTTCCGAATTTGATCGCTGCAATTCACAATATTCTTCTTCGCTAAATGGATTTGTAAAAAGGCATTTTGAACAACGAGAATTAGCCAGGCATTCTTTGCATTGCCTTCTCTCGCATGATATTTCAAAAATTTTGGAGGCTTTTTCGCGAAGAACTCGAATATCTTCGTTCATTCTTCCAAGCGGCAATCCCGTTATACAAGGAAGAACATCTCCATCTTGGTTAATTATAATACGCCTCAATTTCAATGCTGGACATAAGCCTCTGCTCCATCTACACCCGTCAAGAAACACTCCATCGAAAAATCTTTCTGCGTTGCGCTTTGCTAATGCGTTGGATTCATTCGCCAAGAAGTATACATCTTCTTCTTTTTCTAGACAATAAATGAGATGAATATTAGAGTTCTTGCTGTCCTTTGGGCCTTCCCTAGCTTTTTTGAATTCTGCAAAGCAGAAGCGAGGATTCCACTGATGAAGTGATCCATGCAAAGGTTTATTGATAATCTCGAAGACATTCCATGAATTTGCACCTAAAGATCCTCTCAAATAATAGCATTCAATGGCAGGCAAACAACTCTCAAGTCGAACCTTTTGCATGAGGTCGAAATCCTCAATTGTATCCTTATGCATTCCAAGGATGATAACCTTCCCATCTAATGCAATATATTGAGACAACCAATGAAAAACATCACGAAAATCATAATTTTCATAAATATCAATTATTGCTATATCAAAACTATTTTCAGCGCCAAAACATGTGTCCGGCCCTCCCGCGAATGCTTTGAGTATTTGCTTTGTCGTCTTGATTAAATCCTCTTGAAGTGAAGAATTGTCTCCAAAAGGAATTTCGTGGACAGGATAGGCATAGTGCATATTATATGGTAGCATGAATATCGAAGGCTCTACACTTATACCATAATTGCTTGCCGTATTAAAGAGTTCAGTGCCCGCATACGCTCTCAGATAATTTTGAGCATAGTAATCCACATTCAGCTCTTTGATGAACTCTATTGTCTTTAGGCCGTCTCCCAATGTCTCACTTGGCAGACCCAGTATTGCACCAACATATGTTTTTATATTATTACGTTTGGCCAAAGCAATTGTTTCTCTGACTTTTGTAATGTAATATTTCTCCTTCGCATAGTCGTCTCTCTCACTTTGTGGCTTAGCGTTACGGATCCTTTTTATGTAGCTCAGGACACTAGGGACCGCGCTTTCTATTCCCATGAAGATTCCGAAAAATCCGGCTTGATTCAATAGTTCCGCTAATTCTTCATCCACATTTTCAGGGCGGCAATTGCATAGAAGCGGCAATCTTATTTCCTCATCAATGATTCGATCCAATATTTTCTTGGCTCTTAGAATATTGAGCGTGAAGTTATCATCAAGGAACTCGACATAATTTACTCCCATGAATCTAGGTGGGTTTAGCTCAATTGCAGCTTGTATATATTTAAGCTCGTCAATAATTCTCTCTATGGAATGATAACGAATTGTATGCTTTGACATTGCAGAATAATTGCAAAAAGTGCAATGTTGAGTACATCCACGCGAAGATAGTATCCCTATGCCTTCATTGCCCTTTAGCATCCCCTCTAAATATGGAGATGGAAGTCCATCAAGACCGCATTCTCTGTTGCCACCTGAGCCATACAGTCCACGATCTGGATTTCTAATAATAGAATTTTCGCTTCTATAAGTTATGCCGGCAATATTTTCAAGGCCTTCAAGGAGGGATCCCTCTTTCATGCGAGAAGCCAATTCCATTGCTGTTTCTTCTCCTTCGAATCGAACGCATAAGTCGATATCGGTGCAATTGGCCAAGATCAGTTCATCAGAAAAAGTTGCTGCAGGTCCACCAATGATTATAAATGTCTCTGGTTTTTTGTGTTTTATAAATGAAGCTATGGTACGAACCATAAAATAATTATGATCATAGCATGTAAAGCCGATGATTTTCGCATCCGTATCTAATAATTGCTCCACGCAATCATTTAACGTACTTCCAATAGGCGGTATCACTTGTCTTGAAACAATCCCTTGTTTGGCAAGATAGGCTTGAATATATGCAACGCCCAGATGAGGCTGAAAATTCCAAAAATTCCCTCCCGGTGGAAATAAAAATGCAATTTCTATTGAATCGTAGTTTATGCCACCACCTCCAATTGCTTCCTAAATAGTGGCAAATGACCACTACATCCTCCATGTTAGCGATTTCCTTGAATATCCTCTTTTCTATGCAAATTTCATTACTTATCCTTTTATTTTTATATAATCAAGGTGAGATAATAACGATCAAAAAGGTGCTGATAAAAGGAAACGAAAGAGATTAATGCCATCTTGACATCCATCCAAGCACTTCTATGAAAATAGCCCTCTTGCAGCTCAATCCCATCGTTGGAGACCTAAAAGGCAACGCTGCTCTCATAGCCCGTGCTGCATGCCGCGCGGCTGGTGCCGACCTGGCCGTCACCACCGAGCTGGCTCTGCTGGGCTACCCGCCCCGCGATCTGCTCTTCAATGCTGATTTTGTAGAGCGCAGTTGGGCAGTCCTGCGCCATCTCGCTCATGATTTATCCGATCTCTCGCCTCTTCTGGTGGGCCTGGCCGAGCCAAATCCCTCTGAGGAAGGCCGCCCCCTCTTCAACTCAGCCGCCTTGCTTCGAAATGGCCGGGTGGAGAGGACCTTTAAAAAGACTCTGCTTCCTACCTATGATGTATTTGACGAGGACCGCTACTTTGAGCCGGCGGCTGAATCCCAGATCCTGGAGCTGGAGGACGCGAACCTTGGTATCTCCATCTGCGAGGATATCTGGAACGATCGCGACTTCTGGAAACGCCGTCGCTACCATACCGATCCTGTGCAGGAAATGGTGGCGACGGGAGCCCAGGCCATCATCAACCTCTCCGCTTCGCCTTTCACCGCCGGCAAGCAGAAACACCGCGAGACCATGCTGGCCGTCCTGGCGAAAAAGTACCGTGTTCCCTTCTTCTACGTTAATCAGGTCGGCGGCAACGACGACCTGGTCTTCGATGGCCGAAGCTGTGTCTTCGATGGAGAGGGCTGGCTTGTAGCCCGCGCTCAGGGCTTTCTTGAGGATCTGATAATTGCGGATCTGACTTCTGGGAAGACCGCGATCGCAGAGGACGATTTTACTCTTGAGTCCGAGATCTGGAGGGCTCTGGTTTTGGGCACGCGCGATTATGTTCACAAGTGTGGTTTTTCCGGAGTTCTGCTAGGCCTTTCCGGGGGCATAGATTCGAGCCTTGTAGCGGCCATAGCTGCTCAGGCCCTGGGTGCTAACAACGTCCTTGGCGTGCTCATGCCTTCTCCTTACACCAGCCGGGCCAGCATTGAGGACGCATGCGCTCTGGCGCAAAATCTGGGGCTTAGGACGATTACTCTTTGCATCACCGATATCATGAAGTCATTCGACCGGGAGCTGGCCGGGCCTTTCCAAGACCAGCAAAAGGACGTGACTGAGGAGAACATCCAGGCCCGCATCCGGGGCAACCTTCTCATGGCCCTCTCCAACAAGTTTCGCCTGGTACTTCTCACCACGGGAAATAAGTCGGAGCTGGCGGTGGGCTACTGCACTATCTACGGCGACATGTCCGGGGGCCTGGCCGTCATCTCCGATGTTCCCAAAACTGCCGTATACCGCATTGCAAAGTGGTTGAACGCCTCAAGGGGCAGGGAGATCATCCCGGCTGCGGTCCTGCACAAAGCGCCCAGCGCGGAGCTTCGCTTCGGCCAGACCGACCAAGACAGCCTGCCTCCCTATGAGGTGCTGGATGAAATTCTGGAGAGATATATCGAGCTGCACCAGTCAAAAGAGGAGTTGCTCGCCCGGGGATTTGAAAACGCAATGGTAGAAAGGGTGCTATGTCTGGTGAAGAGCGCCGAATTCAAGAGGCGGCAGGCAGCGCCGGGACTGAAGGTGACGGATCGGGCCTTTGGCAGCGGCTGGAGGATGCCGGTGGCCAGCCGGGCCTGGTAGCAGGGATGGCGTCGCGGCGGACAATTTTGAGTGTTATTTAAATAGATCCAGGCTAAAAGACGACCTTTGTTATGAAGGGCAGCAGCAAGTGGAGCAGGATGGCGCAAATCGCATTGGTTTTTGTAGCCGCTCTTCTCGCTATGTCGGCTCATGCAAAGGACTCTTCCTTTGGTCAGAGTCTTATTGTCAATGTCTACCTGGATAGCGCCGGCAAAGCTCTGGTCATAGGCTATGCCGAGAATGTCAGCGGCCTGGCCTTCCTGAACAACTCCCAGTTCCGGTTCGAGAACGATTCCCATCAGCTTTATGCCCTCACCGACGATCTGACGGCAAAGTTGGGAGATCTATGGACTTTGAGCTTTGATGCCAAAGGCAGCTTTGATGATTATCGTGTCACCTTCTACCTGCCCAGCGAGACAAGCCTGGGCGAGATCAATGCCTCACAGGGTCTGGGATATCTGCTCTCTGCGTCCAATGAGTCCCTGGTTGCGGATGTGCAGGGCTGGGAGGTCTCTGACCCCCGCATCTCTATCCAGTATCAGCAGCCCCTGGCGGCCAATGGCAGCAGCCTGCCGTCCATTCCCCCCGGCTATCCGGGCGAGGGTGCGGCTCTGATCATGCTTCTCATTGCAGTCGCTCTCCTGGTGGCGGGCTTTGGCTTCGCCGTATTCTTGCAGAGAAAGAGGCGCCGCTCAATGAAGAGCTCAATCGAGAGCCCAATCGAGAATGATGTGGAGGGTGCAATTGCTGATGATGGTGAATTTCTGTCCAAGGAATCACCTACTCCCCTCGCGAATGGGCCTGGCCGCATAGAGCCCTCCACCTCTACGGCCACCGATCCGGCGGATATCCAGGCACAGGCCATCCTTTCGGCTGAATCTGCAGAAACCCTGGAGATGCCGGCTGCGAGCAAACTGCCTGCAAAGCCGTCCATGAAGAACGGCATCGAGGTCAGCTCTGAGATGGAAGCGGTCATGCAGACCCTAACCGTCAGAGAGCGAGCCGTGATGGGCGCATTAATCGATCATGGGGGCAGAATGACCCAGGCAGATATCCGGTATGAGACAGGAACGCCTAAATCGTCCTTAACCGGAATTTTAATCTCCCTGGAGCGCAGAAAACTCATAAGCAAGAAGGAATGGGGTAGAACCAATATAATCGAACTTTCTGATTGGTTTTTATCTAAAAAGGAACGTTTATGAACCTTTTTGATCTGGCCTGCAGACGGGCCCTCCCCATTTTAAACCGTTCGTTCGGCCATTACTTTTTGTATCGTTCCGGAGTATGGTTGTCTTGCCGAACAGCTGTAGCTTATGGCCGCTCGGTTTGACGAACGGGTATGATGAGTGGGAATGATTGTGGATTATAACGAATTCGAGGTTTGATAAACGATGAAATTTACGGAAATATCGGGAAAGATCGCTTTGATCGCTCTGGCCGCTGTCTGCCTTTTGGCTGTACCGGCCCTGTCGATGCCAATGGATAATTGCCCTGGTCGGCAGTGGCATGGCGGAATGTTTGCCCCTATGAATAATCTGACGGCGGAACAGATGGGCAATATGACACTTGGCGAGCTTAAGGAGATGCAGCATCAGGCCTGGAATAATACAACTGCTTGCCCGGCCAAAGAGCCAGGACGAAACTGCAGTCAATGGGGAAGGAATGCCAATGAATCCCGCGGCATGAAAGGAAAGGGTATGGGGGAGATGGGCATGGGCTGCGCAATGTACGGCCAGGATGACAAGTGCGGTCGTTGCGACAAGGCCCCTCAGTGCATGGCAAGTGCCTCTCCAATTCTGCTGCTTGTGGATGATCTAAAGGTGGAGGATCTAGGCAACATGACCGTCAATCAGATCAAAGATCTCTCAGAAAAGAAGATGCAGGAGTTGGATAATATGACACTTAACCAGATCAAGCAGCTTCAAGAGAAGAAAGTGCAGGAGAGAGACAACCTGACCCTGAACCAACTGAAGGAAGAGAATAAAAATATGCAGCAAATGGCCAAGATTTTCGAATGGGCAGGCTTCGGACGCCATATCAAGGCTTGATCCATTTGCGAAATTGATGATGGTCCTGCCATCCGAGCTAAGAAATAAGGCGGCCGGCTTTTAACAGTCGGCCCGTCTTATTTGAATTGGCGCTTTCTGTATTGGAATCCGGAAGGTTTGCCCCTGGAAATAATCTTATAACTAATGAATTATGAATTCAGGGAAAGCTGTTGGGCAGTTTTGGCGGGCGAATTTTGATGATGGATAGAATTTTATGTATAGGGCTGGCGAGTTTGCTCTTTATCGGTCTGTCCGGCATGTCTCTAGCCGAGCCCAATGATAACCAGATGATAATTAAGCCCTGTGAGGGGATGTGTCTCCGGAACGGGGTGATGATGCCGCCCCAAAACGCGGGCTTTCCCATGGGCGTTCCCGTGGAGGTCCTGTTTAGCGGTCATGGTTTTGCAATATTAGGCAATGAGTCTCATATCCTCCGGCTGAAGGTTGAGGCCATCATGCCTTTAGAGCCCGGCCAGATCAAAGGTCTCCTGGCCTCCAACAAGAGCCTGGAGGAGATCAGGGATGACATCCGGGCAAAAGAGGGCGAGAAGACTAATCGCGGCAGCATGATTCTGGATTGCAGCATCTATCCTCTCATCAACATCGCCGTATCTGCCTCCGGCAATAATTCGACCGCCTTGAAGGCCGATCTGGCCGATTTGGGCCCGCTATCAACCGCCAATAATACGGCGATCTTGGGCAACATCTCTGTGATCATCTCTCCCTCCGATGGGGGCATGATCGGCAAGGGAGAGCTTCGTATCGATCAGGGCCCGCTTGCGGCCCTGTACTCTTTGCTGCTCGACATGGAGCCACCCCGGCATGGCGAAAATAAAATGATGATGATGATGAGGAGATGAGTCGATAGCTTCCTATCATCTCGCTCTTTTAAAGGTGCTTTGATGACTTTCCCAAAGAAGGCGGGCAACTCTTTTAAATGTCTATGTGGATGGCACCCCTGGGAGAGCGCTTGTCGTGGGAAATGTGGACGATATCTCCGGCCTTGCCTTCCTTAGCGCCTTCGATAAAATCTACGAGGATAACGGCCAGCTTTACGCAGTTTGCGATTCTCTGGTCGAGAAAGACGGCGATGGCTGGAGGCTGTCGTTTACTGCCACCGCCTATAACGGCTCAATAGTGCTGGGGATGTACAGGGATTCTCGGCTAGGCCCACGTCACCGCCACATCGTCCGTTCGATACCCCGGCCGCACCTTCGAGTCCGCGAGCGGCGTTGTCGCCCCGCTTTTAAGCATGATCAGCCCGGTGTAGGCGATCATACTGCCGTTGTCGCCCATGAACTTTCGCGGCGGCAAAAAGAATTTCGCGCCCCTCTCCTCGCACATGATATTGAGCATCTCACCCAGTCTCTTGTTGGCTCCTACGCCCCCGACGAGCATGGCCTCCTTCTTCTCGGCATGGGCCATAGCCCGCTCTGTGACCTCCACCAGCATGGCAAAGGCAGTTTCTTGCAGGCTGTAGCAGACGTCGGCCAGATCGTACTTTTTGGCCGCCTCTGTGGCCGCCGTGGACAGACCGGAGAAGGATAGGTCCATGCCCTTCACGGTGTAGGGCAGGGGGATGTACTGCAACGCTTCGCGGGCCAGCTCCTCTACCTTGGGCCCGCCCGGATGGGCGAGGCCCACGGACCGGGCGAACTTGTCTATGGCATTTCCCACGCTGATGTCCAGGGTCTCGCCAAAAATTCTATAGTGGCCCTGGCGTAGTGCCAGAACCTGCGAGTTGGCCCCGCTCACGTAGATCACAGCCGGATCAAGAGCGCCTGACTGCCATTTGCCCACTTCAATGTGCGCTACGCAGTGGTTGACGCCCACAAGGGGTACGGCAAAGCGCAGAGAGAGGGTGCGCGCCGCTGTAGCCACGGTGCGTAGGCACGGCCCCAGTCCCGGGCCCTGGGAGAAGGCGACGGCATTGATCTTCAAGCCCTGCTCGCGAGAGTGAGCCAGCACCTCTCCCACTACCTTGGGCATGTACTGCGCATGATGCTGTGCCGCCTCGCGAGGGTGGATGCCGCCTTTGGCTGGGGTGAAGGTGGCGCTCTTCTCGTAGATCACATCCTGCTCGTCCACCAGGGCGGCGCTAAGATTCCAGGCAGTCCCTTCCAGGCCGAATATTATCATGGTAGCTGCAGCTCCTGTTTTGCACCGAAGTAATGGAAATTAGTTCGTTTCTCTGTGCGTTCTTTGTGAACTCTGTGTCTCTGTGGTGGAAACGTCGTTTGACGCTGGTTATCGCCAAATGGCAACGAACTATCCCACAGAGACACAGAGCGCACGGAGGACTCACAGAGGATTCTATTATTATTATCTTTGCTGTTTTTTCCTTTTCAGACGTAGCCCTGGCCTATGTCCTTTCTGTAGCGCATTCCATTGAAACGGATCCGCTTGATGTTGTCGTAAGCCTTGATCCTGGCCTCGGCCAGGCAGCGGCCTCGGGCCACCAGCGTTAACACGCGGCCGCCCGTGGTAAACAGCCTTCTCTTGCCCGTGGCATCCTGGCCAAAAGCCGTGCCGTTGTGGTAGACCAGAACCTCCGGGTCCACCTTCTCCAGGCCGGAGATGGGCATATTGGTGTAGTGCTCTCCCGGATAGCCGGGCCGCTCCCCACCTCCGCCCGAGGCGAGAGGCTTGATGGCCCGGCCGGAGACTGCGCAAATCCCCAGGCAGAAATCAGGAGACCACTGCAGAGGCACCGAGGCGAGCTTTCTGTCCAGCATGGCCTCAGATAGCTGGAAGAAGTCCGTCTCCAGGCGGGGCAGAATGACCTGCGTCTCGGGATCACCCAGGCGCACATTGATCTCCAGCACGCAGGGCTCCCTTTCCTCTGAGATCATCAGTCCGAAGTAGATCACGCCCACGTATTCGTGCCCTGTGGCTTCCCGAAAGCCGCGCACAGTGGGCAAGGCAATTTTATTCATTATTTTCGCCGTCAGCTCCCCGTCCAGCCAGGGGTGAGGTGAGAATCCGCCCATGCCGCCAGTATTGGGATTGTTCTCTAAATTAGGATTATTGGAGAGCTTATTGAAGAGCCGAACGGCTACACCCTCGTCTGCGGAAAAAGCCTGCTTGTAGTCTAACGCCGACTCTAGCGGCTGAACCGTCCTGCCATCGCTAAGGGCAAAGAACATCAGCTCGCGCCCTTCCAGCCGCTTTTCAATCTCGATTCTCTCTCCTGCCCTGCCAAATAGCTTGGGGCTGACCATGATGCGGTCAATGGTTGACAGGGCCTCCTCTTTTGTGGAGCAGACCACCGAGCCCTTTCCCGCCGCCAGACCGTCCGCCTTGATCACCAGGCCCTGACAGGCATTTTCCGAACAAAGCTGCTGAGCGTACTCCCTGGCAGCGACCGGGTCATCGAAGTTTTTGCAGGGCGGCACGGGAACATTCAGGCTCTTAAGAAGATCTTTGGTCGTGCACTTGCTGTTCTCCAAAATGGCCGCCTCTTTTTTGGGGCCCAGGATTCTCTGGCCTTCCTCCTGAAAGATATTGACAATACCATCGGATAGGAAGCCCTCCGGCCCGACAAAGGTCAGGTCTATCTTTTCCTGCTTTGCAAAAGCGAGCAATTCCGAAATGATCTTGGGAGGCTTGCCCTGCACTGTTGCCAGGCGGCACTTCTCTATCATCTCGCTGCCTGCATTGCCGGGAGCCACGAATACCCTCTCCACGCTGCTGCTCCGGGCAAAGGCATGGGCTATGGCATTTCCTCTGCCTCCTGCGTCCACCACGAAAACTCTTTTGCCGGACATCAAATCCCTTATGAATAGTATAACCCTAGATAAGCATAATTGCCCATCGGTTAGCTATTTAAAATCCCAGGTTGAGCCAGACCAATAAATGTGATCACGCCCTGGCATATGGGCAATGGATTTCACTCTCGCGGATTTTTGTTTATGAATGCTCCGCGGGTCACTAAGGAGATGATAATGCAATGTACTCTCAGGAGCAGGTGCTAAAAATCGTTCAGGAGAAGAACGTAGAGTTCCTCCGGCTACAGTTCACGGATATTTCGGGAATTGTGAAGAATGTGGCCATTCCCGCCACCCAGATTGGAAAGGCCTTGAAGAGCGGCATATCTTTTGACGGCTCCTCCATTGAGGGGTTTGCCAGAATCCAGGAGTCGGATATGGTCCTGCAACCAGACCTGTCCACCTTCAGCCTCCTGCCCTGGCGCTCCAAGGATGGATCCAACGAGGCCCGGCTGATCTGCGATGTGCACCTGCCCAACGGAAAGCCCTTCGAGGGCGATCCCCGCCATGTCCTGTGCCAGCAGCTCGAAAAAGCCCAGGAGATGGGCTTTAGGATGAATGTCGGCCCGGAGCTGGAGTTCTTCCTCTTCGAAAAGCAGAATGGCGGCTCAGCCACCATCCCGCATGATTTTGGGGGCTACTTTGACCTGGGTCCCGTGGATTTGGCCGAGGATGTGCGCCGCGAGATCGTACGGGCGCTGACGCAGATGGGATTTACCATCGAGGCCTCTCATCACGAGGTTGCCAAGGGTCAGCACGAAATAGACTTTGTTTATGACGATGCTCTGAAGAACGCCGACAAGGTAGTGACCTTCAAGTATGTCACCAAGACCATCGCCATGAGAGAGGGCCTACGCGCCACTTTCATGCCCAAGCCTATTTACGGTGCAGCCGGTACGGGAATGCACGCCAATATCTCGCTATTTAGAGGAGGGGAGAATGCGTTCTTCGATTCCGAGACGGCCATGGGCATCAGCGATCTGGCCAGGTTCTTCGTAGGGGGCTTGATCGAGCACGTCTGTGCCATAACCGCTATTGCCAATCCTCTCATCAACTCTTATAAGCGACTGGTCTCGGGCTTTGAGGCACCCGTCTACATCACCTGGTCCGGGCCAAATCGCTCCTCTCTCATTCGCATTCCTGCCGGCCGGGGTCTATCCACGCGCGTGGAGTTCCGCTCGCCTGATCCGACCTGCAATCCCTACCTGACCTTTGCTGTAATCCTGGCGGCAGGTCTTGACGGAATCAAGAGGGGCATCGATCCGGGAGAGCCGGTGGATCTGAATGTCTATCACCTCAGCCCAGCCGAGCGAAAAACCCTGGGCATCAAGACCCTGCCCGCCAATCTCAAAGAGGCTCTGGACTATCTGGAAGCGGACAGTGTCGTACGCGCGGCTTTGGGCGAGCATGTTTTTGAGAACATCATGCGCCTGGGTCTTTTGGAGTGGGAGGCTTACAACACCTACGTCCATCCCTGGGAGATTGAAAGGTACATCAATACATTTTAAATGCATGCGCCGGGGCTCTTAGATAATCCGTCACCCGAAACGTATATATCCAGCATCAACCTTGGAGAAGTCCGGGCCGGTAGCTTAGTCAGGCAGAGCGAAAGGCTCTTAACCTTTAGGTCGGGGGTTCAAATCCCTCTCGGCCCGCTTAAAAAAACGACAGGGGCTGTGGCCTAGCCAGGTAGGGCGATGGGCTCCAGCGGTATAATTTGATGATGAGCAACGGGTCTACTGAGATCTCTCGACGGGGAGATCGTTGATGATCCGTTGGAGCACTGAATATCGGAGATACCCGTCGATCGTGAGTTCGAATCTCACCAGCCCCACCTTTTTCTTCTCTAACACTCCACAGAGCTTAAATATCCTCTAATCCATCTCCAGGAGGGTGCCGTGATGTTCAGGGATATCCTAACCATATGCTGGTCAATAAAGGAGGTCAATAAAAACCTCACCGACAGAAAGTCTACATCAGACTACTCCATAAAATATCTAAAAAATGCCTGCTCTGTGCTGGCTGGGCAGATGAGGGAGATAAGCAAATTTATGCCCAAAGAGGTCCTCGAGGTCGTCGATAATAAGGGCAAAAAGATGAGCTTCACAATGCATGAGGTGGCAGAGATGCTTTATGATACTCGAAAGATCGTAGAGCTGAATCTGATCGACAATATTGGCCGATGGGCAAAAGCTCGTATGCCCTCCTGAGGCTCAGAAAGAACGGAAAAACCAACGAACGTTTTTTTCCTTTCTAATAATATTTTTGGCGCCTCAGAACTCATAGGGCTCATCATGGCATCAGAGTATATTGCATCATCATCGGCGTCGCTATTGGGGTTTGTGCCACTAATAACGTTAGCTGTTATTATCAATTTCGATCAATTCATCTCAGGGCAAGTTTGATCCGAGAAGCACTCTTAAGCCTTGAATATGGTGCGATTGGGCGTGCATGTTTCTGTGGTGGGGGGCTTAGACAGGGCCGTTTCTCAAGCTCTCGAAAAAGGCTGCGATGCATTTCAGATCTTCTCTTCCAATCCTCGCAAATGGATATCAAATCCCATCACTGGCAAATCTGCGGAGCGCTTTCTTGCCCTGCAGAGGCAGTCCGGCCTCTCTCCGGCCGTAGACCACATGCCCTACCTACCCAACCTTGCCAGCGCAAAGGAAGAGGTTTATGCTAAATCGGTACAGGCTCTCGCGAGGGAACTGGAACGCTGCCAGACTTTAGGCATACCGTATCTTGTAACTCATCTGGGAAGTCACCTGGGCTGGGGCAGGGAGAAGGGGCTCGCTAGGATTGTGAGCGCTCTGAGGTCTGTCTTTTCGCAGTCCAATAGTGATACCATCTTGCTCCTGGAGAACAGCGCCGGCACAAAGAACAGCATGGGCAGCACCTTTTCGGATATTGCTGCCATCTTAGAATCCCTGCCGGCCGAGCGTCGCCGTTTGGGCGTTTGCCTGGATACCTGTCATCTTCATGCAGCAGGATACGACCTTCGCACCCCTCCAGCTCTGCAGGCGACGCTGGATCAGTTTCAAGATCGCATCGGCCTGGAGAAACTTATGCTCATTCACCTTAACGATTGTCGGGGCTCTTTGGGATCGCATCTGGACAGGCATGAGCATATCGGCCTGGGGCAGATAGGCGAGGAGGGCTTTCGCGCAATTCTTTGCCATCCCATTCTTGCAGGCCAGCCCATGATCCTGGAGACGCCGGTGGATGCTCGCCGGAATGATAGAGGCAATCTTGAAGTGGCGAGACGTCTTGCCTCAGGGGCAAAATAGCTTCTCAATTACCAGCATCAAGGCGTCATTGGATATGGGCTTGACCAGATAGCTGCCCGCACCCAGATCGTAGCTCTTCTGGATATCCTGATCCTCATTGGATCCGGTAAGAATGACCACAGGGATGTTGCTGAGATTTTTATCTTTCTTTATGCAGGTGAGAAGATCTATGCCGCTGATATCGGGCAGGTTAATGTCCAGCAAGATGAGCTGGGGCAGATCGGCCTTATTTTTATTCTGCAGAGCTGCAAGGGCCTCTTTGCCGCTGGCGGCAATAACCAGGCCCATATTCAGCTTATTGTGCTTTAATACGCGCTTTGTAACGGCTGCGTCCTCTAAATTGTCCTCCACCAGCAGGATCTTTATTTTTGAGTCCATAGATTCACCTGGAGCATTACGCCCACCTTTGCCCTTTAGTAATTAAGGCCAAAGGAGTTATTGCAACTACACACAAAAATAGTTTTCCCACTGAACGGTGCATCTCATCCTATAGATGCTCCCCCTTAGCTTAACCCTGTATCTTAATCCTGTGCATATAACCATCTCTTCCCAAATTTTTTTATTTTATGAATTTATGAATATTCAATATCTGCGGTAGTACTGATGCATCTTTATTTTGATTGAAATAGGCTTCTCCCCACACGTCGGCTGGAAAGAAGGGCAACCCGGCTCAGGGGCACGTCCGCCTCCAATTCGTAGCCCAGGGCCACGCCCAAGGTGCGAGCATAGTCCAGGATTTCAGCATGCTGCGGCATGGCCTCGCGGGTCAGACGAGCTCGGGAGCGGCCCAGGTGCATGTAGGCTTTGACCTCTACATAGTCCGGCTCGGCCCTCGCGATGAGGCGGGCGTAGTCCTCCGGCCTAACCATATTCAGGCCGCGGGCCAGCGTCAGGCGGATCACGCTTCTGCAGTGGTGCTGCTTGATGATCTCCAGGCTCTCCAGGATCCTTTGCCAGAGGTCTGCAGCGGGACGGCAGACGCGCCGGTACATTTGCTCATCGGGAGCATTGAGGCTGAGATAGAGCTGCGTCGGTTG
>Ga0315273_10003315_pt1 | contig 19372 bp, 14 predicted proteins | sample YL17G02_0_MG_FD_205753 | JGI IMG/M metagenome (GOLD analysis project Ga0315273, IMG submission 205753) | Sediment microbial communities from Yellowstone Lake, YNP, Wyoming, USA - YL17G02_0 | ecosystem: Environmental > Aquatic > Freshwater > Lake > Sediment | place: USA: Wyoming | collected...
CGCTTTCTTCGCTGCGGGCGCTGAACGTCCAGACCGGCGAGACGCGGGAGCTCTACCGTTCCGGGGTACGGGCCTTCGTGGGAAACGAAATGACTCCGTCTCCCGACGGCGCGGAGTTGGCCTGGGTTCGGGGCGACACAGTCACGCAGGTCTCCGAGCTGATGGCCATGCCAACGGCCGGCGGCGATCCGCGCGTGCTCGCGACGTTGAGACCGGGGGAGGAGCCGCGGCCGGTGGCGTGGACGCGGGACGGTCTCTTCTACGAGGTTCATACCTACCCGACCGCCGGACCGGCGCGCCCTGTGCAGCTCTGGCTCCTCCCGGCGGGCGGGTCGCCGGTGCGGTTCGACCTCGGCGCGGAAGGCGGTCATCTGCCCTGGTTCGGGGTGCATCCGGACGGCCGCCGCGTGACCTACCTGTCGGGCGACATAGGTTCGGAGCTGTGGGTCATGGAGAACATTCTGCCCGGCCTCGGGACGGCGCGTCCCAGCTCACCGAGGCGCTAGCGTGTGACGAACGGGGCTTGCTAGCTGCGTGGCTGCGTACGCCGACGCCGCGGCTTCTTGGACGGCAGACGCGACGGCGGCTGACGCCCGGGACGTCCAGCGGCGACCCGCTTGCAGTCACCGCATCTCCAGCAGGGCGAGCCCGGCGCGCCGTGCGGCCGCGCTGAGCTTCGCGTCCAAGGTCAACAGGGGAATGCCGCTGCCAGAACGATCGCCCGTTCCTACATCCCGTGCTGCAAGAGTTCTCTCTCCAGCTCATCGACCTGCAAGAAGGTCCCCACTGGTAGGCCCGTCTTGGGCGCGACCGTGAGGTGCTTGAATGGCAGTCGCCGACCCAGTCCGGCTTCGGGCGCTGCAGCGATGTAGCGCAACCCGTAGTGGACGACCTTCGACGTCCCCGGCTTGACGTCTCGATCGATCTTCCTCTCGACAATGTGGAAGAACCGGTCGTCCGCAGCGGTCAGGAACCGGTAGAGCGTGTGGCAGAGGAGGTCCGCCACCTGGACCATCCGAGATTCGTGGGATTCCACGAAGAACGCGGTTTCGACGAGGTTGTCGCGGAGCTGCTTGGGTACTCCGCCGGAGTGAATGACCGACACCAGCGACTTGATCTGACCCTTTGATGTGTGCTCGTCGCAGACCAAGATGCCTCTCTCGTGCGTCCTCGTTCCGAACGACCCAATGCGCGTCAGGTAGGAATTGAATCGCTGACAAAGCTGGAGCGTGGCAACCACCCTCACGCTCCTCGTGACCGGCAGGGAGTCCTTGTGGATGGCGACGAAGAACAGCGAGAGGCGGCTTTCGGCGCGGCCCACCTCCTCCAGAACCTCCTGGAAGAGCGTCTCTCGGGCGGCCGCCGTCATCGCCCTGTAGAATCCGCGCCCGGAGAGCATGTCGGAGCCGTGGAGTTCGGTCTTCGAGGCGGCGGCGCCCAGGTGATTGGCGACGAGCGTATCGATGCGCGCAACGAGGGGGGCCCACTCGCTGTCACTGATCGCAAGGCCGCCAAGCACGAAATGGGAGCTTGAGGCGGGCGAGCGGCCGTCATCGCCGCTGTCATCGAGGTAGAGGAGGTGCAATGGGCACCGCAAAAAGAAGGCGACCGGGATTGTCGAGTCGCTGCAGCAACTCCCCGGTCGCAGGTTAGAAAGTGACCTCCGGTGGCGCCGGTGTCAAGCCAGTCCCGCTTCGCCTGCCCTCGCTTCGCTCCGGGAGGCTGCCCGCAACGTATGTGACCGCACGCGGCACGGAGGTACCATTCTGTTGCAGCCTGTAGCCGAAAGAACGCAAACTATTTCCTCCCACCATTCCCTCCCGCTTGGCAACACGCCACCCACGGTGCCACTTGGGGCGCAACGCCACGTCTGCCCCGGAGCCCAACGTGGGACTCGTACACACCCTGCTCGCACTCGCCGCCTTGTCGAGCCGAGTGGTGGAGGCGATGCGCGCCGACTCGGCGCTGCTGGTGGAAGTGCAGGGGCTGCGGCGCGCGTCCGGCGCGGGCGAGAGTGCGGGCCTACTCATGCGCCGGGAGGGATTCGAACCCACGACCCGCAGCTTCGAAGGCTGCAGCTCTATCCAACTGAGCTACCGGCGCCGACCCATGCAATCTAGTCGCCGCCGGGCCTGTCGGCTTGCGGGCGCGGTGGTCACGTCGCAGCTTTGGCGCCGGCGCGCGCCGCTGGCGCGAGAGCCACCCCTGCCGCAGCGAGGTACTGTGACACCGGAGCGACGGTCATTGCAGCACCTCCTCGCCGCCCTGGCGTATCGCACGCAGAAGGCTCTGCGGGACGCGCCGGCGTCGTTCCCGGATTTCTCGGCGGGCCGGAAGACGCGGAGCCCCGTCGAGATCCTCCGCCACGTGACCAGTGTCCTCGGCTATGCCCGCACGTTCTTCGTCGGCGGCAGCTACCCGCGGCACATGGAACCCCTGCCCACCTTCGCCGCCGAGATCGAGAGGTTCCACGGGACGCTGGATGCCCTGTCCCGCGAGCTGGAGGCCGGCACGCCGCTGCGAGGCATCTCGGAGCAGCAGCTCCTGCAGGGTCCGCTGGCGGACGCCATGACGCACATCGGCCAGCTCGCACTGCTGCGTCGCCTGGCGGGGGCGCCGGTGCCGCCCGAGAACTTCATCTTCGCGGACGTGAGGGCGGACCGTCTCGGCCCGGACCAGCCGCTGCCCGCGCAGCCCGATGCGGAATGGCCGGAACACCCCGTCTAGCCCGCGACCGGGTGTACCCGTGAGCCGCGCAGGTGCGCCGCCCCGCGGCGACGCCGTGGTCTGGGACTTCGACGGGACGCTCGTGGACTCCCACGTGAAGAACTTGGCCGTGACGCGCGCGATCGTCGAGCGGATCACGCGGCGGCCCGCCGGTGCGTTCGAGAGCCTGTCATCCCTGGACCGCTACCTGACGGCGCTGACATCCACGCGGAACTGGCGCGACCTGTACGGGCGGGTCTTCGGCCTGTCGGAGCGCGACATCGACCGGGCGGGCCGGCTCTGGGCCGAGTATCAGCTGGGGGACTCGACGCCGACGCCGCTCATCGAGGGCATCCCCGCCGTGCTGCGGTCCCTCCGCCATCTGCCGCACGGCATCGTCTCGCAGAACGCCAAGGCGGCCATCGCGGCCGTCCTGGAGGGCGCCCGCGTCGCGGAGTACTTCGGGGCCGTCATCGGCTTCGAGGAGGTCGATCTGAGGCGCCAGAAACCGGCGCCGGACGGATTGCTGCGTTGCGTGGAGATCCTCACGGAACTCCGGCCGGGCTGCGTCTTCTACGTCGGAGATCACGAGACGGACGCGATGTGCGCGGCCCACGCGAGAGAGGAGCTGGCCGCACGGAAGCTGCGCGTCGAGGTGATCAGCATCGGCGCGCTCTACGACGGCGAGTCGGCCGCGGCGTGGGCTGTTCGGCCGGACCACACGGTGCGCCGTCCGGAGGAGATCGTGGAGATCGTCGCGCGCTGCACGGCGGACCGGCCATCCCCCGGCGCCTGACCGCGTGGCGAAAGGGCCCGGCAAGTGCCGGGCCCTTCGGGTTTCACTCCTGCGACAGCCGGCCGACTACTAGAACGCCCACCTCATGCCGGCTTGCATCCGCCGCGGGTCGCCGAGGCCGGACCGGATCGTGCCGTCGAAGTTGAACAGCAGCGCCGGCGCGCTCGGATTCCGGATGTTCACCCGGTTGGTGAGGTTGAACACCTCGACCATCGCCTCCAGCGAGCCGCTCCCCACGGAGAACGCCCGCGAGAGGCGCACGTCCCACTGGAAGTACTCGTTGTTCTTGCGCAGCGTGTTGCGCAGCAGGATGTCGCCGTTGGCGCAGATGCGGTCCGCCGGCGACGTCGCGACCTGGCCGGCTGCCGGTGCGTAGAGATTCCCTGCCCACGGCCCACAGCTCGCCGACGTCGGCTGCTGCGAGGTCGCACTGACCCGGTGGGCCAGGTCGAACCCGTAGGGCAGGTGCTGGACCACCCAGAGGTTGAAGCGGTGCCGCTGGTCGCGGTCCGACCAGTTGTACTCGCGCTCGAGCCGGTCGGCCTTGGCGTAGCGGAAGGTGAACGGGTCACGCTCGTTGTCGTCATCCGACTTGTCGAAGCTGAGCGTGTAGTTCGCCTGGACTTCGGTGCGGCCCAGCACCGTTCCCGCCAGCGTCACGGTGAATCCGTGGTACTGCGACTTGGCCGTGCTCTCCAGGGTCGTCAGCACCCCGAGCCCGTTGGTCGAGGCGCCGGGGAAGTCGCTGAACGGGCTTCCGAACACCGCGTCGTTGCGGTCGACGAACCGGTTGAGGTGCGTCGTCTTGGCGAAGGAATACGACAGGCCGATCGCCAGCCGGTCGGTGAGGTGCCGCTCGTAGCTCGCGCCCAGGGCGAGGGTGCGCGGGTTGGTGAAGTTCCTGTCGGTGACGTTGACGCCGGGGTGGTTCACCGCGCCCGACACGGTCGGCAGTGTCGGCCCGTAGGCCGGCGGCGTGGCGCCGCAATTGACGTAGAACGAGCTGCTGCAGAACAAATTCTGCCCGATCGAGCCGTTGCTGGTGCGCGTGCTGGCGAAGATGAGCCCCGGCGAGCGCGCCGAGTACATCCCGGCGTTGGCGCGCAGCACCTGGCGCCCGGTCCCGTTGACGTCCCACGCGATGCCCAGCCGCGGCTGGATCATCTTGTAGTCGGAGGGGATCTTCCCGTTCGACGGGAAGGCGTGACCGCCGATCGTCTGGCCGATGAACGGCTGGAAGAAAACCTGGTCGGGGGGGGTGAGCGGATCCGGCTCGATCTGCGCCTCCCACCGGAGGCCGTAGTTGACCGTCAGGTTGGGCCTCGGCTTCCAGGAGTCCTGGAGGAACAGGGCGAACTCGTACTGGATCAGGTTTTGGGTCCCGACGTCGCGGGCGGTCTGTCCGGGCACGACAGGGGCCAACTGCAGGAACAGCAGCAACGGGCCTGCCGCGCCGCCGTATGTCGGATCAGCCAGGTAGTGCAGGAAGCCGTCCACGCTGGAGAAGATGAAGCGGGAGTTGGAGAACCCGATGAAGGTCTGGTTCTCGTTGGTCCGATTGAACTCCACCCCGAGCTTGAGCAGGTGCCGGCCCCGCACGACCGACAGGTTGTCGAGCACCTGGATGCGCTGGTCGAGGGCGTCGATCGGGAGGAAGAAGGGCATCCCGAAGCGGTAGCCCGCGAAGTCGACGCCGGTGTCGGGGAACGGCCGGCCGTTGGTGTTCCACACTGCGCCGCTGGTGCCCGGGAAGGTCGGGCCGCCGTAGGGCCGGGGCCGGTACTCCCGCGCGAACTGGAAGCGGAACTCGTTCGTCACCGACTGGCTGAGCAGGGACACCAGGCTACCGTTGACGGCGTGCGAGTAGTCCCGCTCGATGCCATTGGCGCTGCGGGCCCACGTGTCCACGTCGAACGTGCCGTTTTCCTGGCGCGAGTTGGTGAAGTTGTACTTCAGCGACAGGCTGTGCACCGGGCTCAGCCGCCAATCGAGCTTCACCAGCAGCGCATTGGCGTCGTTGGTGCGGCGGATCGGTCCGTAGTCGTTGCGCAAGGCGCCGCCGTACGCCGAGTCCATCCAGGTGCGCAGCAACGGGTCGATGCGGTTCGGGTCGGTCTGCTTCGTCTGGTTGTAGAGCTGCTGGTCGTAAGCGACGAAGAAGAAGGCGCGGTCGCGGCGGATCGGACCGCCGAGGGTGAAGCCGAACTGATGCTGCGTGAAGTCCGGGTTCTGGCCGCGGAGTTCGGCGGAGAGCGCGTCATTCTGGCCGTAGTAGTGGAGCGAGCCGCGCAGCTCGTTGGTCCCCGACTTCGTCAGCACGTTGATGAACCCGCCGCCCGAACGGCCGAACTCGGCGTTGGCGCCGTCGCGGACGACGACCATCTCCTGCACGGCGTCGAGGTTGAAGGTGAACGCCGGGCGCTGTCCGCCGCGCTGCTCGCCGAAGAACGGGTTGTTGAAGTCGGCCCCGTCCACCGAGATGTTGTTGTAGATGCCGCGCTGGCCGCTGACGGAGATCTCGTCGCCGTCGGGGCCCTGGACGATGGCCACGTTGGGCGTGAGGAGCGCCAGATTGAGGAAGTTGCGGCCGTTGTTGGGCAACGCGGCGACGACTTCGTCGGAGAGCCGCGTGACGCCCTCGGCGCGCGAGGGATCCACCAGGGAGGCTTCGCCCGACACCGTGATCGCCTCCAGCTGGATCACGCCGAGCTGGAGCGCCAGATCGACGGTCTCGCCGAGGCGGAGGACCACGCCGGCACGCCGCGCCTCCGTCGCCCCGATCGCGCGAGCGCTCACGTCGTAGGTGCCCACGGGCAGCAGGGTGGCGACGAAGATGCCCTCGGTGCTGGTGGTCACACTGCGGACGATGTTGGTCCGCGTGTTGCGCAACGCGACCAGCGCCCCGGCGACGGCCTCGCCTGAGGAGGCGGTCACCGTGCCTCGAATGATGCCGGTGGTGGCTTGGGACTGAGCGCGCTGCGGGATACTAGCGAATGCGATGGCGACGATGGCCAGGGCGGCGAGCAGCCGTCCTGCTTGACTGAACATGGGGCCCCCTCTGTGAAAGTCGAGCGCCAAAGTACCGTGCGGCGCGGGCGTGTGCAAGGAGGTGTCGGAGGCCGTCCCGGCGAGGCCGGGGCCTGCCGTTCCCGTCGCCGTCACGCGGTCGTCGTTGCGCCATCGGCGGGTTCCGGATAGTGTCTCCGAGGCCGGTCTCCCGCCGGCCCATTCCCGGAGCAGCCCCGCCGATGCGCATTCTGATCCGCCACGGCACGGTCGTCAACGCGGACGGGAGTCTCGCCGCCGACGTCCTGATCGAGGGCGAGAAGGTGGTCCAGGTCGGCCCCAGCCTCGCGGCGGACGCGGACCGGACGTATGACGCCACCGGGCGGTACGTGATCCCCGGCGGCGTGGATGTGCACACGCACCTCGACATGCCGCTCGGCGACACCACGTCCGCGGACGATTTCGAGTCGGGCACGATCGCAGCTGCCTTCGGCGGCACCACGACGATCGTGGACTTCGCCGTGCAGGACCCCGGCGACACCCTCCACCACGCCCTGGAGACCTGGACGCGGAAGGCCGAAGGGAAGGCGGCGATCGACTACGGCTTCCACGTCATCGTCACCGACCTCACCGAGCGCGTCGAGCAGGAGATGGACGAGCTGGTCGGGGAGGGCGTCACGTCGTTCAAGCTGTTCCTGGCGTACCCCGGCCGCCTGATGGTGGACGACGCCACGATCTTCCGGGCGCTCCTCCGGACCGCGTGGAACGGCGGCCTCGTGCTGGTGCACGCCGAGAACGGCGGCGTGATCGACGTCCTCACGAAGCGCGCGCTGGCTGAGGGCCGAAGAGAGCCGCGGCAGCACGCCCTCACGCGGCCCGCGCAGGCCGAGGCGGAGGCGGTCCACCGCGCCATCGCGCTGGCCGAGCTGGCCGGAGCGCCGGTGTACATCGTGCACGTCTCGGCCGCGGAGGCGGTGGAGGAGGTGGCCGCGGCGCGCTCGCGCGGCCTCCCGGTGTTCGCGGAGACGTGCCCCCAGTACCTGTTCCTCTCGGACGAGTGCTACGAGGAGCCGGGATTCGACGGCGCGAAGTACGTGATGAGCCCGCCGCTGCGGGACCGCCGCGCGCAGGAGCGGCTGTGGCAAGGCCTCGCGTCCGACGAGCTGCAGGTGGTGGCCACCGATCACTGTCCCTTCCGGATGAGCGACCAGAAGGCGCTGGGCAGGGACGACTTCACGAAGATCCTGGGCGGCGTGCCGGGGATCGAGACGCGGATGAGCCTGCTGCTCGACGGTGGCGTCGGCGGCGGGCGGTTCGACGTGCGGCGCTTCGTGGCGGTGACGGCTACCAACCCCGCCCGCATCTTCGGTCTCCACCCGCGCAAGGGTGTCATCGCTCCCGGCTCCGACGCGGACATCGTGGTGTTCGACCCGGACCGCGAGATGACGCTGAGCGCGGCGACGCTCCATATGCGGGTGGACTACAGTCCCTACGAGGGGCGCGTGGTGCGCGGCGTGCCGGAGCTGGTGCTCTCGCGCGGGCGTCCCGTCGTCGAGCGGGGAACGTTCGTCGGCCGGCCGGGCGCGGGGACGTTCCTGCGGCGCTCGCTGCGGCGGGCCTGAGCCCGGCGCCTCGGCCCCCGTCACCCCGTCGTCTGTGACTTCCTCCCGGCCGCGAGGAGGAGGAGCGGCGCCGCGGCGACGACGAGCAGGATCGCCCCGGACGCGCCGTAGCCGGGCACGCCTCCGAGGAGTCCGAGCGACATGCTCACGCACTCCGACACAAACAGGCCGATCGCGAGCCCGAGCCAGCCTCCCATGGAAGCGCCCAGCGCCATGACAAGCATTCCCGGGAAGACAACCGCAACGCCCAGGACGTAGGGTGATACTCCCGCCGGCCCGAGCAAGGCGACCACGGCGGCGAGGATCGCCGCCGCCGGAAGCACGCCTGCCACGCGCTTGCGCACCACCAGCACGCTCATCACCAGGAGCGCCGCCCCCGCGACCGCCGATCCCAGGGCGTCCATGGCGTTTAGCGCGGGGACGACAGCATCGACCGGGCCCACGCCGTCGGCCGGAGCGAGAATCCGCGCGCCTGGAAGGACGCGCTGCGCCAGTTGCGCGAGCGCATTGATCCCGAGGATGAGTCCAGCGATGCCGAATCCGTTGGAGATCTCACTGCGGATCGCCGTCCCCCTCCAGCGTCCCAGCGTGACATCGCGGTACCCGCGCAGGCAACTTGGGGCCTGCGTTCGGCCAAGCGCCTCCAGGCATGCGAGCAGCACCAGAAGGATGCCGCCGAGGAACGCGGCGCCGGCGAACTGCACCGCAAGCTGGATCGCCTCGAAGGTCATCCACGGCTGGGAAGTGGGGTACATGAATGCGGATACAACACGGGTCTGGAACACCATCCAGACGACCGTCGCCAAGGCCACTACCGCCGCGATTCGGAAAGGGCCACGCCAGCGAAGGCGCCGCGCGCGCCCCTGCACGATGGCCACGGTGACTACCAGCGCCACGCCTGCGAGGGCCAGCGCGATACTGAGCGGCGTGCGGGCGGTCTGCTGGGCCTCGTACCCGCGCCGGACGTTGTCCGGGACGAGCACTACGGCATTGAACCCGCCGACCCGGTCGCCGCGTACGCTGACCACGAGCTGGAGACCTCCGGGCGTGGCGCCCGTTCCTCCCTCTCCCGCAAGAGCGGGCAGGGGCCGCAGCCACGTGAAGTCGTGATCCCGTCGTCCGGGCCGCTGCTGGCTGGTCGCGCCCGTCCGCTGCATCCCCTCCAATGACCAGCCACGCGCAGCGACGAACGCGGCGGCGAGCGCCTGGGCGGAGTCGACTTCGAGCTGGGCTCCGGGAGCCTCGTCGCCCATCACATGGTCGAACGACACGATGCGGCCACCCGACGACACCCCGATCTTCCATTCCTCCTGCTCCCCCGGGCGGAACCACCGCAGGTGCCAGTGCGAGCGCGGCAGGTACTGATCGGCCCAGCGTCGCGCCTCGGCGCGCCCTAGTCGTTCGATGAGGTGTCGATTGCCTTCGGCCGAGTCCGCGTGGTGGACGGCAGCCTCGCGGAACGACCCCGCGGCTCCCATCGAGGCCAGGAAGTCCTTGCCGACGGCCCAGGCGGAGTCCTTCGAGAGATCCAGCGGCATGAAGAACGGCCGATAGGCGGTGCCATACAACGCGCCGAACACGATCAGGCCGACCAGCCCCGCCACCAGCAACGGCCGCGACACCGGCAGATCGGGGGCGAGCGCGACCTCGTCGATGCCGTCGGACCGCGCCGTGCGCACCGCGTCCCGCGGCGCGAGCGCCTTGGCGAACGCCACCATGTCGGGGAAGCGCTCGTCCCGCTCGCGGGAGAGCGCGCGCGTGATCGCCTGCGACATCTCCGGAGGCACGCCGGGCACCTGCCGCCGGATATCGGGTAGCTCGGCCATCAGCTGCTTCCGGATGATCGAGGGCAGGCTGTCGCCCTCGAAGAGGTCCGTGCCCGCCAGCATTCGGTACCCGAGCACGGCGAGCGAGTACTGGTCCGAGCGGTGGTCCAGGTCCTTCTCGCTCCCCGCCTGCTCCGGACTCATGTACTGCGGCGTGCCGACGATCATCCCCGTGCCGGTCAGGCCGGTCTGCGGGTCGCCCAGCGCCTTGGCGATGCCGAAGTCCATCAGGAGGACGCGGCGTGCCCGGCCCTCCAGCATGATATTCTCGGGCTTGATGTCCCGGTGCACGAGACCGCGCTCGTGGGCCACCTGCAGGCCGTCCGCCGCCTCCGTGAGGATGCGGCGCACCTCCTCGGCCGCCAGCCGGCCGTCGCGGGTGAGCACTTCGCGCAGCGTCTCGCCCTGGACGAGCGGCATGACGAACCACGCGAGCCCGTGGCTCTCGCCGACCTGGTAGACGGGGACGATGTTGGGATGGCGGAGCTGGGCGACCGAGCGCGCCTCGCGCTCGAACCGCTCGATCGTATCGCGGGAGGCCAGGAGTTCGGGCCGCAGCACCTTGATCGCGACTTCCCGCTGCAGCTTGACGTCGCGCGCGGCGAACACGGCGCCGAACCCGCCGACGCCGAGCAGCCGCTGGACTTCGAACGCATCGCCGACGGCTACCTGGAGGCGGCGCCGGAATGCGGCTTCGTCGAAGGAGCCGAGCGGCCCGGCCGACGACTCGCCGGAGATGCCCGTCGGTGTGGCCGCTCCGCACGCGGCACAGAACAGCGCCCCGTCGGGGACGGGGGTCTCGCAACTACTACAGCGGACGGAGGCCATCCGCGCTCCAGGTGGCGGTCGGACACCAAGCTACGGGCAACCCGCACGGCCGCAAGAGGCGTGCGGTCGTGCGGCACGCCCGTGCCTGCGCCGAACCGACCCGCCGAACCGACCCCGTTGCTAAGGTAGCTTCCAGAAGCTACCTTGGCGACATGCGCGCCGTCGGCCTCAAGGTTCTCAAAAACAAGCTCAGCGAGTACGTCCGGGTCGCCGCCGCCGGCGAGACGGTGCTGATCACCGATCGCGACCGGGTTGTGGCGGAGCTGGTGCCCCCCAGTCCCGGCCGCGCGGAGTTGCTGGACGACGCCGCCCTGGCGGAGGCCGTGCGGGAGGGGTGGCTCACCCCTCCGCTGCTGCGTGGCGGTCCCCCGCCAGAGGGCACGCCGGTCGCGCCGCTCCGCACGCTGCTCGAGGAACTGCGGGCCGACCGGGACGCGCGGTGATCTACCTCGACACCTCGGTCGCGCTCGCCCAGCTCCTCGCCGAGGACCGCCGCCCACCCGCGTCCCTCTGGGACCGCCCACTCGTCGCCAGCCGCCTCCTCGAGTACGAACTCTGGGCCCGCATCCACGCGCGGTCGCTGGGACGCACGCACGGCGAACAGGTCCGCGCGCTCCTCGACAGGGTGGCTTTCGTGGAGCTGGATCGGAAGGTGCTGGCGCGGGCCGTCGAGCCGTTTCCGGTGCCGGTACGCGCGCTGGATGCGCTGCACCTGGCGTCGCTCGAGTTCGTCCGCGGCCTCGGCGAGGAAGTCGCCTTGGCGAGCTATGACAAGCAGATGGTGCGGGCCGGGCGGGCGCTCGGGGTTGAGATCTTCGGGTTGTAGCCGGTAGCCGATAGCCGATAGCCGTTAGCGTGCGCTCGAATGGGGTCAGGCCTCAGTTTGTAACGGCTTCAGGCCTCAGATTGTAGACTCGGCTTCGCCGCTGCGGCCATCAGCTTCTTGAGCACCGGCACCACCAGCAGCATCACCACCGCGACGACGGCCAGCCCAATGGCGCTCTTGGCGTACAGCCCGCTGTACACCGACGCCGTGTAGGGCACGTCGGCGACCCGCGCCCGGTCCACCGCGGCGAGGCTGGTCAGGAACCCCGAGAAGTACCCGCCCAGCGAGTTGCAGAGGAACCACGTGCCCATCAGGAACGACGCGAACTGCTTGGGCGCCAGCGCGCTCACGGCCGAGAGGCCCATCGGCAGGATGTGGAGTTCGCCGAGGGTGAGGACGGTGATCGCCAGCATGATCCACCAGGCCGAGGCCGGCGTGCCGCTCGTCGCGATGCCGCGCGCGACCCACGCCAGCAGGCCCGAGCTGGCCACGGCGAAGCACAGCGCGACGACGATCTTGGCCGGGATGGAGGGGTTGCGGCCCACGTCGGCGAGTCGCGCCCACATCCAGGTGAAGGCGCCGGCGAGGACGATCACCGCCAGCGAATTCGGCACCAAGGCGAAGAATGACGCTTCGAGGCGCACGCCGAACAGCGTCTTGTCGATGTCCCGGTCCACGAACAGCGGCAGCGAGTTGTACAGTTGCTTGAAGAACGACTGGAAGCAGATCGCCGCGAGGATGATGACCAGGATGGCGAGGATCGAATTCCGCTCCGAGCGGTCCTTGCGCGTGAGCGCCAACCCGACGATGCCCGCCACGATGCCGAGGCTCAGGTAGGTGATGACGATCTTGGTCTGCCCCGGATTGCCGAAGAGGTGGAACATCACCAGGCCGAGCGCCGCCGTGCCGAGAATCAGCCAGGCGACCTTCGGCAGGCCGTACGCCGGCGCGAGGAGCTTCGCCCGCTGGAATCCGTCGGATTCCTTGTTGTAGTGCGGGTACCCGATCTGGAAGGCGACGAGGCCCAGCGCCATCCCTGCGGACGAGAGGTAGAAGCAGTTATGCCAGCCGTACGCACGCGCCACCCACGCCATCGAGATGCCGGCGAGGAGCGCGCCGAGGTTGATGCCCATATAGAAGAGGGTGTAGCCGCTGTCGCGGTGCGGATCGCCCTCGGCGTAGAGCTTGCCGACCATCACCGACACCGTGGCCTTGAGGTAGCCGGTGCCCAGCGCGACGAGGGCGAGCCCGGCGAAGACGAACGGCAGCGCCTCGCGCCACGCCAGGACCATGTTGCCGAGCAGGATCAGCACGCCGCCCAGAGACACCGAATAGCGGAGGCCCAGCATCCGGTCGGCGATGAGGCCGCCCAGGATGGGGCTCATGAACGTGAACGCCATGTACGCGCCCGACGTCAGCGCCGCCTGCGCATCGGGGAGGCCGAGGCCGGTGGTCAGGTACAGCACCAGCACGGCCGAGATGCCGTAGAAGCTGAAGCGCTCCCACATCTCGGTGGCGAACAGGAAGAAGAGGCCCTTCGGATATCTGCCGGTCATTCCCGCACCCTCCTACCGCTGCACCCCCGAGAAGATCACCGCCACCCGCTCGCCCGGCTTGATGGCGCCATCGCGCTGGAGCTGCATCAGCCCCGCCAGCCCCGCAGAACCGGTATGGCAGACGGAAACGCCGGTCGTCTCGCGCGCCAGCGCGTTCGCCTCCCGCAGCAGCTCCTCGTCCACCACGACCGCGGAGCCGCGGCTCGCGAGAATCCCCTTCACCACCGCCAGCCAGTCGTAGGTCTCGTCGTCGAGGATGCCGTGCGCGATGCTGTGGGGCGTCTCCTCCCACGGCCACATGAACTCCGAGCGGTGCTTCGTCGCGCGCGCCAGGACCGCGACCTCCCCCTGCGTGCGCAGCAGTTCCTGGATGCTGTCCCACGCCCGCTTGAGGGGCCACGCCCCGCGCGTCTGCACGGTGTGGAATCGCGGCAGCTGCGAGTGCCAGCCAGCCCGGTGCGCGAACCGGAAGGCTTGGATGACGGAGCTGGCCAGCGCGCCGCCGCCCACCTGGATGACGACGTGGTCGAGCGCCGTCTGGCCGAGCTGCGTCATCATCTCGTAGCCGAGGGTCTCGCCGCCCTCGATCGTGAGGCCGTTCTCGCTCCCCTGCACGCAGAAGGGCAGGGCGCCGCCCGCCACGGCTTCGCGAAACCGGAGGAAGCAGGGATCCCCGGGGACGCCAGGCTCGCGCGGGCAGGTCGCGATCTCCGCTCCCAGCACCTGCAGCCGCTCCAGCACCCCGCCCTCGGCGTCGGTCGGCACGAAGACGCGCAGGGGCCGCTCGGCCGCACGCGCCAGAACCGCCGCGGCGAGGGCCGCGTTGCCGCAACTCGCGATGGCCAGCGGCGGCCGCTCGCGCCGCTCGGCCACCTGGAGGTAGAGCAGGATGGCCATCAGGTGGCGCGCCTTGTGGGAGCCCGACACGTTGCCCGTTTCGTCCTTGACCCACACGCCGCCCGCGGCCTCGAACCCCAGGCGCCCGCTCAGCGCGCCGGCTCGGCCGAAGGGCGTGGTGCGGAACCCGCGCCCGTCCACCGCCGCGACGGCCTCGTCGAGCCGGCGCACCAGCTCGACGTACGCCTCGTCGGTCATGCCGCGGCGCCGCGCCGTGTGCCAGGCGTGGGACATCTCGCGGTGGCGGATGAACGGGTTGGGGTCGTCACCGCGCACGAACTCGACGCGGAACGGATCGAGCTTCCGGGCGATGACGTGGTCGGTGTCGCCGTGCCCGGCGTGCCTGCAGCGGAACGGGTAGCGCATCTCCTCGGGAGAGGGCGCCACCCACTCGCAGCCGGCGCAGACGAGCGTGGACGCCGTCGGCTTCACGCGAGTCCGGTCCGCCCGTTGAACTCCGCGATGCGCTCGTCCCACGCGGGGAGCAGCTCGTGCAGGCCGCGCCAGAACGTCTGGTCGCGGCGCACGGTGAAGTCGGCGAGGGACACGCCCTGCTGCTCCACCCAGGTGAAGTAGCCGAGGTTGAAGATGCGCGTGCGGTCGGCGTGCGACAGCTCCAGCACGTGATCGGTCGTCGCGCCGAGCAGATGCTGCGCGCAGGTCTCGCCCGCCATCACGGTGTCGAAGCTTCCACCGAAGTGCTTCGCGATCGTCTTCCGCCGCTCGGAGCCGTACATCGCCGCGCCGTCCGTGGCGACGGTCAGGATCGCGTCGTCCTCGCCCAGACCGAGCGCCTTCGCCGTCGAGATGGCGGCGAGCACGTTGCAGATGCTCGACAGCCCGAAGGCGGGGAGCAGGTCGAGCACCGGACCGGGAACCCGGCGCCGCGTCCGGAGGTACTCCAGTCCCTCCGCCGCGTCGAACAGCACGCCGAGCGCGTCGGTGCTCGCGTCCGACACCGCGACCACGAGGTCCGTGTTCATCACGTTGTGGATGAGCGGGATGTGCTTGTCGCCGATCCCCTGGATGTTGTGCTCGCCGAAACCGTTGAGGAGCATCGTCGGGCACTCGAGCGCCTCGACCGCGACGATCCGCGTGCCGTGCCGCGCCTTCAGATAGTCGCCGGCGCCCAGCGTTCCCGCCGAGCCGGTGGCGGAGACAAACGCGCTGAGCCGCAGCTCGGGATACGTGCCGCGCAGCGTCTCGAACAGCTGGTCGAGCGCGCGGCCGGTGCACAGGTGGTGCACGAGGTAGTTCCCGAACTCGCAGAACTGGTTGAAGATCACGTTCGCCGGGTCCCGGGCGAGCGAGTCGCACGCGTCGTAGATCTCCTTGACGTTGCTCTCGGTGCCCGGTGTGCGGATGATGTCCGATGGGTCGGCCACCCACTCATCGAGCCAGCGGAACCGCTCCTCGCTCATTCCTTCCGGGAGGATCGCGACGCCGCGGCAGCCCATGATGCGCGAGATCGCGACACCGCCGCGGCAGTAGTTGCCCGTCGAGGGCCAGAGCGCCTTGTGCGCCGTGGGATCGAACTGGCCGGTGACGACGCGGGGCGCGAGGCAGCCGTACGCGGCGAGCACCTTGTGGGCGCGGATCATCGGGAACCGGTCGCCCAGCGCCACGACGATCTTCGCCTTGACGCCCGTGAGCGCCTCGGGCAGCACCACGTACTCGGGCAGCGCGGCCTGGGCGCGGCGGCCCGCGTCGTTGTACCAGTGCACGCGGAAGAGGTTGAGCGGGTGCGCCGCGTCGGGGTCCACGCCGCGGAGCGCCGCCAGGATCTCCGCGGGGATCCGCGACGGGTCGGCGAGCTGCGCGAACGTCGGCAGCACGATGCGCGCGTCGCGGAAGCGGGCGACGGTCCGCTGGTAGACGGCGCGGTCCACGATCTCTCGTTCAAGTCCGAGTTGCTTCATAGTTCCGCCATCCGCGCCCAGAGTCGCTCGGCCTCCGCGGCCGCTACGGCACCGATCGCTTCGAGGTCCAGGGTGTCGGCGCCGCCCGCTGCGGGCGCTCCGCCGAATCGTTCGGCGAACAGTACACTGCCGGCGCCGGCGCGCAGTGCTACCGCGCGTTCGTCGTCTCCGTGGGCGTGTGCCTCTTCCTGGAGGGCCGCCAGTTCGGCGCGCGAATCCGACGGGTAGCCGTCGGTGCCGAGGGCCACGCGCGTGCTTTCGGCGAGCGCAGCGGGGTAGCCCACGCGGTTGCCTGCATTGGAGCGCGGGTTCTGCACGAGCCAGCAGCCTCGCGCCTCGGTCTCCATCACCTCGGAGGCGGTGAGGTGGACGCCGTGCGCCAGAATCGAGCCGGGCGGCAGCGCCCCCAGTGTCGTGAGCCGCCGGAGCGGGCCCTCGTAGCCGCGCCGCCACGCATCCTCCACGTCGGCGCGGTCCTCCGCCAGGTGCACATGCAGCACTGTACCGAGCTCACGGCACAGCTCGCCCGCCTCGCGGATTGTCTCGTCGGAGACGGTGAACGAGGCGTGCAGCCCGACCACGCCGCGCACCAGCGGCCGGTCGTTGGCGCGGATGAAGCGGCGACACTCGGCCAATCCGCGTTGGGCCTCCTCGCGGCCGCCGTTCCGCTCGGTGGCGCCGTAGCACAGCAGGGCCGGCATCCCCAGCTCCTGGCACACGTCGGCGAGCACGTCGAGCGAGCCCTCGATGAAGTTCGGCGACTCGTGGTGGTCCACCAAGGCGGTCGTGCCGAGCCGCAGCGCGTCGGCGACGTAGTACCGGGCCGAGGCGCGCAGGGAGCGCTCGTCAAGCGCGCGGTCGAGCCGCCACCACACGCGCTCGAGGATCTGGAGGAAGTTCTCGGGCGGCTGCTCGGGCGCCGGCATCCCGAACGTCGCCAGCCCCGAGTAGAGATGGGTGTGGGCGTTGATGAAGCCGGGAGCCGGAAGCCGGGAGCCGGGAGCCGGAAGCCGGGAGCCGGGAGACACGTGCGGGTCAGAGTCCACGGAGTGGATCCTTGTCAGGACGAAGGCGAGGCAGGAAAGACGCCACCGGGATGCAGCGGATGCCGCCGATCTCGAGGCGCTCGGTTCCCCGGTACAGGAGGAGCGGCGTACAGCCGGGGTAGTCCGCGACGAAGGCGCGAAGTCCGCGCAGATCCTCCGGACGGACGCGTCCGGAGTTCTTCACCTCGAACGCCCAGAACCCGCCGGCGCCGTAGACCACGAAGTCCACTTCAACCCCGGAGCGGGTGCGCCAGTAGAACAGCTGCAACTTGCGGGAGGAGTAGGCGATCCAAGCCCGCAGGTGCTGCGCCACCAGCCCCTCGAGCGCGGCCCCCTCGATCTCCTCCGGGCGGTCCAGCGGGCCCCGCGGCCGCAGCGAGCGGAACACCCCGGCGTCGAACAGGAAGAACTTGGCGTGCGTCACCGTCTCCCGTCGCGCCCGTCGCGTGAAAACGGGCACGCGGAACGCCACCAGCAGGTCTTCGAGTATCTCCAGGAAACCTTCGACGGTCTTGCGGTTCACGGCGCTCTCGCGGGCTACCGCGCTGATGTTCAGCACGGCGCCGTGCGAGAAACTGACCACCTCCAGGAACCTGGCGAAGCTCCCGACGTTGCGCACCAGCCCCTCCGCCTTCACCTCCTGCTCGACGTAGGCCGTCGCGTACGCCGCGAGCGTCTCGCGCGGCTCGCGCGCCGACACGACGAGCGGGACCATGCCACGCTCGAGGCTCCCGGCCAGATCGAATCGTCGCAATTCCGCCGCCAGGAACGGGTGCATCGTCCGCACGAGCGCCCGGCCCGCCAGCAAGTCCACCCCGCCGCGGCGCAGTTTCCGGGCGCTGGATCCGGTCAGCACGAACCGCGGCGCGGCGCGGCGCTCCAGGAGATCGTGGACGACGTGGAGCAGCTCGGGGACGCGCTGGACCTCATCGACGACGACGTCCCGCCGCTCCCGGTTCCCCGCCACCAGTTCGCGCAGGCGCTCGGGTCGGGCGCTCAGCTCCCGATAGGTCTCGGGCTCCAGGAGGTTGACGCTGAGCGCGTCGGGAAGGACCTGGCGGAGCCAGGTGGTTTTCCCGGTGCCGCGGGGCCCGAACAGGAAGAAACTACCGTTCGGGAGTTTGCAGAATCGAAGGACTGATGCCATTCTGAGTCTCAAAATGGCATTAGCGATGCCATTCTGCAAGTCCCTGGCATCGGGGGCCTAGCGCGAGCGTGTGTGCCCCACGCTCATCGCGCGGTGGGCGGAGCGTCGCCAACAGGGTAGGTTCAGGGCATGAAAGTGAGCGTGGAGTATCCGGCCCCCCTGCACCTGCCCGGCACGCCGAGCGGCGGTGAGTTGGATCTCCCGCCCGGCGCGACCGTGGCCGACCTGCTGCGGGCGCTGCGGGTGGAGCCACTCCATCAGGCCCATATCGCCTGCTTCATCAACGAGGAGCGGGCCCGCCCCGCGCGCGTGCTGGCCGACGGCGATCGCGTCTATCTGCAGGTGCCCATCAGCGGCGGCTAGCCCCGGCCGGCGCGGCCTCCCGCAGCGCCCGCCAGACCTTCTCGGACGTGAACGGCCCCTCGCGCAGGCGGATGCCCACCGCGTTGTGGATGGCGTTGGCGATGGCGGGCAGCGGGCCGTTGATGCAGATCTCGGACACGCTCTTGGCCCCGTAGGGTCCGGTCTTCTCGTAGCTGGGCACCAGGATGGTCTTCAGCTCCGGTTTGTCGCGCAGGCCGAAGATCGTGTACTTGGTGAACGACGGATTGAGCATGCGCCCCCGTCCGTCGAACAGATACTCCTCGGTCAGCGCATAGCTGATGCCGTTCAGCACGCCGCCCTCGGTCTGGCCCTCGGCCAGCTTCGGGTTGATGGCGGTGCCGCAGTCCACGGCCGCCACGTATTTCACCACCCGCACCGCGCCGGTCTCAGTGTCCACCTCCACCTCCGCGAAGTGCGCGGAGAAGGGCGGCGGCGACTTGTGCGTGATGTGGGAGGACAGGGCGCCGATCTGGTGCTGGTCGGCCGCGTACAGCGAATGCAGCGCGACCTGCGCGAAGGTCACCTCGCCGCCGCCATCCTTGGCCCGCACCGTGCCGTCCGCCGCCACCAGGTGCGCCGGCTTGCGGCCCAGCAGCGCGCCCGCCACCGCCAGGATCTGCCTGCGCACCTTGTGCGCGCAGTCCTCCACCGCGGCGCCGCTCAGGTAGGTGGTGCTGGAGGCGTAAGCGCCCGCGTCGAACGGCGTCAGGTCGGTGTCGGAGGAGTAGACCAGGATCTTCTCCACGTCGGTGCCCAGCGCCTCGGCCGCGATCTGGGCCAGCACGGTGTCGCTGCCCGTGCCCAGGTCCGTGG
>Ga0315273_10003316_pt1 | contig 19372 bp, 19 predicted proteins | sample YL17G02_0_MG_FD_205753 | JGI IMG/M metagenome (GOLD analysis project Ga0315273, IMG submission 205753) | Sediment microbial communities from Yellowstone Lake, YNP, Wyoming, USA - YL17G02_0 | ecosystem: Environmental > Aquatic > Freshwater > Lake > Sediment | place: USA: Wyoming | collected...
GTCCGCCGGCCCTGGAAGTATAGATTGCCGGGGGCCATGCTCTCGCAGCGGCCCGGGGCCGTGCCACCCGACGAAGCTGGAACGCTGCGCGGCGGGTCAGGAAACCCGCCGCGCACCAATGTGAACGTCTGGGACCGTTCCGCACGCCCGAGAGCAGGCGTGCGAACCTGAGGAGAACCTGCACGGCCGAGGGCGGCTGTGCCGCAACGTAGACCGCTCGAAAGGGAGGATGCCATGATCCGCACGCTTCTCACCGCCTTGGGTCTCCTGGTATTGATTGCCGGCCTCGTCGGGGCGCAGCCGCAACCGCAAGTGCCCCCACCGCCACCGCTGCAACCGCAACCTCCGCAGGCGCCGCCTCCGCCGCCGACGCAACCGCAGCCGCCGCAACGGCCGCCCGATCCGATCGCCGAGAACCTCTTTGCGCCGGAGTTGGTGATCCGTTATGCGCAGGAGATCGGGCTGACCGACGAACAGAAGGAGGCCCTCAAGCCGGAGGTCGAGAAGGCGCAGGCCCGCTTCAAGGAGCTTCAGCCGCAGATCCAGCAGGAAGTCCAGGCGGGGGCCGCCCTGCTGAAGGAAGAACGCCCCGACACCGAGAAGGTCCTCGCCCAGTTGGACAAAGTCCTGGCCGTCGAACGCGAGATGAAACGGCTGCAACTGACCCTGCTCATCGCCATCAAGAGCAAGCTGACGGCCGCCCAGCAGACGCAGCTTCAGGAGCTCAAACAGAAGCTGGCCGCCGAAGCCCCCCGCCCCGGGCCGGGCCAGATGCCGCCGGCCTCGTTCCAGGCGAAAGTGCAGAAGATCCAGGCCACCATGAGGCAGTGGCAGACCGAGGGGCGCGACCTCTCGGGGGTCACCGAGGCGCTCACCCAGCTCAAGCAGGAGCTGGAACCGCTTATGAAGCAGCAGAAGTTTGCCGAGGCCGAGGCCGTGCTCGACCGCGCCCTGACCCTCATGGGGGAAGAACAGAAGTAGGCGCAGGCCCGCCGCACGCGTGCGTTCTCCGGCCGTTGCGGGACGCTTTCTGCGCGGTGGGTCAGGTCGAAGACTCGCCGCGGCGAGAGACCCACCGCGCCCAGGTCGCCGCGGCGCCGTCATGTCACTTGGCGTCGATGCCCGACCCCTTGTAGTTCTTGGCCGTCTCCCAGGCGATCTTCTGAAAGAGGGCCGCCTGCTGGGGCGTGAGGCCGGTCGTCAGCGGCGAGACCTTTCCCTCGGGGCTTTCCTTATAAATGCATGCGTAGTGTACCAGCGACACCAGGTAGCGGCCCTTGGGCGTCAGGTGGATGCCGTCGGCAAAGATCTCCCTGAAGAAGTCGGCCAGGCCCGCCGCGCGGCCGGCGTCGACCTCGGTCTTGAGCGCCGCCAGGGCCGAGCCGCCCGGAACGATCCGCACCGGCTTGCCCTTCCAGGTCTTGCCGATGAGCTGGGCCACCGCCTCGGTGTAGGCCACGTGGTTGGCCGCGCCTTCCTGCCAGGTGGCGGCGGGTTTGAGCTTGAGCTCCGCCGCGGCGCCCTGGCCTTGGGCCCAGCGGTCCTTGAACTCCGGCCCCGGCCATTGCACGTACAGCCACGGCTGAACGTCGGGGCTGTCCTTCCGGCAAAGCTCGAAGAAGTTGCCGCTGAACTCGGCCTCGTTGGCGATCGAGCGGTCGTGCCCCGCGAACGGCTGCGTGAAGAGGTGGTCGATGGGCGCAAGGACGAAGAACGCCTCGGTATAGCGCGCGTCTCCGAAGCCGCTGCCGGGGTGGTTCCAGAGCCAGTCGGTCGGCGCGCCGGGGATGGTGAAGCGGTGGAAATCGAGGGTGCGCCCGGCGCTCTCGGCCACCGGCTTCAGCCAGCCGTCCACCGTGTCGGTCAGGCTGTTGCCGATGTGGAAGGTGCGGACGATCTTCGCGTCGCGCGCGACCTGGCCGATCCGGTACGGCGCGATGACGGCGACGCTGGCGGCAAGGTCGTCGGTGTACCCCACGGCCGCCAGGACCGTGCCTTTGTCGACCTTGACGGGCCCCTTGTACTCGTCGCCCCACTCGCGGGAGGGCGTGCCGGAGTTGCGGGCGAAGCGGATCTTCGCGCCGGGCGTGGCGCAGGCGATCGTGACCTCCTGCGGCGCGGGGTACGCGCCGGGCTTGGGCGAGAACTCGGGCGCGGCCGCCTGGACCTCCGGCCCCAGGTCGATGCCGGCGTACTGGTTGTTCGGCTCGACGCCGTCGAAGAATGTTTCGATGTTGCCATCGAGCGCCTTCGTGAAATCGTTGCCGCTATTGTCGCGCGACCCGGTGGTGCCGAAGGGCGTGCCCGCGATCTTCGTCTCGCCGGCGTAGAACTCGATCTCGGCCACGTTCCCCCACCCGCCGCCGGGCGACTCGTACTTGAGGTAGCGGAACCGGACGGGCTTCGCGAGCTGGATCTCGGTCCACTGGCCGTCCGGCGGCGCTTCCTTGAACTCGGCGATGGTCTGGAAGTCGGTGGTCTTCCCCGCGTTCGAGCCGGCGAACCGCCCCCGGACCATCCGCTGGGCGGAACCCTTCCGCGGGTAGAAGCGGATGCGCGTCAGGGCCGGGCATCCTGCCTTGACCTGCGGCGCCGATGCGGCCTTGCCCGGCTCTTCCGCGGCCGAGCCCGCCCCTGCCATGATTGCGAGGAGGATCACGGCCGCCGAAGACGAGACGAGCAACATCCAACGGGCTGGTCCGCTCTTCATTGTTTCCCGCCACGATTCGTGACGCCCACATTCTGCCGCCGTCAACGAAGCAGGCCGCTCAGTTCGGCTTCTCGACCTTGGCCAGGACAAACCCGCCGTCCTTGAGCAGGCCGACGCCGGGCGCGTACCACTTGTCTTCGCTGCCGCTCTCCAGGGCGCTCGACTCCCTGGTGTGGAGGCAGTTCTTGTAGGTTCCCGCCGGGGTCTTGAACTCCTCCTCGACGCTGACGACCTCGGCCCGGTCCATGGCCACCTTCGGGGCGATTTCCTGGTAGTACTTGTCGCCCACCTTGGGGGTGCCGGGCATCAGCAGCCCGAAACGGGCCCCCTTGACCCCCGCCAGCCAGACCCCCTCGTGGTCGGTCACCTTGCCGTCCTTGTAGTTGTCCACGTCTTCGCCGAAGTAATAGACATCCTTAGTTGTCTTATCTATCGCGAAGTAGTTGCGCGACACCTCGGCCAACTGGCCGTTCTTGGTCTCCCGCTCCTCGACCACGCGCGTCTTGACGCCGTCCACCACCTTGGTCTCGGCGAGCACGGTGATGATCAGCGTGTCCTTGCCGTCCTGGAGGACCAGGCGGTAGCCCGGCTCGAGGATGAAGTAGGTGCTCTTGCCCGTGTCGGCCAGGTTCGCCTTGTCGACCGTGAAGGTGTCCCGCCACTTCCCCGCCGCGGCATCCCCCTTGGCGGCTTTCGGCTCCTCGTCCTTGGCGTACATCGCCGACGCCACGAGCGCAGCGGCGAGAACGGCCAGGCTGCACAGTACCAGGCGTTTCTTCGATGTCATCGTCGACCTCCTTGAGAGTTTTCCAAGGCCCACCCTACTGGGACCTTGATGAGAGGACAATGAGAAAGCGGGCGGATTCGCCGGCGGCGCGGGTGAAAGGGGAAAGTGCGGTCCGGATTTCCGGCCCTCTCTGAGGCACACGAAGTTAGAATACGGCCGGGTTCCGCCAGCCGAAAGGATGACGCCATGGACTACGCCTACGCCGACGTCGCCAAGATGATCGACCACTCGCTCCTCAATCCCACGATCGCCCAGGACGCCCTGGAGGCGGGGTGCCGGCTGGCCCTCGACTACAACACGGCCAGCGTCTGCATCATGCCGTACTACCTCAGGCGCTGCGCCGAGATCCTGCGCGGCAGCACCGTCCGGGCGGGCACCACCATCGGCTTCCCGCACGGCGGCCACACTACGGCCGCCAAGGTGGCCGAGGCCCGGCAAGCCATCGCCGACGGCGGCGAAGAGCTCGACATGGTGGTCAACATCAGCCAGGTCCTGAGCGGCAACTGGCCGTACGTGCGGGCCGACCTCAAGGCCGTCATCGACGCCACGCACCAGGCCGGCCGCAAGGTCAAGGTCATCTTCGAGAACTGCTACCTCACCGACGCCCAGAAGATCCGCCTGTGCGAGATCTGCGGCGAGATCGGAGCCGATTGGGTGAAGACCTCGACGGGCTACGGCACGGGCGGGGCGACGCTCGACGACCTGAAGCTGATGCGTGCCCACTCGCCGCCCGGGGTCCAGGTCAAGGCCGCCGGCGGGGTGCGGGACCTCGACACGCTCCTGGCGGTCCGCGCCGTCGGCGTCACCCGCGTCGGCGCCACGCGCACGAAGGAGATGCTCGACGAGTGCAAGCGCCGGCTCGCCTTGTAGGGTGCGCACCATGACGATACTGAGGACGCTCGCGATTCTCCTCGCCGCACTGGCCCTCTCATCTTCGGCTCGCCCCGGCCCGGCCGCCGAGCCCGGCCGCTATTTCAAGATCCAGGTCGTCGACGAGCAGACCGGCCGCGGCGTGCCGCTCGTCGAGCTCAAGACCGTCAACCACGTCCGATACTACACCGACAGCGCGGGCCTCGTGGCCTTCTACGAGCCGGGGCTCATGGGCCAGAAGGTCTTCTTCTCCGTCAAGAGCCACGGCTACGAGTTCCCCAAGGACGGCTTCGGCTTCGCGGGCAGGGCACTCGACGTGAAGGAAGGCGGCAGCGCCCAACTCAAGGTCAAGCGCCTCAACATCGCCGAGCGGCTGTACCGCGTGACGGGCGAAGGCCTCTACCGCGACAGCGTTCTGGCGGGCGCGCCCGTCCCGCTCCGCCAGCCCCTCCTGAACGGCCAGGTCTTCGGGCAGGACTCCGTGCAGGCCGCCCCCTATCGCGGCAAGATCTACTGGTTCTGGGGCGACACGAATCGGCCGCGCTACCCGCTGGGGCACTTCGGAACTGCCGGGGCCGTGTCGGAGCTGCCCGGCCGCGGCGGCCTCGACCCGGCGGCGGGCGTGGACCTCGCCTACTTCGTCGATCAGGAAGGCTTCAGCCGCAAGATGTGCCCGATGACCCGGCAGGGGCCGATCATGGTCTGGATCGACGGCGTCATGACCGTGCCCGACGAAAAGGGCGAGGAGCGGCTGGTCACCCGGTACGCACAGATGAAGAGCCTGAGCGAGATGCTCGAGCACGGCCTGGCGATCTTCAATGACCGGACCGAAACGTTCGACAAGGCGGCCGAGTTCGACGTGAAGGACCGCTGGCGCCACCCGCAGGGCCACCCCGTGCGCCTGAAGGACGGCGGCGACGAGTACGCCCTCTTTCCGATGCCCTACCCCGTCGTCCGCGTCCGGGCGGACCTGAAACACGTGAAGGACCCGGCCGCCTACGCGGCGTTCACCTGCCTCGAGCCCGGCACGGGGTACCAGAAGGCCGCCTCGAAGATCGAGCGCGGCCCGGACGGCAAGCCCGTGTGGGCGTGGAAGCCGGGCGCCGACCCCGTCGGCCCGGCCGAGGAGAAGGAGCTTCTTGCCGCCGGCAAACTCCAGCGCGAGGACGCGCGGTTCCAGCTCGCCGACGCCGACACGGGCAAACCCGTGGCGCTGCACGAGGGGTCGTTCCACTGGAACGCCTTCCGCCGCCAGTGGGTGATGATCGGCGTCCAGCAGGGCGGCACGTCGTTCCTCGGCGAGGTGTGGTTCGCCGAGGCGGACTCGCCGGTCGGCCCGTGGCGGTGGGCCAGGAAGGCCGTGACGCACGAGCAGTACTCGTTCTACAATCCGACGCAGCACCCGTTCTTCGACCAGGAGGGCGGACGCCTCATCTACTTCGAAGGAACCTATGCCGAAACGTTCTCGGGCAATCCCAGCCCGACGCCGCGCTACGACTACAACCAGGTCATGTACCGGCTGGACCTCGCCGACCCGCGCCTGAAACCGCCCCTCGAGCCGCGCAAGTAGGGTGCGTGCTCTGCACGCCGCCTACGGCTCATCAGTTCATCGCGCTCCGTGCCCACCGCCCCGAGCCCGCCGCGGAAGCGGCGGGAGATCCCCGCATTCGGCGTCTCCCGCCTCTGGAAACCCCTCGGACGCGGGCTATAATGGGAAGCTGAGGTCAGGACAAAGGACACGCCCAATGGCTGCCAAAGAGGCCGCGAAGCAGGTCATCGACTCCCTGCCGGACGAAGCCAGCATGGACGACATCATCCACGCCCTGTACGTCATCGCCAAGTTTGAACATGGCGAGCGCGAGATTCGCCGCGGCCGCGGCGTCCCGCACGCGAAGGCCAGGAAAAGGCTCCAGAAATGGGTCAAGTGATCTGGGCGCCATCCGCGCTCCGGGACACCGACCTGATCGCCGAGTACATCGCGCGCGACTCGCCGGAGCAAGCCTCCCTTTTTGTGACGCGTCTGATCGAAACCACAGACCGCCTGGGCGAGTTCCCACTTTCCGGGCGCGTCATACCCGAGATCCGCAGGTCCGCGTGTCGCGAGATCTTCTGTGGCGCGTATCGCATCATGTACCGCATCGAAGGCAATGAAGTCTGGATCACGGGCATCGTGCACGGGGCACAGAAGCATCGACCGAAAGGTCGCGGTTAGCGCCCGTGGCTAAGAAACTATCTCAGAACTGTGGCACGGTCGCCGCGGCGACCGTGCAGGTTGGCCACAGAACACAGCCGAGGGCGGCTGTGCCACACGCAGAGGCCGTACCAGCACCCACGTACACATCTCTCGAATCGCCCGTTGACACGCCGCCCGCCATCCGTTAGAAAGTCCCGCCAAGGAGGCCGCCCAATGAAAACGTTGCTCGCCTTGCTGACGCTTGCCCTGCTCGCCCTGCCCGCCGCCGCGGAGAACTGGCCGCGATTCCGCGGGCCGACCGGCCAGGGAGTTTCCACGGAGACCGGCGTGCCCACCACGTGGAGCGCGACGGAGAACGTGGCCTGGAAAGTCGCCATCGCCGGCCGCGGCTGGTCGTCGCCCGTCGTCTGGGGCGACCGCGTCTTCGTGACCACGGCCGCGGACGACGGCGCGTCGCTGCACCTGCTGTGCCTCGACCGCAAGACGGGCGCGGCGGCGTGGGACAAGGAAGTGCTCCGCCAGAAGGTCGACAACAAGTCGCCGCAGAACTCTTTCGCCACGCCCACGCCGGTGACCGACGGCCAGCGGGTGTACGTCCTGGCCTTCGACGGCGCCCTCGCCGCCGTCGGCATGGACGGAAACATCGCATGGACCAATCGCGATTTCAAATACTACAGCCAGCACGGCCTGGCCGTCTCGCCCATCCTGTGGAACGACCTCGTGATCGTCGCCTTCGACTGGTCGAGCCGCGGCCCCGAGAAGTTCGTGGGCTGGCAGAAGCCGTGGGACGAGTCGGTCGTCATGGCGTACGACAAGAGCACGGGGCAGATCCGCTGGCAGACCAAGCGCAAGGCTTCGCGCATCGCCCACGCCGTGCCGCAGGTCGCGAAGGTCGACGGCAAGGACCAGCTCATCTCCAGCGCCGGGAACGTGGTGCAGGGCTTCGACCCGGCGAGCGGCGCGCCGGTCTGGACCGTCACGAGCCTCGGCGAGGGCGTGGTGCCCTCCCCCGTCGTCGGCGACGGCCTGGTCTTCTCGACCACGGGCTTCACCAGCACGACGCCGGGCCTCGGCCCGCCGACGATCCGGGCCGTCCGCCTCGGCGGCAAGGGCGACTGCACCCAGACCCACGTCGCGTGGGAGCAGCCGAAGGGCGTGCCGATGATCTGCTCGATGCTCTATATGAAGCCGTACCTGTTCGTCGTCAACGAGCAGGGGGCGGCCAGGTGCCTCAAGGCCGAGACGGGCGAGATCGCCGGCGAGGCGAAGCTGCGCGGCCCCTTCTCGGCCTCGCCCGTCTGGGCCGAGGGGCGGGTCTACTTCCTCTCCGAGAAGGGCGAGACGACCGTGGTCGAGGCCGGGCCGGAGCTGAAGGAAGTCGCCCGCAACGCCCTCGGCGAAAAATGCTGCGCGAGCCCGGCGATCTCGCAGAAACAGATCTTTATCCGTACCGAGAGTAGTCTCTACTGCATCGGAAAGTAGAAACGGCGGTGGGTGCCGGCGACGCGTTTGGCGCTGTCATTCCCGGCGAGCGGCCCCCCTTCGTCCCGCGGCACCCGGCTCGATGGCGTCTCAGGCCGATTCATCGGCCTTGGCCGTTGGCAGCCCCGGCCCTCTGGGCCGGGGTGGCCGAGCGGCACCCCCATCTTTCTCGAGAACCCGCCTCGGCGGGCGTCTCGGCCTCAAGCGCCCGCTGAAGCGGGCTCATTATAGATAATAAGAAGATATCACGCGTCGCCGCGCCTTGCCAGGGCCAGAGGCCCTGGCCTATGCCCGCTTCGCGGGGGAAGGCTCCTGAAGGAGCCTCGGGACGGCCACACGTAGGGTGCGCGCTCCGCACGCACCGGGGAATCACGCCTGTCACGAAATCGCGGTGGGTGCATAGCACCCACCCTACGTGGCTGAAGGAGCCTCGAGTCGGCAACGCGGCGAACGTAGGGTGCGCGCTCCGCACGCACCGGGGAATCACGCCTGTCACGAAATCGCGGTGGGTGCACAGCACCCACCCTACGTGGCTGCCAGAGCCCGTGCTTACCGCACCTCCACCAGCCGCATGACGAGCTCCGCCAGCGGCGGGACGAAGAGGATCGCCCCGACGATGGCGGCGCCGAGGGCCGACATCAGCACGGCCGCGGCCGCCACGTCCTTGGCGATCTTGACGATCGGGTGCCGCTCCGACGTGATGGCCGCCGCCAGCACCTCCAGCCCCGTGTTGAACGTCTCCGCCACCCACACCTGGCCGATCGCAATCACCAGGACGCACCACTGGGCCGACGTGAACGGCCTCACCGAGAAGTGCAGGACGGCGGCCAGGACGAACGCCAGGACGGTGGCCACGGCGTGCAGCCAGGCGTTGTGCTGGCTCCGCAGGACGAACCAGATGCCGACGGCCGCATGGCGGAAACTCTTCACCCGCCCCACCACCGTGAAGGGCGACTCGTAAAGCGGCCCCGTGTCGAGGCGCTTCGAGTTCCGGCTTTTCTGCCCGTTGTCGCCGTCGGTCGTCACCCTCACGCCCCTTCGCCGGCGCCGAGTTCCTCGAGGCGCCGCTTCATGATCCGCCGCTTGGCCGCCGGAAGGTCCTTCTCGCCGATCAGGCGCCGCACGCCGTCGGCGAACATCGGCCGGGCGAACTCGCTCGTGAAGAACCGGTCGGGCCGCCGCCCGATCATCCCCAGGAACCCCTCGAACTCCGCAAAGTACGACCCGTAGATGTGAAAGCTATCGGCGATATGCACATACTCGCCGAGCGCCACCCCCAGCCTGGCCGCCACCTCGCGCTGGAGCTCGGTGAAGGCGTACATGTTCATGAACGCCGCCTTGAACGCGTCGTTCGAGCGGATGTGGATGGCCAGGTTCAGCCGGTCCGCCATGCTGCCCTCCCCCTGCTCGATGCGGAACCACATCCGCTGGAGGCACGCCGGGTCGTGGATCCCAAGATCGTTCCACGCCTGCCACGTGACCGCCTGGGCCCGCCGCGTGTACGGGGTCCGGCGGAGCATCTTCACGACGGCGGCGATCTGGTCGATGGGCTTGGCGCGCCCCGGCACCTTGTAGGCGAACAGCCGCTCGTGATAGGTGTACTCCCACTTGCCTTCCTTGGGGGCGATCCAGTGATCGTGGACGCCGTAGAGCACCTCGGCCCGGTAGACCTCCAGGTCGTCGAGGCCGCCGGGGAACGCCTTGTGGATGCGCGGCTCGGCGAACGGCTCCTTGACGTGGATGAGGCAGGCGACGTCGCGGCTGGGCGGGTCGCCCGGCTTGTCGTACTGCGTGCGGAACCGCGCCCCTTCCTCCCAGCACCGGCGGACGGCGGTCTCCCACGCCTCCGGCAGCGTCCGCGCCTCAATGTGGATCGATTTCATCCGAAACGCATCCTTTCCCGGCGGCCCTGAAGAAATGGTCCCGCGACGCCCCAAGCGCAGATTCGATTGTAGAAACCCCGGGCGGCGGGAGCAAGCCGAAACAACCCAATGCAGCCCAATGCGGAGTGCGAAATGCGAAATGCGGAATGAACGGCGAACAACAACGCACAAGTGGCACCATTGGGTTTAATAGCGGGGAGCCGAAGGCGACCGCGTGTTTCAGTGCGGGTTGAAAGGCAACGGCATTGCCATCGCCGCGTTTGGCGGCGAGGGGTAGGTCGAAGACTCGCCGAGGCGACCGGCCGCGTGGCTGTGCCTCACGCGGAAAACAGTTGCGAAATGCCGCACCACAAGCGACAGTGCGTGAAGTCAACAAGACCCCACGTTAGGAGACTCCTCATGACAAGCAGCCAGACCACGCCGTCAGCGCCCGCCCAGCCCAAGACCAGCGGTCTGGCCATCGCGAGCATCGTGCTGGGCATCGCAGGCCTGTGCACGGTCGGCCTCACCGGCATCGTCGGCATCATCCTGGGGATCATCGCCCTGAAGAAGATCGGCCGCAGCGGCGGGCAGGTCGCCGGCCGGGGCCTGGCGATCGGCGGCATCGTGGCCTCGGTCGTCACCCTTCTCTTGGGGGCGATCTTTGTGGCCGCCAGCTTCTTCCTCTGGATCGGAGGGTCGCGCGCCTGGGAGACGGCCTCGGTCACAAGCCAGCGCATGATCATGCAGAGTCGGATCGCGATGCTCTGCCAGGCCACGATGGGCTACGCGGCGGAAAACGAGGACCGTTTTCCGCCGCCCGACACCTGGCCGCAAGCGCTCAAGGACGCCCACGTCCTCCCCGACGAGACCCTGCTGTCCGACCCGCTCCATCCGCAGGCCGGCCGCGTGATCGCCATGAACGCGCTCCTGGCGGGCAAGAAGTCGAGCGACATGCGCCAGCGGAGCGAGACGGTGCTCTTCTTCGAGTGCGCCCCGGGCGCCCCGCCCGCCGGCGGGGCGGCGAACCTTCCGACGGAGCCGCGCGACCGGGCCGGCTACGTCATCGGTTTCTGCGACGGCCACGTGGAGACCGTCGCCAAGAACGACCTCGGCCGTTTCGTCTGGGAACCGAAGGGCGAGTAAACGCTCCCCGCGGCAGCGCCGCCTCTTCATCCGAGTGTCGCGCGCCGCCAGTGTAGGGGCACGGCATGCCGTGCCTCTACAAACAAGAGAAGACGCTGCATCCTGAACCAGAGATCGCCGCGGCGTGGCCGCGGCCTACATCCTTAAGGAGCCAACCGTGACCCTCAACGCCCCCCTACCGCCGGAAGCGCCCGCCAAGCCCAAGACGAGCGGCCTGGCCATCGCCAGTCTGATCCTGGGTATCGTGGGGCCTTGTACTGTGGGCCTCGCGAGCATCGTGGGAGTCATCCTGGGCATCGTCGGCCTCGTGAAGATCGGCAAGAGCGCGGGGCAACTGGGCGGCCGCGGCCTGGCCATCGCGGGGCTCGTGGTCTCAGGGATCGGCGTGGTTATCCTGCCCTTCCTTGTTGGCGCCGCCGTGGCCATCCTCATTCCGGCGGTCGTCGGCACCCGCGAGGTGGCCCTGAATGCGGCAAGCGCTAACAACGTGATGCAGTTGTGCAAGGCTGCTCATATCTATACCACCAATCACAAAGACGAGTTCCCGGCGGCGGACAGTTGGCCCGACGCACTCAAGGAACTCGTGATGGTGGCTCAGGTGGCGGCCGACCCGGCCGACCCCAACGGCGGGCGGGCCTATGCCATCAACGCCGCGGTTGCCGGAAAGCGCCTGGCAAGCGTCAGGCAGCCGAGTGAAACGGTCCTGTTCTTCGAGTGCGCCGCCGGCGCGCCGCCCGCCGGCGGACCGACGAACCTGCCCCCAACGCCGCGCCACGCGCGCCGCTACGTCATCGGCTTCTGCGACGGGCACGTCGAGACCATCCCCAAGGAGGACCTCGACCGCCTCATCTGGAACCCAACGGGCGAACGGCCGAACGAGTGATCGAGGATGCCGCGGCGTGGCCGCGGCCTACGTGGGCTGCTCAATTCGCAGTTCGCAATCCGCAATTGTCACACGCGGTCGCCTGCGGCTCCCCGCTAAACGGGGCTTGCCGTTTGGGTTCGTCGTTTCGCCGTCCAATCCGCAATTCGCAATCCGCAATCCGCAATCAACAGGTGGTCTCCCGCCGCTTCCGCGGCGGGCTCGAATCGCATCTACATTTCATCCATCATCCGAAGGCGGCGGGTGTGGCGGCCGCCCTCGAACGGCGTGGCCAGCCAAAGATCGACGATCTCGAGGGCCTCCTCGACGGCCATCATCCGCTGCCCGAGCGAGAGCACGTTCGCGTCGTTGTGCTCGCGCGAGAGCCGGGCCGACCGCAGGTCCCATGCGACGGCGCACCGGACGCCGCGCACCCGGTTGGCCACCATCGCCTCGCCGTTGCCCGACCCGCCGAGGACGATGCCGCGCTCGAACTCACCCCGCGCCACGGCCAGCGCCACGGGGCGGATGAAGACCGGGTAGTCGACCCGTTCTTCCGACGACGTGCCGAAATCGTGGACGTCGTGCCCCGCCGCCAGGAGGTGTTGCTTGATCGCCTCCTTGTAGCGGAACCCGGCGTGGTCGGAACCGATGGCGATTCGCATGAGCCTTTCCCCTTGGGGTCGCGGCCGCAAGCGCCTCGTACCACAACGCCAATCTGCGCGGCGGGTCTCCTGACCCGCCGCTTACGTGCCTCAATCAGCCGGCAAGACGCCTGTTCTGCGCGGTGGGTCAGGAGACCCACCGCGCACGAGACTACGTGGCGTTGTGGTGCAGGCTCGCCCGCCGCGGACCAATCCCTATTGTACCGGGCTGGCGCCCACGCCGAAAATACTATTGAGGTTCGCGCCCGGCGGCGGTAGGCTTTGCCCCTCATGACGAGCTCACTGCTTCTGGGTTTCGACATCGGCGGCACGAAGTCGGCCGCCATCGTCGGCGACGCGAACGGCAACGCGTTGGCGCACGAGGAGTTCCGCACCTCGACGCCCGAGGAGACGATCGCGCGGCTGGTGGAGCTGGGCCGGCGCCTGTGCGGGGGCGAGAAGCTGGCGGCCGTCGGCATCGCGTGCGGCGGCCCCCTGTCGAGCCGCGAGGGCCTCGTCCTCTCGCCGCCGAACCTGCCCGGCTGGGACCGCGTGCCGGTCGTCCAGAGGGTCCGCGACGCCCTGGGGGTGCCGGTCGCCATCGAGAACGACGCCAACGCGGCGGCCGTGGCCGAGTGGCGGTGGGGCCTGAAGTGCCAGGTGGACGATCTTATCTACATTACCTGCGGCACGGGGATGGGCGCCGGCATCATCCTCGGCGGGCGCCTGATCCGCGGGCGGCAGGACCTGGCCGGCGAGATCGGCCACGTGCGCCTCCTGCCGATGGGGCCCGTCGGGTACTACAAGGCGGGGAGCGTCGAGGGGCTGACCAGCGGCACGGCGCTGGGGAACCTCGCCCGCCTGCGGCTCCAGGAACGGCACGAGCCGACGCGGCTCGACGCCCTGCCGCTGGGCCAGGTCACGGGCAAGGAGGTCAGCGAGGCGGCCATCGACGGCGACGAGTTCGCCGTCCGCATCGTCCGCGAGCAGGCCGAGTACCTCGGCCAGGCCTGCGCGATCCTGATCGACGTCTTGAACCCGCAGCGGATCAGCCTGGGCAGCACGGCGCGGCGGCTGGGGTCGCTGCTCCTGGAGAACGTGCGTGCGGCCGCGAAACGCGAGGCGCTTCCGTTGGCCTACGAGAATTGCGTGATCGACAAGGCCGTCCTCGGCGACCAGATCCAGGACCTCGCGGCCCTCGCCATCGCCCGCGAGGCGGCCGAGAGCGTGGGATGAGCCACAGGCCAACTATGCGGCCAGACGCCGCGCCCAGGGTTCGATCAGCCTCTGAAGCTCTGTGATGGAATCGGGAAGCGCTCCGCGACCGAAACGCTTCCACCAGTTGACGATTGTCATGCCAACCGTCCCATCCGTCTCGACGTCCCTGAGGAGGATGTACCCGTCGGGCGTCTCCTCTCCGACCGTGCGGGATGCGCGATGCGAGGCGAGCATGAGGTAGAGGACGTCTCCCGTCAAGTCATAGTGGAACCACAGGGCCCCGTCCACTACTCCTTCGATGGTGTCGGTGATGACCATTCCATGCCTCCTCCGGTCACTTTCCCCGCCAGGTGGGCGGTCTTGACGACTCCCGCCACAACATCGGCCACCACGGCCATGAGAAGACCTGGTTTCGGACCCTTCCCATAATAGACTCGGCAAACGGGATCGGATCTGCTGAACTGAATCTCCAGGGGCGCCGAGACCGCGCGTTCCGCCAGATGACGGCAGTCGCCCAATTCCAAGTGCACCTTGAGAATATGTGCATACCACGTTCGGTCATGCAGCGTGATCTGCCGGCCCTGTGGATCCGTTATCCGGGTGTCACTCATGGCCTGGCCCCGACCTACCAGTGGTGGCGGTGGGACGCCATCATGGTAACGACGAAAAGGGCGTAGCCCACGGCGATCAGGATACCCAGGCCCACGGAGATGTAGCCGGTCACGAGGCCGCCGACGGCCAGGCCCCGGCCCGTCTGCCCCCCGGCGGACCGGCGGATCTGTGAGAGCGCAATGTGGCCGAGGATGACGCCGGGGACGGCCGTCAGGCAATGGCAGGTGGCGAGCCCCACGATGCCCAGGACCAGGCTTGCGATGGCCAGGCCGTTGGTGACGGGCTGACACGGCTCCGCGCTGGGCGCCACGCCCGGCGGCAAGACAGCTCCGGCTTGGCTCATCGGGATTTCCTTTCACCTCTGGAGGCCCGCGCGGCCCGAGAAACACGCGGTCGACTTCGGCTCCCCCGCTAAACGCGCGATGGTCGAGAATGCTGCCGCGGTAACTAACGTCGCAGCGCTGCTCCATCCATGCTACGGCTCTTCTCGATGACATGCCACGAAAATCGCCAGGGCTCGCCGCCCGGCCCGAACAACACGCGGCCGCTTTGCCACGGCGAGTCTTCGACTTCGGCGCCCCGCCAGACGCGCGATCTGACGCCTCGCATCGTTTAGCCGCGGCCGGCACGGCCGCCGTCGCTAGTGATCGTCGCCGTACCGGCGACGGCTAAACGCCCACCCCGGGTTAAAAGGGGTTGACGGCGCCGCGCGGGTGAAGCAGAATGGCGCGCGGTTGTTCTGCGCCTGCCGCGGCAGCGGCGGGAGATGCAGGAATCCGGGAGGTGCCATGCCATGATCATCTCGGACCTGGCCGCGATCGAAGGCCGGCGGTACCCCGCCCGGCGGCGCACGCAGAACCTCGTGGGGGGCGCCGCCCCGATCCGCGCCGCGCAGTTCTCGATGGGCTTCGTCACCCTCGATCCCGACGGCGGGCAGGTGCCCTGGCACAACCAGGCGCAGGAAGAGGTCTACGTTATCCTCGAGGGCCGGGTGGAGATGTGCCTCGGCCCCGAGCGCCGGGTCCTCAGCGGGGGGCAGGCCGTCTACATCCCCCCCGGCGTGTTCCACCAGGCCACGAACGTCGGCCCCACGCCCGCCCGGATGCTCTACTGCTATGGCCCGGCGGGCGACGTGGCCCACTGGCGGCAGGAGCTCGACGGCACGCTCCCCCGCGCCGGCGCCGACGCCCCCCCGCTGCCCGAGGGCGCGCGCCCCCAGTGCGCCAAGGCAGCAAATGAAAAATGACAAGCGACACATGACAACCCACCGCGTCGGCATCCTGATGAACGGCGTCACCGGGCGCATGGGCACCAACCAGCACCTGGTCCGGTCGGTTCTGGCGATCCGCGAGCAGGGCGGGGTGCGCCTCGGCGACTCCGAGGTCATCATGCCCGAGCCGGTCCTGGTGGGCCGGAACGCGGCCAAGCTGGCCGGGATTGCCGAGAAGTACGGCGTGGCGAAGTGGACGACGGACCTTGACGCGGCCCTTCGTGACCCGTCGTGCACGGTCTACTTCGACGCCCTCACGACCGCCCTTCGGCCGGCGAACGTGAAGAAGGCGATTGCGGCGGGCAAGCACATCTACTGCGAGAAACCCACGGCCCTGACCACCGCCGACGCGTACGAGCTCTACGCGCTGGCAAAGAAGGCGGGCGTCCGGCACGGCGTGGTCCAGGACAAGCTGTGGCTGCCGGGGCTGATGAAGCTGAAGGGCCTTGTCGACACCGGCTTCTTCGGGCGCCTCCTGTCGGTGCGGGGCGAGTTCGGCTACTGGGTGTTCGAGGGCGACCACGTGCCGTGCCAGCGGCCGTCGTGGAACTACCGCCGCGAGGACGGCGGGGGCATCCTGGCCGACATGCTCTGCCACTGGCGCTATGTGCTGGACAATATCTTCGGCCCCGTCAAGGCCGTCTCGTGCATCGCGGCCACCGACATCCCGCGCCGGTGGGACGAGAAGGGGCAGCCCTACGCGTGCACGGCGGAGGACTCGGCCTACGCCACATTCGAGCTGGCGGGCGGCGTTGTCGCGGCGTTCAACTCGTCGTGGTGCGTGCGCGTGCGGCGCGACGACCTGCTGGTGATCCAGGTGGACGGCACGAAAGGGTCGGCGGTGGCCGGCCTCAGGGAATGCTTCATCCAGCCCCTCGCGGCCACGCCCCGGCCTGTGTGGAACCCGGACATCGAGAGCCCCATCGACTTCCGCGACGGCTGGACCAGGCTGCCCAACCAGCGGGCGTACGACAACGCGTTCAAGGTCCAGTGGGAGCTGTTCCTGCGGCACGTGGTCCGCGGCGACCCGTTCCCGTGGGACCTCCTGGAAGGGGCGAAGGGCGTCCAGTTGGCCGAGAAGGGCAGGGAGGCGTGGAAAGAGCGGCGATGGGTTGACGTGCCCGAGCTCAAGCCGTAGCATGTCGTGAAGAACTCACACAAGGAGGCCTGACAATGACGACCCAGGGCGAACCCAACGTGCAACCGATCATGCCGCGCTGCTGTGGTTGCGAAGCCGGCGTCTCGCGCCGGGATTTCCTGAAGGCGGGCACCATCGCCCTGGGCGGCTTGGCCCTGGGCGGCTGTGCGTGGGCGGCTATGCGCGATGCCGGCACGTCGCCCGCGCCGGCCGCGGCGCGCCAGCCGCTGGTCGTCAAGCCGCTGTTTTCCCAGGACGTGCCGCGCCGCCGCGAGAAGACCAGTTGGCGCAGCTGGGGCGGCATCGAGACGGAGGCCCAGGGCAACGAGGAGATGGCCCGCATCCAGGGCGAGCTCGGGAAGCTGGCCGCTTCGGCCGACTTCCCCGTCAAGTTTCTCCCCGTCACGCGGGTGCGGAACCCCGGCGACATCGCCAACATGCAGGACCTCGCCAGCGCCGACGCCATCATCCTCTACCCGGCCGGCGGCGGCAGCGGCATCTTCGACGCCGCCGTCAAGACCGGAAAGAATGTTGTCTTCTTTATCCGCCACAGGTCCGGCCCGGTGTACCTGTGGTACGAGATCGTCAGCCCGCGGTACCTGCACGGCCACACCGACCACCTGGCCACGAAGGGCGTCGACAACGCCGACGTCGTGGTCGACTCGATGGACGAGCTGGCGTGGCGGCTGCGGGCGCTGTGCGGCCTGCGGAACGCCGTCGGCATGCGGATCGTCGCCATCGGCGGCGCGGGCGGGTGGGCGTGCCCCCAGGCCCCGGAGCTCTCGCGGACCAAGTGGAAGCTCGACATCCAGGACGTCTCCTACCCGCAGCTCGCCGAGCTGATCAAGGCCGCCCGCGAGGACAAGACCGCCGTCGCCCGCGCCAAGGAGCGCGCCGACTCGTACCTCTCGGCCGGCGGCGTGACGCTCGAGACCCAGCGGCCGTATGTCGAGAACGCTTTCCTGCTGGAGCAGGTCTTCCGCGGCATCATGGCCAAGGCCGACTGCCGCGCCATCACGGTCAACAATTGCATGGGCACGATCATGCCCATCGCCGAGACGACGGCGTGCCTGACGTTGTCGCTCCTGAACGACGCGGGGTACCTGGCGTTCTGCGAGTCGGATTTCGTGGTCATTCCGTCGGGCATCCTGATGACGCAGATCTCCGGTCGGCCCCAGTTCCTCAACGACCCCACCTATCCGCACCAGGGCGTCATCACGCTGGCCCACTGTACCGGTCCGCGCCGGATGGACGGCAAGAACCTCGAACCGGCCCGCATCCTGACGCACTTCGAATCCGACTACGGGGCGGCCCCGAAGGTAGAGATGAAGAAGGGGACGAAGGTCACGAGCATCATCCCCGACTTCCTGGCCCAGCGGTACACGGGCTTCGTGGGCGAGATCGCCGACGTGCCGTTCCTGCCCATCTGCCGCTGCCAGATCGACGTGGCCTACAAGGTTCCCGACGCCCGGATCGCCGAGAACATGCCCGGCTTCCACTGGATGACCATCTACGGCGACTATATCCGCGAGGCGGGGTATGCGCTGAAGCGGATTCCGATTGCGTTTGAGAACCTGGGCTGACAAGCCCGCCGCTGGCCATCGTTCAGCCGCGGCCGTTATCGTTTAGCCGCGGCCGGTACGGCCGCGATCAATTGTTCGTCGCCGTGCCGGCGACGGCTAAACGATGGCGACGGCTAAACGGTTCGCTCAGGCGACGTTGTCGATCAGCGTGACCGTGGCGGCGCCCTGCTTGGCAACGATCAGGTACTTGGGGTCTGCCAGGAGCGTCAGGGCGATCGTCTCCGGGGTTTCCACGACGCCGTCGGCCTTCGGCGTCACAAGGATCTTGGCCGTCTTGGCCCCCGCCAGGATGGTCACCTCTCCCGAGAGCGTCTCGAAGTCGATCCCGCTGTCGGCCGTCCCCGTCAGGGTGTACTTCACGAGGAGGTCCTTGCTGAGGTCGCCCCCCGTGCGCGTCACGGTGAACACGCCGAGATCGAGCGGCTTGCCCAGGGCTACTTCGGCCGCCCGGGCGTCCGACGCCGTGATCGACACGATCGGCTCGTTGTCGGCGATCTTGACCGTGCCGGCCTGCTGTTTGGCGTTGATGTTGTACTTCGCATCCGCCGAGAGCGCCAGGACCACCGTCTCGGCCGGCTCGCCCTCGTCGTCGTCGGTCACGGTGACCGGGACGACGGCCGACTTGGCGTTGGCCAGGATGGTCACTTCGCCCGAGAGCGCCGCGAAGTCGGTGCCATTGGTGGCGGTGCTGCCGGCCAGGCTGTACTTGACGAGGAGCGGCTGAGTCAGGTCGCCGCCGGTGCGGGTCACGGTAAACGCGCCCGGCTTGGGCTTCTGGCTTGGGAGCGTCTCGGCCGCCTGGGCCGCGGAGGCCGCGACCGAGACGATTGGCTCGTTGTCGGCGATCTTGACCGTGCCGGTTTGCTGTTTGGCGTTGATGTTGTACTTCGCATCCGCCGAGAGCGCCAGGACCACCGTCTCGGCCGGCTCGCCCTCGTCGTCGTCGGTCACGGTGACCGGGACGACGGCCGACTTGGCGTTGGCAAGGATGGTG
>Ga0315273_10003319_pt1 | contig 19364 bp, 19 predicted proteins | sample YL17G02_0_MG_FD_205753 | JGI IMG/M metagenome (GOLD analysis project Ga0315273, IMG submission 205753) | Sediment microbial communities from Yellowstone Lake, YNP, Wyoming, USA - YL17G02_0 | ecosystem: Environmental > Aquatic > Freshwater > Lake > Sediment | place: USA: Wyoming | collected...
GGCGGCCGCGGAATGGATGCGGCCGCTCCCCCGTCCACGCTTGTCCGGCCGGCGCATCCGCGTGGGATTCGTGTCCCGGCTGTTCATGCACTGCACCGCGGGGCTGTACTTCAAGAGCTGGATCACCGGGCTCGACCGCTCCCGGTTCGAGATCGCCGTCTTCTCGCTGTCGCCGGCCACCGATTTCATCACCGACGAGATCCGCGCGGCCAGCGATCATTTCGTGCAGGCGAGGGGCGCGATCGGCGATGTTGCCCAAGCCATCCGCGACCACGCTCCGGACATCCTCGTCTATCCCGAGCTCGGCATGGATGCGCGCACCTTCGTGCTGGCCGCGTTGCGGCTGGCGCCCGTCCAGTGCGCCGGCTGGGGGCATCCGGTGACGACCGGGCTGCCCAACGTCGATTGCTTCCTCTCGGCCGCCGCAGTGGAACCGGCGGGGGCGCAGGACCATTACCGCGAACGGCTGGTGCTGCTGCCGGGGATCGGCACGGCGTATCCGGCACCGCGCTTGCCCGACCCGAAATCCCGGGCGGAACTGGGCCTGCCCGACGGGCGCACGCTGTACCTCTTTCCGCATTCGCCGTTCAAGATCCATCCGGACAACGACGCGCTGCTCGCGCGGGTGCTGGCCGCCGACGAACGCGGCACGCTCGTCCTGTACGCGGGACAGAACGGCGAGATCACGCGGGCGCTGACGGATCGCCTGCGGCGTGCCGCCGGCATCGACCCCGCGCGCACGATCGTGCTGCCGGTGACGGACCACGACGAGTACCTGCGCGCCAACGCCGCGTGCGACGTGATGCTGGACAGCCTGTACTGGTCGGGGGGCAACACGTCGCTGGACGCGCTCGCCTGCGGATTGCCGGTGGTGACGCTGCCCGGCACCTTCATGCGCGGCCGGCAAACCGCCGGCATCCTGACGCTGGCCGGCGTGCCTGAACTCATCGCCCGGGACGGCGACGATTACGTGCGCATCGCGGCGCGCCTCGGCCGCGAGCCCGGATGGCGAGCCGCGGTGAGCGCTCGCCTGCGGGCCGGCCAAGGGGCGGTGTTCGGCCGGCGCGAAGCGGTCGAGGCGCTGCAGCGATTCCTGGAGGACGCCGTCACGGGGACGGCGTAGACGAAGCGACCTACACGCGCCGGCGGTACTCGCCCGTGCGGGTGTCGATTTCGATCCTGTCGCCGGTGGCGACGAACAGCGGCACCTGCACCATGTGGCCGCCGGTGATCTTCGCGGGCTTCAGCACCTTGCCGGAGGTGTCGCCGCGGACGGCCGGTTCGGTGTACACGACCTCGCGGACGACGCTGGTCGGCAGTTCCACCGAGATCGCCTTGCCTTCGTAGAACGTGAGTTCGCACGGCAGGCCGTCGTCGAGATAGAAGAGGGCGTCGCCCATGCTTTCCTTCTCGACTTCGTGCTGGTTGAACTCGCCGTCCATGAACACGTACATCGGGTCGGCGAAATAGGAGTACGTCGCCTCCTTGCGCTCGAGCTGGACCACGTCGAATTTCTCGTCGGCGCGATAGACGGTCTCGGTGCCGGAGCCCGAGAGCAGGTTCTTGAGTTTCATCTTCACGACCGACGCGTTGCGGCCGGACTTGTTGAATTCGGCCTTCTGGACCACCATCGGGTCGTTCCCGATCATGATCACGTTGCCGGCGCGGACTTCCTGGGCGATTTTCATTGCGGTCCCTGGCGAAAAAGTGCGGTAAGGGCTGATTTGGAAAACCCATGATTATACAGCATCCCGGGCTGCCTTGACCAGCCCGGCAGCGAGTTCGGGCAGCGCGGCGAGATGCGCCGCCCACGCCCGTCCGTGCTCCAGAAGATCGGGGCGGATGCGCGCGAATTCCACCCATGCCGTGCCGACCGGGTCGGCGTGCGGGCGCCGGTTCCACGCTTGCCAGAAGCGCCGAACCGCCCCATCGGCCGCCGAGGCGAGTCCCGCCGTGTAGCGATCGACGAAGGCGTCGAGCTTCGCGAGATGCGCGCCGCTGCCCTGCGGGTAGAGTTGCCAGACGAGGGGCCGCGCCGCCCATTGCGCGCGGACGAACGAGTCCTCGCCGCGCACGAAGTTGATGTCGCAGGCCCACAGCAGCCGGTCGTAGTCGTCCTGCGCGACGAACGGGACCACGTGCACCGAGAGCCGCCCGCGTGCCAGCGGGGCGCTGCCCGGCTGCGGGGCCGCGCGACCGCTCCAGCGCTCGAGCGCTGGTGCGGCGACGCCTTGCGCAATCAAGCAGACCACGGCGTCTTCGCCTGCGGCCCACGCATCGAGCAGGGCGGGCAGCGGCGCGTCGGGATAGCAGAAGAGTGAAACGCGCGTCTCGTTCGCCCCGGGTGCAGGAACGCGCAGCGATGCCCACAGGGACGCCGCCGCCGGTGCGTCGTGGCGAAACGCGTCGCGCGTCGCGAAGAGGCCGCGCTCGCGCAACAGGCCGCCGCTGCCCGCGGTGAAACCGGGGAACCAGAAGCGGCGCGGCAACGGCAGCCGGGGGTGCGGCGAAGCAAGCCCGTGCGCACCGTCGATCCACGGCTCGGCGCTCAGGTACTCGAGGATGAACCAGCGCGGCGGCGCCGCCCGCGCGGCCATCGCCTGTACGTAACTCTCGGGCAGCCCGCACCCGAAGGCCTCGATCACCACGTCGGCGGCGACGTCGTCAGGCAACGGGTCGGTCCACCGGCGGACCGTCACGCCTTGAACGCGCTGCGCCGCAGCGGCAGCCGAGATGCGGGGTTCGACCCGCGCAAGGGCTTCCAGCCGGTCGAGCCATAGCGTGACCAGGACGCCGTGTTCGCCCGCGAGGATGCGCGCGAGCCGCCACGACACGCCCACGTCGCCGAAGTTGTCGACGACCTTGCAGAAAATGTCCCAGCGGGAAGAAACGGCGGTCATGGCGGGCGGTCTGCACGCATTATCGCGCGGACCCTCGCCGCCGTAGGATAATCACCGCGTTGCCATCCCGCCCGAAGCGCTGCCGATGCCCGATCCATCCACCGACCGACTCACGATCGACATCATCTCGGATGTCGTTTGTCCCTGGTGCTACATCGGCAAGCGCCGGCTCGAAGCGGCGCTGGCCGAGCTCGCCGTGCGGGCGCCTGCGGTGCGGCCCTTCGTGAGCTGGCATCCGTTCCAGCTCAACCCCGATCTGCCGCGCGCGGGCATCGACCGCCGTGCGTATGTCGAGGGCAAGTTCGGGAGCCCGGAACGCGCGCGCGAGGTCTACGAGCGTGTCCGCGAGGTCGGCGTGGAGGTCGGCATCCCGTTTGCCTTCGAGGCGATCACGCGGCAGCCGAACACGCGTGACGCGCACCGGCTCGTTTCGTGGGCGCAGGCACAAGGGGACGCGGACGCGCTGGTCGAACGGCTGTTTCGCGCGTACTTCCTCGAAGGTCGCTTCGTCGGCGAGCACGAGGTCCTGGCCGCGATCGCCGGCGAAGCAGGATTGGACGCTGCCGCGGCACGCGCGTATCTGGCGACGGACCAGGGCGACGACGCCATCGTGGCAATGGACCGGCGCGTGCGCGAGCTGGGGGTGGGCGGCGTGCCGTTCTTCATTTTCGACGGACGCATTGCGGTCTCCGGGGCGCAGGAGCCGCAGGCGCTCCTCGACGCGATCGCCGAGGCCCGCGATTCGTCGCCCGGAAACACGTTGCCCGGAAACACGGGTTGAGCGAAGGCGAAACCCGGGACCGTCGTTCCGCGGAGGCCGGCCCCGGGGTTTCGCTGTGCTCAACCCGGGCTACGCCGGCAGGAAGCGACCGATTGCGAACGGCGCGATCGGCAGCTCCGTGGCGCCGCGGGTGATGAGATCGGCGGTGATGCGCCCGACGATCGGCCCCAGCGCGAAACCGTGCGCCGAAAAGCCGAACGCATGAAAGGCGTCGGGCGTCACCGCGCTCGGCCCGATCACCGGGATGTCGTCGGGCATGCGGGCCTCGATGCCGGCCCAACCCCTGTGGATCGTCGCCTCGCGCATTACGGGAAAGAGATCGCGGACCGTCTGCGCCGAGAGCGCGAGCTCGCGGAAGTCGAGCTCGGTGGTCTCGGCGTCGCACTCGACCTTGGCCCGCCGCCCGCCGCCGATCAGCACGGTGCCCTCCTGCGTCTGCTTGAACGACAGCGGACGACCCGTGCCGAGGACGACCGGGTCGAGGAAGTGCGGCATCCGCAAGGTGACCAGCATCATCGGCGCAATGGGTTCCAGCGGCACCGGCTCGCCCAGTTGCGTGCAGACGGCGTTGGCCCACGCGCCGGCACAGTTGACGAGCACCCGGCCGGTCAGCCGGCCCGCCGAGGTCTCGACATTCCAGGCGCCGTCGGCGCGGCCGACGCCGTGCACCCGCGTGCCTTCGAAGAAGCGCTGGCCCAGTGCCTCGGCCTTGCGCCGGAAGGCCCAGGTGGTGCGGTAGGGAAGGGCGGCGCCATCGCGCTCGGCGACGAGGGCGCCCACGCAATGCCGCGACAGCGCCGGCACGCGGGCGAACAGCTCGTCGCGCTCGATCCAGCGCTCGTGCGCGTAGCCCAGCGCCCGCAGGCGCGCCGCGCGCTCGCGCAGGCTGGCGGCCTCGCCGTCGTTTTCCGCGACGCGCAGTTGCCCGTGGCATTCGAAGCCGCAGTCGTCGTCGACGAGATCGCCGATCCGGTGCCACAGTTCGAGCGCGGCGAGCGCCAGCGGGATCTCGGCGTCGTGCCGCGCGAGCGTGCGCACGCCGCCCGCGTTGACGCCCGACGCGTGCCGCCCCACGTAGTTTTTTTCGACGACGATCGCGCCGACGCCGGCGCGCGCGAGATGCAGCGCCGCCGAGCAGCCGTGCAGGCCGCCGCCGACGATGATGACCTCGGCGGACGCGAGCGCGGTCATGCCGGTCGCGCGGCAACCGCAACACGCGCGATGCTCGCCGGCACCGTGACCGCGCGGCAACGCGCACGCGCACGGCGCGGCATCAGTGCGCCTTCATGCGGACGACGGCTTGCGTCGACGCCGTCGTTTGCGGCAATGAGGCGAGTTCACCCAGCGTGATGGGCTTGACGGGAAAGCGCAGCCGGTAGTAGCCGACCTCCGCCGGCGACACGCCGCGCTCGCGCGCGATCATCTCCGTCACGGTGAGTCCGCACAGGCGGCCCTGGCAGGGCCCCATGCCGCAGCGCAGGAAGCTCTTCATCTGGTTCGGGCCGGGGCAGCCCAGCCTGGCGGTGGCGATGACCTGCTCCGCGGTGATTTCTTCACAGCGGCAGACGACCGTATCCCCGAGCGGCATCCGGAACGCGTCCGGCGGGCGATAGAGCGCATCGACGAAGGCGCGGCCCCGCGTCCAGCGCGCGACCCGGGCCTTGGCCTCCGCCGCGCGGTTGTCGCGCTCCCCGGCGTCGATGCGGCCCAGCGCCGCGAGGGCGTGCAATCCCGCCAGGGTGCCGCGCGCTTCGGCGGCCTGCGCACCGGCAATGCCCGCGCCGTCGCCGGCAACGGTGATGCCGGCAGCGCTGGTCGCGCCATAGACGTCCACGACCGGCTCGAAACATGACCGCGCAGCGTGCCAGCGATGGTCGCAACCGATCGCATTGGACAGGTTGATGTCGGGCACCACGCCCTGATGCAGCAGCAGCGCGGCGGCCGGGATCTCCGTCGCGCGGCCGCCGACCGTGTAGCGCACGCTCGCGAGCCGTTGCGCGCCGAGGGCCTCGAGCCGTTCGACGCCGCGGACGATGCGGGTGCTCGCGCGCGCTTGCCGCAGCAGCGCGAAGCCCTTGGCGGCATAGGGCGAGGCCAGAAAGGCACCGGCGTGCGGCCAGGCATCCCGGATGCGGCCGGGCGGTGTCGTGTCGAGCAGGCAATCGATGGCGGCCCCCACCCGCGCGAACTGCGCGGCAACCAGATAGAGCAGCGGCCCGGTGCCGGCGAGGACCACCGGACCCTCGGGCACGAGACCCGCCGTCTTCAGCAGGATCTGCGCGGCGCCGGCCGCAATGACGCCCGGGAGCGTCCAGCCGGGAATCGGGAACGGGCGCTCCAGCGCGCCCGTCGCGAGGATCACCTGCCCGGCGCGGATCAGGGCGGCCGCGCCGCCGGATGCAACGCCGACCTCGAAACCGCCGCCGTCCGCGCGCGAGACGGCGAATGCCGCAGCGCGGGGCACGTAGGTGGCCCCGGAACCCTGCAGCGCCGCCACGAGCGTGGCACCGTGCCAGTAATCCGCGCCGAGGACATCGCGGTTCTGCATCGGCGTGCTGGTGATCGCGCGATAGATCTGCCCGCCGGGCCCCGCCTGCTCGTCCAGGATGACGGTCGCGGCTCCGGCACGCGCGCACTCGACGGCGGCGGCGAGACCCGCCGGGCCGGCCCCCACGACGACGACATCGCAGCGTTCGGGCAGCGTCATCGCGGGCCCTGCCCGGATCCGGCGGCCGGCCCGAAGACGGCGGCACCCTGCTGGCGCTCGATGCGCATGCCGGCGCGCACGGGGATGAGGCAGGTTTGCTGGTTGGGCAGGCCGTCGACGACGGCGAGGCAATCGAAGCACACGCCCATCAGGCAGAACGGGCCGCGCGGCGCGCCCGTCACCGGGGTGGTGCGGCACGCGTCGTATCCCGCCGCCAGCAGCGCCGCGGCGACGGTGTCGCCCGCGCGGGCGGCGAAGTCCGCGCCATCGATCGTGAGCAGGACGGCGGGCGCGGCAGCGGCAGCGTCAGGCAGCCTTTTGTACATGGAGGCGCTCCGATGAGAACGGCGAGAGGTCGGCGCCGAGCGCGCCCGCCGCGATGCGCGGCGCGAGCTCCAGCGCGTGGGCGGCGGCGAGCGTGACGCCGCTGTGGCAGGTGACGACGAAAGCGCCCGGGGCGCTCGCCGACTGTTCGTAGATCGGGAAGCCGTCCGGGCTCATCACGCGCAGCGCGGCCCAGGTGCGGTTCACGCGCGCGTCGCGCAGGAACGGAAAGACCTGCACGGCGCGGCTGGCGAGGGTCGCGAGCACTGCGGTGGCGAGCGTGTCGTCGAAGCCGACTTCCTCCTGCGAGTCGCCGATCAGCACCGTGCCCTCGTCGGTCTGCCGCAGCGTCGCCAGCGGATAGTCGAGGAACCGCCGCACGCGCTCCAGCACGACGATCATGCCGCGCTGCGGTCGGACCGTTGCCGTGAGCCCGACCTGCGGGGCGAGCGTCGCGTTGCCGAGACCGGCGGTCAGCACGACCTGGCCCGCCTCGGCCCGGCCGGTCGCCGTGCGCACGGCGAACGCACCGCCTTCGCGCGCAATCGCCTCGACCTTGGCGCTGGCGCGGTAGGTCCCGCCGCGCTCGAGGAACGCGGCGTGGAGGGCCCGCAGCAGACGCAGCGGGTTGAGGTGCCCGTCGAGTCGGCAATAGGTGGCGCCCGCCACCTGCGGCCCGAGGCCGGGCAGTCGCTGCGCCAGCGCGGCGCGATCGAGGACTTCGAAGGCGTAGCGCTCGAACCCCTGCTGCGCGACGAGGCGGGTCAGCTGATCGACGCGATGCGCGAGCTCGGCGTCGGACAGGCAGAGGTGGAAGCCGCCCGGCTGTTCGAGCGCGACGTCGATGCCGGTGTCCTCGCGCAACAGCGCCGCGAACTCCGCAAAGCGCCGGACCGAACGTTGCGTCCAGCCGCCGTAGGGCGCGAGACCCTGCCCCTTGCCCTGCACCCAGACCAGTCCGAAATTGCCGCGCGAGGCGCGGTAGGCAACGTCGCCCTCGTCGTACAGGCAAACGCGCCGGCCCAGCCGCGCCAGGCCATACGCGATCGCGCCGCCGACGAGGCCGCCGCCGATCACCGCGATGTCGTGTTCGCGCGCCATCGGCGTCCGCGTCCGCTAGTGCCGCGACCCACAAGTTTGCGTACATGCCGAGAATCGATTCCGCCGGCCGAGCGCGCGAAGCGAACCGCAGCCATGGCCCAAGCTATGGCGAGGATGAGCGACAAAGCGGTCGGCATGCGGAATCGATTCGAACATAGCGAAACTTGTGGGTCGCGGTACTAGCGCCGGGCCTTGCCGACGAACAGCCGTTCCAGTCCGACCAGCCGGTCGAGGGCCAGCATCAGCACTACCGTGCCGGCGATCAGCAATGTCGATACCGCGGCGACCATCGGGTCGATCGTGTCCTGGATCTGCAGGAACATCCGCACCGGCAGCGTGGTCGTGCTTGGGCTGGCGATGAACACGCTCATCGTCAGCTCGTCGAAGCTGGTGATGAAGGCGAGCAGCCAGCCGCTGACGATGCCCGGCAGGATCAGCGGCAGCGTCACCCGCCGGAACACCGTGAGCCTCGATGCGCCGAGCGACACCGCGGCGCGCTCGACGGCGGGGTCCATTCCGGTGGCTGCGGCGAGGGTGAGCCGCAGCGCGAAGGGCAGGATCACGATCACGTGGCCGATGACCAGTCCCGCGAACGAGCCGTTGAGGCCGAGCGAGCTGAAGAAGCGCAGGAAGGACACGCCCAGCACGATGTGCGGAATCATCAGCGGCGACAGGAGAAGCGCGGAGATCGCATCGCGCCCGCGAAACCGGAAGCGTGCCACCGCCAGCGCCGCCGGCACGGCCAGCAGCGTCGAGATGAACGACGACACGAGGCCGAGCGCGAGGCTGATCCAGAACGCGCTGATGAAGCGCGGGTTGTCGAGGATCGCGGCGAACCAGCGCAGCGAGATGCCGTCCGTGGGCAGCGAAATGTAGCCGAGCGGCGTGAAGGAAACCACGCACACGATGAGGAGCGGCGCGACGATGAAGCCGATGAACAGCGCATGGAACGCGAGCGCCACCGGGCCGTTGCGGATCACGCGGCGCTCTCCGCGAACACCGCCCGGTAGCGCCGCTCGATCAGCCGGTTGGACGTGACCAGCACGAGCACGTTGGCGACGAGCAGGACGACCGCCAGCGAGGCGCCCAACGGCCAGTTGAGGGTGTTGAGGAATTCGTCGTACGCCGCGGTCGCGATCACCTTGAGCCTGCGCCCGCCGATGATCGCCGGGGTCGCGAAGGCCGATGCCGCCAGCGCGAACACGATCACGCTCCCGGACAGGATGCCCGGCATCGCCAGCGGGACGACGATGCGCCGCACGATCGTCGCCGGCCCGGCGCCGAGCGCGACGGCGGCGCGCTCGACCGCGGGATCGACGCGCTGCAGCGACGCCCACACCGAGATCACCACGAAGGGCACCAGCACGTGGGTGAGCGCGACGACCACGCCCAGGTTCGAATACATGAACTGGATCGGCTCGGCGAACAATCCGGTCGCGAGCAGCGCGCGGTTGACGAGCCCCGTCGAGCCGAACAGCAGCGCCCAGCCGAGCGTGCGCACCACGACCGATATCAGCAGCGGCCCCAGCACGATCAGCAGGAACAGGCTTTTCCACCGGCTGTCCATCCGGTGCAGCACGATGGCCTCGAACGTGCCCAGCACCGCGCACAGCACGGTGACCACGGCGGCGATGGCGAACGTGCGGCCGAAGATTTCCCAGTAGTAACTGTCGCTCACGACCTGCGCGTAGTTCTCCAGCGTAAAGCCGGGCTGGATGCCGCCGTAGAACTCGAAGTGCTGGAAGCTGATGAGAGCGATGGAGACGATCGGCGCGGCCAGGAACACCGCGTACACGGCGAGCGCGGGCAGCGAAAGCAGGTACGGGGCGGCGCGCTGCGGCTTCATGGTCAGGCGTCCGTCAGGCCGCCGGCTTGGCCACGGCGGCCGGGACCGCGCGCATGTCGTCGGGCCGCCACGTCAGATGGACCTGTTCGCCCTCCGCGGGGCAGGCGCCGCCGTCGTTCTGGCGGATGACCAGCGTCGGGCCGAGCGCGCTGTCGAGCTGATAGAGCCAGTGATTGCCCTGGAACACGCGCGCGGTGACCGTTGCCGGCAGCGCCGTGGCGCCGGGAGGGCCGAAGGCGATTTTCTCCGGGCGCACCAGGAGCCGGTCGCCGGCGCGCGCTGCCGTCGCCAGCGCCGGGGGAAGCTTGATGGCGAGCGGTCCGACCGTCGCCACGTCGGCGGCGATGGCTTCGATGGTGAACAGGTTCGCCTTGCCGAGAAAGTCGCACACGAAACCGGTCGCCGGATGCTCGTAGGCGGCGAGCGGCTCCGCATCCTGCTCGATGCGTCCCGCCTGCATCACGACGACCCGATCGGACAGCGCCAGCGCCTCGGCCTGGTCGTGGGTCACCATCACCGTCGTGATACCCACTGCGCGCTGGATGCGCCGCAGCTCGACCTGCATCTCCTCGCGCAGCTTGGCGTCGAGGTTGGACAGCGGCTCGTCCAGCAGCAGCAGGTCGGGGCGGATCACGAGGGCGCGGGCGAGCGCGACGCGCTGCTGCTGCCCGCCGGACAGCTGCGCCGGATGGCGCTCGAACAGACCGGCGAGACCGACCAGAGCCAGCACCTCGCCGACCCGCTGCGTGCGCTCGGCGCGGGGGATTCCGCGCATCTCGAGCCCGAACGCCACGTTTTCCGCCACCGTCATGTGCGGAAACAGCGCGTAGTTCTGGAACACGATGCCGAGGCCGCGCTTCGCCGCGGGTATCGCCAGCAGGTCGCGGCCGTTCATCGTCACGGCCCCGGCCGTCGGTTCGACGAAGCCCGCGATCATCTGCAGCGTCGTGGTCTTGCCGCACCCGGACGGGCCCAGCAGCGAGACGAACTCGCCGCGAGCGACAGCAAGCGAAAGCGCGTCGACGGCGAGATGCTCGCCGTACGCCTTGGTCAGCCGGTCGAGCAGCAGGAAGCTCATGGGTGCACCCTTGGCGCTGTGCGCCTTTCCTCCGAGGGCGAGCACCCGCGCCTTGGCCCGGCGGCGCTCATGTCCGCAATTGCTTCCGTCGGGCCGCGGCCGCGTTTCCGGCCAGGGCCCGCAGATGCGTTCGGGCGCGCGGGGCTAGCGCTCGATTTCCCGCGTCCAGCGATTGTTCCAGGCCGTGCGATTGGCGTTGACGGTATCCCAGTCGGTGGTCAGCAGCTTGCCCACCGCGTCGCCGTACGGGAGCCCCTTCTGCTGTTCCGGCGTCAGCACCGCCTTCCTGTTCACCGGACCGGCGCCGGCGCCCTTCGCGTGGACCACCTGGATCTCGGGGCTCAGCATGAACGCGATGAAGTCCTGCGCCAGCGGCGAGGGCGTCGGTTTGGCCACCGGACACGCGGAGATGCCCAGCGCCATCGCGCCTTCCTTCGGATAGACGAATTCGACGGGGAACCCGGTCTCCTGGAACGCCTTGACCCGCCCGCTGCCCCACACCGCGAACACCGCCTGGCCGCTCTGGAAGAGCTCGGTCATCTTGCCCGGTGCCGGCTCGTAGGCCAGCACGTTCGGGCCGATGTCGTCCTTCATCACCTTGAAGCCGGGATCGATGTTCTTCTCGCCGCCGCCGTTGATTCGCGCCAGCATGATCACGGTCTGCAGCCCGTAGGTGTTGTTGAGCGGCGGGATGACGAGCTTCTTCCTGAACTTGGGATCCTTGAGGTCGTTCCACGACGCCGGCGGCTCCAGCTTGTTGTCGGCAAAATATTTCTTGTTGTACACGAGGCCCGTCGCCACCACGCCGATCGTGACCGATTTGCCGGTCTTCATGTCGGCGACCGGATAGAGATCGCCGAAGTTCACGCCTTTGAGGTCCGTGCACAGGCCGAGCGCGACGGTCTGGTACATCGGGCCGTCGTCGACGATCGCGACGTCGATCTCCTGGTTCGCCTTCTGCGCCTGCATCCGCGCGATGTTGTCGGTGGAGTTGCCGGCCACGTAGTCGACTTTGGCTCCGGTTTTCTTCTCGAACGCCGGGATGATCTCCTTGCGCATCATTTCCTCGTATGACCCGCCGTAGGCCGCGACGGTGAGCTTCTGCTGCCCGAACGCCGGCGCAAGCGCCAGCGCAGCGAGAGCGGCGACGACGAGGCGGATCCGATGCTGCGTGTGCATGCTGACCTCCAGAAGGCAAAGTGATGTTCGAACGGCGCGCGGGGACGAGGCGGGTAGGTACCTGGATCGACGGAGCGCTTGCGGCGGGCAGGCCGATGGTGCAGCATCCACCCTTGATTGTCCGGACAAACTTTGCGCTCCGCCGGGCGGGCTGTCAAGAGACTGAAACTCGCTGACGCGGCGGCAGGAGACGAGCAATGCGCAACACGGTTCACGGCGAACGCGACACCGAGGCGCCGGCCAAGCCGTACGCACCGGCCCGCACGCCGCGCTACGAGGAGATCCATTGCGCGTTGCGCGACCGGATACGCGGCGGTCACTATCCTGTGGGCGACAAGCTGCCGCCGGAGCTCGAGCTGTGCGCCGAATTCCGGGCGAGCCGGCATACCGTGCGCGAAGCGATCCGCCGGCTCGCCGAACAGGGACTGATCGCGCGGCGAGCCGGCGCGGGCACCACCGTGCTGCGGCGGTCCGCATCGGGGGGCTACACGCAGCGGATTTCCGCCGTGCCGGATCTGCTCGCCTATGCGAAGAACGCGCGACTGGAGGTGCTGGACAGCCGGGATGTCAAGGTTTCCGCCATCGAGGCGCGTCTCCTCAAATGCCGGCGCGGGCAATGGTGGCACCGGCTCACCGCCCTCAAATACCTCGCCGGCGCGCGCCGGCCCGTCGCCTATGTGCTCGCGTTCACGCATCGCAACCATCCGGCGCTTCGCGGCGTGCTCGACCGTCGCGGCGTGCCCCTGCACGACTTCATCGAGGCGCGCATCGGCCAGCGCATCGCCGCCGTAGAACAGGATTTCGCTGCCAAGCCGGTCGTGGGCCGGGAAGCCGAAGCGCTGGCGCTGGCGCCGGGGTATCCCGGATTCCTGATCGCCCGCCGTTACCTGGCGGAGGACGGCACCACCGTGCTGGTCACCTCGACCGTCTTTCCGTACGACCGGATGAACTATTCGATGACGCTGCGGCTCGCCTGATCGCAGGGACCGGCAACCCGGCGTCGAGCAACGCGAAACCCGGGGGGGGGGGCGGCAATGGCCAGGGGTGCCCCGGGTTTCGCGTTGCTCGACGCCGCGCCACTTTGCGCCGGAGATCGATCCCCTTTGATCCAGCTTAAAGCACCGCCACCCGCAACCGGGGATCATGACTTCTCCGGCCGGAGGTTCGGGCCGTGGATGAACACCATGAACGCCACCTACAGCCCGGTTCAATCCGAGGTCCCGATCGTCTTCGCCTTCGACGCCCGCGGGATCGCGAAACGCTTTCGCCATGCGGCGATCTTCGCCGCGGCCGGCATGCTGCGCTCGGGCGAGACGATGCGCGTCATCAGCGAGTGCGACCTCGCGCCGCTGCAGGAGCAGATGCTGCGGCAATACGGCACCGCAGTGACGAGCCGCTCCGTCGAGCGCGGGCCGGAGCGCATCGTCGTCGATTTCATTCGCGCTTGAGCGTGAGGGCAGGCGAGGTGGCGGCCGCGCTCATGTCCACGAGCGGCAAGCCGTGACCGCGGTACGCCGGATGGCGTTGCTGTCGATCGCGACGTCGATTGCAACGCTCGCGCTCAAGTTCGGTGCGTACTTCATCACCGGCTCGGTCAGCCTGTGGTCCGACGCGGTCGAAGCCCTGGTGAACCTCGCGGCGGGACTCGTCGCGCTGGGCGCGCTGACGCTGGCGGCGCAACCGGCCGACGACCGCCATGCCTACGGCCACGACAAGGCGGAATATTTCTCGAGCGGCGTGGAAGGCGCGCTGATTCTCGTCGCCGCCATCGCGATCTTCTGGTCGGCAGCCCTGCGCCTCCTCGACCCGCAGCCGCTCGAGCGGCTCGGTTGGGGCATGGTGGTCGCGGCGCTCGCGGCGGGCGCGAACTTCGCGACCGCGCGGGTGATGCTGAAAGTCGCGCAGCAGCACGACAGCATCACGATCGAGGCCGATGCCAAGCACCTGATGACCGACGTGTGGACCTCCGCCGGCATTCTCGGGGGCCTCCTCGTCGTGATCTGGATGCCGCAGTGGTCGATCCTCGATCCGCTGATGGCGATGGCGGTCGCCGTGCACATCCTCTTCACCGGCTTCGACCTGCTGCGCCGTTCCGCCGATGGCCTGATGGACGCGGCGCTGCCGGAGCAGGACGTGCGCGACGCCGAAGCGCTGATCCAGGCGGCGCTGCCGGGAGACGCCAGCTTCCACGCGCTGCGCACGCGCAAGGCCGGCCCGCGCCGGTTCCTGGAATTCCACCTGCTGGTGCCGGGCACGATGAACGTGGTCGATTCGCACGCGCTGTGCGACCGGATCGAGACAGCGCTGACCGCGCGGCTTGCGCGGGCGGAAGTGACGATTCACGTCGAGCCGCGCGAGACGCAGGCGCCGCACCGGTAGGATACCAGGTCCGAAAACGGCGAGCAGCGGTGCGGCGAAGGGCAGATAATCCTGCCCATGACCCTCGACCCCGACAGCTGTTACCGCGCGCTGCAGGCGCGCGACCGTCGCTTCGACGGCAAGTTCTTCGTCGGCGTCACGTCGACGCGCATCTATTGCCGGCCGGTTTGCACGGTGCGCATGCCGCGGCGCGAGAACTGCCACTTTTTCGCGAGCGCCGCGGCGGCCGAGGTCGACGGCTACCGGCCGTGCCTGCGCTGCCGGCCCGAGCTTGCCCCCGGCAACGCCGGCATCGACGCCGCCGCACGGCTCGCGCAGTCGGCAGTGAACCTGATCGAGAACGGCGCCCTCGACGACGGCGGGATCGAGCACCTCGCCGCGCGCATTGGCGTGACCAGTCGCCATCTGCGGCGCATCTTCGAAGCCGAGTTCGGCGTGGCGCCGATCGAATACGCGCAGACGCAACGGCTGCTGCTCGCGAAACGCCTGCTCACCGATACCGCGCTGCCGGTGACCGAGGTTGCGCTCGCCAGCGGCTTTGCCAGCGTCCGCCGCTTCAACGCGTTGTTCAAGGAGCGCTACCGGATGCCGCCCGGACGCTTGCGCAAGAGCGCCGCCCGCGGGGCGCTGCCGGGCCCGCTCGCGTTCCTGCTTTCCTACCGTCCGCCCTACGACTGGGACGCGATGCTGGCGTTCCTCGCGGCGCGAGCGATCGCCGGTGTCGAGGACGCGACCGCCGACACGTACCGGCGAACGCTGGCGATCACGCTTCGGGGTGCCACCCACGTCGGTTCGATCGAGATCCGGCGTGTCGCGCGGAGGCACGCACTTGCCGTGGCCGTGTCGCCGTCGCTCGCGCGGGTGGTGCCCGCCGTGCTGGCGCGCGTGAAGCACGCGTTCGATCTCACCTGCGATCCGGCGGTGGTGGCGGCCGCGCTCGGCGATCTCGCGACGGATCATCCGGGATTGCGGGTGCCCGGGGCGTTCGACGGCTTCGAGCTCGCGGTCCGCGCAGTCGTCGGCCAGCAGATCACGGTGCGCGGCGCGCGGACGCTGCTGGGGCGGCTCGTGGCCGCATTCGGCGACGCTGCGGATGCCGCCGCCGTCAACGGGCCGACGCGACTGTTTCCGGCTGCCGCGCGGATCGCCGGGTGCGAACCCGGCGAGCTCGCGCGCCTTGGCGTCACCGTGGCGCGCGCGCGCACGCTGATCGCCCTCGCCCGCACGCTTGCCGCCGGCGAACTGGAACTGCAACCGGGCGGCGACGTCGATGCCACCCTGCGCGCGCTCGTCGCGCTGCCGGGCATCGGCGCGTGGACCGCGCAGTACATCGCGATGCGTGCGCTGGGCTGGCCCGACGCCTTTCTGGCGAGCGATCTCGTCGTCCGCAAAGCGCTCGGGGGCATCAGCCCGGCGCGCGCCCTTGTCCGCAGCGAGGCGTGGCGCCCCTGGCGCGCCTACGCGGTGCTGCATCTCTGGAGAATAGCCGCATGAAGACCGCTTTCCGTTTCGAACGCCTGCAAAGCCCGCTGGGTCCCATGCTGCTTTTCGCCGCCGACGATGCCCTCGCCGGCATTCATTTCGATCTGCAGCGCCACCAGCCCGACACCGGAGGCGAGTGGCGGCACGCCGCCCGGCACCCGGCATTGCGGGCGGCGAAAGCGCAATTGAAGGAGTATTTCGCCGGCACGCGAACGGTGTTCGATCTGCCGCTTGCGCCGGTCGGGACGCCGTTCCAGCGGGCGGTGTGGGCGGCGATTCGCACGGTGGGCTATGGCGAGACGATCACCTACGGCGAGCTGGCGGCGCGCGCCGGCGCTCCGCGGAGCATCCGTGCCGCCGGCGCCGCGACCGGCCGCAATCCTTGGGGCATCGTCGTGCCCTGTCATCGCATCGTCGGCGCCGACGGCTCGCTGACCGGCTACGCGGGCGGGCTCGAGCGCAAGCGCGCGTTGCTCGCGCTCGAGGCCCCGTGCGCGCTCTTTGCGCGCGCCGCCTGACGCGATGCGCGGGAGCGATATCGCCCGCCTCGTCCTGCTGGCCGCGATCTGGGGCGCGTCGTTCATGTTCATGCGCACGCTCGCCCCGGTGCTGGGACCGGTGCTCACGGCCAATTCGCGGGTGATGATCGCAGGCGTTGCGCTCGTCGTCTGGTTTCGGATCACGGGCTTCGATGCCGGCTTGCGGCGGCACTGGCGCCAGTTCGTGGTCATCGGCGTCCTCAACTCGGCGCTGCCGTTCCTGCTGTTCGCGTTCGCCGCAGTCCACCTGCCCGCGTCGTACTCGGCCATCCTCAATGCGGCAGCGCCGCTCTTCAGTGTCCTGCTCTCGGCACTCTGGCTGAACGAGCGGCTGACGGCGCCGCGCATCGCCGGACTGGCGGCCGGTGTTGCCGGAGTCGCGCTCGTCACCCGGGCGGGGCCCGTCGTGCCGGACGCCCAGTTCGGCTGGGCAATCGCTGCCTGCCTCACCGGCGCGTTCTGCTACGCGCTGGCCGGCATCTACATCAAGCGGCGCGCCGCCGGCGTGAAGCCGATGGCGATCGCCGGGTGGAGCCAGATCTTCGCCGCCGTCGCGTTGCTGCCGCTGACGCCATTCGCCCCCGCTCCAGGCGTCGTGAGCGGCGCCGTCGTGGCCAATGTGCTCGGACTCGCCCTGCTGTGCAGCGCGGTGGCCTACCTCCTCTACTACCGGCTCATCGCCGACCTCGGCCCGTCGCGGGCGATGAGCGTCACTTTTCTCATTCCCGTGTTCGGCATGGCGTGGAGCGTGCTGCTGCTCGACGAAACGATCACGTTGCCGATGCTGGCCGGCTGCGCGCTGATCGTCGGCGGCACGTTGCTGGTGGTCCGTCCCCCGCGCGCGGGCAGCCCGGGTTGAGCCGCAGGCGAAACCCGGGGGCCATGCCCGGACGCGACAAGACGCCTCGGTAGCGGGCCTGCGACGCATCCCGCGCCGCGACCGGATAGCACAGTACTCCCACGCGCCGACGGAGCAAGGGTAAAATGCGCAGTCCCGCACCCAGCCGTTTCACCGCCAACACGGCGCCGAGGCCGCCCGATGCCGCTTTCCCCCCACCGCTTCCTGCCGCTTCTCGCTGCCGTCATCGGCCTGCTGCTCGACGGCTGCGCGTCGCGCCCGATCAATCCGCCGCTGCCGCAGGTCGACAAGAAAGCCGGCTATCGTTACGTGACCCGCCCGCCGCGCGACAATGCGGCCGACGCGCTGATCGTGCTGGCGTTTTCTGGGGGCGGCACGCGCGCCGCCGCATTCTCGTACGGCGTGCTGGAGGAGCTGCGCCGCACCGAGATCGTCAACGCCGCCGGCAGGAAGGTCCGCCTTCTGGACGAAGTGGACGTCATCACCGGCGTTTCCGGCGGCAGCTTCACCGCGCTGGCCTACGGACTCTACGGCGAGAAGCTGTTCGACGAATACGAGAAGCGTTTCCTCAAACGCAATGTGCAGGGCGAGCTCATCGGCCGCTTCTTCGCGCCGAAGAACTGGACGTCGCTGTGGTCGGACAACTGGGGCCGGTCCGAAATGGCGGCCGACCTGTACAACGAAATCCTGTTCGAGAACGCGACTTTCGGCGATCTGCTGAACAAGCCGGGGCCGCTGATCCTGGCGACCGCCACCGACATCTCGACCGGGTCGCGGCTCGGCTTCACCCAGGATGATTTCGACCTCATCTGCTCCGATCTCGGCAAGGTGGAGCTCGCGCGCGCGGCGGCATCGTCGTCGGCGGTGCCGCTGGTGCTGTCGCCGGTGACGTTCAACAACTACGGCGGAACGTGCGGCTATCGGGCGCCGTCGTGGGTTGCCGCGGTTGCCGACCCTGCGAACCGCGCCCGGCCGGCCGGCCGCGCGTTGCAGCGCTACAAAGAGATGCAGGCGTTCCTGGATGGCGCGAACCGTCCCTATCTGCACCTGGTCGATGGCGGCGTTTCCGACAATCTCGGCATGCGCGCCGTGCTGGAAGCGCTCGAGTCCTGGGAGGCCGCGCGCGGCGTCGGGCGCGGCGCCAGCATCGACGCGTATCGCCGGGTAGTCGTGTTCGTCGTCAATTCGCTGTCGCAGCCCAAGCAGAACTGGGACCGCTCGGAGCGCCCGCCCGGCGACATCGCCATCCTGATCAAGGCGGCCGGCGTGCCGATCGACCGCTACTCGTACGAGGCGGTCGAGCTGCTGAAGGACCTCATCGCTCGCTGGCAGACCGCGCGAGCGCTGCGGTCGGCGAGCGCCTTTGCCGGGGGCAACAATCCCGCGCTGGCGCGCGCGTCCAATGTCCCCGACATCGACGTCTACGCGATCGACGTGAGCTTCGCCGCGGATCCCGAAGCCGCGGACCGGGACGTCCTCAACGACCTGCCGACGTCCTTCGTGCTGGCGGATGCCGAAGTGGACCTCCTGCGCGCGTCGGCGGGCCGCACCGTTCGCGCATCCCCGGACTTCCAGCGGCTGCTCCGGGACGTCGGCGTCTCGGTCGTGCCGAAGCCGCTGGCGGCGCCGGCGCCAGCCAGCCGGTAGGCCGGGGAAACCCGCGATGGGACGCCTGACGACGCACGTGCTGGACACCACGCAGGGCCGGCCGGGAAGCGGCATCGCCGTGTCGGTCTCGCGCATCGAGGGCGAAGCGCGGCGGATCGTCGCCACGGCGCGGACGAACGCCGACGGACGCTGCGACCGGCCGCTGCTCGAAGGCGATGCGCTGATCCCCGGCGTGTACGAGATCACGTTCGCGGTCGCACCGTACTTTGCGCGGAGCGGTGTCGATGTTCCCGAGCCGCCGTTCGTCGGCGACGTCGTGCTGCGCTTCGGCATCGCGGACGGCAGCCAGCACTATCACGTGCCGCTGCTCCTCACGCCGTGGAGCTATTCGACGTATCGGGGAAGCTGAAATGACTGCCCCCGAAGCTCGCTGCGCTCGCCTCCCCCCGAGGGGGCGCTCAGTTCCCTTCGGGCGGCCGGGCGGGAAATGACTGCCCCCGAAGCTCGCTGCGCTCGCCTCCCCCCGAGGGGGCTCTCAGTTCCCTTCGGGCGGCCGGGCGGGAACTGCGGAAGCGCAGGGG
>Ga0315273_10003320_pt1 | contig 19364 bp, 20 predicted proteins | sample YL17G02_0_MG_FD_205753 | JGI IMG/M metagenome (GOLD analysis project Ga0315273, IMG submission 205753) | Sediment microbial communities from Yellowstone Lake, YNP, Wyoming, USA - YL17G02_0 | ecosystem: Environmental > Aquatic > Freshwater > Lake > Sediment | place: USA: Wyoming | collected...
CTCACGCATGGGAGGGTGGCTCGACCGGCCGGATAAGCCAGCGAACCTCGGCGCGGGCGACGATCTCGCCCGCCGCGTCCATCACGCTGGCCGTCACCGTCACGGTTTCCTCGATCCCCGGCGGCGGGGGACAGCGGCATTCCGCCGTGAGGGTGCCGCGTGCCTTCTTCAGGTACTCGACACCGATGTGCACCACGATGCCGCGCGCGCTCTCCGGAAGGCTGGTGAGCATGGCGAGCCCGCTGGTGACCTCGGCCAGGTTGGCGAGGGCCACCGCGTGCACCGAGCCGAGGTGATTGCGCACCCCGCGACGGTCGCGGAGCGTGACCCGCGCATGGCCGGGCTCGAGCTCTTCCACCCGGGCACCCAGGGCGCCGGTGTAGGGGACCAAGCGGCCCAGCACCAGGCTGAACAAGAAGCGCCCGCCGGGAAGCGGAGCGAGCCGACGCCAGGCGTCGCGGAGGTGCCGGCCGGGTGCCGGGAGGGTGCGTGGCATTGAGGGACTGCCGGAGTGTAGGTGCGGGTCCCCGGCAGCGTCAACGCGAGGGACGTTGTGCGCCGCGTCGCGCGCGGTGAGAATTGGATGGTGCGTCGGCGCGGGGCCGGGGCATGAGGCGTGTCGTCGAGACGGGGGTGCGATGTCGATCGCGGATCTGCGCAGGGAGTACCGGCTGGCCAGCCTCGATGTGTCGGACGTCGATCCCGACCCGGTGGCCGAGTTCGGAAGGTGGCTGGAGCAGGCACTGCGCGCCGAGATTCTGGAGCCGCATGCCATGACGCTTGCCACCGCGTCCGCCGACGGGGTGCCGTCGGCGCGCATCGTGCTGCTCCGGGGCTACGACGGGAGCGGCTTCACCTACTTCACCGACTATCGCAGCCGGAAGGGCCGCGAGCTGGCGGACAATCCGCGGGCGGCGCTGGTGTTCTACTGGCCCGAGCTGGAGCGGCAGGTGAGGGTGGCCGGCACGGTGCGCAAGGTGGCACGGGAGGAGTCCGCGGACTACTTCCACTCGCGGCCCCATGGCAGCCGGATCGGCGCGTGGGCCTCGCACCAGAGCGCCGTCCTCGGCAGCCGACAGGCACTGGAGGACGCGGTGCGGGAAATGATGAGCCTGCACCCCCACGGCGATGTGCCGCTCCCCGAACACTGGGGAGGGTACCGGGTGGTGCCGGCGGAGTTTGAGTTCTGGCAGGGACGCGAGAGCCGCCTGCACGACCGGTTGCGCTATCGCCGTTCCGGTGATGCCTGGCGCATCGAGCGCCTGTCACCCTGAGCGACGGCTATTCCAGCGTCTTCCTGAAGCGCCCCACCGCCACCGCCGCGACCCCGAAGGCAAACCCGGTCAGGACCAGGGCCTGGCGCCAGACGGCATCGGGGCCCGCCGCCTTGAGCAGCACGCCACGCAACACCTGCAGGAAGTACGTGAGTGGCAGCATCGCGCCGAGCCATTGCGCCGGCGCCGGCATGGCCTCGCGCGGGAACATGAACCCAGAGAGCAGGATGTTCGGCAGCAGGAAGAGGAAGCCCATCTGCATCGCCTGGGCCTGCGTCTGCACCAGCGTCGAGAGCAGGATCCCGATCGCGAGGCTGGCGAAGATGAACGGCAGCGCCACCGCATAGAGCAGCGGCATGCTCCCCAGCATCGGCACCTGGAAGACGAGGCGGCCGAGGAGCAGGATGACGGTGATCTGCACGTACCCCACGAGCACGAACGGCACGATCTTGCCCAGCAGCAGCCCGGTGCGGCTGATCGGCGTGACGATGAGCTGCTCCAGTGTGCCGCGCTCCCGCTCCCGCACCACCGCCACGCTGGTGATGACCACCATCGTCATCGACAGCAGCACGCCGATGATTCCCGGCACGATGTAGACCGAGCTCCGGAGCGTCGGGTTGAACCAGGGCCGCACGCTGATGCGCACCGGAGGCTCGACCTTCCGCTTGGCGCCGAGCAGCGCCTCGGACCGCGCGTTCCCGGCCTGGGTGGCGCCCCCGATCGCCGCCGCGGAGGCGAGCGGATCCGCGGCATCGACGATCACCTGCGCCACGGCTGTCCGGCCCTGCTTGATGTCATCGGTGTAGTCGGGTGGGATGATCACGGCCGCAGCGGCCTCGCCCTTCACGATCTGGCGGTGAATCTCCTCGCGGCTGGTGACGACCCCGCGCAGCCGGAAGTTCCCGGTGTTCTCGATGGCCGCGATCAGTGCGCGGCTCTCGCTCGATCTCGACTCGTCCAGCACGATGGTCGGGAGGTTGCGCACCTCGGTCTGGATCGCGAAGCCGAACAGCATCAGCTGGATCGCGGGTACGCCGATCATGAGGCCGAGCGTCAGCCGGTCCCGCCGCATCTGGATGAACTCCTTCCGGAGCATCGGCCAGAAGGGCGAGGCGAGCATGCGCTCAAGGAGTGTCATGCCGCCTCCGTGCCGGCTTCGGCCCGGGCCTGCAGGTCGATGAACACCTGCTCGAGCGTGGGCAGGCCGAAGTGCTCCGTGATCTCATCGGGTGTGCCGTCCGCGATCAGGCGGCCCGCCAGAAGAAACGCCAGGCGCTCGCAGCGCGCCGCCTCGTCCATGTAGTGCGTCGTGAGCAGGATGGCCGTGCCGCGCGCGGCGAACGCGCTGATGAGGTTCCAGAATCGCTGCCTCGACGCGGGATCGACACCGGCAGTCGGCTCGTCGAGGAAGAGCAGGTCGGGCCGGTGTGCTGTGGCACAGGCGAGGGCCAGCCGCTGCTTCCATCCGCCACTCAGGGTGGCCGCAAGCTGCCGGCTCCGGGGCCCGAGGTCGAGCTCTTCCAGGAGCTCGGCGATGCGCAGCTTCGCTTCAGTGCCCCGCAGCCCATACACGCCGGAATAGAACCGCAGGTTCTCGACGACGGTGAGGTCCTCGTAAAGCCCGAATCGCTGCGACATGTAGCCGATGCGGTGCCGCACCTTCTCGGGATCGCGCGTCACGTCGAACCCGACGACGCGCGCTTGCCCCGATGTGGGTGCGAGCAGTCCACACAGCATCCGGATGGTGGTCGTCTTGCCGGAACCGTTCGCACCGAGCAGCCCGAAGATCTCGCCGCGGTGCACCACGAGGTCGAGCCCCTCGAGGGCCACGCGCGTGCCAAAGACCTTGCGGAGGCCCTGGGTCTCGATGACCGTGCCGCTGTTCACGGGACGGCGGCTGGCGTGAGCACCGCCGTGGCCGGGAGGCCCGGCTTCACGGCACCGGTCGAGTCCTGGACGTCTATCCGCACGCCGAACATGAGGTCTTCCCGCTCCTCCTCCGTCAGCGCGGCGCGGGGCGTGAATTCCGCGCGGGGGTTGATCACCGTCACCGTGCCGGGAAACTGCCGTCCGGGTGCGCCGTCGAGCGTGACGGCGGCGGGTTGTCCCAACCGGATGCGCGCCGCGTCGCGCGCCGGCAGGAACACGCGTACCCAGGGCCGCGACACCTGCCCCACGGTGAGCACCGGCGATCCGGGCGTAAGCACCTCCCCCGCCTCGGCGTAGCGCTCGAAGATCACGCCCTCGACTGGTGCGAGCAGCATCAGGTCCGCAGCGTTTGCCTCCGCGGCGGCCAGCGCCGCGCGGGCGGTTGAGACTTCGGCGCGGGCCTGCCGGACGCGCTCAGGACGCGAGCCGGCGCGCAGCAGCGCCAAGCGCTCGCGTGCGGCATCGCGCCGGCTCATGGCGGTGGCCAGGGCATCGCTCGCATTGTCCACCGCCTGCTGGCTGATGGCGCGGCCGGTGGCGAGGGCGCGGGCACGCTCGAGGTCACGGGTGGTGCGGGATACGTCGGATTCGGCGCCCGACAGTTCAGCTTCTGCCGCCTTCACTTCCTCCGGTCGGGCACCGCGCTCGAGGTCGCGCAGCGCGGCTTCGGCCCCGGCGACGCGGGCGCGCTGGCCATCGAGTGTGGCGGCCAGCGTGGCCTGCGTCAGGATGGCCAGCGTGTCCCCGGCCTGCACGGCATCGCCTTCCTCCACCGGTACGCGGAGCAGGCGGGCCGTGGCCATGGGGCTCACGTCCGTTTCGATCACCTCGATCGTCCCGTGTGCGACGATGTCGGTGGATGGTTGCCGTGAGCAGGCGACCAGCACCGCGGCCAGCAGTGGCATTGCATGACGGAGCATTACCGCGACCTGTTCTGTGAGGGGGCCGGGTCCGGGGCGAGCGCGCGCAGCGCAAACGCGCCGGCATGCACACCGAACTCGCGCAGCCAGACGGCATCCGGGCCGGCGCTGCCGCGCTGCAGCAGGACGCCCTGGATGATCGGCTGGGCCATGAAGGCGTAGACCACCTGGCCGATGATGGAGACGACCGCGTGCACGGGGTCGATATCGGCCCGGAAGTCGCCTGACTTCTGGCCGTTCCGGATGATCTCGGCGAAGCGCCGGAAGAGCGCGCCGGCACTGGCCTGGATCTCCGGGAGGGCATGCTCGGCGGCGTGATCGAGGATCTCGCGCTGTATCAGCGCGGGCAGCTCGGGATGCAGCAGCAGGAAGCCGACGTAGGCCTGGACGAACCGGCGGATCGCCTCGGCGGGCGGGACGGGTGCCAGGAGGGCGGGGGCCATGTCGGTTGCCAGTCCGGTGATCCGGCGGCGGAGCACGGCGTGGTAGAGATCTTCCTTGTTGGCAAAGTAGTAGTAGAGCAGCGCGCTGTTGAGCTGCGCCTCGGCGGCGATGTCCTTGATAGTGGTGGCGGCGAAACCCTGCCGGGCGAAGCGGTGCTCGGCGGCATCGAGGAGGGTCTCGCGTGCGGCGGTGGTGCTGCTGACGGAGTCAGCAGGGCGAGCGCGAGGCGGTGTGGACATACGCTTTTAATTAATCGATCAATTAGGCAAACGCAAGCACGTTACATTTGTCCCACCCCTAACCCCCTCACCCCTCACCCCTCACCCCACGACACCTCGTATCGGCACACCGACGCTCCGCGCGCCCGGCACTCCGTCTCCCGCACCCGAACCTCCGATGCCCCGCACAGCTCAAGCGCCCGGCGATACCAGCCTACGACGGTGCGGCAGTCGTTCGCGTCCACGTCCGGCGCGTCGTAGGTCGTGAGTACGCCGCTCGCCGCACCGGTCTGTTCGTAGGCCCGCCGGCCGGCCTCGTAGTACATCGCGTAGATCTGCGGCGCCTTTTCCAGGAAGACATGCGGCGCGCCCGGCGTCAGGTATCCGGAGTGCACGCCGCCCAGGTTGCGATCCGCGGAGGCGGACCCAAGCCGCTCGAACACCTCCGCTCCACCCTCGCCGAGCTCGGCGACGATCGCGGCATCGAGCGCATGACCCAGGCCTACCGGGTACCAGTTCGAGGTGAAGAGCATCCGAAGGGTGCGCTGGTGATCGGCCGGCATCCTGGCCAGCACGCGCGCCACACCATCCTTCCCGGCGGTGTCCTCCAGGAACCCGAGCCGCGACTTGAGCACCGCTCCCTTGATCTGCTGTGACATCCGCTCCCTTCGGTGACCGCTCTCAGCGCCGCCGAGCCACCGCCGCACTCTTCTGCCCGGGCTCGCGATCCCCGCCCCGTCCCCGCGGCCGGCCCGGCCCCATCAGGTCCGCCACGCTCGTCTCGCTGAAGAACCGCGCAACCCGCTCGCTCACATCCTTCCACTGCACATGCGCTTCACAGGCGTGCTGGTCGCTGCAGACCGGCCGCCCGAGCAGGCACTGGCGCCGCGGCTCGATCTGGTCGAACAGCCCGACCACGGCCAGCAGGGGAATCTGGTCCGCGCTCCGCGCGAGCAGGAAGCCGCCGCCCCGGCCGCGCGTCGAGGTCAGCACGCCCGCGTGGGCCAGTCGGTGCAGCGTCTTCGACAGGTAGTTGCGCGGGATCCCGAGCGATGCGGCCATTTCCTCGGCGCGCGCCGGCCCGTCGCCATGGCCGGCGATGTACAGGACAGTGCGCAGCGCGTATTCCGCCGTCTGAGACAGCATCGTCACTCCGGGAAGGGACCCCAGGGGTGCGGCAGGCCGAGTACGCAATTTAATATCTTGACATGATCATGAGCATATGATATTCTAAGCGCCGTCGGGCCTGGCCGCAACAGTGGGGTGCGACTGCTCCCCCGCAGATCCCGAACACCGATTGGAGCAACCCAGCATGTCCGTACCTGTCCTGCGCTGTGCCGTCCTGCTCGGCGTCGCACTGCTTGTCGGCTGCGCCGGTGATCGTCCTGCCCCGGCCGGGGGCGCGGCGGCACCGCCGGCCGCTTCCACCACTGGCACCGATGCGAGCGGCCTGACAGAGTTCCAGCTCAAGAACGGGATCGGGCCGATCACGGAGGAGGTCGTCCTCGGAGCACCAGATCGCGAACTCGCCGAGGAGGGCAAAAAGACGTTCGAGCAGAAGTGCAGTGCCTGCCACAAGATGGGCGAGAGGTACGTCGGCCCACCGCTCGGCGGCATTGTCGCCAGGTTCGGACCCACGTTCGTCATGAACATGGCGCTTAATCCCGAGGGGATGTACACCCGGCATCCTGACGTGAAGAAGCTCCTCGGTGAGTACATGACGCAGATGCCGAACCAGCAGCTCACACCCGCGGACGCCCGCGCCATCGTCGAGTACCTCCGCAGCCAGCCCGCGTCCGGCTCGTGACTGCCCCGAACCCCTCAGGAGATCGACCCATGTCCATCCGCCACCGCATTCGCGTCACTGGAACCCTCATCGCGTGCGCGGCCGCTGCCGCGGTCGTGGCCGCCAGTTGCGGCCGCAGTCCGTCCAGCCAGGCCGCGGGCGGCACAGCCGATGCCGCGCAAAGGGTATATGTCCCGCCGGGCCAGTACGACGAGTTCTACGCCTTCGTCTCCGGTGGCTTCAGCGGGAACATGCCCGTCTATGCGCTGCCGTCCGGCCGCCTGTTGCGGGACATTCCCGTCTTCTCGCAGTATCCGGAGAAGGCCTGGGGCTACAGCGAGCAGACCAAGCCGATGCTGATGACCAGCTACGGCTTCATTCCCTGGGACGATGCGCACCATCCCGAGCTCTCCCAAACGGACGGAGTGCCCGACGGGCGCTGGGTCTTCGTCAACGCCAACAACACGCCCCGCATTGCCCGCATCAGCCTGAAGACGTTCGACACCGAGGAGATCATCGAGATCCCCAACTCGGCGGGCAACCACTCCTCGCCCTTCGTCACACAGAACACGGAGTACACCGTCGCCGGTACCCGGTTCAGCGTCCCAATCCCGCAGCAGGACGTATCGATCAGTGAGTACAGGGAAAAGTTCGCCGGCATGCTGAGCTTCATCAAAGTGGACTCGGCCACGGGCCGGATGGCTATCGCCTTCCAGATCCTGATGCCGGGTTTCGACTATGACCTTTCCCACTCGGGGAAGGGACCCTCGCATGGCTGGTCGTTCTTCACGTCATACAACTCCGAGCAGGCCCACACCCTGCTGGAGAAGAACGCATCGCAGCACGACAAGGACTTCATTGCGGCCATCAACTGGAAGCAGGCGGAACAATGCGTCGCCGGGGGAAAGGCCTCGACCACACCGGCCAGGTACTACCACAACGTGATGGGCGAGAACCAGATCGCCACGTCCGAGGTCCTTACGTCGACCAAGGTGCTGACGCCGGCGACCTGCCCGGACATGGTGTACTACCTGCCGACGCCGAAGTCCCCGCACGGGGTGGACGTGGATCCCAGCGGCCAGTTCATCGCGGCGGGGGGCAAGCTCGCCTCCCTGATCCCGGTGCACTCCTTCGCGAAGATGATGAAGGCCATCCAGAACAAGGCCTTCGAGGGTGAGGTGTCGGGCATCCCGGTGCTCAAGTACGACGAGATCATCAGCTGCGAGGTGAAGGACCCCGGCCTCGGGCCGCTCCACACCGAGTTCGACGACAAGGGCAACGGCTACACCTCGATGTTCCTGTCGTCCGAGGTGGTGAAGTGGCGGGTCAGCGATTGCGCCGTGCTCGACCGCATCCCGACTTACTACTCGCTTGGCCACATCATGATCCCGGGCGGAGACTCGCGGAAGCCGTGGGGCAAGTACCTCCTGGCGATGAACAAGATCACGAAGGACCGCTATCTCCCGACCGGTCCCGAGCTCAACCAGGCGGCGCAGCTGATCGACATCAGCGGCGACAAGATGAAGCTACTGCTCGACTTCCCGACCATCGGCGAGCCGCACTATGCCCAGGGCATCCCGGCCAGCCTGATCAAGGACAACCAGGTGCGGACGTACGACCTCGCGGCCAACGGCGACCCGTTCGGCAGCAAGAGCGAGAAGGATGCAAACGTCGTGCGGAAGGGGAACCGGGTGGACATCTCGATGACCGCCATCCGCAGCCACTTCATGCCCGACAACATCGAGGGAATCCAGGTTGGCGACTCGGTCTACTTCCACGTCACCAACCTCGAGCAGGACTGGGATGTACCGCACGGCTTCGCCGTGACCGGTGCGCGCAACTCCGAGCTGCTCGTCATGCCGGGCCAGACCAGGACCATCGTCTGGGTGCCGGAGCGGGTCGGTGTCTTTCCGTTCTACTGCACCGACTTCTGCTCGGCGCTGCACCAGGAAATGCAGGGCTACATCCGGGTATCGCCGAAGGGCGGCGCGCCCGCGATCGCGTTCAACGCGCCCAAGTGAACCGGCGAGCCGGGAGGGGATCCACCCTCCCGGCCGCCTCCGTGTTGCCGAGGGAGCATGAACAGAACATCCCGCATACTGGTGGCGGTCGCGGCGCTGTCGCTCGGCGCCCTCTTTGTGGCCCCGATGTGGCGGGTCGATCTCAAGGCGCCGCAGTACCCGGAAGGACTCGGCCTGCGCATCTGGATCAACCAGATCCAGGGTGCGACGCCCAACGGACTCAACAGCATCAACGGGCTCAACCACTATATCGGCATGAAGGCCATCGAGCCGGACCAGATCGCCGAGTTGCGATTCATGCCGTATGTGGTCGCCGGCCTCATGGTGAGTGGGCTCCTGGTCGCCGTCCTCGGACGGCGGTCCCTCCTGTATGCGTATCTGGGCGCCTTCTTCGCCATCGCCCTGGCGGGCCTCTATGACTTCTGGCGGTGGGAATACGACTATGGCCACAACCTCGACCCAACTGCGGCCATCCGCATCCAGGGGATGAGCTACCAGCCACCGCTCATCGGCGGGAAGCAACTGCTCAACTTTCACGCGACGTCGTGGCCTGACGTGGGCGGCTGGGCGGCGGTTATCGCCGTCGGCCTGGTCGTCGTCGCCGCCGTGCTCGAGTGGCGGGCCGGGCGTTCCGCATCGCGCTCCCTGCCGGCGGCGGCCGCGCGGGGACTGGCTGGGGGGATGCTGGTGTGACGTCGCGCCTCGGCGCGGCGGCGGGACTCGCGACGCTGTTCGCCTGCGCCGCGCCAGCGCCGCGGCCGATCGTGTACGGCAGCGACCAGTGCGCGCACTGCCACATGACCATCGCCGATCCGCGATTCGCGGCGGAGCTCGTGACGACGACAGGGAAGGTCATCGTATTCGACGACATCGGGTGCCTCTCGGCCTTCCTGGCGGCTGGGACCGTGGCCCCACGCGCGATCCACTCGACCTGGGCGCACGACTACCTCGCCCCTGGCACCTTCCTCCGCACCGATGAGCTGTACCTCGTGCACAGCACGGCGTTCCACACGCCGATGAGCAGCGGAATCGTTGCGCTCGCGCGGTCCTCCAGCGCGGATAGTCTCTGGGGGGCGGTCGGTGGCGAACGCCTCGACTGGGCGCAGGTACGGGCACTCGCGCCGACGCACTGAGGTAGCATGTCCGCGTCCCGCTCCGTCATCGCCACCATCGTGTGGACGCTCGTTGCCGCACCGCTCGCGGCACAGCAGACCATCACCGTCAGGGCTGGCGGCCCGGTCGCGACTATCGCCGACGCCCTCCGCCTGGCGGCCGATGGCGACCGGATCGTCATCACCGCCGGTACGTGGGTGCTGGACGCCCCCCTGGTGGTCGCTCACCGTGTCGACATCTCGGGCGAGGGCATGCCGGTGCTGCAGGGCGCGGGCGGGCACGAGCTGTTGCGGGTGACTGCAGACAGCGTCCGGATTCGCGGCCTGGTCTTCCGGAACGTGCGCACCAGCTTCATCGATGACCGGGCGGCGGTGCGGTTTGTGGCGGTCGAGGGCTGCGACATCGAGGACAGCCGATTCGAGGGCACGTTCTTCGGTGTCTACTTGCAGGCGGCGGCGGGCTGCCGGATCACCGGGAACCGCTTTGTCGGTGCCGGGAAGGGCGAAACCGGCTCGGGCAACGCGATCCACCTGTGGAACTCGACGCGCACGACGATCGCGGACAACGAGATCACGCAGCACCGGGACGGTATCTATCTCGAGTTTGCGCGCCACGTGGACGTCGTCAACAACGTGAGCGAGGCGAACTTCCGTTATGGCCTCCATTTCATGTTTTCCGACAGCTGCAACTACCGCGGCAATCGCTTCAGTCGCAACGGTGCCGGTATCGCCGTCATGTACTCGAAACAGGTGGACATGACCAAAAACCGGTTTGAGGACAACTGGGGCGCGGGAGCCTACGGGCTGCTCCTCAAGGACATCACCGACGGCCGGCTCGAGGATAACCACTTCGGGCAGAACTCCACCGCGCTCTTCCTCGAAGGCTCGAGCCGCCTGCTCATCCGCGGCAATGTCTTCTACCGGAATGGCTGGGCGATCAAGTTGATGGCGAACACGGAGGGCAACCGTTTTGAGGGTAACACCTTCGCGGGAAACACCTTCGACGTGGCCACAAACAGCCGGTCGACTGCGAGTGTCTTCGACGGGAACTACTGGGACCACTACGAGGGCTACGACCTGGACCGCGATGGCTTCGGCGACGTGCCCTACAGCCCGGTTCGCCTCTTCTCCCTGATCGTGCAGCAGAACGAGCCGGCGCTCATCCTCCTGCGGAGTTTCCTGGTCGACCTGCTCGAGGTCGCGGAGCGCGTGCTGCCGGTGCTGACCCCGGCTGCCCTCGCCGATCACCATCCACGGCTCGCGGTGGCGCCATGAACGCGCCGCTCGTCGTGTCCGGTCTCCGGAAGCAGTTCGGGAAGTTGCGGGCGCTCGAGGGCATCGACATGACGCTCGATGCCGGACAGGTCACGGCCGTGGTGGGACCCAATGCCGCCGGGAAGTCGACGCTCATAAAGTGCGTGCTGGGTCTGGTGCGCCCCGATGCGGGCAGCATAGCGGTCCTCGGCGAGGCGGTCGGCGCCGATCCCCACTACCGCCGTTTCATCGGGTACATGCCGCAATCCGCCCGCTTTCCGGACAACCTGACGGGCGACGAAGTGCTGGCCCTGCTGGGCGACTTGCGCGGCGGTGAGGCGCCGCACGACGGAACGCTGCGCGCATCACTCGGGCTCACGGCGGAAACGCTCGCGCGCCCGGTGCGGACGCTGTCGGGCGGGACGCGCCAGAAGCTGAGCGCCATCATCGCCCTGCGGCACGACCCGCAGGTCCTGATCCTCGATGAACCGACGGCCGGCCTCGATCCGCTCACGAGCAGCCACCTCAAGGAGCTGGTGCGGCAGCGCGCCGCATCGGGAACGGCCGTGCTGCTGACCTCGCACGTCATGGCCGAGGTCGAGGAGCTTGCCGATGCGCTGGTGTACCTGGTCGATGGAAGGGTCCGGTTCCGGGGATCACTGGATGAACTACGACTCAAGACCGGCCAGCGCAGGGTCGAGCATGCTGTTGCGCAGCTGATGCGGGAGGTCGCGTGAAGGCCGCGGGAAAGGTGCTGGGCTACGGCCTGAGCAACCTGCTGAGGAACTGGTGGGTGCTGGGATATGGGCTCCTCTTCTTCCTGCTGACGGACGCCCTTTTCCGATTTGGTGGGGGAGGCCCCCGTGTCGTGGCGAGCCTCATGAACGTGGTCCTCATCGTCATCCCGCTGGTCAGCGTGGTGTTCGGGACGCTGTACTTCTCCAACTCGCGGGAATTCATCGAGCTGCTGCTTGCCCAGCCGGTCGGCCGCCCCGCACTCTTCACGGGGCTCTACTTCGGCCTGGCCCTCCCGCTCGCGGCGGCGTTCGCCCTCGGCGTTGCGATCCCGGCCGTGGGGCATGGCGGTGCCGACCTCGTCCGTCCGGTGGCCACGTTGATCATCGCCGGGGCGCTCCTGACGTTCGTCTTCACCTCAGTGGCGTTTCTTGCAGGCGTTCACTTCGAGGACCGGGCGAAGGGGCTCGGTTTTGCGCTGCTGGTCTGGTTCTGCAGTGCTGTGCTGTACGACGGACTCATCCTCTTCGTCGCCATGGTGTTCCGGGACTACCCGCTCGAATCGGCCCTGCTGGGACTCACGGTACTCAATCCGGTGGACCTTGCCCGCGTCCTTCTCCTGCTCACCCTCGATGCGGCGGCGCTCATGGGCTACACCGGTGCGGTGTTCGAGCGGTTCTTCGGGACGCCACTTGGCATCGCTGCCGCGGGTGGCGCGCTGCTGCTATGGACGGTGGTGCCGTTCCTCCTCGGGCTCCGTGGCTTCAACCGGAAGGACTTCTAGCTTCGTCGTTTTCGCCGCCTGCGGATCTCCCCGCAGTGAAGCGTCCGCCGGCAACGGGACCAGGGAGAACTGCGCGCGACCCCACGCCGCGGCATAGATGATGGTCACGGTCCAGAGCCCGGGGACTCCGGCGCGGCTCTCGGTCACAAGCTGATATTCGAGCAGCGTCGAATCGACCACGGCGCCCACGGCATCCCGGATGATGAGCAGGCCGTAGCCGTGCGGCAGGAACGACTGATGGTTGATCTGCAGCCGCGGCTCGCTGTTGGTCCACTCGAAGCCCACCCGGTCGCTGACGTTTTCCAGGTTGGTGGCGAGGTACGTGAGCGAGTCCGGCAGGCTGACGATGGTCTCATCGTTGTCCGGCCCGAATTCCCGGATCACCGAGTTGATGCAGCCCGCGCTGGTCGCTGCCAGAAGCAGGAAGAAGGGCACGCGGATCCGGCTCATGGCGCCCCCCACCGCGGCACGGCGGTGCTCAGGTACACGCGCACCTCGCTGGCCTTCTTGTCCACACCAGTCCGCCCGTAATAGTTGGCCCAGCTCCAGAGACGGGTGTACTCGACACCCAGCCCCAGACGCCCCTTCCAGTATACGCGCCCGCCGAAGTTCGTGGTCAAGATCTGGTGAGTGCCGGGGAAGCCGCTGATGACAGGCACGAATACGTAGCGCGCCGAGCCGCCGATCACCGCCGTGCCCCTCCAGACCACGAGCGCCTCTCCGCCCCCGCCGAGCCCGATGCCGTAGTCATAGTCCCGGCCCTCGGCAGTGATGTAGTAGTCCGAGCGGACCGCCGCGATGGGCATCGCAGACCCGTAGAACTCCGCGCGGAAGGAAGGTCCCGAGGAAGGCCGGATGTTCCAGACCGGGCCGCCGGTGAAGCCCTGTGCACCGAAGGCGATGACGGGATTGTTGATGTAGTTGTACGTCATGAACAGGGCGAGCTGCCGCTGGCCCGAGTCACTGCCGAGCGGCTTCGCCGCGAGGCTGCCGCGCACCTTCAGCTCGGTCAGGCGGCCGGCATCTCCGTTGTTGGTCGCCAGGGCGCCCTGCACGCGAAAGTAGGAAAACGGGCGCTTGCCGAGGTCGTGGGTTTCGCTCCCGTAGAGCAGCTCGGCGCTGAGATACGCCTGGTCGAGCGCATTCGCGTCCGAGAGGTTGTCGCTCGTCGAGAACCGGCGGTACCCCACGTCGACGCTGCCGATGACGCTCGTCGGACGCCAGTCCGGCGGCGTGCGCGAGACCTGCCATGCCTCGCCGCGCACCACGCGGTTGAAGCCGCGCACCGGGTTGAGGAGACCGGCAGTCACTTCGCGCACCACCCGGTTGAACCCGCGACTCTCGTTCTTGAGCGTGAGTGACGACATGCGGTAGAGCATCTCGCCGAGCGTGATGCCGCCGAGCGTTGTGTTGAGGAGGTCGTTGGGCGCCGGCGCCCACACCTCACCGAACAACTCCCATGTCAGGCTGCCGACGAACGACCACGGTGCCGACTGCCAGAAGTTGTACCCGTTGGTGCGGGCCGCGTTGAAGTACATCGCGCCGTGGTACGGATGCGAGAACTGGTTGTTGAGGAAGGCGTTGTTGTCCCACTGCCAGGGCAGCGTAAGGTTGTTGCCCCAGCTGTTGAGGGACACCTTGGCCCACTCCGCATCGTTCGTGATGCGGCTGAACGCGTTCGGGATCACCTGCAGGGCCACGAGTTCGGCGGCGGCCACCCAGAAGTGCTTCTTGGGGTAGCACTGCGGGCAGGGGAGTGAGTCGGACTGGTCTGGCTGGCGAAAGATGGGCAGCGGCGCCGGGGTAAACCGGAGATGGGGCGCATCGGCGGCGAGTCCGATCGCCACCAGGCTGTCCGGGCTTTGCTGGACCTGCGCGGCCAGCGGGGAGGCAAGCACCGCCGATGTCACGGCCGCTGCGAGGATGCGGGCAAGTCGACTGGGTGGCACCGGGATCCTGGTGAGGGGGACAACGGCGTCGGTCGCGGAAGTATCGTGTACCCCCTCGGCAGGGTCCAGCCCTACGGGATTGCCCGTCTCGGCGCCCCCTGGACCGGCAGCAGGGCCGGGGGTTCGTCACCGAGCCAGTTGACCTCCAGGCGGCCGGCGCGCTCGAACTCCACGGTGCCGTCACCCCGCACCACACCGGACGGGTTGATCTGCAGCAACTCGTCGAGGCTGTAGAGCTCGACCGTCAGCTCGTAGCGATGCGGGCCTTGCCGCCGGTGTTTCACGATGACCGGCGTCGTCGGGCCCAGCGTGGAGATCGTTCCCACCAACTGGCCGTCGATCTTGATCCGCACGAGCCCGCGCAGGCGCGCGGCGGCATCGGGTCCGAGTTCGATCGTCGTCGCGTCCACCTCGTTGACACCACGGGCCGGCGCCGAGATCTCGTGTTCCGGGTCGACCTGCACCGGGGGGAGGCAGGCGAGCAGGTTCGCGGCCCGGCGTGACCCGGAAGGGTGGAAGTGATCATGACTGAACAGGCCCATCCGGGTGAAGAACTGCACGGCGGCCTCGACCGACGCGCGGCTGGTGCGCGCGAGCCGGACCGCGGCATAGCAGTCGGCCTCGAGTTCCTGGCGCTGGCGAATCTCGGCCACGCTCGAGTCCCGGCTCGCGAGGGCACCGCCCACGTGATTGTGGAAGACGTGCCCGTACTCGTGCGCGATAAAGAAGTCGCGGAGCAGCGGACCGACACGCTCGATGAGTGCGGGATTGTAGTAGATGACGGGGCGGCCGTTCTCGCGCCGCGTCACCGCCACGTCGAGCAGGCTATTGGTGGCAAGCAACCTCACGTCGGTGAGCGGCTCCTGCGCGCGCAGCATCCCCGGCACGCTACTGAGCGCCAGGATGATCATCGCGATTCCGCTCCGTACCGGCATGCCGTCCGTCCTTCCGTTGGCCGGCGACCCAAGGTCGCCAACGCAATCGCCCCCGCGGCGTGGAGAGCGGGGCGCGGGGGCGAATAACTGGTGCCGTCGCTGGTGCTTCGATCTTGTGGACTACATCAATCCCTGCGTCCCGGGTTTCGGTTCAGGCCGGTGCGGATGTGCACCGGCACCGGCGCTGTGCTGCGGCGCCCATACGCAGCAAGTACCGCGCAGAGTGTCCCGAGAATCAGTATCAGTGCAGCCGGCATCGGTTCGTCCAGTTGGATGGTCTGTCGTTCCTAGTACGCATCAGCCGAGCCAGAAAGCTGCCCGGGGCCCGTCATGCGGCGGTCAAGCACGTATCCGGGCCGCGCAAGTGGCGCCCTGACAGGCACTAACGGCGCTCGTCCCGGCGGTGGCCCCGCAACCCGCGCGCGGGTCTGCGAGGGCTGCTTCCCGGCGGGGACGGGGTCCAATCGCGCAACGCGCGGAGCCGCGGTGTTGCAGCCCGAATCCGGGCGGCCCATCTTCCACTCGACCGCCAGGGGTACCCCGCCGAGCGCTGTGGGGTTGAGACAGTCCCTTGGAACCTGATCCGGTTTACACCGGCGGAGGGAGGCGGCGCAGGGGTTCTTCCCATCCCGCCCTCCTTCGTCGCTCATGCGATGGAGGAAGAATCCATGTCGGCCCCCACGACCACACGGCGCGCTGACACCTTCGACCACGCCTTTCCAGGCTCCCGGAAGGTGCACGTCGACGGTGCACGCGGCATCCGCGTTCCGATGCGGGAGATCGTCCTGTCGGGCGGGGAGCTGCCGCTCCGCGTCTACGACCCGAGCGGCCCCCAAGGCGCAGACGTCCTGCTGGGGCTTCCCGCCCTGCGGCAGGCGTGGGTGCTCGAGCGTGATGTGCACCGGGCAGCGGCGGGGGTTTCTACCGACCTGATCCCCTCGTCGCTCGAACGCCAGGCGTATCGCGGGCGCGGGGCCGTCACCCAGCTGCACTACGCGCGGCGCGGCGAGATCACGCCCGAGATGGAGTTCGTCGCCCTCCGCGAGGGGCTGCCAGCCGACTTCGTCCGCAGCGAGGTGGCGCGGGGGCGCGCCATCATTCCGGCCAACATCAATCACCCCGAGCTCGAGCCGATGATCATCGGGCGGAACTTCCACGTGAAGATCAACGCCAACATCGGCAACTCGGCGGTGACCAGCACGATCGAGGAGGAAGTGGAGAAGCTGCGGTGGGCGACGCTCTGGGGCGCTGACACGGTGATGGACCTCTCCACCGGCCGGAACATTCACGAGACGCGACAGTGGATCATCCGCAACTCGGCGGTGCCCATCGGCACGGTGCCGATCTACCAGGCGCTGGAGAAGGTGGGCGGCGTGTCGGAGGACCTGACCTGGGAGGTGTATCGGGACACGCTGATCGAGCAGGCGGAGCAAGGTGTGGACTACTTCACCGTGCACGCCGGGGTGCTGCTCGAGTATGTGCCGCTTACGGCGCAGCGCGTCACCGGCATCGTGTCACGGGGTGGCTCGATCATCGCGAAATGGTGCCTCGCCCATCACCGGCAGAGTTTCCTCTACACGCGGTTCCGCGAGATCTGCGAGATCATGCAGGCCTATGACGTCTCGTTCTCGCTGGGGGACGGGCTCCGGCCCGGCAGCATCGCGGACGCCAACGACGAGGCGCAATTCGCCGAGTTGAGAACGCAGGGCGAGCTGACGAAGATCGCGTGGGAGCACGACGTGCAGGTGATGAACGAGGGGCCGGGACACGTTCCCATGCACCTCATCAAGGAAAACATGGACAGGCAGCTCGACTGGTGCGCCGAGGCGCCGTTCTACACCCTCGGGCCGCTCACCACCGACATCGCGCCGGGATACGATCACATCACGAGCGCCATCGGCGCCGCGATGATCGGGTGGTACGGCACGGCCATGCTGTGTTACGTGACGCCGAAGGAACACCTCGGCCTGCCCAACCGCGACGACGTGAAGACCGGCGTCATCACCTACAAGATCGCGGCGCACGCGGCCGACCTGGCCAAGGGGCACCCGCGCGCGCGGGCGTGGGACGACGCGATCTCCAGGGCGCGGTTCGAGTTCCGCTGGGAAGACCAGTTCAACCTGGCCCTCGATCCGGTGACCGCGCGCGCCTTCCACGATGAGACGCTGCCGGCCGACGGCGCCAAGGTGGCGCACTTCTGCTCGATGTGCGGCCCGAAATTCTGCTCGATGAAGCTGACGCACGAACTGCGCGACGCGGCCAGGCGCCAGGAGGCGGAGGAGGGAATGGCCGGCAAGGCGGCGGAGTTCCGCGCTGCCGGCGGCGATCTCTACGTGGCGCCGGCGAGCCGCTGAACGCGGGACATGAAGCGGCGATCGAGGCGCTCCTTGAGGCGCATCGCCAGGTGGCCATCGCGGGCGATGCTCCCGTAGCCGAGCAGGGCCGAACCGTCGCTGCAGTCGAGCAGGGCCAGGGGGCGGGAGGGGGGCTGGTAGCGCCGGAACTTCGGCGCCGCCGCGGCGCCGCAGAACGCCGCCACGTTGTCGGTCAGCGCGGGCCCCGTGTCGACCGACTCACCGGCGACGAAGACATCGGGATGCGAGACACTTCGCAGCGTCTCGTCGACCTGCACGAAGCCGCGCTCGTCCAGCGTCAGCCCCGAATCGGTGAGTGCCGGCAGGGGCGCCGTGCCGATGGTCCAGATGACGACGTCGGCGGGAATGATCGCCCCGGAGTTGAGCCGGAGCCCGCGGCGCGAAAGATCGGTGACGCGGGCGCCAAGCGCTGAGGCGATGTTGAGCCGGCGCAGCACGCGCGCCGCCAGTGCCCTCGCGCCCGGGGGCCAGTCGGGTAGCAGGTGCGCCTCCCCCTCCACCAGCATGATCGTCGCAGACTTTCCCTCCCGGTTGAGCCGGGCCCGGAGCGCGCATGCGGTCTCGAATCCCAGGCCGCTCGCGCCGATCACCGCAATCCGCATCTCGCGCTGCTCGAAACTCTGTTGCGCGCGTTCGATCGCCGGCAGGATATCGCGGGCCCTCGCCATGGGATGGATCGGGAGGGCGAACTCGGCGGCGCCGGGCATGCGGGTGTCGCACGGGATCGAGTTCCTGGAGAGCGACAAGGTTTCCCACGTCTCCTTCTGCCCGTCGGCGAGCTCGATGCGCCGGTTCGCCGTGTCGATGCGCGTGATCCCGCCCTCGACGTAACGGCAGCCCGCGCGCTCAGCCACGCGCCGGAGGTCGAGGGACATCGCCATCTCATCGTGGCGCCCGGCGAGCCAGCCGGGCAGCATGGCATCGAATGCCCAGGTGGGTGCCGCGCTGATGAGCAGCGGATCGCTGGCCTTCACCCGCCCGGCGGCGAGGCCCTCCAGCAGGAGGAGCTGGGCCGGTCCCACGCCCGCCATGACAAGCCGCCGCATCAGCCTTCGACCAGCTTCGTATCGAGCGCGAACTTGGTCAGCCCGGCCACCGTGCGGATGCCGAGCTTCTTCATCAGGCTTTCGCGGTGGGTCTCGACCGTGCGATGGGAAATACTGAGCTCGCCGGCGATCTCCTTGTTGGTCAGACCGCGCGCGATCCCGGCGAGCACCTCGCGCTCCCGGCCCGTGAGCAGGTCGAGGTTGGTGTTCCGCTGCTCGCGGGCGATGTCCCCGCGCACCGCCTCGGATAGGCGGGCCGCGACGGCCGGGCTGAAGTAGGCCTCGCCGGCCAGGACGGTGCGGATCGCGCTGGCCAGTTCCTGCGCCGCGCCGTCCTTCAGCAGGTAGCCGTGCGCGCCGGCGCGCACGCTCTCGAGCACGTACTCCGTGTTGTCGTACATGCTGAGGATGAGCACGCGGATGTGCGGGAGCGCGTGGCGCAGCCGCGCCGCGGCTTGCAACCCGGTCTCGCCGGGCATGGAGATATCGAGTACCGCCACGTCGGGCTGCTGCGACTCCGCGAGCGGCAGGACCTCGGTGCCGTTCGTCGCCTCTCCCACCACCTGGAATCCCTCGCGCTCC
>Ga0315273_10003321_pt1 | contig 19361 bp, 15 predicted proteins | sample YL17G02_0_MG_FD_205753 | JGI IMG/M metagenome (GOLD analysis project Ga0315273, IMG submission 205753) | Sediment microbial communities from Yellowstone Lake, YNP, Wyoming, USA - YL17G02_0 | ecosystem: Environmental > Aquatic > Freshwater > Lake > Sediment | place: USA: Wyoming | collected...
GCCATCACTTATGACGGAAAAGACCTCCGCGCCTACATCAACGGTGTCCTCGACGCTCGGCCGCTTGACCCGGAGCGGGACCGGCGCGCCGACCGATACTTCACGCAGGAAGGCCCCGGCGGCGGAGACCGCGGCATGAATCCCTATTTTCACGGCCGCGGCATCTTCCGCTACGACCCGGCCAAGCACGCCCAGGCCAAACCCGGCGGCGGCGCGGATTTCGCGGTTGGCGCTCGCTATGCCGTGGGTTCGATGCTGCGGGAAGCCACAAGGGGCAGATTCGGCGGCCTTGCCGTCTTCGCTCGCGCTCTAACCGATATGGAAATAATGAAGCTGCACGAAGCCTCGAACATCGGCGCCCTCAAGTAGGAAATATCCTTGACACAGATCCTTATAGTGGAGTAATAACTCCATTATTGATTGGATCTGGTTCCAGCGGGATTTTGATACCAGGACTTCACTTCATTCCCAGGTGGTGGTTATCGCTCAATGCACCACCAGAAATGTCGGACCGCCGGAACCAACGGATGCATTAATTATTGACCGCATAATCCATTAATGAAATATGGACGGCACCGCCGAGCTGGGGCACTCTTCCTGGTGGAATGGGCGCGACGCGCTCAGCCTTCCCTATCTCGAGAGCAACTTTCCCTGCCGCGCCGCATGCCCGGTGCACACGAATGCCGGCGGTTATGTCAGCCTGATTGCGCAGAAGCGTTTCCAAGAGGCTTACCTGCTTGCCCGTGCGCCGAATCCTTTCGCCTCGGTCTGCGGACGCATCTGCGCCCATCCCTGCGAGGCGGCGTGCCGGCGCGCGCAGATCGACCAGCCGATTGCCATCCGCGCGATGAAGCGCTTCGTCAATGAGCGCTACGGCATCGAAAGCTCCGCATCGTTCGAAGAAATCCTGCGCATCGTCGAAAAGCCGCGGCCTTCCGCATCAAAGCCCGGACGTATTGCCATCGTTGGCGCGGGACCGGCGGGCATGGCCTGCGCTCATGACCTGGCCTTGATGGGACATCGGGTAACGCTGTTCGATGCCGCCCCGATCCCCGGCGGCATGATGAGGCTTGGCATCCCCGAATATCGCCTTCCCCGCGATCTGCTCTCCCGGGAGATTGACTTCATTCGATTTCTCGGCGTCGATTTCGGTCTCGGGATCGAAATCGGCCGGGATATCTCTTTCACCGATCTCCGCTCGTCTCACGACGCCCTGTTTCTCGCCCCCGGCTGCCGTAGGGGAAAGGCGCTGAAGTTCCCGGGGGCGGACAAGGCCGGAGTCCTCACCGCCATCGACTTTCTCGCCCATCTGAACCTGGGCATTCCCCTGGACATAGGCCGCGAGGTCGTCGTCGTAGGGGGTGGCAATGTCGCCTTCGATGTGGCCCGTTCCGCGCGCCGCTTCGGCGGCACAACATTCCCGGACGAAGAACACCACAACCTCGCCATCGATGCCGCCGTAGCGGCGGCGCGCCTGCTGCGCCGGCGTGTGACTCTGGTTTCGCTCGAAGCGCGCGACGAGATGCCTGCCGATCCCGAAGAGATCGAGGAAGGCTCCCACGAAGGCATTCGCCTCGTCCATCGACGCGGCCCCAAGGCAATTCTGGGGAATGGCCGCGTGTCGGCCCTTCAGACCATTGCCGCATCCCGCGTCTTCGACGAAAGCGGACGCTTCGCGCCACAGTTCGTGGAGGGTTCCGAAGAGGCGATCCAGTGTGACACCGTCATTCTGGCGATCGGCCAGATCGCCGACCTGAGTTTCCTCGGCCCGGATCATGGTCTGATGACGACTCCCCAACAGACGATTGTCGTCGATCCCGCGACGCTGGCGACTTCGGCGCCGGGGATCTATGCGGGCGGGGACGTCGCCTTCGGGCCGCGCATCGTGATCACCGCCGTTTCCGATGGCCGCCGCGCCGCCCGATCGATCGACACTTTTCTCACCGGCCGCACCGACGGCGAGACCCGGTACGCCGTTCGAGTCTTCCCAACCTTCGGCTACGACCATCCCTTCGCGCGCGGCGACTACGAAACCGTTCCGCGCCGGCGTGTGCCGGTCCTTCCGGTCGAACGCCGCCAGGCGCGCGAGGAGGTCGAACTCTGCCTCACGGAGCGCGAGGCTCGAGCGGAAGGGAGCCGCTGCCTGCACTGCTGGGTCAACACCATCTTCGATTCGTCCCGCGTCCAGGGGAGCGAGTGCATCCAGTGCGGCGGCTGCGTCGATGTCTGTCCCGAGGAATGCATCGATTTGATTTCCATCGTCCGCATCGCGGGGGCGTCCGAAGGGGCGAAGGCCCTCCTGCCGAACGGAGCTCCGGCCGGCCTGCTCGCCGGCGGAGAAGGAGCCGCTCTGATCAAGGACGAGACGGCCTGCATCCGCTGCGGTCTCTGCGCGCGGCGTTGCCCGACCGGGGTCATCACGATGCAGGCCTTTTACAGGAAGGATGAGGCTCCGTTGATGGAGCTGGCGGAGTGCATCTTGTGAATTTGGAGGTGTGCAGTCCGGTCCGCATTTCATGCGGCGCACCGTGGGATCTAAAGGGACCTGAGAAAAATCGATGCAGCGGCATTACCCGCCGCTCGCTGACGCGCGCGGCCCTGTTTTGGCGCGGCCTTCAGAGCCGCGACCGTGAGGGAGCGACGGAGGCCATCGATTTTTTCAAGTCCATGGTGAACTGAGGAATGACTTATGGCCCTGATTGATGATTTGAAGACGCCCGAAGACGACCACGAGCGCGGCCGCCGCGAGTTTCTCGGCACGATCGGCGGAGGTGCGATGGCGTTCGCGAGTCTCGGCACGGCCGTCACCGCCGTCCGCTTTCTCTGGCCTGAGGTCCTGTTCGAAGAAGAAACCCGCTTTCGCGTGGGCAAGCCCGGTGATATTCCTGTGGGCACCGTCCTCGCCCTCCTGGCGCAGAAGCTCTACATCGTTCACTCGCCGGACGGATTCTTTGCCCTCAGCGCCACCTGCACACATCTGGGCTGCCTCACGAAGTATGAGGCGGAGTTGAACCGGATCTTCTGTCCCTGCCACGGCAGCCGCTACTCTGTGGATGGACACGTTACCATAGGCCCCGCACCCAAGCCGCTTCCCCGGCTTCAACTGACGCTCGACCAGGGGCTTCTCGTCGTCGACTCCTCCAAAACCGTGGACCCGGATTTCGTCCTGAAGGTATGACCATGGCCACCGCAAAAACCTTTGTCCGGGATTCATGGGAAGCCTTCACCCGCAGCCGGGTCTTCCGCTCGGTGGTGCGCAGGGGGCTTGCGGACACGAACCGTAACCGGTCGCTGGCCGTGTTCGGCAACTTCTTCCTGCACATCCACCCGGTGAAGGTGAGTCTCCGCTCGATCGCCTTCACGAGAACCTATTACCTGGGCGGCCTCGCCGCCGCCGCGTACCTGATTCTCGTCGTGACCGGGGTATTCCTGATGTTCTATTACCACCCGTCCGTTCCCCGAGCCTATGAGGATATGAAGGACCTGCAGTTCGTCGTCTATATGGGTTCGTTCCTGCGCAATCTTCACCGCTGGGCGGCGCACATTATGGTGGCGCTTGTGTTGCTGCACATGATCCGCGTATTTTTCGCCGGCGCCTATCGCCCGCCGCGCGAATTCAACTGGGTGATCGGCGTGATGCTGCTGCTCATGACGATCCTGCTTTCCTACACGGGTTACCTGCTCCCATGGGATCAACTGGCCTACTGGGGCGTTACCGTCGGGACCAATATGGCTGATGCGGTTCCTGTGCTCGGGAAGCACATCAAGTTCCTGCTCCTCGGCGGCCGCGGCGTGAACGAAAACGCGCTGCTGCGCTTTTACGTCCTGCACTGCGTCGTTCTACCGCTGTTCCTGGTCGTGGCGCTTTCGGTGCACATCTGGCGCGTGCGCAAGGACGGCGGCATTTATCTCCCGCCGTTGAAACAGGGGGAAGAGCAGCCCAACACCCGGGCACAAGAAGAGAAGGAATAAGCTTATGAATCCGAGGCCGGCTCCATTTCAACTCGATACCGCCGACGATGCCCGCCGGGCGCCGGTGCGCCTGGTCGTCCTGCAGGGGGAGCAGCGCCCCGCAGTTGACGCAGCGGAAGAGCCCATGGTCATGACCATGCCGCATCTGCTGATCCGCGAGGGCATCGCCCTTCTGGCGCTGTCTCTGTTCCTCGTCCTGCTTGCGGTGCTGTTCGATGCTCCGCTCGAGGAGATGGCGAATCCGCAGAAGACGCCGAACCCTTCGAAGGCCCCCTGGTATTTTCTGGGCCTGCAGGAGCTGCTGCACTACTACCCGCCGATTGTTTCCGGCGTGCTCATCCCGGGCCTCGTCGTGATGGCGCTGGTGGTCATCCCCTATTTCGATATCAACCTCGAACGCCGCGCATTCTGGGAGATCAACCGGCGGAAGAAGCTCCTCGGCCTGTGGCTGGCGGTGGCCGGGCTGTCGGCCGTATTTCTCTTCACCGCAGCCCATCCCGTCTGGCCCATCGTCGGGCCGCTCTGGGCCGTGGCGGCGGCCATGACCATCCCGGCGTTGGGCTCGGCGCAGGGGAGAATTGCCGGCTGGCTGGGAGATCGCAGCCTCGCCTTCTGGATCTTTTTCTGGTTTATGCTCTCGAGCATCACATTGACAATCATCGGCGTCGCATTCCGCGGACCCGGGTGGGGATTCACCCTCCCATGGCGCGAGGGGATTTACTGACATGGACAAAATTCCCCTGGAGCCGGCGGGACTCCGGACCGGCCGGCTGGCTTTGATCTTCGCGCTACTGAGCCTGATTTTTGTGGCGGTGCTCGCAAGCGCGCCCTTATTGCCCTATTTCGCAGAGTGGCGCGCCATTCAACAGAACTACAACGACCTTGCGCGCAAGTCCGGCCAGCCGGAAATCCCGATCGCCGTTCAGCAGATCTGGAAACTCAGGCTCGGCATCAGCGACCGCTGCGTCACCTGCCATCTCGGCGCCGGGACCGCCGGCCCAGTCCCGGGAAATTCTTTGTTCAAAGCGCACCCCGCAATCCCACATGATCCTCGGGAATACGGCTGCACCGTGTGCCACGGCGGCCAGGGCCGTGCAACCCGGAAGGCGGACGCTCACGGATTTGTCTCGCACTGGGACGAAGAGATGCTCGCGGGAACGCACCTCTTCTCCGGCTGCGGCGCCTGCCACAATCGGGCGCCTGCCGTCACTCGCGCCGATCTCGAGGGAGGCCTCCGGCTGATCGACGGCCTCGACTGCCTCAGCTGTCACCGTATGGATGGCAGGGGCCGCGGCAAGGCCCCGGACCTGACCTATGCCGGCATCAAGGGCTATCCCGGGGACTGGCACGCCCGCCACCTGGCCGAGCAGGCAAAGGATACGACCGGCCAATGGGCCTCGAGCTACGGCGCCATATCCGACGACGACTTGCGCCGCATCGATGCCGTGCTGGCCTCGCGCATCGGCATGCCGCGGGTAGTGGAGGCGCAGGCTGTGGCGCTTGAGCGCGGCTGCCTCGGCTGCCACAAGATCGGCGGCCGCGGCGGCGAGGAAGGGCCGGCGCTCGATGCGGCCGGGCGCAAACCGACCGGGGATCTCAACTTCACCGGCGTCGACGGCGAACACACGCTGGTGAACTATATGCGGCGGCACTTCCTTGACCCCGGCGGAGTTGTGCCGGGAAGTCTCATGCCGGCGCAGGCCGCAACCGTCGAGGAAGCCGACCTGCTGACTTCCTACGTCCTGTTCCTCAGAGCCCGGGAGTTCCCGCCGGAGTTCCTGCCGAAAAGCCGGTTGCGCAGTTCGCTGCTGGGCGAAAAACCACCGCCGCTCACCGGCAGCCAGACCTTCAAAGCCTATTGCACCGGATGCCACGGGACCTCCGGCGAGGGGCGCAACTTCGGCAACCTCGCCGTTCGTTTTCCTGCCATCGGCTCGGCCGACTTCCTCGCTGTGGCCTCCGACGCATTCATACTGTCGACCCTCAAAACCGGGCGCCCCGCGCGACGCATGCCGGCGCTGGCGGCTTCCGGCGCAGCCATCGGCCCCGAGGAACTGCCGGCGCTCGTGTCTCACCTCCGTTCTCTGGAGCCGGTTGCGCCCTCCTTTGCTTCCATTTCCCGGTTGCCGGCGGACGCAAATCTTGGAGCCCTGATTTATCGTGACGACTGCGCGGCCTGTCACGGCGTCGTGGGCGAGGGCACCCCGCTGGGCTCCCCACTCGTCACGGCGGACAGCCGCACCCGCGGCCAGGACGACGCGGCCTACAAGGCGTTGGTCGAGGGTGTGCCTTCCACCGCGATGCCGCGCTATCGCGCCTACCCTCCTACTGTGTTCCGATCACTGCTGAGTCACGTGGCGGCACAAGCCCGGGTGGCAGGATCGCGCGCCGGATGGAAAATGGGAACGGGGGCAGCGCAATCGGGCCGTGCACTTTACGCCCGGATTTGTGCCGGTTGTCATGGCGCCAATGGTGAAGGAAAGATCGGCCCCGCGCTCGGCAACTCCGGCTTTTTAAACGCGGCAACCACGGAATACATCGCCGCGACCGTGCTCCGCGGCCGATCCGGCACGCCGATGCCCCGCTTCGGGCGCGACAGCGCCGCGTACCCACGACTCACCGCCCAGGACGCGCTCGACATCACCGCATTCATCCGCTCCGGTTTTGCTGAAAGAAAGGGAAACTGATGGCAAACGATGATCCGAAATCTTCACAACCGGGTCCGGCCGCGCTGGATCGACGGGCATTTCTCGAGGCTGCGACGGCCATGGGTTTTGGAGCCCTGGTGACAGGCGCAACGCGCGCCTGGGGCCTCGACGGCATCAGCAACCCCCTGGCGCATTATCCCGAACGCGGCTGGGAGAAAGTCTATCGCGACCTGTTCAAGACCGATGACTCTTTCGTATTCCTCTGCGCGCCGAACGACACGCACAATTGCCTGCTGCGCGCCTATGTCCGCAACGGAGTCGTCACCCGGATCGGACCGACCATGGGCTATGGCGAGGCCACCGACCTGCTCGGCAACAAGACCTCCCACCGCTGGGACCCGCGCTGCTGCCAGAAGGGCCTGGCGTTGACGCGCCGTTTCTACGGCGATCGCCGCGTCCGCTACCCGATGATCCGGAAAGGATTCAAGACCTGGGTCGAGAAAGGGTTTCCGCGCGACGGCGACGGCAAGCCCCCGGCCGAATACTTCCGCCGCGGCTGGGACGGCTGGGAGAAACTGACGTGGGACCAGGCGACCGGGATTGTCGCCAAGGTGCTCCACAACATCGCAACCACCTACTCGGGCGCAGAAGGGGCGCGCAAGCTGGTTGCCCAGCACTACGAGAAGGAGTGCGTCGAGGCGATGAAGGGCGCCGGCACGCAGTGCCTGAAGTTCCGCGGCGGCATGCCGCTGCTGGGCGTCACGCGCGTGATGGCGATGTACCGCATGGCGGGCTCGATCGCGCTGATGGACTCGAAGATCCGCCATGTCGGCCCCGACCAGGCGCTCGGCGGCCGCGGCTGGGACAACTACTCCTGGCACACCGACCTCCCGCCGGGACACACGATGGTGACCGGCACGCAGACGGTCGAGTTCGATCTGCATTCGGTCGAGCAATCGAAGATGGTCCTCGTGTGGGGCATGAACTGGATCACAACCAAGATGCCCGACGCCCACTGGCTCACGGAGGCGCGCCTCAAGGGGACGAAAATCGTCGTCATCGCCTGCGAGTACAGCGCCACGGCGAACAAGGCCGACGAACTCGTGGTCGTGCGCCCCGGCACCACCCCGGCGCTGGCGCTGGGACTCTGTTACGTCCTGTTGCGCGACAAGCTTTACGACGACTCGTTCGTCAAGCGCTTCACCGATCTCCCGCTCCTGGTGCGCATGGACACGCTCAAGCGGCTGCAGGCGTCCGAGCTCGAATCGGGCCCTCCCCTCGCCGAGCTGACGAACTTCACCAAGGTGCTCCGGAAGGACGAACTCCCCCCGCCGCCGGGAGTGCAGCATCAACAGTTCATCCCGGGCGGGCTGCGGGCGGAGTGGGGCGACGGCGTGGTGTGGGACCGCGCGCGCAATGCGCCGGCGTTGCTCTCGCGCGACACGGTCGGCGTTCACTTCGACAAATCGAAGCTCGATCCGCGGCTGGAAGGCGAAGTGGAAGTGCGGCTCAAGGGCGGAAAAACCGTCAAATGCCGGACGGCTTTCGACCTGATTCGCCAGTACGTCATGGATAACTACTCGCCCGAGGCCACGGAACAGATGACGTGGGCTCCGAAGGAGGCGATCGAGCGCCTCGCGCGCGCAATCGCCGCCGCCAATGGCAAAACTCTGTTTGCCGTAGGCATGGGGCCAAACCAGTTCTTCAACAACGATCTGAAGGACCGCACCCAGTTCCTGCTCGCGGCCCTGACCGGCAATATCGGCAAACTCGGCGGCAACATCGGCAGCTACGCCGGCAACTACCGGATCGCCCTTTTTAACGGACTGCCCCAGTACATGAGCGAAAACCCCTTCGACATCGAGCTCGACCCGTCGAAGCCGTCGCGCGTGAAGCAGTACTGGCGCCCCGAGTCGGCGCACTACTATAACCACGAAGACCACCCGCTGAAGGTCGGCAACCGGATGTTCACCGGCAAGGGACACATGCCGACGCCGACCAAATCGCTCTGGTTCGCCAACGCGAATTCGATTCTCGGCAACGTGAAGTGGCACTACAACGTGGTGAACAACGTCCTGCCCCGGATAGAGATGGTCTGCATCAACGAGTGGTGGTGGTCGACCTCATGCGAGTACGCCGACATCGTCTTCGCGATCGATTCGTGGGCGGAAATGAAGCAGCCCGACATGACCGCGTCGGTGACGAACCCGTTCCTGCAGGTCTTCCCGCGCACGCCGCTGAAGCGCATTCACGACACGCGCGGCGACGGCGAAGTCGTCGCGCTGGTGGCCGACCAGCTCGCCACGCTCCTCAACGAGCCGCGCTTCCGCGACTATACGAAGTACCTGCGCGAAGGCCGCGCCGAAGTTTACCTTCAGCGCATCCTCGACGCGGGGTCGGCGACCCGGGGTTATCAGATCGCCGAGCTGGAGGAAAAGGCGAAGCAGGGGATCCCGGCGTTGATGATGACGCGCACCAGCCCCCGCCACGGCGGCTACGAGCAGATTCAGGACTCGAAACCGTGGTACACGCGCACCGGGCGATTGGAGTTCTACCGCGACGAGGACGAGTTCATCGCGTATGGGGAAAACCTCCCGGTTTATCGCGAGCCGATCGACTCGACCTTCTACGAGCCGAATGTGATCGTGGGCAACCCGCATCCCTGCTTCCGGCAGGAGGGACCGGGAGTCTACGGCCTGAAGGACGACGACCTGTCATGCGAGGTGCGCCAGGTCCGAAACGTCGTCAAGCCCTGGAGCGTCGTCGCACAGACGCGCCACCCGCTGGCAAAAGACGGTTACCGGTTCATCTTCCACACTCCGAAATACCGTCATGGCTCGCACACGACGCCGATCGACACCGACATGGTGGCGATCCTCTTCGGCCCGTTCGGGGACATCTACCGGCGCGACAAACGCATGCCTTTTGTCACAGAAGGTTATGTCGACATTCACCCGGCCGATGCCAAAGAACTGGGCATCGAGGACGGCGACTACGTCTGGATCGACTCCGATCCGTCGGACCGGCCGTATCGCGGATGGAAAAAGGATGATCCGGCTTACGAGGTTGCGCGGCTCCTTTGCCGGGCGCGCTATTACGGCGGAACGCCGCGCGGGGTGACGCGCATGTGGTTCAACATGTACGCCGCCACGCCGGGGAGCGTCCGGGGCGCGAAATCGCGCGCGGACCAGCTGGCGAAGAATCCCGACACCAACTACCAGGCGATGTTCCGCCACGGCAGCCACCAGAGCGCGACGCGCGGATGGCTCAAACCGACGCTGATGACCGACTCGCTCCCCCGCAAGGAGCTGATGGGTCACGTGATGGGAAAGGGCTTCCTGCCGGACTCGCACTGCCCCACCGGTTCTCCGCGCGAATCGATCGTGAAGATCACAAGGGCGGAACCGGGCGGCCTCAACGCGCAGGGTCTGTGGCGTCCCGCGGCGCTCGGCCTGCGTCCCGGATACGAGAACGCGGCGATGAAAAAATTCCTCAAAGGCGAATTCGTAAAGAAAGGGTGAGACTCCCATGCCCCGTGTGAACAACTGGCAGATCGGCCGGACGATGAGCTACTGGTACAGCGAAAGCCGCCCGAAGCGGCAGTTTGGCGCGGTCTTCGACATCAACAAGTGTATTGCCTGCCAAACCTGCACCCTTGCCTGCAAAACCACCTGGACCTCCGGTCGCGGGCAGGAGTACATGTTCTGGAACAACGTCGAAACCAAGCCTTACGGCGGCTACCCGCTCAGCTGGGACGTGCAGCTGCTCGACCGTCTCGGCCCGCAATCGTGGGCCGGCGCCCGCTACGACGGGCGGACCGTGTTCGAGGCCGCTCCGGCAGGGGAGCGCGTGTTGGGCTCTCCGCGGGAGAGCGTCGACTACGCGTACCCGAATGTCGGCGAAGACGAGATTTCCGGGATGGTGGAAAAAGGGATGTCGTTAACGCTTCCCCAACAGGTCTGGATGTTCTACCTCGCACGGATCTGCAATCACTGCACGTATCCTGCCTGCCTGGGATCGTGCCCGCGGTCGTCGATCTATAAGCGCCCGGAGGACGGGATCGTCGTTCTCGACCAGTCGCGCTGCCGCGGGTACCAGGAGTGCGTAAAGGCCTGCCCGTATGGGAAGGTCTATTTCAATCCCTCCACAGGAACGAGTGAGAAGTGCATTGCCTGCTATCCGAAAATCGAACAGGGGATCCAGCCGCAGTGCTTCGTCAACTGCATCGGCAAGATCCGGCTGCAGGGATGGATCAGCACGCCCGACACGGCGAAAGAGGATAACCCGGTCGATTACCTGGTCCATGTCCGGAAGATGGCGCTGCCGCTCTATCCGCAGTTCGGACTCGAACCCAATGTCTACTATGTGCCGCCGATCAATGTCCCGGACGCTTTCCTGACCCAGCTGTTCGGGCCGGGCGCGGTGGCCGCCCGGCAGGCGTACCGGAATGCGGCGAATGATAAGACCTTGTGCGGCTTGTTCGCGCTCTTCGGATCGACCGAGCGGACCATTCCATACTTCAAGATCGTGGGAGACTTCGCCGTCGCACTCGACGATGACCACAAGGAGTTCGCGCGGGTGCCGATTTACGAGCCCGTTTACGTCCGTCCGGCGGAAGACAAGCTTTATCAGGTAATGCGCAGCAACACGACGTAATGAGTTGCAGGGCTATCGCGATGCATTTTCGGGTGATGTTATTTGCAGCAGTGTTTTTAAAAGCTGTCGCAAGCGCTGATCCGTATACGCATCTCTATCGCCCTTTCAGGGCTTCCTGTCTTTTCATGCCCGCAACCCCGGGCTCGCCCGCCCGCCCGGGGCTGTCCTCTTGCGCGCCTCCGGCGCTCATGCGGTACTGTACTGCCGCAGGCCGCTGATTGCCTGTGGCGAGAAGCCCCGGAGGGGCGGACAGAGTGCAGCCGGGGGCGAGTCTGCGAGCCCCCGGGCATGGTGCAGGATCGCTCAGAGCCCCGAAAGGGCGACAGAACGCGGCCGAGATGGTGAGATCCGTATAAGGTTCAGCGCAGGCGACCGCACTCCAAAAAGGAGTTAGGATGAAACGAATTCGAAGCATCGTATTTCTTGCCATCCTTCCGCCCCTCCTGGCTGCGTGCGGCCGCGGGACGAAGGTCGACACACAGCAGGTCGCGGTAAAATTCGTCAAGGGGGAGATTCCGAAAGAGGATCCCGGCTCGGATCTCTGGGATTCCGCGGTGGAACACCCGGCGAAGCTGATGGTCCAGGATGTGACCGAGCCGCGCCTGATCGAGCCGGGCGTCGAGCTGGTCCGCGTCCGGGCGCTGCACAACGGCGCCTGGGTCGTCTTCCGCCTCGAGTGGGACGACCCGACCAGGGACCTGATTCCCATGCCCAACCACAGCTCCGACGCCGCCGCGATCCAGTTCCCCGCCCTGGCCGGGGCTGACGTGCCCGATGCCGCGATGGGGCAGGCGGGCAAGGGGGTGCGCATCTGGTACTGGAAAGCGCTGTGGCAGGACGATGCCGAACGCGCCGCCGCAGGCGGGGGAGACCGTGTCGCCACGCTCTACCCGAATGCGAAGATCGACCACTACCCGTTCGAAGCGAATCCGGCAGCGCGCGATGAGATGGCGAAGCGTTATGCGCCCGCCCTGGCGGCCGGCAATCCGATCCTGGATCGGCCCAATGCCGGCCCGGTCCAGGTATTGGTTGCCGAGGGTTTTGGCACAACATCGGTTTCCGGAAACCAGCCCGCAGCGGGCCGCGGCGTCTGGAAAGGGGGACGTTGGATTACGACCATCGCCCGGCCGCTGGACTGCGGCGCGGAGTTGGGCAGTCTCGAAGTCGGGAAGCGGACCTACGCGGCGTTTGCCGTCTGGGACGGCGCCAAACGGCACACCGGTTCGCGCAAGATGCGTTCGGGCTGGATTCCGCTTTTGCTGGAGGCGCAGTGAACGGGTTGCGCCGGTGGCTGGAGACTGCGGCCGCGTGGCGCGCCGCCTCGCTGATGTTCGCCCTGCCGACTCCCGCGGTACAGGATGAGCTCTGCCGCCTCTGCGAGACCATGCCCGGGGATCTAGCGGTGACGCCGCGAAAATTCGCCGGCATAGCAGTGGAAGACTGGGAGGAGGAGTATCACCGCGTCCTCGGCGCCGGCGGTTGCGCCGCCTGTGAATCCTCTTACGAGGAGAATGCGCTGGCCGGGCGGGGTCCCGTGCTGGCAGGGATCGCCGGCTATTACCAGGCGTTCAGCTATCATCCCGAGAATCCCGGCAGCGAAACCCCCGACCACCTCTCGATCGAGACAGGTTTTCTCGCGTACCTCGCAATGAAGGTCGCCTTCGCGGATCAGGCGCAGCGCGGCGATGAGAAGGCCGTTGCGCTCGAAGCCTACGATAAGTTCCGCGACGAACACCCCCGCCACTGGCTTCCCCGCTTCTGCGAGGAACTCTCCCCCTACGACTCCCCCCTATTCAGTTCCGCCGCCCAATGGGTTCTTTTTCTGACCCTGCCAGTCAAAACTCATTCGTAAACTCAATTGAGTTTTATGTCACCGGAACTTCGTGTCATTGGAACTCCGCCGCTTGCTTACGCGCGCGGCTCTGTTTTGGCACGGTCCACCAAGCCGCGACCGTGAGGGAGCGGTGGAAGAGGTCCCTCATAAATTACTTTGGCTCATCAACTGCGTCGACTTCGCCACCCTGTTCTTCGCCTGAAGGCGAGGGGTTTCGACCATCCCCGAGAGGGGCACTCAAATCGTCGTGTGTGGAAATCACCACCGCCCAAACCGAGAGCCAACGGTCCATTCGATATTGTCGCCAGACCGCGCATGTTTCCTGAAATAGAGGTGGCTCCTGTGAAACATTCCCTGATGGAGAAGGCTGTCGGAGACTATTAGCGTATATACATGTTTACCTGGGATACGCGTAAGGCTATCATTAACCTGAGAAAACATGGCGTGTCCTTCGAAGAGGCTGCTACGGTTTTTGGTGATCCGAACGCCCTGGACTGGGAGGATCGGGAGCATTCTCGGCTGGAGGCAAGGTATAAGCGCCTTGGTCTGTCGGGTATGGGGCGGATTTTGATCGCGGTTTACACGGTCCGGAGGGTCTTCAATGGCAAGGAAGTTGTCCGCATCATCAGCGCACGGCAGGCGAGCCGCAAAGAGCGCGCGGCATATGCCTGATCGCGCCCTTGATTTCTCTGACATTCCTCAATCGAGCGGTGCCGAGCTGACGCGCGCTCGCAGGGTCGGCCGGCCGAGGAGCGGCGAGGCGAAGCGATTGATTGCGTTCCGTATCCACCCCCGACTGCTCGCGAAGCTGCGAAAGGCCGCGCTCCGGCAGGGCAAGCCTTACCAGACGCTCATTCACGAGATCCTCGAAGCCGCATCGAAAAGGTTCGGGATCTGACCTTGACGACTCACGCGCGGGGCGCTCACCCAAATGCACAATAAATAGAAACCTGTGCGGCCGATCCGGAGGCTGACCCAAGCGGATCGTGAATCGAGACGGCGGGGAACCGACACCGGTACCGCTCTTTGTCCGCACGTGCCCTGTTGACATCCGCCCCTCCGGGCGGCAAACTTTTCTAACACGGAGGTCGCCATGACAAAGCGCGCACTCGTCTTCCCAGCCATTTGCCTGCTCTATGCCGCATTTCTTTCCGCGCAAGAGCATGCATCGCAAGGCTCCATGGTCGCAAGTTCCCCGCAGTGGGAGCGGATCAAGTCGCTGGTGGGCGAGTGGGACGGCTACGCCATGGAAAACGGCAAAAAAATGCCGGCGCGCATTTCCGTGCGCATAACGGCCGGCGGTTCGGCCGTCATGCACCAGATCGACGTCGGGACTTCACACGAGATGGTCACCATGTTCCACATGGACCAGGCGGAGCTGCTTGCCACGCATTACTGCTCCGCGCACAACCAGCCCCGACTCCGGGCAACTCTATCCGCCAAGCCCGCTCAAGTGGCGTTCGAGTTCAAGGATGGCACGAATATCCGCCCAGGCGACGGCTACATGCGTCAGCTGGTCCTGACCTTTGTTGATGCCGACCACCACAACGAAACGTGGGGCTATGACAACAACGGCAAGATTGAAGCAGGCTCGTTCTTCATGACCCGCGTGAAACGGCCGGCGCAGCAGTAGGATTCCGCACACATCCCGACGCTTGATCCATTCAGGAAATTCCAGCAACAGCCTGCTTGGCCTCCAAATAGAATCCGGTGGCTCGGAAGGTATCTGACGCCAGACTGTCAGCTGCACAAATGCAGCTCTGCAACTCCTGGCCCATTCCTAATTCCATCAAGGTAAACCACCGCCTCTGGCGGTGAGACACGAAAAGGCTCTGTCGCCCTTCCAGGGCTCTACCAATTTCCGACTCCAACCCCGGGTTCGCTTCCGCTCCCCGGGTCTATTGTCTGACCGCCCCTCTGGGGCTCCGCTAAAGCCAACGCCTTCCTCTGGGAGGCTTCCTGAGGCCACCTGCTCTGCGGGTGGAGCGTCACTTTGAGGTTGAGTAGCCTGTTCCAAAACTATCGAAGACCTCCTATTTTTTCACGGTCGTGTAATAATCGGGTCGCCTGCGCGTTATGTAATTGAGGCAACCGATATGGGATCAGCCAGACAGGTGCTCGACGCGCAGTCCATTGTTATGACTTCGCCCACGGGGTTCACAGAGCTGTACGAACGCCATCATGCCGCGGTCTACCGCGCTGCGCTTCGAGTTACCGGAAACCCGGCTGATGCCGAGGATGTTTTGCAGAGCGTGTTTCTCCGCATCCTCAACCAGAGCGGTCGCCCGGATCCCTCGCAGATGTCCGAAGCTTATTTCCGTCGCGCAGCCACAAATGCCGCTATAGACCTGCTGCGCCGCAGAGTTTCACACGGCGAGTCGGACCTCGAAGACGCGTCGCAGCACGCCGCTCTCGAAAGTCCGGTGCTGTTGAAGGAGCGGTTGCGGCGTGCTATAGCGACGCTGGAAAAGAGCGACGCGCTGATGTTCCTGTTGCGCCATGTCGAGGGACTGTCCAACGGAGAACTGGCCGAGATGTTCGGCCTGGGAAAAAGCAATATCGCGGTTCGCCTGCACCGCATCCGGCAGGCACTGCAAGCTGAGATGGAACGTTAGACAGGAGGACGGCGATGTCTGAAGATCGTTTGGAAAGAGCCCTGGAAGCGATGAGGAACGAGAACGTCGATCCCGAGCAGCTCGCGGGCGCGCGGGATCGCATCTGGGAGAAGCTGGGGCAACCTGGCCTGATGGCGTGCACGGAGTTCGAGCCCGGCATCCGCGACTACCTGGCCGGGAATCTCGCCCCCAACCGGCGCCTGCTGATGGAGGACCACCTCAGCCGCTGCCCGCGTTGCCGCATGCAGCTTACCGAGCTGACCGGCGAACGGAAGGTAATCGCCATGCCGAAGGCGCGTGCTTTCTGGCGCCCGCGGTGGCAAGCCTGGGCGGCCGCCGCCGCGCTGCTCATTGGGGCGGCGCTCTACCTCGGGCGCGACCGCATCGACACGATGCTGGCGCCGGGCGGCGCCCGCGCCTCGGTGGCTTCGGTCAACGGAACAATGTACCGTCTGCCTGAGGGCGTGCTGCAGACCGGCGCCGCCGTGGCCCAGGACGAAGTGGTTCGCACCGGCCCTGGCGCCCGCGCCGTCCTGCGGCTGGCCGACGGTTCCCTGGTTGACGTCAACGAACGCAGCGAGCTGTTCGTACGCGCCGCCTGGAGCGGCCAGACCATTCATTTGGCGAGCGGCGACATTATTGTTCAGGCGGCCAGGCAACACCGCGGGCGCCTGCGGGTGGAGACCCGCGACTCGGTGGCTTCGGTGAAGGGCACCGTATTCGCCGTCTCTTCCGGCCTCGCCGGGACAGTGGTCTCGGTCGTCGAAGGCTCCGTGGCCGTGGCCCAGCCGGGAGTGGATGTCCTGCTGCATCCGGGCGAGCAGGCGGCCTCGAAACCGGCGCTCGCGCGTTCCGTGCAGGAGGCGGTGTCCTGGAGCCCCGACGCTGAAAAATACATCACCCTGCTGGCATCGTTCGCCAGGCTGGAGAAGGAAATCGCCAAACTGCCCACCCCGGCGCTGCGCACGCAGCCTCGCCTGCTGCCATACCTGCCCGCGAACGCCGTTGTCTACGGCGCGCTGCCAAATCTCGGCGGCACGATCCGCCAGGCCGTAACTCTGGCGGAACAGCAGTCCACCGAAAATCCGACCTTCCGCGAGTGGTGGAACTCCAGCGCCGGCCAGGACCTGAAGCAGCTCATCGACAGAATCCAGACGGTGACGCCGCTGCTTGGGGACGAGATCGTCTTTGTTTTCTCCACGAGCGCGCCGGGTGGGAAGGATGAGATTCCGCTGGTCGTCGCGGAAGTGCGGCCGGGCCGGCAGGCCGAACTGGCGAGCGCCCTCGAGGCGCTGGGCAGCCAGGCGGGCAATTCGGCGCTGCCGTTCAACCTGACAGCCGGCGCTCTGATCATATCCGACTCGCAGGAGCACCTGCAGTGGGTGCTCGGCCACACAGGACAGGAAATGGATTCACCCTTCGCCGCGGCAATCGCAGCTCGCTACCAGCGCGGCGCCGGCTGGCTGCTCGGCATGAACATGGAGCCGGCGTTGTTGGCGACAACCGGCGGCGAGGGAGCCGAGTTGACGGGCGCGCAGCAGATGAAGTATCTCTTTCTCGAGCAGCGCGAGATCCAGGGGGTAGAAGAGAACGAGGTGACCCTCACGTTCAAAGGCCCGCGCATGGGCATGGCTTCGTGGCTGGCGAGCTCCGGTTCCAGCGGCGCGGCTGAATACCTGTCCAGCGACGCGATTTTCGCGATCTACGCTTCGACCCGCGAGCCGCGCCAGCTGTTCGCGGAACTCACCGCACAGCTCTCGAAGTTGAACCCCTCCACCGGCGGGGCATTCGCCGAGGTGGATGCAAAGCTCGGCGCCGGTTTCGCCAATGATCTTGCCGCCGCGTTCGGCACCGAATCGGCATTGGCAGTGGATGGACTTTCGGCGACCGGTCCCGTCTGGGTGCTGGCCGCGCTGGTCAACAACCCGACCACCCTCGACAACTCGTTCCTCCGGCTCGTGGATGTTTTCAACGCCGAACTGACCCCGGAGGAGCAGTCCAAGCGGATCGCCATCAGCCGGGAAACGGTCGACGGGCGGGCCTGGATCACGCTGAAGCCCGGATCTCTTCCCCTGTCGGTCACCTGGACCTACGATCGCGGCTACCTGGTTGCGGCCTCCGATCGCGGCGCGGCGTTGCGCGCGATCGCGGCGCGCAACGGTGGTTCGGCACTGGTCTGGTCGCCGGCGTTCCAGCAGCAGATCCCGTCCTCGATCGGATTGCATCCGTCGGCCTTCGCCTGGCTGAACACGAAGGGTACCCTGGAGGGCTTGGTGGCGCTGGTGCCGAACCCGACGATCCAGAAGTTGGTCGCCGAGCGGGATCCGATTCTCGTGGTCTTCAGCGGAACGACGGAACAAATTCACTCCGCCAGCCGTACTCGGGTATCGGGCCTGATTGTGGACCTGATGATGCTGGAGAGCCTGAGCCGGGCTCGCGGTGGGTTGCAAGCCCCAATCCTCCAGCGGGGGAGCCCGGGAAAGAGCTGAATGACATCGCCGGTCATCGAACTGGACGACCTCAAGGTTAAACTGGGACGGCGGGAGATCCTGCGCGGGATCTCCGGCCGTCTTGGCGTTTCCGGCGTCGGAAGAGCCATCGGTCTGTTGGGCCCGAACGGCGCCGGCAAGTCGACCCTGATCCTTACCCTGCTGGGCTTCCATAAGCCAAGCGCGGGCTCAGCCCGTGTGCTCGGCTTCGACTGCCGCCACCAGATGCGCAAAGTCCGCTCCCGCGTCGGCTACATGCCCGAGACCGAATCCTTCATCGGCAACATGACAGCAGTCACTTTTCTGCGCCTGATGGCCGAACTTTCGGGCCTTCCCGGCGAGGCCGCCCTCGAAAAGGCGCATGAAGTGTTGTTCCACGTTGGCCTCGGCGAAGCGCGCTACCGGGAACTGAGGACGTATTCGCTGGGAATGAAACAGATGGCCAAGCTCGCCCAGGCGATCGTGCACGGCCCGGAGCTGGTGATTCTGGACGAGCCTACCAACGGCCTCGACCCTGCCGCGCGCCAGCGCATGCTGAAAATGGTGCGCGAGATGAAGGAGGAGCAGGGGATGAACGTGCTCCTCTGCTCGCATCTGCTGCGCGATGTCGAGCAGGTCTGCGACGAAGTCGTCATCATGAAGGACGGCAGGATCGTGCACGAGTGCAACCTGGAGGAAGAACGGCGCTCGAACAAGTGCTTCGTCGAACTCGAGGTCACCGGCAACGATGAAAACCTGCGGGCCGCGCTGCCTGAGATCGGCGCCGACGGCATCAGCGAGGGAGGCGGCCGCTGGCGCATCGTCCTGCCGCCCGATGTCGAGGTGCAGGTCGTGTGGGATCTGCTGGCGCGACAGAACCTGCTGGTGCGAAAGCTCACCCACCGCCGCGACACGCTCGAGGAGATCTTTTTGAAAGCGATGGGCCACATCACCCACACTCCCGGCGAAAGCCAAGGGCTGGGTCTTGGGTGTTAGGTGCTGGGTCTTGGGTCCTGGGTGTTGGGTCTTGGGTGTTGGGTTCTGGGTGATGGGTCTTGGGTGTTGGGTTCTGGGTGATGGGTTCTGGGTGATGGGTGATGGGTTCTGGGTGATGGGTTCTGGGTGTTGGGTTCTGGGTGATGGGTCTTGGGTGTTGGGTCCTGGGTGT
>Ga0315273_10003323_pt1 | contig 19355 bp, 12 predicted proteins | sample YL17G02_0_MG_FD_205753 | JGI IMG/M metagenome (GOLD analysis project Ga0315273, IMG submission 205753) | Sediment microbial communities from Yellowstone Lake, YNP, Wyoming, USA - YL17G02_0 | ecosystem: Environmental > Aquatic > Freshwater > Lake > Sediment | place: USA: Wyoming | collected...
CTACGACGTGCGGCTTGCCCATGGCCGTCAGATCGGCAAAGAGCTTCTGTTCCGCCTCCTTGATGCCCTGGATGCTGTCGAAGAGGATCACCAGGAAGTCGGCTCCGCGGGCGGCCTCGAACGCCTGTTCCCGTTCGGCCTCTCCCGGCGTTCCCGCCGCATCGGCGCCGGGTGTGTCCACCAACACGAAAAGGCCTGTGTCGGCTGCCCGGCTGACGCGGGTCGTGCCGGGGACCGGGCTCACTTCGGCGGGATCTTCGCCGGAGCGGATGAACTGGTTGAAGAGTGTTGACTTGCCGACGTTGGCCGGACCGACGATGGCGACCCGGTGTTTTGTCCCGAAGGCGTGCTTGACTTGCGTCGACGCAAGTTCGAGCAGAAGCCCTATGAGCTTGCGCTCGGATGGCACGCCCTTGAAGAGCGAGCCCAGGCTTTCGCGCTCGGCCGCGGTCAATGAGCCCCACAGGCCTTCGAACTGGCCGCGGGTCTCCAAAGGAAGCGCTTTGAGCATTTCATCAAATGACGACATAAGCTGTTCTATCCTGCCTGTTTGAGTACCCGAAGTGCATCAAGGGTAACCCATTTGCTGGGTCGATTTCGCTTCTCGATGGGCCACGTACGAGAGACAGAACCGCACGACCATCGCCCCTGGTGATCCTGGCGATTCAGCAGCAGCCTGAGCAAAGGCACAAACCGCGCGTCGTAAGCGTAGCCATGGGCGGCAAGCGCCTTGAGCGCACTGAGCAAGTCCCACGCGCGAGGCACGCCGAAAGTAAACCAGCGTTTGTGCTCACCTTCAAGATCGTATTTGGTATCGAGCAAGGTATCTGCCAGGCGCTCCACCACTCGCTCTGACTGCGCCGATCGCAGGCCGGTGGGGAGCGCAGCCAGGCCATTGAGCGCCGCGATTGCGCCCCATAGACAATCTCGATGCTGGTAGCGTCCGCAATCGAGTGTTTCGCCCGTTGACATGTCTTCGATGAGAAAGGCGAACGCAGCCTGCACACGAGGGTCGTCTCCCAAGCCGAAGTAGATCAGAAAGGGAAGATGTTCGCCAGTCGTGCAAGGGAAGATTCCACTACGAAGTCTCTTCGCCAGCGAAAAGCCGCCGCTCTCATGCTGGCAAAATCTCAGGAAGGAATCACAGCCATCGGCGGTACGCTTGCCGGAAGTAACGCCCAGCATGCGCAGCAGGGCGAGCACGGCTACCGCCCCCTGCGCGGTGTATGGCTTGGTTTCATCGTCGCCCCAATAGCCTTCAGGATGCTGAAGGGCGAACAACTCCTTCGCCAACGGTTGCCGGTCGATGGCAGCTCTGGCATCTCGCACTTCAGGGTCACTGGCAGGCCGGTTGAGAATATCAATGAGAGTCCAGTAGCGGACAGATGGGTTTTCAGGATCGAGCAGCCAGGGAAGCGGATCGCCGTTCAGATGTTCTTGCCAGTTTTGCATTGTGAGCCTTTCACCACGTCCGCAGCCCGTGTGGTGAAAGCATTCTCGCGCTGCGGGTATTGGCCGTCAAGCGGGAATAGCGCTCGGGGCGCGGCGCAGGGATGGGGGCCACTTCAGCGCGCCGCCTTCGGTCCCTCCCCCCAAAGTTGCTTGTGGCCGTCAGGCCAGGGGGCCAGGGGGGCCGTACGGTCACTCGACCACGACCTTGACGCGCTGGATCATGTTGTTGCCGTAACCGCCAACATTCCAGGTTGGGTCTTCCGGTTGCACCTTTCCTTCGGAATCGGTCGCCCGCACGCACAGGGTATGGACCCCCGGCATGGCATTCCAACGGAACGACCATTCCGTCCAGGCATAGGGGGAGAGTGGTTTGCCCAGTTGGGCATCCGACCATGTTGAGCCGCCATCGGAGCTTACCTCTACGCGCCGGACGCTGGGCCGGCCGGCCCATGCCCTCCCCGTCAGCGTGACGGGACCTGCCTGGACCAGGCGCGTCCGGGTCATGAAGTCCGGGATACCTGGGGGCACCATGAGTGCTCGTACTCTGATGCGGGTCACAGGCTCTCCCGCGTCGCCTTCGGCCTGCCAGTACCGGTAGGCGCTGACCATCTGATAACCCTGAAAGGGTTCCGCCACAGCCTCGATACTGCCCAACCACTTCACGCTCGTCATTCCGTACCAGCCCGGCACCAGCAGGCGAAGCGGGTAGCCGTGCTGGGGCTGCAGCGGCTCACCGTTCATCTCATAGGCCAGCAGCAGTTCCTCCCCGCCCGCGTCGTCGACGGTCAGACTGCGCTGGTAGTATTGAGCCTGGCTGCCTTCCACGCCACGATCGAGGCCCGTGAAGACAACTTCGGTGGTGCCGGCGCGCAGACCGGCTTCTTCGAGAATGCCGCGCAGGGGCGTGCCCATCCACTGGGCAGTCCCGATCGCTTCCGTAAACCAGGGCTGGCTGATGCGGCGGGGGGCGAATAGCGCGCGGCCATTTCCGGCGCACTCCATCGTTACGGCGAGGGTACGGGCCGGCCGTTCCTTGATCTCGTCGAGGGTCAGGGTCAGGGGCCTGGCGACCATCCCTCCTACCTCCAGCCGCCACTGGTTGACGTCGATATCCGGGATGTCATAGTGGATCAGCAAGTAGTGCATTCCGGCCGGCGTGATGGGGTAACGCAGCCCCTCCAGGGGCATACCCCGATTGCGCAGGGCCAGCTGGAGCTCTTCTTTGTAGAAGCTATCTGTCTGAGCGAACCCACTGCCGTCACCGACGGTTGGGAACGCACTTTCTTTTGTCGGTGGTACCATCTTCATCTCCTCAACAGGTTGTCTTGAGATCTATGCTGTGGGATCGTCCCCACGCGGGCTTGAGTTGTGGGCTGGCTCCCCGTCTGATGGGAACGAAAAGCGGTCCGTTCTGACGTCGCGACCATGCCGCGCGATGCCTGAACATGCGGATCATAACAGCAAGCGGCTGCCCAAGACCGTAAGCAAGCTTCGCATCCTTAAGGTCGGATGTGAATGAAAGCGCACAGGAATCTACACCACATCACGCGCTGCCAGCAGAGGCTTCACTATAAGTTGCGAGGACTGTGCGGGATTCGCTTTTCCATGGTCCCGGCCTGGCTGGCCCCGACAAACCCGTCTCGAAGGATGCTGAGCATGAAACGATCGATCTTCTTACTCGCTCTGGTGGCCTGCGTGCTCCTGGGTGCGTGTGCCCCCGGACAACAGCTGTTCACCTACATTCCCACGCCAGCGGCTCCGGCTATCCAGGCTACGAGCACGCCAGCGGCCCAGGCACCGACGGCCTTGGCGCCTCAGGCGGTGGCCTCGCCGTCTTCCATGGCAACCGCGGTGCCACCAGCACCGACGGCGGCTGCGGCTGCTGCGCCGGCTGCGCCGGAGCGGCAGTGGCAGCTGGAAGACCGGCTGCCGGTGGACCCGCAGGTGCGTACTGGCGTTCTCGACAACGGCTTGACCTATATCCTGCGCAAGAACTCCCAGCCCAAGAACCGGGCTGAGCTGCGCCTCGTGCTCAATGCCGGCTCGGTGTTGGAGAAGGATGACCAGAAGGGCCTGGCGCATTTCCTCGAACACATGCTCTTCAACGGGACTTGCCGCTTCCCCAAGCAGGGGATCAAGGATTTCCTGGAGAGCAACGGGATGCGCTTCGGGGCGGACTTGAACGCCTACACGAGCTTCGACGAGACGGTGTACCGCTTGAGCGTCCCGTTGGACGACCAGAAGGTGCTCAATACCGGCCTCGACGTGCTGGTCAATTGGGCCAGCTGCGCGACCCTCGACAAGGCCGAGATGGAACGCGAGCGCGGCGTGATTGTGGAAGAACACCGCCTGCGCGAGCTGAATGCGCAGGGCAGGATCAGCGATCAGTTGATCGAACAGCTCCTCGGCGGCTCGCAGTATGCCGAGCGCCTGCCAATCGGCGATATGAATATCGTCGAGAACGCCCCGGTCGAGACTCTCCGCAGCTTCTACAAGGATTGGTACCGCCCAGACCTGATGTCGGTGGTCGCCGCCGGCGATTTCGACCTCGCTCAGGTAGAGCAGTTGGTGCGGGAGAAGTTCTCCGCCATCCCCCAGAGAGCGGGCAGGAAGGACGCACCCCCACGGCCCAAATTCGATGTGCCGGGTTTCCCGGGGACGCATTACCTGGTCACCGGAGACCCGGAGAATCCCTCAACCTCCGTTCAGGTCTTCAACAAACAGCCCGTGCGTGAATTTGGCACAGTCGACCTGTACCGGCAGACTCTGGTCGAGGGCCTGGAGTACGGCATGCTCAACCAGCGCCTCGAGCAGCTGATCCAGGAAGGCAGCGCCCCCTTTACCTCGGCTGATGCCGGTTCAGACAATATTGTCCGCACGGCAAGGGTTAACCTGCTCCAGGCGCGTACGCAAGAGACGAGCACCGTGCCCGCCCTCGACGCGCTGATGACCGAGGTGGAGCGGGCCGCGCGCTACGGTTTCACCGCGACCGAGCTGGAGCGCCAGAAGAGCATACTGCTGGAAGGCTACCGGCGTGCCTACAACGACCGTACCACGGCCGACTCCACACAGCTGGCCGAAGAATACATCCGCCATGTCCTGACCGGAGAAGATATCCCGGGCATTGCCGTCGAGAACCAGATCGCAACCCAATTCGTGCCGCAGATCACCCTGGCGGAGATCAACAAGTCGGTCCAGGGATTGCTGAGCCCGGATGACCGCCTTGTCTTCGCCATCACGCCCCAGAAGCAGGGCCTGACGCCGCCCACTAACGAACAACTGGCGGCCGTAATCGGCGGGCTGGCGTCGAAGGATATCAAGCCCTACACCGAACAAGCCGCGGCGACGCAGCTCATGGCGGACCTCCCTCAGCCCGCCGACGTCATATCCACAACCACCATCCCCGAGCTTGGCGTGACCTCGGTCACGCTAGCTAACGGGGTCCGCGTGGTGATGAAGCCGACAGACTTCGAGGCCGACGAGGTCCTCTTCTCGGGCATCTCGCGCGGCGGCTCGTCGCTGCTGCCCGAATCGGATGTGCCGGCGGCCAGGCTGGCCAGCCGCATCGTGGCGAACAGCGGGGTGGCAGGGTTCACCCAAACTCAGCTGAAGGACCTGCTCGCCGGCAAGTCGGTGAGCGTCACCCCGTCCATCCGGGAGCTGAGCCAGCGCATCGACGGCAGCGCCTCGCCGCGCGACCTGGAGACGGCATTCCAGCTTATCAACCTCTACGTGACCCAGCCGCGCATCGACCCGAATGCCGTGAAGGCCGTGAAAGACGCCGCGGCGGCCCAGCTTGCCAACCGCGACCTGGCGCCCGAGTCGGCCATGCAGGATGCGATTACTGAGCTGCAATACGGCAATTCGATCCGGTGGAACCCCGTGCTGCCCCTGACGGCAACCCAGACACTGGACTCCGATAGGGCCTTCCAGATCTACAAGGACCGCTTCTCCGACATGGGCGGCTCCACATTCACCTTTGTGGGCAAGTTCGACGTGGCAGAGGTGACCGCCCTCGCGCAGCGGTACCTGGGCACGCTGCCGAGCAAGGGCCGGGTGGACGCGTGGAAAGATCTCCAGCCGGCGGTGCCGGCCGGCGTGCACAAGAAGGATGTGCACAAAGGCAACGAGGACCGGGCAGTGGCCGAGATCCTCTTCCCGGGCGCCTTCGAGGCCTCGCCCGAGGATCAGATCCACCTGAATCTGATCAGCGACATCCTCAATATCCGCCTGACCTCGGAGCTGCGCCAGATGATGAGCGCGACCTATTCGCCGGATGTGGGCGCCTACGTGAGCCTGTGGCCCAATCCCCGCTACCTGGTGGCGGTCGACTTCAGCTCGGCCCCCACGCGGACCCAGGACCTGATCGCCGCGACGTTTGCCCAGATCGAAGACCTGCGGACAAAAGGCCCCTCGGCCGAGGAGCTGGCGACGAGCAAGGAACAGGAAAGACGGAGCCATGAAGAGGAGCTGCGGCAGAACCCGTTCTGGCTGGGCACCCTGACGAATCACGCGCTCGACGCGACGCAGGACCCGCGCACGGTCCTCGAGACCGATGCCCTCCTCGACAAGGTCACGACGGAAGACGTGCGGCAGGCGGCGCAGCGATTCATCAAGCCGGACCAGTACATCCAGGTCGTCCTATATCCCGCAGCGCAGTAGGTCCCGGCCGTCACCCGGCTGCCGGCGTGCGATGAGAAGGTAGGTCCGCAATGTATTGATACGCCGGATCTACCTTCTGCTTTTGCAGGATCGCATTGATCTGCCGCCAGGCGGCGCGCAGACCCACCGGACAAGGAGGAAGGTCGGACGCGATCTGCGCGTGCAGCTTCTTGAGGTTGTAGCACGGCACAGCGGCGTACATGTGGTGTTCCGTGTGGTAGTTCATGCGCCAGTACAGAAAGCTGAGCGACGGATTCAGAATGATCGTCCAGCAGCAAAGCCGGAAATCCGGCACCTTATCCTGGAGCCCTGCATGCTGGGTGTTGTTGCAGAGATACTGGAGCCCCCCTCCGTAAAACGGCGCCAGCGTGATCAGGACCGGCACCATCCAGAGACCGAGGGCGAGCGAGACGGCGACGATCAGGGCATGCCCGATCAGATGGATGCGGGCCCAATTGAACAGGTTGCGCCGCAGCTCGACTTCCGATTCGGGGAAAAGGGCGTTCTCCCATTCGCCTTCCAGCCTGCCAAAGCTAAGCCGCACGTAACCCTTCAGCCTGCCGTAGAAGTCCCACGGGTTCACGACAGCGGCCTTGAGGAAGGTTGCGCGCGTCAGCTTCAGCGGCAGCACCACTTCGAGGTCATCCGGGGGATGGAGGGTGTACTTGTGGTGCTCCTGGTGGCTCGTCCAGAACAGGACGGGGTTATACCAGCTCAGAAAGCTGACGACCTGCAGAAACACCGTATTCAGGGCTTTCGACTTGAAGACCGTCTTGTGGCAGAACTCGTGGAACGCATTCAGGAGAAACGCCCAGATGGTGCCGTGCAGGAAAAGAATCAGCAGCACCACCACCAGGGAAAGCCGCCCGGCAGCATACCAGGCGGCCGCCCCCGTCAGCGCAAGAAGCCCCAGGTGGCCGAGGGTTTGGAACAGCCCCTGCCAGTCGCTGCGCTGGTTCAAGGAGGTCAGCTCCCCACGCTCGAGCGGCGACCTGTACCAGTTGATCCTCCGGTCCCGATGTGCAACTGTCACGTATATGTCCTCGACTAGTTCCGGCCGTTGATCAGATTCACGACCATGGTGATGATCACGCGCTTCTCCGCCGGCTCGCTCACCGCGACGAGCAGCGTCATTGCGACCAGGGCATTGTCGGCGATTCGCCTGGCGTTGTCTTCCCGTCGTAACATGGCGTTCTTCTCCATGAACCACAGGAAGAGTGCGGCCGCGATGCGCTTATTGCCGTCCACAAAGCTGTGGTTCTTGACCAGGAAGAAGAGCAGGTGCGCTGCCTTCTCCTCCGGGCTCGGGTAGACGTCATGACCGTCGAAGGTCTGCATGATCGCGTTCAGCGAGCTATGCAGGCTGTCGTCCTTCTCGAGGCCAAAGAGGGAACCCGCGCCGAACCTTGCCCGCAGCCGGTCGATGATCGCGCGCGACTCTTGGTAGGAGATGCCGATCGCAGGACCGGCGCTGGTCGTCCCGGCCGTCACGCGCTGATGGTCGTAGTCGTCCAGCAGATCAAGCGCATAGGCGTAGTCGGTCACCACCCGCAGCAGCGCGGTCGCCTCGTCTGAGGTGACCGCTGCCCCCTCCAGCGCGTGCTCGACCAGGCGCAGCGAACGCTGTAGCTCGTGCAGCCGGCGCTCGTTGACCGAGTAGCCTCGGAGCAGGTGTTCGCGCAATACCCCCGTCGCCCAGATGCGGAACTGCGTGCCGCGGCGCGAGTTCACGCGGTAGCCGATCGAGAGGATAGCGTCCAGATTGAAGTACTCGACCTGGTAGGCCTTGCCGTCGGCGGCAGTGTGTGCAAAAAACGCACATACTGAAGCGCGATCTAGCTCGCCCTGCGCGAAGATGTTTCGCAGATGCTTGGTGACAACCGAGCGTTCCCGTTGGAAAAGCTCGGCGACCTGGGTCTGGGAAAGCCAAAGCGTCTCACCAACCAACCGGACATCAAGCGCTGTCATGCCATCAGGGGATTGGTAGATGACAATCTCACCGCGATCACCGCTATTCGGCGCACTGGTAGACATCGCTAGAGTTCCCCGCTGGATGCCCGCCGCAGAAGCGCGGCAGGAACGTGGTCCATCGCCTCAGCTTGAGCTGAGACGCATTATGTAGTATCGCGGGTGGGCATGGCTGTCCCGGCTCGTGACGTAAAACGGCGGCGCACGCACATCTGTGGTCGAACTGCACTCTTTGGCTGTATTCTACTTCGGGCAGCGTGGCGGGTCAAACATCGAGTTCTGGGGAAGTTTGGACGAGCCGTACTCCGATGCACGGTCCGGGTTGGGCTTGCGGCAGAGTCAGATCACCCGTCTGAAGAGGACGGTGATCCGCCCAGTTTGAAACCGCGCGGCACGATGTCAGAGGGTATGGCCCAACCATGAAGGCGAATGGCGCGGCACGAGCGGGCGCAGCCTGCTTGCAGAGCGCCCTTCCCCATCGTACGGTCAGACGGCTAACCGCAGCGACAAAGCCTCTTTTACTTGGCTGCGACGGCTGCAACGACCTCATTGAGGTCTGTGCCGGCCATCCCCATCACCTTCGCGATGGTGCCGCCGAACATCATGCCCAAGAGCCTGACATTGAGCTGCGAGACCAACACCTGCCCTTGCTTGTCTTCGTAGACCCCGATCGCCAATGGCATGAACGCCGTAACGCCGCGGTTCGCATCAGCGGCCAGGATCCTCGAGGCGTAGCGTGGATTGCAGACGTTCATGCTGCCGACTCGTTCCATGGCACCGAAGGCGGCCGTGCTCTTCTGGTAATCGTTGATCGTTAGCATCCGCCAGTCTTGCTTTTTCTCGAGGGCTTCGCACAAGCTGGCAACAGTATCGTCGTAGCTTCGGTTGCTCCTGTGCTTGATCAGCATCAATGATGGCATGGTGAACCAGACGACGATCCCCATGATCGCCATGCCAACGAGGACCGCACCTAGTGCCTGTAACGCACCGATTGTCATTTTGCCCTCCTGAGTGCAGCTATTGTGAGCCAGCCTTATTTGCGGCCGCCTCAGCTTGCGGCACGACTTGCGCACCCATCACGGATCGTAGTGCCTCATCCCGTCGCATCGGTCGTTCAGCAACAGGGGAAGGAGGCTGGGGCGCAGTCGAATACGGGGACAGTCCCACGTACCTTCAGACTCACTCTTCACCGGGCGATCGGCCTGGACAGGCACCATCTCCAACAGGGTGAGCAGACACACCAGCAGTAGAACGCCGAGCTTTTTCATGGCAGTTCCTCCCTGGGCATACGGGGTCTAACTTGGAAAAGCTGAGAACCCACAAACGGGTCACGCCAATCACATCACCTCCTCCGATGGATTCGGCGCAGCAAGAGGTTCGATGCAGGGACCGTCAGCTTGCAGTGATGTTCAATGCGGGGGTATTGGGCTCAGATTGCGATTCTATGCGCAATATACTCTCTGCTTAGCCCGCTGTCAATAGTCTGAGGATTAGTGACTGTTCTGCGCCAGGGTAAGAGGAGCTTACTGGCGATGGTGCGCTGTTGACCCAATTGCTGGGCTCATTGACATAGCCGCACTCTCACGGATCGTCCCGGACGAGGTTGTGGCAGAGTCCGGCCGCCCGTCTGATCAAAGCAGCCGCGGCCGCGCGGCGGCGCAGCCGTGCGGCTCATCCGGCGCTGACTGAGCCAACGGCGATAGCCGGCAGGAAGAGGACGGAACCGCGCTGGAACCCTGTCACGGGCACCGGCGTGCTGCTGGAGGTCAGGGCATCTATTGGCAACCCCAACTGCCCGTATCCGTTGTCCCCCCAGCACCAGACCCCGCCTGCATTCGTCACCGCACACGTGTGCCCGAGGCCGGCCGCGATGGCGACAGCGCCGGTCAGCCCGCTCACAGCCACGGGCGTTTTGCTGTCGTGCCTGGCGCCGTCGCCTAGCTGCCCCCACAAGCCTTCGCCCCAACACCGCACCCGGCCGCCGTGGGCCGCGTCCATCACCGCACAGGTATGGTAGTAGCCGGCCGCTACGGCGGCGACCCCGCCAGCCAGCCCGCTGACGGCGACAGGCGCGCTGCTGTCGGTCGTGCTGCCGTCTCCCAGCTGGCCCAAACCGTTACTCCCCCAACACCAGACCCCGCCCTCGTTCGACAGCGCACATGTGTGCGCGAGGCCGGCCGTGAGGGCGGCGCCGACCAGCCCGCTCACTGCCACTGGCGTGCTGCTGTTGAGCGTCGTGCCATCGCCCAGCTGCCCGCGGAAGTTGTCCCCCCAGCACAACACCAGGCCGCCATGCGCTGCGTCCATCAGAGCGCAAGTGTGGTCGTAGCCGGCCGAAGCGGCGGCGACGCCGTGCGTCAGCCCGCTCACGGGCACGGGTGTGCTGCGGCTGTTCGTCGTGCCGTCGCCCAACTGGCCGTAGGTATTGTCACCCCAACATCCGATTGCGCCGCCGGGCAAGATGGCGCAAGTGTGTGAGCCGCCCGCAGCGACGGCTGCGGCGTTCGCGACCTCGCTCACAGCCACAGGCGTCCAGCTGCTGCTCGTCGTGCCGTCGCCCAGCTGGCCCCAGTAGTTGGCCCCCCAGCAGCGGACCCCGCCGGCGTGGGCCGCGTCCATCAGCACACAGGTGTGCTCGTTGCCGGCGCTCGCCGCGGCGACGCCGCCAAGAAGCCCGCTCACCCACGCCGGATGGTCGCGCCAGTAGGACGATTCGTCCCCCAGCTGGTTGCTGCCGTTGTACCCCCAACACTGGATACCGCCGCCGGTCGTGACGGCACAGGTGTGTGAGCCGCCGACCGCGATACTCTTAGCTCGGGGCAGGAGCCCATCGATGGCGGCGGGCGCCGGGGGCTGTGGCGGTTCGGCGGCCGACAGCGAGCCGGTCAAAGCAAGAACAAAAGCGAGTGCGATCAGGCAGGAGAGTATGCGGCGGGCCATGGGTCCTCCTTTGGAGCATGACGGCATGTAGGAGGGAAGAATTACCCGAAAACCAGGCGATTTCCTTGCCCTATTTCTGGTAACCGGATTGTATCAGGGTTGGCACCTTTGCGCAAGGAGCTTTCTGTAGATACTCCCCTGGGCCCGCTTCTTCTCCTTTGCAGGCATACACGCGCCGTGGTATTCTGCTCACGGGTCCCATATTGTTTCCACTCCGGAGCCAGTTGGGCGGGTGTTCATGATGCCCGCCGGCGCGTCTACCCTTGTATGGCACACCCTGTCAAACCGCACATCTACGGTAAGTTCGGAGTTCGTGTGGCGTGGCTGCACTTCCGCCAGACATTCGACCTTGGACTTCGCAGCGACATCTACCAGGCTTGCCGCGATCCTGGGTCCCGCATACTCCACCGGGCGCTACGACGCTGAGAACGATGAGATCGATGGGAAGAGACGCCGAACTGGACGAGCTGGTCGACCCGCGAGTGGGCTTAACCGTCGCGCAAGCAATTGTGGATGGCCCCGACTCTTCGCGATTCGTCGCGGGGCGCGAGATACTGAGCACAGCCGGCGAGACGCCGCCTAATCGCCTGAGGATGCTCTATCAGCTGTCTGTTACCGGTTTCGCAGCCTTCAGTTGACGTCAGCTCGCTCGCTGGAGGAGACCACTCTGAGGCCAACATGCCCACCCACCTCTACATCGCCCCGGCCGCGGCCGGCAAGACCGCCTACGTTCTGACTCGCGCCCGCGCCGCGGCTCTGGGTCTGGCCGCGATTCCGCGCATCGTCGTCCCGACGCATTTGCAGGCACGCGCTGCGGGGCGCCGCCTGGCCGAGATGGGCGGCGCCATCGGCGTGCGCTTGCTCACCTTCGACCAGCTCTACGCCGAGGTCCTGAATGCAGCCGACGAGATTTACGTCGAGTTAAGTGATCCGGTCCAGTATCGCCTGATCCGCGCCGAGGTCGACGGCCTGCCGCTGACCCACTACGCCCCGCTTGCCGACCGGCCCGGCTTCATCCAGGTCCTCCAGCAACTGACCGGCGAGCTGAAGGCCGCGCACGTGCACCCGGACGACTTCACCGGGGCCGTGCGGGCGATGGGCGGCGAGCCGCGACTTGCCGAGCTGGCCAGCATCTACGCTGCCTACCAGACCCGTCTCCAGGTGCAGGGCTGGGCCGATCGCGCCGGGTTGGGGTGGCTGGCGCTGGAGGCGCTCGAGCAGCGCTCACCCGGCGTGGGACGGGACTGGCCCCTGCTCGAGGTCGACGGCTTCGACAGCTTCACGCCGATCCAGGCCGCGCTCCTGCATGCCCTGGCCGGCCGCGTGGGGGAGATGCTCGTCACCCTGACCGGAGAGACGGCCGGCGACCGGCGACCGCTGGCCCATCACCGGTTTGGCAGGACACGCCGGATACTGGAAGAGGCGCTCGGAGTCCGCGCTGAGCCATTGCCTCATGTGGACATCCGTAGGGGCGGGGTCGCCCCGCCCCCCGCGGCCGTCCAACCGGGCAGGGAGACCCTGCCCCTACAGGCTGCTACGCTGGCTCACCTCGAACGCGGCCTCTTCCGCCCGGATGGCACCGCCGTGGAGGCTGGCGGCGCGGTCGAGCTTGTGGAGGCGCCGGAGCGCGGCGGCGAGGTCAGGGCGGCCCTGCGCTGGCTCAAACAGCGCATCGTGTTCGACGGCTGCCGGCTGGGTGAGGTCGCGCTGCTTGCCCGGGACGTCGCCCCCTACCGCCCATTCATCCAGCAGACCGCCGCCGAGTTCGGCCTGCCGATCCGCCTGGTGGACGGCCTGCCGCTGCGCGAAAACCCGGCGGTCGCCGCGCTGCTCGGCCTCCTGCAGATGGCCCTTCCCAACTCGACCGGCAGGCGGTCGACAGACAAGCGGTCGACAGACAAGCTGTCGACCGGTGAGATGAGTCTTGCCCGGCGCGCCGTGGTCGAGGCCTGGCGTTCACCCTACTTCAATTGGTCGGCGCACGCGGAAGACGGCGCCAGTCCGGGGATCGAGCCGGGCGATGCGGATGACCTGGACGCGGTGGCCCGCTGGGGACGCGTGATCGGCGGGGAGGCGCAGTGGTCCGAGGGGCTTCAACGCCTGGCCGAGCTGGCGAGCGAGCCATCCGAAGACGAGGACCGCGGCGTGCCCGCCGGGCTGCCACGGGGTGAAGCGGCGCGAGCGCTGCGCGCCAAATTCGAGCGCTTCGCGGCAAGGATTGCGCCGCCAGAGGGCACGCGTTCCTACCGCGAATTCGTCGGGTGGTTGGAAACGCTCATCGGCGCCGACCCTTCCGCCGCTCCTGGCCGCTTCCCGGTTGCCGAAGAACCTCTTTCGTTGCAGGTTGTCGCTCAAGCCCGCGGTGGAGACACTGCCATCGCCGATCGAGACATTGCAGCGCTGAACGGCCTCAAGGACGTGCTGCGCGGCCTGGTATGGGCCGAGAAAGCGGTCGGGACTTCACCAGTCGATTTCACCCACTTCGTGGCGGAGGTGACCGGCGTGCTCGACGCTGCGTCTTATCGTCTGCCCGCCGGCGCCGGCAGCGAGAGGATCCTGGTCGCCGATGTCGTCCAGGCGCGCGGCCTTTCCTTCCGGGCGGTCGCGATGCTGGGACTCGCCGAAGGGGAGTTCCCGGCGACGTTGGGCGAGGACCCCTTCCTGCGCGACGCCGACCGCCGCCGGCTGCGGGACGAGTTCGGGTTGCCCCTCGAACTCTCCACGGAGGGCTCCGAGGCCGAGTTCTTCTATGAGGCCATCACGCGGCCGCGCGAGCGGCTCTTGCTGACGCGGCCGCGGCTGGCCGACAACGGTGCGCCGTGGCAGGCCTCGCCCTACTGGGAGGCGGTGCGCCGGCTCGTGACGGTGGTACCGGCGCAGCTGTCCAGCGCGAGCGCGCCCCTGCCAGGCGAGGCCGCTTCCTGGCCGGAGCTGCTGGAGAGCCTGGCGATTCATGACGGCTGCGAGGCGGCCCGACGGTGGGCCCAGCTAACCGAACCCACGCGCGTAGGCGGCGTGGACGCCGCCTACCAGGTCCTGCAGGAGCGCAGGCAGTTTGCCGCAGGGGGCAGCCCCTTCGACGGCGATCTGAGCAGCCTGGCCGGCATGTTCGCGGCACGCTTCGCCCCCGAGCGTACCTGGAGCGCCAGCCGGTTGGAGAGCTACTGCAGCTGCCCATTTGCGTTCTTTGTGAGCAACGTGCTGGGACTGGAGCCGCGCCAGGAACCGGCCGAGGGCCTGGATGCCCGCCAGCTTGGCAACATCTACCACCACATCTTCGAGCAACTCTATGGCACGGTGACCGGCTCGGCGGACCTCGAAGCGCTGCTGGCAGCTCTGCCTGCAATTGCTGCCGCGGTGCTGGACGCGGCGCCCCGCGCCGAAGGGTTTCGCGCCACGGCCTGGTGGACGCAGACCCGCGCCGAGATCGCCGCCAACGTGCGGCGCTCGGTCGAGGCGCTGGCTGCGCTGCCCGGCGGATTCGTGCCGGTGGTCCAGGAGGCGGCCTTTATCCACTCCTGCAGCCTGACGGTGAGCGACGGCGATGACGCGTTCCGCTTGCACGGCTATATTGACCGCGTGGACCGCGCGCCGGATGAGAGCCTGCGGATCATCGATTATAAGACCGCCGGGCCCTGGGCCTTCACGGATAAGGCAATCCTCGAGGGGAAGAAGCTGCAGCTGCCGCTCTACGCCCTGGCGGCCGAGCAGGCGCTGGGGCTCGGCCGGGTTGTCGACGGCTTCTACTGGCACGTGCAACATGCCGAGGCGAGCAAGTTCACTCTCGCCGGCTTCGAGGGCGGGCCGGATGCGGCCATCGCGACCGCCCTGGCTTACGCTTGGACGGCCGTGCGTGAGGCGCGGGCGGGCCGGTTCGCCCCCCATCCGCCCGACGGCGGCTGCCCGAACTACTGCCCGGCGGTCGCCTTTTGCTGGCACTACAAGCTGGCAAGGTGAAGCGATGAGCAAAACCTTTGACCCTCACCCCATCGTCACCGCGATGCAGCCCAGCGCCGAACAGCTCGTCGCGATCATGTCCTCGGGGCGAGACGTGGTGGTCACCGCCGGCGCGGGCGCCGGCAAGACTCTGACCCTGGTCGCCCGCTACCTGGAGCTGCTGGCCGAGGGCTGTTCTGAGCCTTTGGCCCCCCTTCGGCTGCGCAGCATCATCGCCATCACCTTCACCGAGAAGGCCGCACGGGAGATGCGCAACCGCGTGCGCGACGAAGTGCGCCGTCACCTGGAGACAGCCGGCTTGCCCGATTCCGAGCGCGACCGCTGGCAAGAGGTTCACACGGGGCTGGATGCAGCGCGCATCAGCACGGTCCACGGCCTGTGCATGGAGCTCCTGCGCATCCAGCCTGCCGAAGCCTGCGTCGACCCCCGCTTCGAAGTGCTCGACGCGGGTTTGGGCAGCCTCCTGAGCCGTCAGGCAGTAGACGAGACGTTGGCCTGGGCTGCGGAGGATCGCGAGCTGGTCCCGCTGTTCGAGCTATTGGGCGAGCGCGGGTTTCGAGAAACACTCGATACCCTGCTCAAGCGCCGGCTGGAAGCCGCCGAAACCTTCGCCGCGATGCCCGAAGACGTCTTGGGACATTGGCGCGCGGTCCTTGCGGCCCGGCAAACGAAGGCACTGGACGAGCTCTTGCGCAGCGTGGATTGGCTGGACGCGGCGGCGACGGTCCAGAGCACCGGGGCGGACCAGGCCGGCGACCTGCTGGAAATCCAACGGAGGGCGGCCTCGGAAGCCCTGCGCGAAGCAGGAACTGCAGACAGTCTGGCCGGCCGTCTGGCCGGCCTGTGGCCACTGGCCGAGCTTAATCTGTCGGGCGGCAGGGCCAAGGCCTGGCCGGGCGGCACCGAGCAGGTCGCCGAGGTCAAGGCCGCGCTGAAAACGCTGCGTGAGGGCTGGAAGGGCGCGGCGCTCTTGCAGCTGGCCCTTACCCCGCTGGATGAGGAGCTGGCTTCCGCCATGCCCGGCCTCCGTGCCTGTTTCCAGTTCGCCGCCGATCAGTATGCTGCCCTGAAGCGCCAGCGCAACGCCCTGGATTTCGACGACCTGGAGGCCGGTGCGCTGGCGCTATTGGAGACCAACGCCGCAGTGCGGGCGCGCTGGCAGGCTGAGACGACCGCACTCCTGGTGGACGAGTTCCAGGACACCAACGACCGTCAAAGGCGGCTGGTGCGCTGCCTCAGCGCCTGCTCCACGCCTTTCCCCGAGGCCAGGGAAACCGCAGGTGGCAAGCTGTTCATCGTCGGCGACGCCAAGCAGTCGATCTACGGCTTTCGCGGCGCCGACGTGGCCGTGTTTCGCGCAGAGCGGGAAGCCATCGCCCGGGCCGGCGGCGCTGTCGTATCCCTTGATACGTCCTATCGCGCCCACCGGGAACTCATAGCGGGCCTGAACGATCTCCTCCGGCCGGTGCTGGGCGAGGCAGACGACCCGGCGCGGCCGTGGGTCGAGCCATTCGCCCCGCTGCGCCACCACCGGGAGGCGGCTGGGCCCGGCTTCACTGCCCCCCACATCGAGCTGCACCTGGCGCTGGGCAGCAAGAGCGAGGACGGGTTGGAGCGGGCGGCCGATGCGCTGGCGGCGCGGTTAGCCGCGCTGGTTGAGGACCACAGCGTGCATGTTGAGGCCAAGGGCCAGCCCCGCCCGTTGGGGTACGGCGACATCGCCATCCTCTGCCGGGCCTCCACTTCCTTCGCGGCCTACGAGAACGCCCTGGAACGCGCCGGCATCCCCTTCCTCACCGTGGCGGGACGCGGTTTCTACGGCCGGCCGGAGATCCGCGACCTGTTCAACGCCCTGGCCGCCCTGGCCGACCCGGCCGACGATCTGGCGCTGGCCGGGCTGCTGCGCTCGCCCGCTTTCGCCCTCTCCGATGCGGCCTTGTACCGGCTGTGCGAGGCGCGCGACCGCGCGAACCGGGCGGCTGCGCTCTGGCAGACGCTGCGCGCATCCGGCCGCGCATCTGGCGCGGAGCTGCCGGGAGAGGACGGCGATCGAGCCGCGCGCGCCGTAGCCCTCATCGGCGACCTACATGCTCAGGCCGGCCGGGCGCCGGTCGCCGATCTGTTGAAGGCGTTTCTGGACGCCACCGGCTACCGGGCCGCGCTCCTTGCGGCAGGCCAGGCGCGGGCCGCACGCAACGTCGCCAAGCTCTTGCGCGACGCGCACGCCAGCGGCCTCGCCAGTGTCGGGGAGTTCCTGGCCTACGTGGCCGAGCTTCAGGATAGCGGCAGCCGGGAAGGCGAGGCACGCGCCACCGCCGAAGGCACCGTCCAGATCATGAGTGTCCATGCGGCCAAGGGATTGGAGTTCCCCGTGGTCGTCCTCGGCGATGCTACGCACAACTCGCCCGGGCGCAACGGCCTCCTATTCGATCCTGAATTGGGCGCCCTCCTGCCACAGAAAGACGACGAAAAGGCCCTGCCGGCCATCTATCGCCTGGCCAAGCTGACCGCCGCCGACCAGGAAGCCGCCGAATCGGACCGGTTGCTGTACGTCGCGGCCACGCGGGCGCGCGAGAAGCTGATCATCAGTGGCTGCATCAAGGCCAAGAGCGATGGCACCCCCGGCGCGCCCGGCGGCTGGCTGGGCCGGATAAGCAGCCCAGTGGGGCTGGCCCTCGCCGGGGCCCAGGTGGACGTGGAAGAAACGGATCCCAATCCGCGCTGCCTTGACCTCACAGCCGGCGCAACTCCCGTCGCATGCGCGATCTACGGGCGGGGCTGGGCCGGGGAAGCGCGGCGGCCGGAGTCCCGAGCGCAGCCCGAGATCGCTATAGCCCTTCCCCCGCCGTTGCTGGCCCGCATCGAAGCTGACAAGAGTACGCTCGACGGCCGCGCCGCCGAGCGAGAGCGTGACCCCGGGACGCGGGTGTGGCGCGTCGTCCCGGCGGTGGCGCGGCCAAGCGCGCCGGCGTGGGTCACCGGGGCACTGGTGCACGAGGCGCTGGCAGCCTGGCGATTCCCCGAGTCGGACGGCTTCTTCGAGCGCTGGGCAGAGGCGCATGCCCGCGGTTATGGCCTGACCGATGCGCGCCAGCTGGCCGATGCCGTGCACGAGAGCCGCATGCTCCTGATGCGATTCCGGGCGCACTCCCTGCACGCCGAAATGGCCACTTCGGAGCGGCGCTTGCACGAGGTGCCGTACAGCCTGCTCACCGGCGACGGCCATATCGAAAGCGGCATCATCGACGCGCTCTATTTGCGCGGTGGCGGCTGGACGATCGTAGAGTTTAAGACCGACCGGGTGCGTGATGCAGTTGAATTGGACCGGCTGCTGGAGAAAGAGGACTACCTGGCGCAGACCGAGCGCTATGCTGCGGCCGCCGAGCAGATGCTGGGCAGCCTGCCTGCGGTGGTCCTGTGCTTTCTCGACTTCGCCGGCGGCGTTCACCTGAGGCACCGCGCCTGGGCGTGAGCAACCGCCGTAACGAGCAGAGCTACCAGGAGAGGAGCTGACCGGGTGATCGAGGAACTGCTAGTGCATCTACGAAGAAAGCAGGCTGAACCGTGGACAACCGGAGTGCCTGTTCAACCCAACCCTGGTCTTCAACGAGGGCTGGCTGCTGCGCGCGGTGCTGCGGCAGTGGAAGCTGGCACCGGGGACATCCCACCTTCCGTTTCTGCCCTTCCCTACTGGCGCGACCATCTACTCCGAGGGCCAATTATACACGCCGTTTGCGCCGCGGAAGCACGGCGACCAGTTGGCGGAAGCGCATACCCACGCCGATGGCATCGCCGGGGATTTCTCGATTGGCGCCACCAAGTCAGGAATCGAGGTGCACGCCGATTGCCGGTACCTGGCGATCTTTGAAGCCAAGTTGTACAGTAGGATCGCCGGAGGCACCAGCCATGCGCCCGGCTATGACCAGGTGTCACGCACCATGGCATGCGTGATCAACACACTGTTGCGCGGCGGATGCCCCGGGCCGTATGCTGCTCATGTCGTCGTGCTCTACCCCGCAGACAACGTGGGCATCAACCCCGCCACCTTCGCAAAACCATACCTGGAACACCAGATCGCAAAGCGCGTGCTGGACTTCGGCCTAGATCCAACAGGGGTCTTCGCGCGCGGCTGGCGAGCGGTGCTCGACACTGTGCAGCTTTCGTTTGTGACATGGGAAGACGTCCTGGCCGAAATCGGCGGCGACAAGATAGAGAAGTTCTACGACCTCTGTCAGCGCTTCAATCGCTGATGCCCGGTCTCCGCAGCCAACACCTGGAAGACTGAATTGAGATACCCGCCGGCCAGATCAATAGGGGTCGAGGGAGGGAGGACTACTAGCAGTGATATCCAAGTTCCCCCGGTGCGATTCGAACGC
>Ga0315273_10003325_pt1 | contig 19342 bp, 22 predicted proteins | sample YL17G02_0_MG_FD_205753 | JGI IMG/M metagenome (GOLD analysis project Ga0315273, IMG submission 205753) | Sediment microbial communities from Yellowstone Lake, YNP, Wyoming, USA - YL17G02_0 | ecosystem: Environmental > Aquatic > Freshwater > Lake > Sediment | place: USA: Wyoming | collected...
GGACTGGAGGCGGGAGCATCCCGAGGAGGCTCGGATGGTCGACTCCTATCCGGGCGGAAAGACAGCGGAGCAGCGATCGGCGGAGCGTTTCGAGAGCGCGCAGGAGGACCGTGCGCGACTGATGGCGCGCGAGGGCGGACCAGCGTCGTCGTGGGAGCAGCGCGACGTTGACCTCTCTCCCTCCAGCGCGGAGCAGAGCAGGGAGCGAGAGACTGCGTCGCAGCGGAGGATGATGCGCGGCGGGCTCCCGGACTCGTCCGAGGAGATGCCTGCGCAGGCGACCGAGGACGGTCGGCTCCCGTTCAAGTTGCGAGGCTAGGCTCTCGCGGAGGTTGTGACCGGCGGAACGGTCGTGTAGACTCCTCCGCATGGCAAGCAACCCCCCGTTCCCGACTGCTCCGCAAACCTCGATGGGTCCGAGCATTGGACCCGAACAAGACCCGGAGACAACGAAGGACGCTGCTCCCGGCGGCGTCTCTCTCGGAGACTCGCTCCCGGTCGTCGCAGTCCCGGGCGGGACTCCGATGACGCTCAACGGCTATTCGCCGGACCGAGAGCAGGACTCGCTCCCTCGTCCCGGCTCGACCGATGGCGCGGGCATCGCTCCCGATGGCGTGCGTCGCTGATTTGCGGGTCCGCTGAATCGGACCGGAGGAGGCGCGCGTGAATCAGGTAGAAGTCTCGGGACAGATTACTGTGGGCGGAACCTGCGAGCCTTGCGCGAGCGGGAACAGCAAAATGCAGGGGCTCGGGCTGCGCTGCGCGAGTCAATGGTTCCAGACTGTAGTCTCGACGGACGCTCCCTATCCGGTCCAGACTGCGGGCGCGGTCGGAGACTCGTGGATCGACGTGCCCACGACGGACGCTCTCGACTCTGTCGAATTGCTGATGGTCCGGAGCGACGCTCCGATGCGTCTCCGGATCGGCGCGGGACCGGCTGCTCTGCTCGGAGTCGCAGCGACGTTCCCCACGGGCTTCGTCGGCGGCGAGACGCTCGGAGTCGACCTGGACGGCGTGAGCATCGCGGTCGTGTTCACGGTCGGCGCGCAGACTGCGCAACAGGTCGCGAATCAGATCAATGCGGCGGCTGCGCTCGCGGGGCTTTCCTATCAGCCTGCGAGCGTCGTCGGCGGGCAGGTCCAGATTGCAGGGCAGGCGACGGGCGTCCAGGGCGCGGTCGCGGTCACGGGAGGGACGGCGCAGGCTGCGCTAGGGTATGGCGGAGGGAACGACTCCGCGACTGGTGAGGGCTCGGATGTGGACATCCTCGGGCTGTTCCTGGTCGAGTTCGGTCGCTCGCTCCCTACCGCTCCGGAGCGGGTCCAGTTGAGCGGGATCGGGCGCATCGAAGTGTTCGCGGCAGGCACTACCGCTTGACGCTGTAACGGGTCCGCGTTCGCGCGGAAACAACCAACCTGGAGGATCTGTCATGTCGCGATCGCTGCGGACCATACTCAACGAAGGCAACCCGAACAAAGTGGGCGACGCGCTCCACGCTCTCCCGGCAGGGTCGGCGCTCGCGCTGATTCCTCGGACTGTGCGCGGCGCGGTCGTCGCGGACATCCTCGTGCTCCCGAGCACGGCGAAGTGCGCGGTCGTCCTGTCGGCATTCGCCGTGGCAGGCGGCGCGACCGGACAGTTGGCTCCGGAACTCGCGGGCGCGACTCCGGCGGCGGGCGAAGCGGCTCCGAGCGTGACCGGCGACGTGGAGTTCGCGGCTGCGGACGCTGTGACCGAGGCGGAGGTCATCTATCTCGCGTTTGAGGGCACCGTGTTCTCGGATCTGATCTCGGTCGACGCAGGCGGGACGGAGCAGGGCTCGCTCCTCCAGGGTCGGCGCGCGGCAGTCCTGCTCTCTGCGGAGGCTCTCACGGGCGGCGCTCCGGGCGTGGACGCGGTCGCGGCTCGCGGGACGACTCCGGGAGCGGGCGAGGCTGTGATCGCAGCGGACCCGACCCTCATCGAGTTCGCGGCTGCGGACGCGGTGACGAGCGCAACCGTGACCTACGTCGCGCAGCCTGGAGCCGCTGCGGTCGGGCTCGTGCTCGACAGCGACACACAAGCGTTCTGAGGCTGCGCGGTTACGCGCGGCGCTCGGGCGAGGGCGCGCGCTGCACCGAGTCACCCCCCGACTCATCGCAGCGCGCGCCGTTTTTTGATTGAGAAACCTCTAACGCGACGGCGGCGGAAACAGCCGGATGGAGGACGAGATGGCGATTACGAATTTGTTCCGAGGCTCCCTATTTTCTCCCGCAGATGAACCAGGCGGCGGCGGCGCGGGAGGCGGAGAGCCTCCGGTCCCTCCAGCGGCTCCAGCGGCTCCGGCAGGCGGAGGCGACGACCCGGAGGAACTCCGGCTCACGTCCGAGCAACTGCGGGACCGGCTGAATCGGAGCCGGACCTCGTTCCTCCGAGCGAACGGGCTGGAGTCCGAGGAGGCGTTCAAGGCGTTGCTGGAGCGCGACAAGCAGCGCGCGGCGGCGGACGATGAGCAGCGTCGCGCGGCGCTGTCGCGGGAGCAGGTACTCCAGGAGGATCTCGCGAAGGAGCGGGCGGCTCGCGTCGACCTGGAGGAGCGGGCGGCGCGTTACGGGTTTGAGCGACACGTTGCAGGGATCTGCGCGACGCTCGGAGTCCGGCATCTCGACTACGCGACGTTCGAAATCGAGCGCGCGGCGGCTGCGCTCCCGGACGGGCAGGAGCTAGACGTGGAGGCGTGGCTGCGCGATCAAATGGAGACGCGACCGGCGATGCGCGCGGCGCTCGGGCTGGAGCCTGCGACGACCAGCGTCTCCGCTCCGGTCACGACCACGACGGCGCACAGGGACGCTCCTCCTCCTCCTCGCTCCGGCGGCGCTCCTCCAGCGGCGGACGTATTCGGCATGGACTCCGCGAATTGGCAGGCGCGCAAAGAGGCGCTCGGCATCGGTTGATACTGGACGAAACGCCTGTTAGGCTCGCTCTACAAATAACGGTCCTGCACTCGCAAGCACGCGGACGACGGCGGAAACGGTCGGATAACGCGAGAGCAGACACGAACCCCACACCAATTTGGAGGTTACTGTGTCGCTCGCTCTACAAGGCATTCCATCGCAAATCGTAAATCTGCTCCAGGACCGAACCCTGGAGCGCGTGTTCCACGACGCTCTGTTCCCGCGCATGCTCTACCGCGCGGAGGCTCGTCCGGAGGACTGGCAAGCCAACCTCGGAGAGCGAATGATCTTCACGCGCGCAGGCGCGATTCCGGTCGACACGCGACCGCTGATTCCGGGACAGGATCCTGTGCCGTCGACCTACGCGACGGAGCAATGGGAGGCGGAGGCGGCGCAGTTCGGTAAGACGATCGACACGCATCTTCCCTCGTCCTACGTCGCGCTCGCGTCGCTGTTCCTGCGCAACACACAGCAACTCGGACTGAACAGCGCACAGACGATGAACCGCCTCACGCGCGACCCTCTGTTCCGCGCATACCTCGGAGGCGAGGCGATGATCGCGACGGCGGCGCTCGCGGCTGCGACTGCGATCCGCGTCACGACCCTGAACGGCTTCACGCAGCAAATCCTGAACGGTCGACTCGCTCCGGTGAGCGCGGCGAGTCCGCTCGCGATCTCCTTCTCGACGGCGGAGCCTGCGAACACGGTCATCGGCGCGACTCCCGACAACCCTGCAGAGCCGAACGGCTCGGGCACGCTCACGCTCGGGGCTGCGCTGGTCGCAGGCTTGGCGCTGCGCGTCGGAGTGTTCGCGGCGTCGCGCACACGTCGGCTGCGCGTCGGAGCGGGAGCGACTGTCGACGCTCTCACGGCGGCGAACATCCTCACGCTGAACGACTGCATCGCGGCTGTCTCCCGGCTGCGCGCGCAGAACGTCCCACCTCATCCGGACGGTCGATACCACGTCCACCTCACGCCGTTGGCGGAGGCGGAGATCTTCCAGGACAACCACTGGCAACGTCTCCACCAGTCGCTCCCGGACTCCGCTCCCTACCGTGAACTCGGTATCGGAGAGGCGGTCGGCTGCTACTTCTACCGCAACACCGAAAACCCGGACCTGTCGACCGTCGACCTCTCGCGTCTCCAGACGGACGCGGGCGGAGCAGGCGGCGCGCGTCTCGCTCCGGAGTTCGGCGGCGAGATTTCCAACGCTGCGGGCTTGCCGATTCAGCGCGTGATGGTCACGGGCGGCGGCGCGATTTACGAGAAGTACATCGATGAATCGAAATTCATCACCGAGGCGGGCGTGACCGGCAAGATCGGGCAGTTCTCGATCGTCAATGGCGGCGTCGCTGTCATGACCCGGCGGATCCGCTTCATCCTGCGCGCTCCGCTGGACCGGCTGCAACAGGTCGTCGCGCAGTCCTGGTCCTGGTCGGGCGACTTCCCGATTCCGAGCGACGTGCTCTCCGGCGACGCGGCTCGCTTCAAGCGAGCGATCGTGATCGAGCACGCCTAACCGGCGGGCGGACTCGGACACAACACTCGACGCTCCGCACATGGCCGTGTAGGCTGTGCGGAGCGTTTGAGTTTAGGAGGCACGATGTCTGGACCACTGGAGCAGATGACGCGGGACGAGTTGACCGAGCGAGCGGAGTCGCTCGGGCTGGAGGTCCGGAAGGACCAGACGAAGGCGGCTCTGCGAGAGATGATCGGCGCGGCTGTCGCGGCGCAGCAAGCGGCGCGGGTCGAGGACGGAGAGCCTCTCACGGCGGAGCAGCGGGACCGGCTCGCGCTCGCGTCGGTGGAGCAGATCGAGGCGGTCCTGTCAGACCCGGCGCTCCCTCACTTGTGGCGCTCCGCTTTCGCCTCCGAGCTATCCGGTCGGCGCGCTCGCGCGCTGGAGGCGAGCAATCGGTCGAAGATCGAGGAGTGGGTCGTGACAAAGGGCGGACCGTTCTTCATCCCGGGCTATGGGACGACGCTCCCGGTGGATTCGGTAATCAGCGCGATGACGCACGACCTCGACGCTGTCCGAGCGCAGGGGATCGAGATCCGGCGACTGGACGGCGAGGTCGTGATCGTGATCGACCAGTTGGGGTTCGCGCGCACGAAGATAGTCGAGGCGGGCGCTGCGCTGCTCCCATCGGGCGAGGCTCCTCGACCTCGATGAAGCCCGGGCGCTACAGGAACGGCGTGGGCGACGTGTCGAAGGGTCGGCACGCGGCGGAGACTGCGTCGGACGAGACTCCGGCGCTCGGGGCTCTGCGGACCGGCGAGGAGGCGCAGGCGAAGCGAGCGCGAGGTCGACGGGCTCCGCGCAACATTAAGGGTCTGGAGATTCCGAGCGCGGCGAAACGATAGGAGGCGCAGATGGCATTCACGGCACAGGAGCAGGCGCGGATTCTCCACCACCTCGGCTATCCGTCGTGGGTATCGCTGTCGAACGGCATCCAGCTAGGGTTCCCGGCTGGAGCGCAGCCGTTGTTCCTGGTCGAGCAGAGCTTCCTCCGCCTCACGGCGGGCGGCGAGGACTCGGTCCGGGAGGATCTCTGTAACTGCGAGGACGCAGAGGGACAGCTAGGGACGGCGCGCTCTCGGATGAAGGCGACGCAACTCGGAGAACTCCATCTGAATCCGAGAGAGGCGGCGATGCTGCGCGGAGAGTTGCAGTATTGGCGGGCGAAGCTCGCGGACGACCTCGGAGTGGTCCGGAATCCCTACTCGCAGAGCGCATACCAGGGCGATCCGGGCGGACCGAACGCTCGGGTCGAGGAGTAGACGTGGCGGGCAACCCTCGACCGGATCCTCCCTACAGGGACGCGAATCTGCATCCGAATCCGCGTCCGGGGAAAAGTCTCGTGGAGGAGTTCGGCTCGATCGTGGACGACCTGCGCCAACTCAACACGGACTTCGGGCTCCGACCCTATCGCGTGTTCTCGATCATCGTGCGCTGGACCGGCGGAGCGAGCGGTCGCGGCGACGCGGTCGTGGAGAGCGAGGTCGAGTTCCTCCCGACTCCGCGCGTGATGGACCTCACGGGCATGGCATCTGTTGCGACTCCCGGCGGCGTACTCCAGCGCGGCGACGCGACGCTCCGCGAAGTCTCGCCTCGGTATACGGAGGACGAGATCCGGGCGATGACCCATCGGATCCCTCTCCCTCTCGACAGAGACGGGTTCATCGAGGTCCGGATCGACCAGCGCGACGGCTCGACAGTACGGCGGCGCTTCGTGGTCATCGCCGTTCCCTATCGGTCGGCGGACGGCTTCCAGTGGCGCGTCACGCTCTCCTCGCAACAGGGCGACCGTCACCGCGACGGCTCGGTGAGCGACGACACGGAGACTCCAGCGCAGGTCCGGATGCACCGTTTCGAGGACGGTCGATGAGTACCCACACCGTGTCGCTCGCGGACTTCCTCGGGCACATTCAGACGCTCCCGAAACACCTGGAGGACGCAATCATCCGAGGGCTGCGCTCCGCGTCGATGCGCGGCGTCTCCGTGGTCGTCCAGGAGATCGGGACGGCGAACCCGGCGACAGGGACTCCGCCTGCGGTAGACGAGGGAACGCTCATGCGATCCGTCGAGTCCTTCCCTCTCCCTCGCGGCGGAGAGATCGTCGCGGACGCTCCGCACGCCTCGATCCTGGAGTACGGCTCACGCCCGCACATGCCTCCGCTGCAGCCTCTCGTGGATTGGGCGAAGCGGAAATTTGGCGTGGACGATGATGAGGCGGAGGAGATCGCGGAGGCGGTCCGCTGGAAGATATTTCACGTCGGGACGAAGCCTCGTTTCTACATGAAGCGCGCTGTGCAGATCCTCCAGAAGCGAATTGTGTTATCGGAGATCGAGCGAGAGTTGAAGAAACTACCGTAGAGGAGAGAGAGATGCCGCTGATCAAAGGATTCGGGAAGGTCGCAGTCGGGAAGAACATCGGCGCGGAGGTCGGCGCAGGGAAGCCGCAGAAGCAGGCGGTCGCGATCGCGCTGGAGACTGCGCGGGCGGCGGCGAAGAAGCGCGGGAAGGCTCCGAGCAACATTAAGGGCATCGCGAAGCCTGCGGAGGACTGATGGGCGGGAGAGGCACAGATCCGGTCGCTCGCTCGACCGCTGCGCTCGGGACTCCGCTCCAGGTCGCTGTCGGGCCGGACACGTTTCCGCTCGCGGCGATCGGGACGCTCGACCCGAGGAACGCAGCGGCGGAGGCGCTCGCGGCGTTCCTGCGCTGCGCGACGTTCCGGCGCGGCGGCGGCGACGTGGGCGACAAGTCCTTCGCGCTGGAGCGAGTGTTCGCCTTTTGGCCGGACGCGAAGCGGGAAATCGAGTATCCGAGCGCGAGCATCGTGGACGCGGCGGGCGAGCCATACGGAGAGCACGCGCTCACGCCTACTGCGTTGGAGGATTCGTGGGACGCTTACGAGCCGGGAACCGTCCTGTGGAAGACTGCGGAGGCGTCGCTCACGTTCCAGGTCGACTTCTGGTGCGTCGACGATCCGACCCGGGAGGCGATCGCGGCGAGGCTCCCTTCGCTGTTTTCTCCAGACGAGGGTCGGGTGGGGCTGTTACTCGCGGGCGATCCGCGATACTTTCGGCGTCCTGTGAGGGCGACCCTGGTGGAGCACGAGAGAATGGACACGGCGGACGCGGTATTCGGGCGAGAGCGACGGCTCCGGACGACTGTCCTGTGTGACGTGGACGTGGTCCATCTGCGCTGCGCGGTCGAGCTTCGACCGCGTCACATTCTGAACCTGGACGAGTTACCCTAGCAGGAGAGAACCCGATGGCTGGATTCGTTCGACGCTATACCTCGGAACCCACGATCGAAGTGATCCTCCAGATCGAGGGGGTCGTGATCATCGACCTCGCTCCTCCTCCGCCTATCACGGGCGCGGGCTCGGGCACCGTGCTGATGTGCGGCGAGATGGAGGACGGTCCCTTCGCAGCGGACCCGGACGGCGGCGTGATGGAGGTCTACGGCTCCTCCGACCTGCTCCAGAAATTCGGCGGCTTCGGGTACGAGTACGATGGCGTGCCGTCGCAGAATCCGAACTCGCGGCGACACCTCCAGGAGTTGTGGAACGGAAATGGGTTCCTGAAGCTCTACCGGCTGCGAGCGCAGCGGCTCCTCATCGCGCGCGTCGACACGTCGGTGGGGCGCGTGAGCTTCGATCCTCTCGCCTGCATCAAGGCGAAGGTCGGGCCGTACCAACTCGTGGACGCACAGGCGCTCTCGGTCACGACGAACATCGGCGGTCCGACTCTGTCGACCGCTGTGAACGCTGCGGCTGTGACGGTCCCGGGCGTAGGAGCGGCGTTCGCGTCGATCTCCTCGGGCGATACGGTCGGGTTCTCGATCGACGGCGGTCCTCGCGTCAACGTGATCTTCGCGGCGACAGACATCACCGATGCGCTGGTCGCGGCTCGGATCAACCTCGCGCTCGGATACACAGCGGCGGCGGTGAACGCGGGCGAGGTCGACATCACGGGGATCCGTCCAGGCTACGGCGGGAGCGTCGAGATATTCGATGACCTCACGCCTGGAGCGGCTGATAAGATCGGGCATCTCGCAGGGCTGTGGCAGGATCGACCTCGGATCTCCAACTTCCTCGCTCCGAATCTTCCGGGCATCGTCGCGGCGGATAATTTCAACATCAACCAGGACGGCGCGGGCGCGGTCGCGATCACGTTCGCGGGCACTCCAGCGACTCCAGCGGCGGCGGCTGCGGTGATCAACGCGCAGTTCGGCTCCACGGTCTGCTACGTCCTCCCGAACGGGCGCTTCATGTTCTACGGCGGCGCGCTCGGGACTGCGGGCTCGCTCGCTCTCACGGCAGGCGTTCCGGACGCTCTCGTGGACCTCGGGTCGGCTCCTGTAGCAGCCACGGGGCTCTACAACGTCGGAGACGTAAACTCGGTGACGGCTGCGGAGGTCGCGGCGATCATCAACGGGACGGCGGGACTCGCGGCGATCAATGTTGCGGCGAACTCGGACGCTTCGGGCGCGCTGCGGGTCTGCAACGACACGCCTGGAGGAACGATCCTGGTCGCTGCAGGCGCGATGGCGACGGCGCTCGACCTCGACCCGATCGGGTCGACTGTCGCGGCGACGGATCACGGCGGCGGGACGATCCTCGCGGGAACTCGCGTCCGGACGGTCGGCGGCGCGGAGTGGGTCACGATGCAGACTCTCGACATCCCGGCGGGAGTCCTCGGACCGTATACGGTCCGCGTTCGTCCAGCGCTGGACGATGCGACGGCGGTCGGGACGGCTGCGAGCACGGTCATCGTCCTGGTCGACCAGCCGCCGTGGGCGGATCTCGTGGTCAACAACCCGGCTGCGCTGCTCGCGGCGATGACCGAGCCGCTACTGGATAACGCCTACGGCGAAGCGCTCACGGCGACGCTGGACGAGAAGAGCGCTGCGCGGGAGGCGAACTACCTCCTGTGCGCTCGACGCTCGGATCAGGTCGTCCGGGCGGGCTTGGCGAACGCGCTGGACGCGACGGCGAACGGGCTGTTCGCGCGCAAATTCATCACAGGAGATCCGCTCGGGACGACGATGAACCAGATCATCACGAACAAGAATCTCTACGCTGGACCGCTCACGGACCGGCTGTTCTACGTCGGGAAGGGGCTGAAGGTCCGCGTGGCGGAGATCGCTGCGGTCGGCTCCTCCGGCGGGCTCGGGTTCACCGATGATGGCGTGATCACCGTCCGACCGGACGGTCCGCTCACGACGTGCTGCGCGATCCTCCCTCCTGAGAACAACCCCGGGCAGTCGACCGGGCTCATCGAGGACTTCTTCGCAGTCGACTCCTTCGGAGAGGTTCTCGATCGGCAGGCATACGAGGCGGCGAAGCGCGAGGGCATCGCATTGCCTCGACGCGACCGGCAGAGCGGGATGGTTTTCCAGTCGGGCGTTACGACCTCGACGGACGCGGCGCGCAAGACGATGGCGCGGCGGAAGATGGCGGATTTCATCCAGGACACGGCGGCGGAGTTGCTGAATCCGTTTGCGAAGCAGTTGTCGCGACAGACGAGGCGGGACCAGATTCGCGGGCTGTGGGAGTCGTTCCTCGCGGGACTCCAGGCGGAGCAGAATCCGGAACTGTCGCGGATCGTCGCGTTCGCTGTGGATGACTCGGTCAACGCTGGCAACACGGAGGCGGTCCTCGCGGCGGGCGTGTACTACCTGGAGACGCGAGTTAAGACGCTCGCCTCCCTGGACGACATCGTCGTTCGGACAGAGATCGGTGAAGGCGTCGTCATCTCGACCACCTAAATCAGAGCGGGACGGATCGCGGACAGCTAACAGCGGGAGAGAATAGATGGCGCAGAGAATCAAAGGGCAGGAGGTCACGCTCTCATTCGTGACGCCGGACGGATCCGCGACCGGGCTAGAGGACGTGTCGTCGCTGGAGGCGGAACTCCAGTTGGAGGTTCTCCGGGAGGGCTACCTCGGAGAGACAGTCGATCGGCGGGACGACATCTATCGCGGCGTGACTGGTCGCTGCGAACTCCATCTGGAGTCGAGCGACTACTTTAAGTTCACGCAACAGGTCCAGGACAGAGCGGAGAGACGCTCTCCTGCGGCGGGCAAATTCAACGCGACGGCGAGCTTCAAATTCCCGAACGGAGAGCGGGCTCGCATCACTTTCGAGAACATCTTCTTTGGCGCGCTCCCTGTGCGCGTCCCGGATCGCGCAGGCTATGTCACCGTGACGGTGGCGTGGGAATGCGAGCGGATCCGTCGCGTGCTGTAGGAAGCGCGCGCTCACAATTCCCGGCATAGCGGGCAGGGTTGGACCCTCCTAAGTCCTCACGGGCCTGTCTGTTATGTCGGGAGCTTCAAACCCGTGGAGGCTCCCGATGACCGAACCGAAAACACCAATTGATCCGACCCTTCTCCAGCGCGTTTTTGACCGGACGACCATCTCCGGCGCAGGCGCTCTCTCCGGCACGCGGGAGATCGTTCCGCGAAAGCGGATCACGTTCCCGGTGAGCGGAGAGGACTGCGCTCCCGGCATGTTCGTGGACGCGACCGGCGCTCCGCTGGAGTTTGAGATCACGCTCGCGGCTCTCTCCGCTGCGCAGGAGATCAAGGCGACGCGAGGCGTCCTGGACCCGACCGAGGCGGTCCAACTGATGGCGCGCTCCTCGATCGAGAAGCTGAACGGGGCTCCGGTCGTCGGAGAGCAGGTCGAGTTTCTGTGGGAGGCGCTCGGTCCTGGAGGGCGACAATTGGTCATCGTGATGTACCAAGAGGTCGGCTCGCTCTCTCCGGCAAACTTGGGAAAAGCTCGCAGCAACTTCGTGTTGGGGTAGCCTCTCACCTCGGTCCCGCGCTTGGATTCTACGTCGGGCTCCATCTGGAGTGGAACGTAGTGGGCGTGGACGAAACGCTGCGGCTGCACATGAGGCGGATCGCCTACGCTTGCCGATACGGCAAAGCGGCGGCGTTCGTTTGGGAGATGGACTCGGAGTTGCTGAATATGTTCTGCGCAGCGGTCGGAGAGATAGTCGAGGAGGAGAACAGACCTCGTGGCGGGTGACGGCGGCTCGGGTCGCTGGTAGGCTGGAGCGCGGCGATGACAGACGGACCGAACTATCGCGTCAAAGCGACGCTGGAACTCGACAAGAACCGGCAGGCGGAAACGCAGGCGGGCCGCATCAAGGGAGAGTTGCGCGGAGTCCAGGAGCGGCTCCGAGGGGCGAACACGCTCGCGGGCGGGCTCACGCGGAACCTCGTGGGACTCGGGCTCGCCTACTCCGGGATCCGAGCGGTCGCTGGAGCGATGGGCGGGCTCGTTCGCCAATCGATGCAGTACACGAGCGAGCTACAGGGCACGCGGATAGCGCTGGAGACTGTCCTAGTCGCGGCGTCGCAGGGCGCGATCTCAATGCGGCAGGCGGCGGAGATGGGCTCCGAGGCGTTCGACCAGCTACGCGGCGACGCGATCAAGAGCGTGGGCACGGCGAAGGATCTGTTCCAGATTTACAACTCCCTAGTCGGACCGATCGTCGCGGCAGGGAAGCAGCTATCGGTCGTGAGGGAGATCACGAACGGAACGGTCGCGGCTGCGAGCGTCCTCGGAGTCGACTTCAACCAGGCGTCGCGCGACATATCGATGATGGTCCGAGGGACCGCAGGCATGGACGTGAAGCTGTTCTCTATGCTGCGCTCGACTGGAGCGATCGCGGAGACGACGGAGCAGTGGAACAGGTCGCTGTCCTCGGGAGAGCGGATCGAGAAGCTCCAGGCGGCGCTCGCGAAATTTGGACCGGCGGCGGCGCGCTACGCCTCGTCTTGGGCGGGAGTCACGTCGACGTTTGAGGACGTGCGGAACGAAATGTCGCGCGGCTTCATGCAGCCTGCGCTAGACGGCGCGGCGCGCGGGCTCGGGCATCTGAATGATCGGCTGATAGCGAACCAGGGAGCGATCTCGGAACGCCTCCAGGCGTGGGGCGAGCGGACCGGCAACACGGTCGAGAGCGTGTTCGGGCGCATGGCGAACGGCGTCGACTACATCACGAAGCATTGGGACGAGCTACTCGCGCGCGCGCAGCGCTTCGCGGACAAAATGCTCACGGCGGCGAAAGTGATGGCGGCGATCAAGGTCGGGAGCGTCGCGCTCGCGGCGGGCTCTGATCTCGTCTCTATGGGAGGGGCGGCGAAGGATATGTTCGGCGGAGCCGCTTCGGCGCTCCGAGGCGGCGGCGGAGGAGGAGAGGTCGCAGCGGCGGCGGCGACGGCGGCGGCGGCTGCAGTCGCGCAGAACTCCCAAATGATGTTCGTGAACCCGCTCACGGGTTTGACTGCGGGCGGAGCGGCTCCGCTGGTCGGCGGCTTTGCGACCTCGTCCGAGATGGCTCTCTCGGGCGGATTCTCTACCGCTGCGGACTTCGCAGGGACCGGCGGCGTCGCGGCTGCGGGCGGCGGCGCGATGGGCGGCGCGGCTGCGGCGGGCGGACTGTTCGCAACCGTCCTGGTCGCTGTCGCGGACCGCTGGAAGGAGATTGCGGCGATCGGCAACGAGACGCTCGTCCCGTTGTTCTCCGAGGTCGGAGGGATGTTCGGCTCGCTCTGGAAAGCGGCGCATCCTCTGCTCTCTGTGCTCGGGCAGGGCGCGGCGCTCGGGCTGACAGGAGCGATGACGGTGATCTCCGTGATCGCGCGGACGCTGGTCGCGGCGCTCACGCTCCTGTTCGGCGCGATCGGGAAGGTCACGGGAGCGATCGGAGACTACCTCCAGCCGCGCTTCGATATGCTGTGGCAACTGATGAAGGATTTTGCGGACAAGCTGATGGAGTGGTTGAAGCCGCTGCTCGACATGCTCCCGAGCGGCGCGCACCCGCCCCCGCCTGCAGCATACAAAGCAGCGTTCGACATGCAGGCGACTCCCGGAGGGATTGACCCAAATTTCGACGTGACCGCAGGGTCGAACCGCCGGTTCAATTCGGTGACTGGCAAATCGGAGGTCTACATCCCGATGGGTCGACAGCAAACGATCAACGATTTCCGAGGCTCGCGGATCGAGGTCAAGCAGACGTTCAAGGAGGCGGACCCGGACCGCGTCCTGGTGCAGATGATCAACGCATTGGGAACGCAGGCGGAGAACCGGCTCCAGAGCGGGTTCCTCCCTGCGCTCTCTCGGTAGGTAGGAGAAGCGCGCGATGGGATTCGGACTCGACATTCCCTCACCGGCGGACATCCTGTTCGGGCAGGAGCTATCCTCGGGCGGGCTGAAGTCTCCGCCGTTCATCATCGAGGAGTTGACCGGACAGCGGCGCTCGGTGACGCTGAAGGAGCGCGCGCTCCCATACCGTCCCGTTGCCTGGACGAGCCGGATGAGGACCAAGCTCACTTGGTATCCCGGATCCGCGAACGCGACACAGCAAGTCCTCGGGCCGGAGGAGGCTCCGACTACAGTCGAGGGGATGTGGAAGGACAGGTTCATCCAGGGCGCTGTCCTGGTGAACGGCGACCCTCTACAGATACGTTCGGCGGAGCAATGCGCGCGGCTGTTTTACGACCTCTGCAAGAGCGGGAACGTCCTCCGCGTCGTGTGGGGAACCGAGGTCCGGATCGGCGTGCTGAAGGAGTTCTCCGCGAATTGGGATCGGTTCCAGGATCTCTCCTGGCATTGCGAATTTGAGTGGAGCGGGCGAGACGATAGCGTCCGAGAGCGAGCGGTTAAGACTCCGCTCCAGAACCCGCTCGACAAAATGAACGCTCTGGATGACCTCCTCGCATTCGGTCCGCTCGACGTAGTGACTCGATTCCAGGCGTCGCTCATCGACGTGGTCGACCAGCTACGCGACCAAGTCGGGCAACTGTTCGACTACGTCCGGGCGATCAATGCGCTGAAGTCGTCGCCACAGACGCTCCTCGGAGCGCTCGCGGCGGTCGTAAATTCTATCCGGCTGGAGACGACCGAGGAGATCGCGAGGCTCACGGAGACTCCAACGTGGGGCGTCGACAAGGAGACGCTCGACGCTCTCACCGCGAAGGGCGTGAGCGGGAGTCCGAGCGCGACGGCTCGCGTCGCTGCGCTGCTCTCCAACGAGCGCTTCGGGAAAGAGGTCGCGCGGTCGATGGCTGCGCTGCGCTCGTCCTGCATCGACACGCTGCGGGACCAGGAGGAGCGAGCGGTCCCTCCAGAGATCGCGCTCATCACGATGCCGGAGGACACGAGCCTCTACGCTCTCTCCTCGCGGTTCTACGGCACGCCCGACCTCGCGGACTTCCTCGCTCGCGCGAACGGGATCAAAGGGACGCTGGTCGTCCCGGCGGGCTCGCAGTTGCGGATCCCTCCTCGACCTGCTCCTGGAGCGGAGGGCGGAGCCTGCGCTCACGATACCGGCGAACCCTCTGGACCTCTCGACCGATGAGCAGCGTCTACAGACCGAGCGCGCGGGTCCAGCTAAAGCTCCGGCTGGACGAGGGAGCGGACCAGGGCAACCTCGCGGACAAGCTGAATCGACCACCTCCGAGCGCTGGAGGAGGCGCTCCGGGCGACATCGTCGGAGCATTGGCGGGTGGTCTGGATTCGGGGCTCGACGGCAACAGGGCGGCGCGGAGGGCTGTCGGATCGGTCCGAGGGAAGCTCTCGGGCGAGGAGTTGGGGAACCTGAACGCGCGGCTGGACGAGGAGCGGACGGCGGTCCAGTTGGGAGGTCCAGAGCAGGAGCGTCCGGCTGCGCTGGAGCCTGTCCACGGCGATCAATACGTCGTGCTCGGTGGGATAATGCCGATCTCCTGCTCCATCGAGCGGAACGGCATCCTGGAGGCGGACACGGCGGAGATCGTGATCGACTACTCGGACGCTCCGTTCGATCCTCGGATCGTCCGGGCTGCGTTCGTGGAGATCGTGATCGGGACAGTCGCCTCCGAGGATTACGAGTTGGGCATTCAGGGCGCGCGGCGACCGGACGGCTCGCTCCTGTCGCTGGTCGAGTGGTCGGACGGGCAGGACGTGAGGTTCGGGACCACGACGCGGTTCGTCGGCTACGTCGATGAGTGGGACATCCACGCGGACGGCTCCTCGGGCGACACGGTCACGCTCCGCTGTCGCGACGTGACGGCTGCGCTGCTCGCGAAGCGAGTCGATGAGGGAGACGAGATCGACCTCACGAAGCCGATTGCTGATGGCGTCCAGGAGTTAATCGATCGCTACGCGAGCACGGAGGGGATCCTGGTCGTCTATGGGCATCCGACCCGAGAGAAGCCGTCGAGGACCGGCGCTCGCGGACCCGTTCCCACCGTGCCTGCAACGCTGAAAGCGAGGCGAGGGAAGAAGGTCCGGCGGGCGCGGCAGGGCGCGCGCGACCTGAAAGTGTGGGACCATTTAACAGACGTATGCGTGAGCAGCGGCGTGATGCCGATCCTGCGCGGTTACACGCTCTACCTCGCGAAGCTTAAGACGTTCTACTCGGACCTCGGGCGATCGAAGAAGCTCGTCTACGGTCGGAACCTCTCCTCGCTCTCGTTCTCTCGGAAGCTCGACGGCTCCGTGAAAGTGCCGACCGTCGAGGTCCGATGCTCCGATCCCTCGATCGGAAAGACGCGATGGGCGCGCGCTCCGAAGCCTGCGGGCGGGAATGCCTCGGGCGTCTACGGAGAGAAGGATCCTCCGGCGGGCTCGACGCGCGTCGCGGGCGTGACTCCGGGCGGGAAGCCGCTGGAGGAGATCACGGTCCATCGAATCACGGGCGTAGCGAGCGGAGAGCAACTGGAGGCGATCGCGGAGAACCTATTCGAATCGGCGGCGCGGCAGGAGGTAGAGGGGTCGTTCGAAACGTCGGACATCACCGCGTTCGAATCGGAGGAGGACGGCGATCTCCTCGACCTGCAGCCCGGAGATCCGGTGGAGGTTCTCATCGCTCCGCTGAATGCGGCGACCTCGGGCGACAGTACGAACACGTCGGGCGAGGGATCCGTGAACACGCTGCAGCAACTCGGGAGTATGAGCGTCGCGCGGCGCGCAGCGTATCTCCAGAGCAGAGGGTGGGGCGAGAAGCAGTCCCGGCGACTCGCGGAGGCGAACGAACTGCTCGCGCTGATTACGTCGTTCCGAACGCAGACCGTGAACGTGGACTGGTCGGCGGCGGACGGGCTGAAGATCACCGGCGACTTCGTGAATTTCCTGGTCGTCCGGGAGTCTCCGGCGGCTGCTCCTGGAGCGGCGAGTCTCGGAGCGGACCTCGCGTCCGGCGGGCGGACGAGCGCGATGGCAGGAGCCGTGCGCGATCGCAGCGCGGCGAGCGATGCGCTCGGGAAGCTCGCGGCTGCGGGAGAGCTAGCTCCGGCGGAGTACGCCTCGCAGGGCGGCGCAGCGGTCGGCGGAGAGACGCGCGCGGTCCAGACGAACCGGAGGACAGGGTAGTGGCGTCACAGTCCCGACAGCGGCGCAACATCGACATGGGCCGGTTGCGCGAGGCGCTCCGAGGTCCGGACGTGGACACTCGCGTGTGGCTCGCGACGGCGACCGTCGACAACGACCCGGACGCGATCCGATGGGAGGCGGAGAGCGGCTGGATTGTCGACGTGACGTTCTACGGCGGACCGCTCGACGGCGACGGACCCGTGGCGTGCCGACTCGCGGCGACCTATGCGGCGGCGGGAGCGACGCGGAGCGACCCTCCCTCCGGCGGAGACGAGGTCATCGTGTCGATCACGGACGGCGACCCGAACTCTAACCCGATCATCGTCGCGCGGCTGCACAACCAGAGCGTGCCTCCGCCTGCGCTGATTTTCGGGCTCCCGATAACGGAGGTGACGGCGCTCCTCGCTCACATCCTCGTGAGTCCGCTCGGGCTGCAGGAGGAGTACGCTCTCCCGGCGAGGCTGAAGGCTCTATCGTGGCTCCTGGAGGGCGTGTCGCTCGCGCTCGCGGGAACGGTCGCGCTCGGAGTCACGACGCTCCCGGACGGCTCGGTCGTGCCCCCCACGCAGCCTATGCTCCGAGGCGCGGACTTCACGGGAGCTACGCTCGGGCAGTTGCTCACGGCTCTAAACACGTTCGCGCTCGCTCTCGGTCCCGCGATCGCGCTCCTCGCTCCGGCGGCTGTTCCCGCTCCTGCGGTGACAGCGCTCGGGACTGCGGCGACCGCTCTCGGGAACGCTCTCACCAGTTTTCAGGCGGCGGCTGTTGCCAACCTCTCGACCCGGGTAGTGGGCGAATGATAGGCTGCGCGCGATGCCTCTGAAATTCGACCAAGTCGGACTCGTGCCTGCGGGACTCGCGGGCTCCTCTCGATCGGACGGAAAGCTCGACGGCGCGCAGGTCACGGTCACGTCGACCGGAGGAGGCGCGGTCCACCAGGCGGAGATGCTGTGGGCTCCGGACGGCGACAAGAACGGACCCGTGTCGTTCGTCCAGGCGACCGCGACGACGTGGACCTTCACTCCGTCTCCAGGCTGTCCCGGCACATATCGGATCCGGCTCACGGTAGACGGCGTGATCGACTCGACTCGCGAGTTCCGCGTCCGGACGCAAGTCCTCGGGCTGGTGATTCCTGCGGTGAACGAGTTGGCGGACCCGCACGCCTCGCGCGCGAATAGCGGCGCGCTGTTCGTCGCAGCCTCCGAGGACAACGAGATCGAGCCGCTGGTGAAGCCTGCGCTCTCGGTCGATCCTCCGTCGACCTCGGTCGCTCCGTTCTCGGGCGGCTCCTACGCGGGATGGTACAAGGCGCTTCGGGACTCGATCCTCACGGTCGAGGAGCTAGCGACCTCGCTCGACCCTCACGGGCTCTGGAACGTCCTACAGTCGATCGTGACGACGGACGACATTAATTACACGGTCGCTCCGAATGTCGGCGGGCTGTACTTCGACGTGTTCTTCTTCGGGACGCGGTATCGAGTCGAGGGACCGCTCTCGGTCGCGATTCCGAACGTCGACGGGCTGCATGTGTTCTACCTCGCGCTCGTGGGCGGAGTCCCGACTCCGAGCGTGGAGGTAAATCCGACTCCGTCGTTCCTCGTGAACGGCTACCGCTACGCGATCCCTCTTGCATGGTTCCAGGCGGAGGTTTTGGCGTAATGGCAACACGGATGATGTGGGACGCGCGGCACAGCGTCCGGTCGCGCGCGGAGGAGTTGGCGTTCTCGATCGTCGCGCTGCACGCGCGATGGATCGAGGGGCTCGGGCTCTACAATTTCACGCTCGGAGACGGCTCGCTCGACGCTCACGCGCAGTTCGCTGTTGAGGCGGGCTTCGGGCTGTCGGCGGACTGGAGGATGGACTCCGCGACGATCGACCCGGCGAATCTCCAGATCGCGATCCTCTACAAAGCGTTCCACGGACCTCTCGGCTGGAATCAGTGGGATCCGCCGGACAGCCCGGTCGAGACGTTCGACCTCCTCGGAACGCAGGTCTGGAACAACACCGCGACACAGACGATTCCTGCGCTGCTCGACGGCGAGGTGATGTTCGTCCACTACTTCCTCTCCCGACAGATGGACCCGGCGACCGGACTCCCGCTCTACAACGTCGTGGGAGTTTGCGGGCAGGTCGTGTTCCCGGACGTTCCGAGCGCGCAGGCTGTCGCGGAGGACGCTCATCGGACTCTCGACCTCACGGGGCTCCCGTTCCAGGAGATGATTCCGCTCGCGACCGTGATCGTCCAGCACGACTCCGCGTTCGCGAACCAGTACAAGCTCCGCATCATTCCGACAGACGAGGGGCTCGACTACGTCGACCTCCGGAACCTGCTCGGGACCGGGACAGGCGGATCGAGCGGCGGCTTCCCGGGCTACGGCGGCGCTCCTCCAGCGGTCGACTACGGCGCGGCGGCGGCGGGTATCACTCCGACCGTTTCCCGCTCCGACCATAATCACGACCTCGCGGACCACGCGAGCGAGCATCTCCCGAGCGGAGGAGATCCGATCACGACGGCGGCGGCGG
>Ga0315273_10003326_pt1 | contig 19341 bp, 18 predicted proteins | sample YL17G02_0_MG_FD_205753 | JGI IMG/M metagenome (GOLD analysis project Ga0315273, IMG submission 205753) | Sediment microbial communities from Yellowstone Lake, YNP, Wyoming, USA - YL17G02_0 | ecosystem: Environmental > Aquatic > Freshwater > Lake > Sediment | place: USA: Wyoming | collected...
CGAGAGCTTCATGCCGCTCAATACCTTCTTCAAGGAATGGAAGACCTCGACGCCGATCCGGAGTCCCTCGGGAAAAGTGTCGGCGCCGATCGGGACGATCATGAATTCCTGGACGTCCACATTGTTGGAGGAGTGCGCGCCGCCGTTGAGGATGTTCATCATCGGCACCGGCATGATGTGCGCCATCGGCCCGCCGAGGTAGCGATACAGCGGGAGGCCGACATCCTCGGCCGCCGCCCGCGCCACCGCCAGGGACACCGCCAGGATCGCGTTCGCACCGAGCTTGCTCTTGTTGGGCGTGCCGTCGAGGTCCATCATTTCGCTGTCGATGAGGATCTGGTCCTCCGCGGCCATTCCTTCCAACCGGGGCCCGATCAACTCGTTGACGTTGCGGACCGCCTCGGAGACGCCCTTCCCCCCAAACCGCTTGGCGTCCCCGTCCCGAAGCTCGGCCGCCTCGTGCTCACCGGTGGAGGCGCCGCTCGGCACGGCCGCACGCCCCATGACCCCGCTCGACAGGACGACGTCGGCCTCCACGGTGGGATTGCCGCGGCTGTCCAGGACTTCACGGGCATGCACTTCAATGATGGTTGACATGCATGCAAGCTACCCGCCCGCACGGGACGCCGTCAACGCGCCCCGAGACGCTCCATCGCGCCCCGTGCGGCGGCGCTCAGGCGATTGCGATCCTGGTAGGTCAGGCCACCCGTGTCGAGCGGCTCTCCGACCCGGACCACGACGGCGCCGGGTCGGACGTTCAGGGCCCCCTTGGGGGTCCGTTCGAAGGCCCCGTGGATGTAGAGGGGTACGAGGGGGACGCCGGCCCGGATGGCAAGAATGAAGGGTCCTTTCTTGAATGGCAGGAGCCGGCCGTCACGGCTCCGCGTTCCCTCGGCAAAGATCATGGCCGACAGTCCTTCCCGAAGCCGGGCGCCCGCCTCGTCGTAGCTGGCAAAGGAGGACACGAGGTTTCCCCGATCGATGAAGATGTTGCCCGCCGAGATCATGGCCCGACCGAAGACCGGCACGCGCTCCAGCTCCTTCTTGGCCACAAACCGGAAGCTATGGGGGATGGCGACCAGGAGAGCCCAGATGTCGACGATCGATGTGTGGTTGACCGCGAAGACATACGAGCGCCCGGCATCCAGGTGGCCGAGGCCCTCCGTTGAGACCGTGACTCCATTCGCGCGGAGCAGCAGCCGCGCCCACCCGCGCATGATCCGATCGTACACGTTGTCCGGCGCGTACCGGATGCCCACCCATGAGGCGAACACCGCCCAGCAGGCGTAGAAGGCGGTGACCGGCACGCCCACCGCGAGGAGCCATGCGGTGCGGAGCCAAGTCATCCGAAGTGATCGTGACCCGAGAGCGCCACGGAGACCCCGGCGAACGCCGCCCCAACGCCCGTGCCCCGGCGCACCCGACCGATCCTCGTCAGGACAGTGCCCGTGTCCTGCTGAAACCTCCGAGCCTCCACGGCGTCGAAGGTCTTCGGAAGGGCCGCCAGGAGTTCGTAATCTTCCCCACCCCTCGCCGCGAAGGCCTGCAGCGGTTCGCCCCGGGCCAGCGCCATGGCCACCACATCCGGGTGGACCGGGAGCTGCTCGAGATCGAGTTCCAGCCGCACCCCCGACGCCGCCGCCAAGTGGCCTGCGTCCCCACCCAGCCCGTCGGATATATCCAGCATCGCGTGCGCACCATGCGCGGCGAGCCAGCGCCCCTCGGCGATGCGGGGGACGGGGTGAGCGAATCGAGCGCGGGCACCCGCCGCCGGCTCGCCTCCCGACTCCCACGCGAGCAGTGCCGCGCGGGCACCACCCAGTGTTCCGGTCACCCACAGGGCATCGCCGGCGCGCGCCTCCGTCCGTCCGACTGGCCGCGCGGCACGTCCGACGACCGTGATGTCCACGACCCAAATCGGCGCGGTCGAAAGATCTCCGCCGAGCACCCTGCCACCGACGGCGGCGACCGCGGCCGCGACACCCCGCATCAGTTGCACCAGGTCGTCGACCGGCGCGTCCCGCGGCGTACCGACGCTCGAGGTGAGCCCGACGACCTCCGCGCCAGCCGCCGCAAGATCGGAGAGCGCGGCGGAAGCCGCCCGCCACCCGATTTCCGGCCACGAGAGCCACTCCCGGCGAAAATGAACGCCCTCGACACTCATGTCGGTGCTGAGGACGACCTCGCCAAAGCCGGGTGGCAGCACCGCGCAGTCGTTGCCAAGTCCCTTGGCGTCCGGGCCAAGGGCGGCGGCGATCGCCCGGATCCGGTCGAACTCCGCCCCCCTGCCGAGTGGAATGCCGGTCATGGCCGCACCTCCGACAGGCGGAATCGCACCAGGCCGGCGGTGGTGGCCACCCAGAGGTAGTCCGGGTCCACGGCCAGATCGAGTGGTCGGCCCGGGAGGTCGGTGCCAACCAGCAACGGGCGGACCGGCGTCCCTCCCAGCCGGGTCCACCCCACCGCCGCGTCACCCGCGACCCAGAACCCGTCGCCGTCGGCCACCAGTCGGCGGAGCGATCCCACTACGCCGGAGATGGGTGCGCCCAGCGTCCAGCGGTCCTCGCCTGGCGCCTTCCAAAGAAACTGATCGCTGGTGACACCGACCAGCGTGTCCGCCATCCAGGCGAGGTCATACACCGCGCGGACCAACGCCGCGGACGAGTCGAGCCAGCCGGGACGAATGAGGTCCCCCAGCGTGGGGACCGCCGCCCGCGGACCGTTGGTCGTGCCGACCCATGCCGTGTCCCCGCCCAGCGCCACGGCGGCCGCCGCCCCGGCGAACTGCGGCGCCAGTCGCTCGGCGCCGGTCGTATCCACGAACCGGGCCAGCCCTCGTGCGGTCGCCGCCACGACCACGCCCCGGCGTGAGGCCACGGCCAGTACCCGGCGATCCGGGAGCCCGGCGTTTTCCCCATACAGCGTGAAATCCGAGAGATCAGACGACGGGAATCGGATGACACCCGCGTCGGTGGCCGCCCACAGCGAGGATCCGACTCCGATCAGCCGCCGGGCACGCGTGAACGGCAGTCCGCTCGCCGCCGGTCCGGTGAACGACCGAAACTCGGTCAGGTCACCCGCCACAAAGCTCAGTCCGGCCGGCTGGTTCATGTCGCGGTCGGTCGTGACCCACACGCCTCCGGGCACGGCGTACACGGCACCCGCCACCCGCCCCGGGAGGCCAAAGTGGAGGCGTTCAGGAAGCACCGCCCCATCGGGCACGAAGAGCGTGCCGACACCATCGGTGCCCAGGTACCAGCCGAGGTTGTCGAACGAGCGAGCCGCCGAAGTGAGGCGCGCGTTCCGGAGCGAGGGATCGAGCAGAAAGGCGGAGGCGGTGCCGCGGAGCGCGGGGTTGGCCGCCACAGCCTGGTCCACGGTGGCTGGACGGATGGGGCGGAGTGGCGCCGCTGACGGAATCGGCATCAAGGCACCGCGGGGGACCCTGGACCATCCGGCCGGCGTCCTGAAGAAGAGCCCATCGCCGGGCGCGGACTGGTCAAAAGCGAAATCGGTAACCCGCCCCCCGGCCTGTCCACGGTCCCACACTTGAAGATCGGGCTGAAAGTGGACCCAGCCGTCGAACGTGGACAGCCAGAGGCTGTTGTCGAGCGGGTCGAGCATCCCGGACACCACCCGCCCGAGCGAACCTGTCACGGGTGGGTCGTACGGCCCCTCCCAGCGACGGACCATCCGCCACCACACCAGGACAGCGTCCGGCGAGACGATAAACACGCGTTCCGGTCCGGCGGCCACCGCGAGGACGCGAGTCCAGTCGCCGATGACGACCCGGTCTTCCGGGCGCCAAGAGCGGGAGGTCTGCGCCGGCAGTGGCAACGCGTCAGCCAGGAGGAGAAGGACGCAGGCGAGGAATGCACGCATGGGAGAAAGGTACCGCAATCGCGCCTGTCTAGAGCACGTCCCTCCCGGTTATCCGGTGGGGCGGCCGAGCTCGAAAAGGACGGGTGGGTTGGCGCGCGGTGGTGCGGTACGGAGCAGCGCCCACGCACGCCAGAGGTCCGGCAGGGCAGCGATCACGTCCATCGGCCGCATGGCGCGCGGGGTAACCCGGCGGGCCGCGAGCTCCCCTGCACGCCCGAGCGCGTGAGCCGCGAGCGCCGCGGCCTGATCGGGCGGGAGCCCAGCCCCGAGTGCCGCACCACAAATGCCGGCCAGGATGTCGCCGCTGCCACCGGTGGCCAGCCCCGGGCCGCCGGTCGCGATGGTCCAGGACGCGCAGCCAGGCCGCGCGACGACGCTCGGCACGCCCTTGAGCAGCACCGTCGCCCCGGTTTCCGCGGCGGCCGCCTCCGCGGCGCCCCAAGGGTCGACGTCGAGAGCACCGGCCAGATGAGGGAAGAGCGTGCGGAACTCACCTGGGTGCGGCGTAAGGACGAGCGGCCGCCTTCCAGCCAGCTCGCGCAGCACCGGCAACGCGCCCTGAAAGGCGACCAGCCCATCCGCGTCGAGCACGGCGGTGCGGAAGGCCCGGAGCAACGGGTCGAGGAATTCGCGGCGGCCGGGGCCCCGGCCGAGCCCGGGCCCGACCACGCCAACATCGGCCTGCCCCACCAGTTCGAGGAGTGCGGCGCTCGGAGCCCGGTCGAAGGGATGCGTCCGCAATTGGAGGTCGGGCTCCGCGGCGGCCAACGTCGCGGTGGTCGCCTCCGGCGCCACGCCGAACACCAGGCCCGCGCCCGCGGCAAAGGCGCCGCGACCCGCCATCCGGAGCGCGCCACTCATCCCCACCTCGCCGCCGACCACCACCACCCGCCCACGGTCGCCCTTGTGTGCCGTGGCAGGGAACGGCGTCAGCCATTCGGCGGCCGTGGCATCCGTCAGCAGGACAGGCCAGGAGGGATCCGCCGCCGGCAATCCGATGTCCACGACCACCACATCACCCACTTCGTCCCGCGCCAGGAGGTGCCCGCGCCTTGGTGCCCCGAAGGTGATCGACAGGTTGGCCCCCGCGGGGCCCCACGCGGCGCCGGTCAGCAGGTCCACGCCGGTCGGACCATCGAGGGCAATCACCGGTACACGGAGGTCCCTCAGCCGCTCCACGAGTGCCGCCGCGGGGCCCCGAGGGACGCCCGTCGCGCCGGTCCCGAGGATGGCGTCCACGGCCAGGGTGACCGTCGGCCAGGGGCCGTCGGGGGATACCTCGCGGACTCCCTCGGAGAGCGCGAGGGTCCGGGCGTGCGCGTTGAGCGGGGAGGATGTTCCGGGCAGTGCGGCAACCCAGATCGGCACGTCATGGCGGTGGAGCGTCCGGGCAAGCACCCAGCCATCTCCGCCGTTGTTGCCGGTGCCCGCGGCCACGAGCACCCCGCCTCGCAGGGCCGGGCCATACCGCGCGGCCAGCACCGCGGCGCTGGCGCGGCCCGCCGCGTCCATCAGCGTTTCGACGGCGATGCCGGCGGAGGCGGCCCGCTGGTCCCAGAGGGCAGACTGTGCGGGGCTGAGGACGGGAAGGACCGTAGGCATGAGTTCAGAGAGGACTTGGGGCCGGCACGTTGAACCAGGCGGCGATCACCCTCGGTCTAAGTCAACGGCCCCAAGTCCTCAGTCCCTTCACTTAAAAGACTGCCCGATGACACGGCCGAAGGAGATCTCACCGTTGTCGATCCGGAGGTTGAATCCGCACTCCGGATTGGTGCACACCCACGCCTTGTAAGTGATCGGCGCTCCCTCTCGGCCGTAGTCGGACAGCGGAATCAGTTTCCCGGATGCGCACTTCTGACACGCCGGCCAGTCCATCCCGTCCATATGCCCCTCCCGTGCTAGGTCTCCAGCTGTTCCACCCTTGCGCCGCCCCAGGAGTAGCCTGCCCGGAACGCGTCCGCAAAGTCGTACACGTCGGCAAAATCTTCCACCGAGTCCCCCGGCTGCGCCACCAGCAACCCGGCCTCCACCAGCGCGAAGACGACCCGCCCGACCGATCCCGTGGACGTGATGCCCCAGTGCGAGAGCACGGCGGGCGCCATCAGGCCGAACTGTTCCCAGGCCAGGTCCCGGCACGCCCAGGCCACCTCGGCCCCGCCCAGGTGGCGGCGGGCCGGCAGCCGGCCTTGCACGTACTCGATGGCACCCAACACAAACAGGTAGGCCCGCTCGTCGAATTGGTCGCTCCGCGAACGGATGCGAGTGAGGACGTCGGCGACGAACGTCAGATCGTTCACGCGCGCTCCGCCTGGTAGATCGGAAAGGACCGGGCGAGCTCCTCGACCTGCTTCCGGACCGCCTCGACGGTCGCGTCGGCTTGCCCGACCAGCACCCGATCGATCAGCGTGGCGATGCGCTTCATTTCCGGCGTGCCCATCCCCCGCGTGGTCAGGGCGGGCGTGCCGAGCCGGATCCCGCTGGTCACGAATGGAGACTGGGGATCGTCCGGGATGGTGTTCTTGTTCACGGTGATCCCGGCGCGGTCGAGCAACTGCTCGGCCGTCTTGCCGGTCAGCCCCTTGGGACGGAGGTCCACCAGCATCAGGTGGGAGTCCGTGCCGCCGGATACGATGGCGAAGCCGTGTGCCTGCAGGGCGGCCGCGAGCGCCTGCGCATTCTCCACGACCTTGCGCGCGTAGGTGCGGAACTCGGGCGCCAGCACCTCGCCAAAGGCCACCGCCTTGGCCGCGATGACGTGCATCAATGGGCCGCCCTGGTGCCCCGGGAAGACCGACTTGTCCACTTGCTTGGCGAACGCCGCGCCGCAGAGGATCATCCCGCCCCGCGGGCCACGGAGGGTCTTGTGGGTCGTGGTAGTGGTGACATGCGCGTGGGCAATGGGTGAGGGATACGCCCCTCCGGCCACCAGTCCGGAGAAGTGCGACATGTCCACCAGCAGGTAGGCCCCGATCTCATCGGCGATGCTTCGGAAGGCGGCAAAGTCGATGATCCGGGCGTAGGCGCTGCCGCCCGCGATGATCAGCTTGGGGCGATCGCGCCGTGCCTGCTCGCGCACGGAGTCGTAGTCGATCAGGCCCGTGGCCGGCTCGACGCCGTACTGGGTGGCCCGGAAGATCATCCCGCTGTGGTTGACGGACGCGCCGTGCGTCAGGTGCCCGCCATGCGGCAACGACATCCCCATCAGGAGATCGCCGGGGGCGATGAGCGCCATGTACGCGGCGAGATTGGCCTGGGCGCCGCTGTGGGGCTGCACGTTGGCGTGCTCCGCGCCGAAGATGCGCTTGGCCCGCTCGATGGCTAGACGCTCGACCTCGTCGACCACTTCGCACCCGCCATAATACCGACGGCCGGGATACCCTTCCGCATACTTGTTGGTCAGCGGAGTGCCCATGGCGTCGATCACCGCCCGACTGGCGAAGTTTTCGCTCGCGATGAGCTCCAGCCCATCCCGCTGACGGCGGAGTTCCCGATCCACGATGGCCGCCACGGCCGGATCAGCCTCCCGCAGGCCGACGGTGCTATTCCACTTCACGTCCCCTCCCCTTCCTCGATCTTGGCGACCCGCCGGCTGTGTCGCCCTCCGGCGAACGGGGTGGTCAGCCACCGCTTGAGAATCTCGACGCTCTCGTCCTCGCTCACGTACCGAGCGGGGAGCACCAGCACGTTTGCGTCGTTGTGCTCCCGCGCCAGCTGGGCAATTTCCGGCGTCCAGACCACGGCCGCGCGGACGCCGGGGTGCCGGTTGGCGGCGTAAGCCATCCCGAGCCCAGTGCCGCAGAGCAACACCCCGCGCTGGACCTCCCCCCGCGCCACCTTCGCCGCCAGGGGATGCGCGAAATCGGGATAGTCCACCGAGGCGGTGCTGTCCGTGCCGAGGTCGAGCGGCGTGTAGCCCAGGGCGGAGAGCTCCCGCTTGAGCCGCTCTTTCAATGCGACGCCGGCATGGTCGGAGGCGATGGGAATGATTTCAGGCATACGGATAATCTAAGGGTACACGGCCTGGAGGGCGCGGTGTCACCGGCCCCGCTGCCCCCCTACCCCACCTACCCCGGCATCCACATCGGCCGCATCCCGCCCACCTGCCGGAGGCGGCCCTCGGCCAGACGGTCGGCGGCAAGGTAGGACGGGATCTTCTCGCGCGCGGCCAGGTCGTAGACGCGCAGCAGCGTGTCGTAAATTTCCCCCGCCTTCTTCTTGGAGCGTTCCGCCGTCCAGCCGTGGATTTCGCCGTAGACGTTGATCAACCCGCCGCCGTTGATCACGTAGTCGGGGGCGTACACGATCCCCTTGGCCGCCAACGCGTCGCCGTGGCGGGCCTCGGCCAGCTGGTTGTTGGCGCCGCCAGCCACGATGCTGACCTTGAGCCGCTTCAGGGTGTCGTCATTGATGACCGCGCCCAAGGCGCAGGGCGCGAAGACGTCCGCGGCCTGGTCATAGATCTTGTCCGGCGCCACCGCCGCGGCGCCGGTGGATTCGACCACTCGCTTGACCTTGGCCTGATCTACGTCCGTCACGATGAGCTTGACCCCCTCGGCCTTGAGGTAGGTGCAGAGGTACTGGCCGACGTGGCCACAGCCCTGCACCAGCACGGTCTTTCCCACCAGAGCGTCGCTGCCCCACTGCGCCTTGGCCGTGGCCTTGATGCCCACATACACGCCGTGCGCCGTGACCGGGGACGGATCACCCGACAGACCGGTCAGCCCGGCCACATGGTTGGTCTCGTAATGGACGAACTCCATGTCCGCCGGGCTGGTGCCGACGTCTTCGGCGGTGATGTAGCGGCCGCCCAATGACTGCACGAAGCGACCGTGGGCCCGGAAGACCGCCTCACGATCGGTGCGCTTGTTATCACCGATGATGACGGACTTGCCGCCGCCGAGGCTGAGGCCGGCCACTGCCGCCTTGTAGGTCATGCCGCGAGCCAGCCGCAGGGCGTCAGTGATGGCGGCGTCGGTCGACTCGTATTGCCAGAAGCGGGTGCCGCCGAGCGCCGGGCCGAGGGTCGTGTCGTGAATTGCGATGATGCCGAAGTAGCCGCAGGCCGGCTCATGGCAGAAAACCACCTGCTCGTGTCCGTACCCGGCGATCTCCTTGAACAGATCCATGGCGGCGCTCACTGGGAGTTGGCGCTAGGGGCACCGGCCCGGGAGGTCCGGTCGGCGGTCGGTGTCATCACTTGGTGTACTCGTAGAAACCACGGCCGCTCTTCCGACCGAGATACCCCGCCGCCACCATGCGGCGGAGGAGGGGGCAGGCCCGGTACTTGTCGTCGCCCAGGCCCTTGTGCAGCACCTCGAGGATGGCTAGGCACACGTCCAGGCCGATGAAGTCCGCGAGGGCCAGCGGCCCCATCGGATGGGCCATGCCGAGCTTCATCACGGTGTCGATGGACTCGGGAGTGGAGACCCCTTCCATCACGCAGAAGATCGCCTCGTTGATCATCGGCATGAGCACCCGGTTCGACACGAACCCGGGGTAGTCGTTCACCTCGACGGGAGTCTTGCCGAGCGCACGGGCGGTGTCCATTGTCCACGCGGCGGTGGCGTCCGTGGTGGCGTGCCCACGGATGATCTCGACCAGCTGCATGACCGGCACCGGGTTCATGAAGTGCATGCCGATGACCTGCCCTGGCCGGCGAGTGCGGGCGGCGATCTCGGTGATGGAAATGGAGCTGGTGTTGGTGGCCAGGATGGCGCCGGCACCGGCAATCCGATCGAGCTGCTCGAAGAGTCCGAACTTGACGTCTGGACGTTCGGACGCGGCCTCCACGACGACGTCGGCCCGCGCGGCGGCGTCGAGCGACAAGTGCGTACCGATGCGACTCATCACTGCGTCGGCCGCGTCGGCCGTGAGCGTGCCTTTCTTGACCTGCCGATCGAGATTGCCACGGATGGCGCCCACGCCCCGGTCCAATGCCGACTGGGCCACGTCGATCAGCGCCACCTGCCACCCGTGCTGCGCAAAGACGTGGGCAATGCCGTTTCCCATGGTCCCCGCGCCGACGACCGCGGCCTGTTTCATGACGACCCTTCCCCCTTCGTGATCCACCGCGATGCCACCGCGATGCCGGCGAGCATGGTCACCGAGGCGAGCACGCCGCCCTCGGGCCCGAAGGCACCCCCCGAAAGCCAATCCGGTCCACCTGGATCATAGGCGATGAACGGCATGGACAGCGGGAGTCCGCTCACCGGGGCTCCAAGCCCCGCGAGCGCCAGGTTCCAACCGAGGTGGGCTCCCCACGCCGTCCAGATGCCACCCGGCGCGAAGAACGCGGTGCCGAGGAGCACGCCGGCCAGGGAGATGTTGACCATCCCGAGCGCAGTGATCTCCGGGTTGCTCCAGTGCGAGAACCCAAAGGCCACGGCCGTGAGCACCACCGCGGGCCAGCGACCCAGCACGCCCGCCAGCAGGATCAGTGGAACGCCCCGAAAGATGAGTTCCTCGCTCAGCGCCGGCAGGGCAAGGGCACCGGCGGTCAGTGAGGCGGAACGCGCCCAGTCGAAAATTGACCCGGTGTCGCTCGACCAGTCGGCACCGGCCACCACCAGTCCGAGGAGCATCGCGCCCCCGGCGGCGACCGCGCCAAGTCCGAGGCCCCGGACAAACCAAGCTCCGCGTGGAACCGGCACCCGCCACCGGAGCGCTTCCCACGAGCGGTGCAGGGCCTTCCTTCCGATCAGGAAGGTCGCGACACCGAAGCCCAGGACCAGCCCCGCTCCCTGGGCAAGCGCTTGGGAAAGGCCCGGCACAGCAAACCAGTCTGCGTCCATCCCATGCTGAAGCAGCGCACCGGCACCGACGACAAGCGGTAACCCGACAACGAGCCCGACAATACTGAAGGCGACCGACCAGCCGATCGCCTTGAGGAGGCCCTTCCACCCACCACCGATTTCGCGGGGGCTCAAAGCAACCGGCCCAGCTTCGGGGAGACTCCGGCCACGAGGGCCGCAGCGAGGCCGATCTTGAGCAGACTGACGGAGAGGAACGGCAAGGAGCCGGTCCGGAATGCGGTACCTGGATCCCCGGTCAGCAGCGCGAGCTGGGCCACGCCACCGACGTGGATGATCATCATGCCGAGCAGCGCGCCGAGCACCGCGTGGCCGAACCCGTGTCGATGCGCTACCAGGCCCATCACGAACGCCGCCACCGGGAAGGCCAGCAAGTATCCACCGGTGGGGCCGAGGAGCCACGGGAGCCCCGCACCACCGCCGGCGAACACCGGCAGGCCGAGGATGCCCAGGCCGAGATAGGTCGCGAGGGCCGCGGCACCGGCGACCGGACCGAGGAGACCGCCGACCGTGAGGACGGCCAGATCCTGCAGCGTGACCGGGACCGGCGTGAAGGGCAGCGGGATGCGCACCTGGGCGGCGAGGGCCACGAGGAGGGCGCCGAGCCCAATGGCGATCAGGCGTCGACCGGTGGATGAATCGGCGGCCGCTTGGAGGGCCCGGGCATCGGTCTGTGTGGTCACATTGCCTCCACGCTGAGCGCCACGGCGTTGCCGCCACCGAGGCAAAGGGTTGCGAGGCCTGTCCCGACGCCGCGGTCCTTCATGGCGTGGAGCAAGGTGGTGAGGACCCGGGCGCCAGAGGCGCCGATGGGATGACCAAGGGCGACCGCGCCGCCCCGGATGTTGACGCGGGACCAGTCCCAGCCGAGCGCGCGGCCGTTGGCGAGCGCCTGGACGGCGAACGCCTCGTTGGCCTCGATGAGGCCGTAGTCCTTGATCGTGGTGCCGGCCTTCTTCATGAGGTTCTGCACCGCCAAAATCGGGGCGAAAAACAACTCCTTCGGCTCGCCGCCGCCAGTCGCATAGGCGGTGATCCGCGCGAGGGGGACCAGCCCGTGCGCTTTGGCGAAGGCCAGGGAGGTGACCACCAGCGCGCTCGCCCCGTCGTTGAGTCCGGGGGCGTTGCCGGCGGTCACGCTGCCGTCCTTCTGGAAGACCGGCTTGAGCTTGGCGAGCGACTCGAGGGTAGTGTCCTTCCGGGGCGATTCGTCGGTGTCGACCACCGTCGCGGCGCCCTTTCGGCCCGCCACCTCCACCGCCAGAATTTCCGCCTTGAACGCCCCCGCCTCGATCGCGGCCACCGCCTTCTGGTGGCTCTCGAAGGCAAACCGGTCCTGATCCTCGCGCGAGATCCCCGCCTTCGTGGCAGTGTACTCGGCGTACACACCCATGTGGTTGTCGCCGAAGCTGTCCCAGAGGCCGTCGTGGATCATCCCATCGAGCATGGTCTGGTTGCCCGCCTTGATCCCGCTCCGCAGACCGAAGAGGTAGTGCGGCGACGCCGACATCGCCTCCTGTCCGCCCGCGACGACACACTGGGCGTCGCCGGCCTTGATGGCCTGGGCCGCAAGCATCACCGCCTTGAGCCCCGAGCCGCACACCTTGTTGATGGTGAGGGCCGGCACGGTGCCCGGTACGCCGGCGTGGATCATCGCCTGCCGAGCGGTGGCCTGGCCGGCTCCGCCCTGCAGCACGTGGCCCATGATGACCTCGTCGACGGCGCCGGCATCCACCGACGCGCGGCGCAGGGCCTCACGAATGACCACGGCCCCGAGTTGCGGGGCCGTGAAGGACGACAGACCACCGAGATAGCGGCCAATGGGAGTGCGGACGGCGGAGACCAGTACTGGCGTCGTGGTATCGCTCACGGTGCATCCAATGTTCGGGAATACGGACCGACCAAAGATACTCGCCGCAAGGGCCAGCCGGGAGAGCGACTGCCCCCCTGCCCTCTGCCCCGCTGCCCTGCCTACATCGCCAGTGCCCGGCTCCTCACCTGCCCTGACACGCGCGCCACAAACTCCGCCACCGGGACCACCTCCTGCTTGTTGCCGGCCCCACGCACCCGGAGGGCCACCGCGCCGGCCTCGGCCTCGCGCTGCCCGACGACCGCCATGTACGGCACCTTGCCGACCTCACCCTCCCGGATCCGGTAGTTGAGCGTCGAGTTGCCGGCGTCGAGCGTGGCCCGGACGCCGGCCTCCCGGAGCCGCGCCACCACCCCCGCCGCGGCCTCGGCCTGCTGGTCGGAAATCGGCAGCACGCGCACCTGCTCGGGCGACAGCCACACCGGAAACGCGCCGGCGAAGTGCTCGATCAGGATGGCGATGAAGCGCTCGAACGAGCCGCACATGGCCCGGTGAATGACGACCGGCCGGTGCTCCGCGTTGTCTTCGCCCACATAGCCCAGGTCGAACCGTTCCGGCGCCGCGTAATCCAGCTGGATGGTGCCCAGCTGCCACTTGCGGCCGATCGAATCGGACACGTCAAAGTCGATCTTCGGCCCGTAGAAGGCCCCGTCGCCCGCGTTGAGCTCGTAGGGAAGCCCGGTGGCCTCGAGCGCCGCGCGCAGATCGGCCTCCGCCCGGTCCCACATGGCGTCCTCCCCGATCCGCTGTTCCGGCCGGGTGGCAAACTTGAGCGTCGCGGTGAGCCCAAAGGTGGCGTAGACCTCGAGGATCATCCGGGTCAGGGCTTGCACCTCACCGGCGATCTGGTCCGGTCGCAGGTAGATGTGGCAATCGTCCTGCTGGAACTGCCGGACGCGGGTCAGCCCTGCGAGCGCGCCAGTCACCTCGTTCCGGTGCAACACATCAAACGTCGCGTAGCGCACCGGCAACTCGCGATACGAGTGCTTGCGCATGCCGTAGAGCAGGTGATGCGACGGGCAGTTCATCGGCTTGAGGGAATAGTCGTGCTCGCCTGAATCGTTGTCGAGCACCAGGAACATATTTTCCCGGTACTTGCCCCAGTGCCCCGAACGCTCCCAGAGGAGCTTGTTGTAGAGCAGCGGCGTCTTGATTTCCTGGTAGCCGGCCCGCTGCTGCAGCTCCCGGATGTAATCATTCACTTCCCGATAGATCGTCGTGCCTCGGTCAGTCCAGAAGGCCGCGCCTGGCGAGGACGGATGGAATACGAAGAGGTCGAGTTCCCTGCCCAACCGGCGGTGGTCTCGCTTGCGGGCCTCCTCCAACCGATGGAGATAGGCCGCGAGATCCTCCTTCTTGAACCACGCCGTGCCATAGATCCGCTGCAACATTTGGCGGCGCTCGTCGCCCCGCCAATACGCGCCGGCGCCGTGGAGCAGCTTGAAGTGCTTGAGACGCCCGGTCGAGGGAATGTGCGGACCCCGGCACAGGTCCTGGAAGGGGCCGTCGGTATAGACCGAAATGACTTCGTCCTCGCCCAGCTCGCTGATCCGCTCGAGCTTGAGCGGATCATCGGCAAAGCGGCGGTTGGCCTCAGCGCGATCCACCACCTCGCGGCGGAAGGGGTCATCCCGCTCGACCACGTCGGCCATCTTCCGCTCGATCGCCTCGAGATCCTCTGGCGTGAAGGGGCGCGGCACGTCGAAGTCGTAGTAGAAGCCGTCCTCGATGGGCGGACCGAACCCGATGCCCGCTCCGGGGAAGAGCTCGCGGACCGCGGTGGCCAGGATGTGCGCCGTGCTGTGCCGCAGCACTTCGAGCGCGGCCGGGTCGCGCTCGGTGAGGATGGCGAAGGCGGCGTCCCGCTCGATCGGCCGGTCGAGGTCCCAGACGACGCCGTCCAGCCGAGCCGCGATGGCCGCCTTGGCCAACCCCGGCCCGATCATCTGCGCCACCGCGCGGCTCGTCGTGCCTGCCGGAACTTCCCGCACTGAATTGTCGGGGAGCGTCAGGCGGACTTGCGTCATGGCGTGGAGTCCTGCGTGATCGGCGTCACCATCGGCTGGGCGCGAGGCGCGTAGCGGAAATAGAGGATCACCCCGGCGATAAGGAGGACCGCCACGAACAGCCAGCGGCTCAGTTCGCCGGTCGGAATCCGGGAGCGTTCGTCAGCCATGGGACACCCGGGAATGAGAGAACAGGATACCTGCGACTTCACGAGCGAACGTGTTAACTTAACGCGTCTTAGCCAATATTTGCACAAGGAGCGCATGGGTGAAGCGGGAGCGTCTGAGCCAGGGCGAAATCCTGGGCTGGTCGGCGGTCGGATTCGGGGCGGGAGTCGTCGGCGGGCTGTGGGCCGCGGGATGGCTCGGCCGGGTCACGCGCGGCCGACTGGCAGACGAAGTGCGGGGCTTCGGGAGCCCGGTTGGCGCCTCGCCCGTCGCCCTCGCGGAGGCGGTCCGCCTGGCCCTCGCGGCGGATCCCGCGTTGGCCCCGCACGAGCTCAGCGCCGTGCCCGTCTCGCGCGGTACCGTCGAATTGACCGGCTGGGTGCCAGACCGCCCGGCCCGGGCGCGCGCCGTCCGGATCGCCAACCAGGTGCCGGACCTCGACGGCATCATCAACAGCATCCTGGTGCATGGAGAGGATGATCTCTCCTCCCCGCCCGGGCTCGCCCTGGCCGGCCGCTCCGCATGACCCGTGCGCTCGCCCCGCAGTACCAGCCCGGACAGATCGAACGGGAGCTCTATCGCTGGTGGACCGACCAGGGGCTGTTTGCTCCCCGGCCCGGCGGTCGCCCCTACGTGATCATGATGCCGCCGCCCAACGTGACGGCGCAGCTGCACATGGGACACGGCCTCAACAACACGATCCAGGACGCGGTCATCCGGTTTGAGCGAATGCGTGGGCGCGAGGTACTCTGGCTACCCGGCACCGACCACGCCGGCATCGCCACCCAGAACGTGGTGGAGCGGTCGCTCGCGGCGGAGGGCAAGACACGCTTCGACCTCGGGCGCGACGCCTTCGTGGCCAGGGTGTGGAAACACGTCGACGAGACCGGGGCCGCGATCCTGGATCAGCTCAAGGCCATCGGGGCCAGTTGCGACTGGGGCCGCACCTATTTCACCCTCGACGAGGGCCTGTCGCGGGCGGTGCGCGAGGCGTTCGTGCGGCTGCACGAGAAGGGCTGGGTGTACCGGGGGAACTACATCATCAATTGGTGCCCCCGCTGCCTGACGGCGTTGTCCAACGAGGAGGCCGAGAAGGAAGAGCGGGACGGGCATCTCTGGCACCTGCGCTATCCGCTGGCGGGCGGTGGGCATCTCACGGTGGCCACCACGCGACCGGAAACGATGCTGGGCGACACCGCCGTGGCCGTGCATCCCGCCGACACCCGCTACACCGCCCTGATCGGCACCTCGGTCCGGCTGCCCTTGGTGGACCGGGACATCCCGATTATCGCCGACGAAGAGATCGATCCGGCATTCGGCACCGGCGCGGTCAAGGTGACGCCCGCGCACGACCCGCTCGACTTCGAGATCGGCCGGCGGCACGGCCTGGCCACCATCGACATCCTCACGCCAGACGCCCACCTCAACGAAAATGCGCCGGAACGATTCCGCGGCCTCACGCGCGAGGCGGCTCGCACTCAGGTGGTGCGCGAGTTCGAGGCGCTGGGCCTGCTGGACAAGGTCGAGCCGCACCGCCACGCCGTGGCCCAGTGCTACCGCTGCAACACCGTGGTGGAACCCCGCCTCTCGGAGCAGTGGTTCGTGCGGATGGCGCCGCTCGCTGCGCCCGCCCTCGCCGCGTATCGCGAGGGAACGCTGCGCTTCATCCCCGAACGGCGCGGCGCCGAGTACGCGCAGTGGATGGAGAACATCCGGGACTGGTGCATTTCCCGGCAACTGTGGTGGGGCCACCGGATCCCCGTCTGGTACTGCGAGGCCCCGGCATGCGGCCACACGAGCGTGTCGCGGACCGACCTGACGGCCTGCCTCGGATGTGGCGGACCGGTCCGGCAGGACGAGGATGTCCTCGACACCTGGTTCTCCTCCTGGCTGGTGCCGTTCTCGAGCCTCGGCTGGCCCGCGGCGACGCCGGATCTCCTGCGGTTCTATCCCGGACACACCTTGGTGACGGCCCCGGAGATCCTCTTTTTCTGGGTGTCACGAATGGTCATGGCGGGCCTCGCATTTCGGGGCCAGGTGCCCTTCCGGACCGTGTACCTCCACGGCACCGTGCGGGACACCCAGCATCGCAAGATGTCCAAGTCCCTCGGCAACGGCATCGATCCCCTCGAAGTGGTCGAGCGCTATGGTGCGGACGCCCTGCGCTACACCGTCATCTCGGGCATGGCGGTCGGAACCGACCTCATCCTCGACCCAGCGGACCTCGACATCTCGTTCGCGGCGGGGCGGAACTTTGCCAACAAGCTCTGGAACGCCGGCCGATTCATCCTCGGCTCCCTCGACGGACCGACCCGGCCGCTGGCGGGGCCGTATTCAACCGTGGTGAAGACCAAGGAACTCGCACTCGCCGACCGGTGGATCATCGCGCGGTGCGATGCCACCGTACGCGCCGCCACTGACGCCTACGAGCGCTTCCGCCTGAATGAGGCCGCCGCGGCGGTTTACCATTTCCTCTGGAGCGACTTGGCGGACTGGTATATCGAGCAGGTCAAACCGCGGCTCTCCGGCAACCAACCCGGCGGCGACGTGGCCCGCGCAGTGCTGGCGCAGACGTTCGATGTGGCGCTCCGGCTGCTCCATCCGGTGATGCCGTTCATCACGGAGACGCTCTGGAAGCGACTCCCCAGGCGGTCGGAGGCGGAGTCGGTCAGCGTCGCCTCGTGGCCGCACCCGGACGATCGGGCGACCGACGACGATGCCCTGACCAGGTTCGCCGAGGTCCAGCTGATCATCACGAGCCTGCGGCAGTTGCGGGCGGACGCGGGGCTGCACCCCGGCGAGAAAGCGAGCGGGTGGATCACCACGTCGAACACACGGGCGCATGATCGCATCGCGCCGGAACGCGAGATGATCACCCGCCTTGCCAAGGTGACGGTCGACGCGGTCGTGACCCGCTCGCCCGCGACCGTGGCGGGCAGCGCCCTCAAGACGGCGGTGCTCCCGGACGGCGTGGAAGTGTCCATCGAGCTGAGCGCGGCGGATCGCGACCGGGAGTGCGCGCGGCTCGCCAAAGATGAGGCGCACCTGCGGCAACTGGTCGAGGCGCAGGAGCGCAAACTCGGCAATGCGCAGTTCGTTGCCCGCGCGCCGGCGGCGGTGGTCGAGGGGGAGCGGCAGAAGCTCGCGACCTGGCAGGCGCAGGCCGACGCGCTCGCCGGCAACCGAAAGCAACTGGGGTGCGCGTGATGCATCCCCGCCCCGCGGCCCTCGCTGCCTTCGCCGCCCTGGCCGCGGTCGCGGTCGCGTGCGCCAAGATCGAGCCGCCCCCCGGCGGCCCGAAAGACCTCCTCCCGCCAGGATTGATCGCCACCGTCCCCGACTCGTTCGCCGTGCTGCCTGATTTCTCTGGCGATGTCGAGTTCCTCTTCAACGAGACCGTGTCCGAGGGTGGCAGCCCGAACATGGGGCTCGGCACCGGTGACCTCGAGAAGTTGATTATCCTCTCGCCGACGGAAAAGGTCCCCACGGTGCGCTGGAAGCGGAGCCGGGTCACCGTCCGCCCCGCCGAGGGCTGGCGGCCGAACCGCGTGTACCGCGTGCAGCTCCTGCCCGGCGTGATGGACATCCGGCGAAACCGGAACGACAGCACCACGGTCGTCACGTTCACCACCGGTGCGCCCCTCCCGATCCTGCGGTTGGTCGGACGGATCTGGGACTGGGCCACCGCGCACCCCGCCCCGTCCGCGCTGGTGGTGGCCCTGCTGCTGCCGGACAGCCTGCGCTACCGGATGCTGGCCGATACCGCGGGGCGATTCGACTTCGGCCCGCTGCCGAGCGGCGACTACCTCGTGTTCGGCGTAATCGACCAGAACCGGAACATCAGACTCGACGTGCGGGAGGCCTGGGATTCCGTCCGGGTCCCGCGTGACAGCTCGGCGGTGCCGGAGCTCTGGGTCTTTCCGCATGACACCCTGGGACCGCGGCTCTCCAAGTCCGCCGTCATCGACTCACTCACGGCGTCCATCACGTTCACCCAGCCGCTCGACCCGGCCCAGCGCTTCGACGCCGGCGCGGTGCGCGTCGTCCTCCTCCCGGATTCCACGCCGGTCGCCGCCGTCTCGCTGCTCCCCCAGGCCGAACACGACTCGCTGTACCCGCCGCCTGCCAAGGCTGCCGACACGACCGCGCCGAAGGCGGCCCAGGCCCCGGCTGTGCCCGCGGCGCCCCGCGCGGACAGCGTCCGTCCCGCACGGGCGCCGCTTGTCACATCGCTCCTGCTGCGGGTGCGGGAGCCGTGGACTTCAGGCGCCACCTACGTGATCGAGATCGACTCGGTGCGGAACGCCAACGGCGCCGCCGCAAACGTCCGAGGCCCGCTGGACGTGCCGAAGCCAAAGGTGGATTCGACGTCGGTGCGGCCCGACTCGGTGAAGGCACCGACCGATTCGGGCCCCTCGGTACCGAAGTCCGTCGTTCCGCGGGCACCTCGCGCCGACTCCCTGCCGCCACAGAAGCCAGGCCGGTGAGCGCCGACCCGCGGCGCCTGCTGCCATCGGTGGAGCGGCTGCTTCAGGAGCCCACCATCAGCGTCCTCCTCGCGACCGCCCCGCGGAGCGTCGTGGTGGCCGCCGCACGAGAGGCGCTG